>Ga0315314_1001518_pt1 | contig 20867 bp, 19 predicted proteins | sample TDP9_MG_FD_203631 | JGI IMG/M metagenome (GOLD analysis project Ga0315314, IMG submission 203631) | Freshwater sediment microbial communities from Lake Towuti, South Sulawesi, Indonesia - TDP9 | ecosystem: Environmental > Aquatic > Freshwater > Lake > Sediment | place: Indonesia: South Sulawesi... | reverse complement strand
GCTAGATCCAGCGACTCTACTTATCCTGAAGGACTTGGTAGACGCGATGGAGCAAGTGGCTGACATCTCCACCGATACGGCTGACTACGTTAGGATTCTCGCTGCCGGCGAAGAGAAAGCATAGTAACGAACCTATTTCAGGATACGTCTTTACTCCTTGAATATATTGCAGCAAGAGTAGAAACAATTCCATTTCTTGCATACCACATTTCTTCACGAAGCGGCGAAAGAACCAACAATCCTAACATAGAAATAAATCCGGAAACCTTGTTGACGAATAGCCTCAGGACAGGAGATCTGCCAGCAAACAAGCTTTTAGCAAGTCTTTTTCTACTCCCTCTGTAATTGAAATGAGGGACGTTTCAGACAGAGGCATGTGAACTTGATACAGATAATAGGTCTCGAAAGCATACCTTTGATCAAGAAAGGAGACGACATAGGCGCGTTGATCTTAGACGCAGCAAAGAGACAGAGCGTGGAGCTCAAGGAAGGTGATATAGTGGTTGTCACCCAGAAGATCGTCTCCAAATCGGAGGGAAGAATTTTAGACTTGAATCAAGTTGTTGCATCCCCATTCGCGCTACATATTGCGAAACAAACTGGGAGAGATCCGCAGCATGTCGAAGTCATCTTAAGAGAATCCAAACGCATAGTCAAGATGCAAGACCAGCACTTAATCGTTGAAACTCGGCATGGATTTGTATGCGCAAACGGCGGCGTAGACAAGTCGAATATAGAGGGAGAAGAGTTTGTTTCGATTCTCCCAGTCGATCCTGACGAGTCTGCCAGAAGAATAAGAGTCACGATCAAGCGCTTATCTGGCGTTGATGTAGCTGTGATAATTTCGGACACTTTCGGAAGACCTTGGAGAATAGGACACGTGAATATCGCCATAGGAGTTTCTGGGATGAAGCCGATAATAGATTACAGAGGTCGTAGGGACATGTTCAACTATGTGCTTAACGTGACAGTTATGGCTGTTGCTGATGAGGTCGCGTCCGCGGCAGAACTCGTAATGAACAAGTCCGACGGAGTACCAGTCGCAGTAATCAAGGGCTACCCATACGTGAAAGAGGAAGGCAAAGGCATAGAACTCATCAGGCCCGCTGAACTGGACCTATTCAGATAGAAGCTTGTCATCTGGAGCAAAGGAGGCAAGACGATGGCAGATATCCAGACCGTTAATGCGGCAGCAAAGGTTCTCGAAGATCTTGTAGTCAGAACGCCAACGGTATTCTCACCTGTCCTCTCGGAACGGACGAATGCGCAGGTCTTCTTGAAGCTTGAGAATCTCCAATTGACCGGTGCGTTCAAAATAAGAGGAGCACTCAACAAGATCAGCAGACTTACGAACTACGAAAGGAGAAGAGGAGTCATAACCGCGTCTTCAGGCAACCATGGGCTTGCAGTTTCCTACGGAGCCAAAGTCTTCGACTTGGAAGCCACGGTTTATGTGCCAGAAAACCCTAATCTCGAAAAACTTGCTGCTATCAAAGCTCTTGGAGCTAAAGTTATTCAGGCAGGAAAGGACTATGAAGAAGCCTACGCCAAAGCCCTTGAAACTCAGCGCAGAACCGGCGCGGTGTTTATTCATGCCTTTGATGATCCGGCCATTATTGCCGGACAGGGAACGATTGGGGTGGAAGTTCTTCAAGATCTCCCTGAACTTGACACGGTAATAGTTCCGGTTGGTGGAGGAGGTCTTATCTCAGGGATCTCCGCTGCTGTCAAGGCGATGAAACCGGAGACAAAAGTTGTAGGCATTCAAAGTACAGGGGCACCCGCTATATACGAATCTTGGAGAAGACAGAGAATAGTGAAAAAGAAATCGGCTAAAACGATCGCTGATGGCTTGGCTTCGAGGCAACCTGGCGATTTGACTTTCCAGATGATTCGTAAATATGTTGACGAAATGTTCTTGGTGACAGATTCACAGATATGTCAAGCAATACTCTTCCTAGCGAGGAAACTTCACATTATCGCGGAGCCTTCAGCCGCCGCCTCTCTCGCTGCTCTTCTTTTCAAGTATAAACCAAAAACTAGGGAAAAGATCGCTTTAATCGTAAGTGGAGGAAACATCTCTGGTGAGTTGCTGAAGCGTCTAGTGGCTTCACATCCTTGAGGCGAACTACCGAAGTTCTTTCATAGCCTCTTCTACATGTAAGACGATTTCCGAAGAATGATCGATAACACTTACTCCTGCGCGCCTGAATGCATCAATCTTGCTTTCAGCAGTTCCTCTTCCTCTCTCGATTATTGCTCCTGCGTGCCCCATCTTCTTCTCCGGCGGAGCAGTTCGGCCAACCACGCACGCAACCACAGGCTTCGAGAGCTTCTTCTCGATATAGTCGGCAGCCTCTTCTTCTACCGTTCGGCCAACCTCTCCGATTATGACGACTAGCGATGTTTCATCATCTTCCTGGAACAGTTCCAGTAGGTCAACAAAAGTGACCCCTGTCACCGGGTCGCCTCCTATTCCAGCACATGTGCTTTGGCCTACTCCAGCCTCAGTCAGATTTCCAGCGATCTCATACGCGAGCGTTGCGCTTCTAGAAACGATTCCAACTTTGCCGGAACGGTACAGGTTACCAGGCATTATCCCTATCTTAGTCTTTCCCGGACTGATTATGCCAGGCGTGTTAGGGCCTAGAACGGTAACCTCTTCTTTTTGAGCTAAGGCTTTCACCCTCATGGTGTCGTGAACGGGAACATGCTCAGTGATAATCACCAGCATTCCTATCCCTGCCTCTATAGCCTCTTCCGCAGCGTCAAGGACTCTTCCAGGTGGCACGAAGAGGATAGATGCCTCTGCTCCCTGCTCCAGAACCGCCTGCTGGACGGTATCGTACACTGGAATGTTATGAACCGATTGACCGCCCTTTCCCGGTGTGACTCCTGCTACAATTCTTGTGCCATATTCCAACATTAGCTTGGTCTGAGCGGAACCTATGTTCCCAGTTATCCCTTGCACGACGACCCTAGTGTTCTCTTCAGCTAGAATCGTCATATCAGGCTTACCCCCTCACGAGCTCCATTAGCTTCTGAACAGCGACTTCGGTTCTTATGGATTTGACCACCGCTACTCCGGCTTCCTCCAAGATTTTCCACGCTTCCTCCTCTTGATTGCCGCGTACTTTTACGACCACAGGAATTCTCAATCGTTTCTCTCTCACAAATGAAGCTACGCCCCTTGCTGCTTCAATCATTGGATTTATCCCGCCGTACATGTTGATAACGAGGCCGCGAACTCTTTCATTTCTGAGAACGATTTCCATGCAAGCTTTGATACGTTGCTGAGTGATCTGACCTCCAGTATCCAAGAAGTTCGCAGGGTGACCGCCGTAGTCCTTCACTAAGTCAAGCGTAGAAAGAGCTAGACCGGCGCCGCTCGCAATAATTCCAATGTCTCCGTCGAGTCTGACATAGGCGATATCCTGTTTCCGAGAATCCCTTTCGATCTCGTCTTCAATTCGTACCTCGTCTCGGAAGGCGATGTCTGGATGCCTGTATAACGCATCATCATCAATCGTCATAACAGCACCGACCGCGCACAAGTCTCCTTTGATCGTCGCGACGAGCGGATTTGCTTCCACAAGTAACGCGTCGTACTTCACAAATATTTGATAAAGTCTGTTCACAATATCTTCGATCTTATCGAGAGGAATACCTTCCAGCTCAGTTCGCCGCGCCAACTCGGTTGCGATATCCTTGCCTATGCCGGAGGCTATATCGACTGTTTTCGCAACAACGATCTCAGGACGAATTCTCGCAGTCTCTTCTATATCGATACCGCCTTCGCTACTTACAATGATTAAAGGCGTACCCTTGGACGCATCTATCGTAAGGCCGATGTACGCCTCTCTCGCTATGTTCAAACACTCTTCCAGCAAGATCTTGCGAACAACGTAGCCGCGGATTTTCATCCCAAGTAGGCTTCTAAAGCTGGCTTCAATATCATTCTGATCGTGCGCGATCCTAATCCCTCCAGCTTTCTTTCGGCCACCAACAGGAACCTGTGCTTTAAGTACGACTGGAAATGAGAGCCTGCCAGACAGGTTTCGTAGTTGTTCGAGGCTCTCGATTAACTTGCCTTTCGGTACGGAAATCCCTTGTTCCGAAAAGATCTTCTTGGCTTCATACTCAAGCAACTTCATGAACAGCACCCGAGCTTTCCATGTATGGCGCATTTTGCGTTTCGAGATATTCATGCCAATCTAGAGTCCTCGTTTCTTAAGCTTTTCACATTAGAGGCGGGATTGAACTTCGATCCAATGTAACACAAGCTCTAAGCAAGTAATCTTCTGCTCTGACAAGGCTTAAGTTGAGTAGTAACTTACAAAATAACGAAAGTAGGTGCGCATGTATGAGACGAATTGGGCTCGGTTTTTCCGGAGTTCCCCTCTCGATCATGGATATGGTTCAATACGTAAGGCTGGCTGAAAAAAGAGGGTTTGATTCAGTTTGGATTGCGGAAGACTACTTCCTTAGAGACGCTGTTTCTCCACTAGCATGTTTCGCCTTCACGACGAAGAAAGTCAAGCTCGGAGTCGGAGTGATCAATCCATACACTAGGCATCCAGTATTGATCGCAGAGACAATTGCAACGATTGACGAAATGTCAAAAGGTAGAAGTATTCTAGCCCTCGGGACCGGTGTGATACCTCTCATCCAGCAGATGGGGATTAAAGTCCAAAAACCGCTCCAAATGATGAGAGAAAGTGTTGAGCTGATTCGACGACTGCTAGCTGAGAAAGAGACAACATATCGAGGTTCGGTTATAGAGGTTGATAAAGTGAAGTTCGGCGCCAATCCGTACTTCGATCTCGTCGGTCGATTCAGACCCTTGAGAAGGCGTGTCCCGATCTACCTGGCTGCCATGGGGCCCAAAATGTTGCAGCTAGCCGGAGAAATAGGCGACGGGGTCCTATTCTCTGCAGGAAGTCCAATACCTTATGTGAAATATGCCGTTGAGAACTTGACGATCGGAGCAAGGAGAGCGAATAGGAGTCTGTCTGAAATTGATGTAGCATGCTATATCGCGTGCGCGCCTTCGGAGAAAGACAGGCCACCCGGGAAGATTGTCCGAGGCTTCGTCGCGTTCATGGCTTCCTATGCAAGTGAAGAAGTCCTTAAGATGAGCAATGTGGAGCCTTCCGAAGCCTCGAGGATACGTGGAGTACTCGAGAAGGAAGGTATGGCTGAGGCCTCAAGGTATGTCTCAGACGAGTTAGTCAAAACTTTCGCTGCTCATGGGAAGCCCCAAGGAATCATAGAGAGAATAGAAGAATATGTTGGCTACGGAGTAAATCTGCCAATACTGTTCCCGATACCGCCGAACTTTAGACTCGCGGTCGAAACCGGCGGACGCTACGCAAGTTCTTGAGGCAGACCGGTTTGGTCTGAATTCATTGGTGAAATACCGGTGTTGCATGAGTGCTCATCAACGATATCAGTTGGCAAGTAATCTTGTTATTATGTAAGGATGAGGACGTGAAATGAAGCTATCAACCGATTCTGAGATGTTCAAGGTGATGAGAGAGAAGCTCTACTCATCCGTGATCTCAGATATTCTTGACAGAATGAGTTTCAAGAATCAAGCTATGGAAGCTGAGATAAGGCCTTTGTTCCCAGACGCTGTCTTGGTGGGAAGAGCTCTCACCGTGTTATCAGTTGACGTATACCATGAACCAAGGGATCCGTACCTTCTAGAGATCGAGTCTGTCGACAGCTTGAAGCCGAATGATGTCCTAGTTGCTTCTACGAACAAGTCCAGAAGGACATGCTTCTGGGGGGAACTATTGTCTACTGCCGCTAAGGCGAGAGGTGCAAGTGGAGCTGTTATCGACGGCTATACGCGAGACGTCAAGAGGATTATTGAGATGAAATTTCCAGTCTTCGCCAAGGGAGTGAAGCCCGTCAACTCGTTCGGAAGGAGCCTAGTGATAAACTACAATGTGCCGGTGGAATGTGGAGGCGTTCTAGTTAACCCCGGAGAGATAGTCTTCGGAGATATTGATGGAGTTGTTGTAATTCCACGCGCAGTAGAATCTCAAGTCGTCGAGAAGGCCCTCGAGAAAGTTGGCGGCGAAAACAAGACAAGAGAAGAGTTAAAGAAAGGCGCCTATCTACGCGACGTTTACCGGAAATATCACGTACTTTAGATGTTTCGAGATGAAAGAGTTAGTCGAGGCATTGTCTCCGATATGCTGTTCGCATCTGATGCTGCAGCGATGAAACCTATCCTCCGTGTTAACTGCGAGATTTCGGGAACCCTTAGCAAATTACCCTCTGACAGGTCCGATGAGATGGACGTCCATAGTAGAACGCAAGGGCCATTTTGACCCGCAGTAAATTTGCGGATTTCGGACACATCTAACAAACTTTATATGACGAGTAGCTTTAGCAAGTGCTCTATCAAGGGAATGGGGTGACGCATTTGACTCAAAAAGTTTTGTTTCTTGATTTAGAGACATGCACCGCATGCAGAGCGTGCATGGTTGCATGTTCAGCGACTAAAGAGAAAGTGTTCAGCCTGAACAAGACTCGCATATGGGTTCCGAAGAGAGAGAGCATCGGTTTAGGCGTTCCGATCATATGCGAACAATGCGACCCGGCTCCCTGCATGGTCATCTGTCCAATGAAAGCTATTTCCCGGCACTCGAAAACAGGGGCTCCAGTAGTTGATCGTGAAAAATGTATAGCCTGTAAGGAGTGCGTTTGGGCGTGTCCATTCGGTGCGATCAACGTTCAAAAAGGAGTCGCGGTGAAATGCGACCTTTGTGACGGCAAACCTGCATGTGCAGAAGTCTGCATGCCTGGGGCGATAAAATATCTGGACTTGGAGCGACCGTATATGCAGAAGAAATGGAAATCTCTGGAGAGGCGAGTTGAAGCTCTCTCAGCGCTGTTCTCAGGAGGAAGCTGAAGATGTACGCATGGGCTGGTAAGATTCTTCACGTTGACTTGGCCAAGAGGAAGATATGGAAAGAACATTTGGACCAGAACCTCGCGGTTCGTTTCCTAGGTGGCAGAGGCATAAATGCGAAATTACTCTGGGATCTCATTCGGAGACCGGGAATAGACTGCTTCAGCCCAGAAAACGTTTTGATCTTTGGGACAGGCGCACTGACAGGTACAACCGCTCCCTCTTCCGGGAGGACAACAATCACCTGCAAGGGAGCACTCACAAACCTGTATCTGAAAACGAACATGGGAGGCCATTGGGGCGCCGAGGTGAAGTTCGCGGGATATGACCAAATCATCGTGTACCAGAAATCTAGGAAACCAGTCTATCTCTGGATTAACGACGACAATGTAGAATTACGAGATGCCCCGCAGCTTTGGGGCTTGAATGTTAGGGAGACGGATGAAGCTATAAAACGTGATAATGATGAACCGGAAGCCAAAGTTGCATGCATAGGTCCTGCTGGAGAGAACCTAGTCAGATTCGCATCGGTTATGAATTCGGTATATCATGCAGCTGGGCGAGGGGGAGCCGGTGCTGTCATGGGGTCAAAGAAACTAAAGGCTATCGGAGTGAGAGGAACAGGCGAACTGAAGCTCGCCGACCCAGATAAGTTCAATGAAGTTGCGTTGGCTGCACGAATTGGTTTCTCTAAGGACCCTGAAGGGATTAAACTATATAGGACAGGTACTGCTGGTGGAATGGAAGTTATCAATGAGCTCGGCTCTCTTCCATCGTATAACTTCAAAGTTGGAAAAGTTGATAATATCTATCCAATTTCTGGAGAATGCTTCGTTGAGCAAGGATACCTCGACAGACGCGTCGGTTGTTTCAGTTGTACCGTTTCATGCCACAGATACTGTAGCGTAAAGTCAGGACCTTACGTAGGTGCTTCAGGGGGAGGACCTGAGTACGAAACCTCTGCATCTCTCGGATCTGGAACAGGGAACTTCGACACTGGCGTGGTTATAAAGGCCGGTGAACTGTGCAACATATTTGGGCTCGACACGATATCCACCGGTGTTACGATCCAATGGGCTATGGAGTCCTATGAAAGAGGAGCGCTTGATAAAGGGGATACCGACGGCATAGAATTGAATTTCGGCAATCCTGACGCTTTGTTCAAAGCTATCGAGAACATTGCTTATCGAAAGGGTAAACTCGGAAACCTGCTTGCTGAGGGAACGATGCGAGCGTCGCGCAAAGTTGGGAAGGGCTCATGGAAGTGGGCGATCAACAACTCGAAGGGATTGGAGCAATCTGATGTTGAAACCAGATCTGCCAAAGGCTATGCTCTTGCATTCGCAGTTAATTCGAGAGGACCAGACCATCTGCACACTGAGGTTCTTGCTGAGTTCGGTGGTACTCCTACTCGCCTTGCTTTGATAAAGAAGATAACAGGCGACGAAAAATGGGCCACGCCTTTTCGAACCGAATACCGCGCTGAAATCGTTCGATGGCATGAAGACTGCTACGCTATAACTGACTCCTTAGGGTTCTGCGCTTTCAGCTCCACGGCTGCGTACGCCGTGAACCCGAAAAATATGGCGGAGATGTTCTCACTAGCTACTGGCATTCACATTGACGAGAAGGAGATCACGCTGGCCGGAAGGCGGATAGTAACTCTCGAAAAATGCTTCAACGTTAGGGAAGGCGTCGATAGGAAGTACGATGACCTACCATGGAGGCTGATGAATGAGCCGGCTACAGTTGGACCGGGCAAAGGTTTCATGAATTCGAGGGAGGAGCTCGACGGCATGCTCGATAGATACTATGCTCTTCATGAGTGGGATAGAAAGACAAGCTGGCCTTACGAGAAGACTCTGGCAAAGCTTGGATTGAAAGATATAGCCAACCAACTCCGGAAGGTAAAGAGACCGCCGAAGCCTAGCCTAAAGAAGTGAAATTCCGTCACTGACCCTATTTCTCCTAATGTTCCCTCTGCCCCACTCTCAATCCAAAGTCCTGAATAGAGCTTAGCTCTTCCTCTCTCTCAATTAGCTCTTCCAGAAACTGCGAGTACCATGATGTCCGAATAGGCTTCCCGATCGCTTGCCATCCAATTATCCTCTGACTCTTCTTCTCAACGACAGCATTCATTAGCGCGCCACTCGGTCTCAAAATTGAGAGAACCGGATCACAGGAGTGCGGCGCTTCGATCGATACCGCTTCCCCCTTGATTCCTTGGCCTTCCGCCTGCTGAACGCTCAATCCCATACTCACTATCTCCACCCCGAAAATTCTATCGTACTGTCGCCTCAGAAATCCAGAGTATTCTCTCCGCTTCCCAGCTGCGTTTGAGCCAGCTACTTCCCCTGACCTAGCAGCCACCGTTCCAAGTGGTCGATAAAGCGGTTTTCGGCTCACGAGATCTAACGTCTCTGCACAGTCTCCAGCTGCAAAAATTGATTCTTTGCTGGTCCTAAAGCTGTTGTCGGTTGCGATTGCTCCGGTACGGCCCAACTTCAATCCGGCTGTTATCGCTAACTCTACATTTGGTTTAACTCCCGTCGTGAGTACTACGAGATCGGCGTTCAATCGCCTACCGTTTACGGAAACAAAGTTTACACGTTTTTTGCCGCGAATTTCTTCTAGGACAGAACTGGTCAAGACTTCTACACCAAACCTTTTGAGCTGCTCCTCGACTCTTGCAGAAAGGCTAGCCTCGAGAAGACCTGGCAAAATTCGCGGCAGCATTTCGATCAAAGTCACCTTAAGGCCACGTTGGAACAATGCTTGCGCCACCTCTAGACCAATGAATCCGGCGCCGACGACGCAAGCTTTCATACCCGGCTTGGCGAGACTTGAAAGGCGCAGTGCATCTTCGATCCACTTGATCGAGAAGGCGCCGTTAAGATCTAGGCCGGGGACGCGAGGAAGGGCGGGCACGCTTCCAGTAGCCAAGACGAGGCTCCTGTACTCAATGGATTTCTTTCCGCTTGAATCCTCTGAGGTAATCGCTCTATCATCAGGATCTATCGAAATGGCTCTTCTAGAGAAGAATGGCTCGATCCCAAGCGACCTCAAGTTATTCCGCGAGAATATGGACACATCATCAACAGATTTGACAAGTCCTGATATTGCGACCGTCAATGAAGATCTTGGATATACCGTGTTTTCGTCGGCTACAAAAGCCACAGAAGAAGATGGACGAGCCGATTTTGCTTCAATCGCAGCGTTAACTCCGGCTACACCGCCCCCTGCAATGATTACGCCATACTTTTGAGCCAAAGATTGCACCTTACCTTCAGCTCTAATACTTCTAAAGTGATTTAATACTTCTTCATTGACAAAATTGGTTTTGAAGCATCCCGAGTGAAAAATGTATGAGAATAGTTCAATTCGAAACGCTAAACGAAGGTATTCGGGCAGGTGTGATAAAGGACGGCGTGATTTATGACCTGACGGGGAAGGATCGAAAACTTTCGTCATTCATTGAGATCTTGAGGAAATCTTACGCGCGTGATGTGTCCGTAGAAAACTTCGTTTCATCCTTGATTCAGAAGAGCAAGTCGAAGAAATATGCATACGATCCTCTAGCCAGCTCACCTACGAGTGAGCGGGCTTGTCTTCGCATGCCTTACCAGCCGCCAGAAGTCTGGGGTTGCGGGGTCACATACGTCAGGAGTAGACATGCCAGAGAAACTGAGACTACCACTAAAGGAATCTATGATAAGGCGTATGAAGCGATACGACCTGAGGTTTTCTTTAAGGCGACGGCTAACAGATGCGTAGGTCCAAACGAACCTATATGCATAAGAAGCGATTCCGAGTGGACAGTTCCGGAACCAGAATTGACATTCATTTTAGGCGCGCATAGTGATATAGTGGGATACACGATCGGGAACGATGTTTCGGCAAGGGATATAGAAGGCGAAAACCCGCTCTATCTTCCTCAAGCTAAGATATACAAAGGATGTTGCGCCTTCGGGCCAGTCGTCACAACACCTGAGGAAATAGGAAATCCAAGAGATGTTGACATTGAATGCAAGATCTTTAGAAAAGGAGAGTTGATCTTCGACGGGAAAACGAATTCATCAATGATGAAACGGACTGTAGATGAGTTGTGTTCATATCTTTGTCGAGATAACCCTGTCCCGATGGGCACATTATGCCTCACAGGAACAGGCGCGGTTCCCCCAGACGATTTCTCGCTGAAACATGGCGACCTCGTAGAGATAACTATAGAGAGAATAGGCACTCTTCGGAACCCTGTTATACAGCTCTGATCACGAAGCGGAGTCAGCCAAGAATCAAAGTTAAGTCTTCTTCTTTTTAGCCTCGACTTCTTTCTTCAACCATTCGATTGCTTTTTCTCCATGAAGTAGCTTCGGGATCTCCTCAGCTGTTTTCATGGGTTCGATTTCAATTAGCCATCCAGCGCCGTAGGGGTCTTCGTTGATCAACTGAGGCTTCTCGAGTACTCCTTTGTTCAGTGCAACGATTTTCCCGGTGAGTGGGGAGTGAAGCTCGCCCACCCATTTCGAGGTTTCAATCTCTCCGAATGGCTTCATGAACTCAACCTGTTCGCCTATTCCGAGCGTCTTGACAAACAATATTTCGCCTGCAGTCTTACTCGCGAAATCATCCACTCCAACCTTAACCGTACCGTTTTCCTCTATTCTTGCCCACGTATGTTCGGTCGTGTAGTAGAGCTCTGTCGAGATCCAATATTGATCGATCTTGGGCATTTCCGATTTCCTCGGAATAATTCACGATATGAGTGACGAGTACACAAGCTCAGATAGATCGATCACCTTTAATCCTGCGCCACTAGCCTCAACATTCTCCTTGAGATTCCATTTGCATGTAGGGCAAGCGGTAACTATGCCAGTGGCTCCGGAAGACATGGCTTCCTTCAATCTCACAAGCGCGACTCTCGAAGCTTGGTTTGGATAAACTATCTTCACTCCTCCTCCCCCGCCGCAGCACCAAGCATTTTCGCGATTTCGATCCATCTCAACGAGTCTTATCCCCGGAATTTGTCGAATCAATTTTCTCGGCTCTTCGTATATGCCTGACAATCTACCTAGCTCACATGGGTCGTGATAAGTTAGAACTTCCTCGGGCACTCCTCTAAACGAAATCTTTCCCTGCTCGGAAAGGCGTCGAAATAGCTGCGAAGTATGTGTAACTTTGAACGGCAATTCATTCAAGCCGAGCAGTCTAGAGTATTCTACAACAAGTGTCTTGTAGCAACCGGGACATGATACTAAGACATTCTTAATCTTTCTTCGCTTGATCTCTTCAATGTTATGCCTAGCAACCTCTCTGGCTAGCTCATACTGTCCAGTTGAGAGGAGGGGGTTTCCGCAACACCACTCATTCATGCCTAGTATGGAGAAACCAGTATGAGTTTTGTTCAAGATCCTAGCTGTAGACTTAGCTATTTCTGGGAGCTCGAGCGAGGTGACACATCCTGGGAAATAAAGCAACTCAGCAGTTTCATCAACATGTATGTCGGGAGCTATCCACGCCATTCTCTTTTCAGGAGAACTGGCAAAGATGTTGTGTCTGGTCTCCACAGCGATTCCGAGTTTCTCGACTTCATTGGGAATGTTTATCCCTCGGTTAAAGACCTCGGTTTTCATTGCTCTTATGATGCTTACAGTATCTATCCTTGCAGCGTCTTCACATTTTGTCTTGCAAGCTCCGCATAGGAAGCAAGTGTAGATTCTCTCAGTAAGTTTTGGCGAATACTCCAATCTTCCTTCAAGCATCGCTCTTGCCGCAAGCATTCTTCCCCTGGCTGCGCCTGACTCAAAGCCTATAACATATCTTGCAGGGCAAGTCTCAGCCATGTATCCGCCAAGGCAATAGCCGCATCTACCGCATTTCATAATCTCGTTGACGTGAGAAGACAACCGAGACATAGGGCACCTACTCCACCAGTATGCTCGGCTGTAGAATGTCGTTGGGGTCCAATGCTTTCTTCACGGATCTGAGCAACTCGTAATACGAGCCTAACCGACCTCGAATAAAAGGAAGGGAACCATCCGGACCTCCAATCCCAAACGGAACGATGCCCATCTCTATAAATCTCTTGTTCATTTCATTTGAGATTGCTTGGATCGTCTCAAGTTCATCCGGCTCCGTATATCTCAAGTGTGCATAAACGGTCCATCCTCTAGGAAATGTCCAAGCTCCAAATGTGCATCTTTGAAACTTGTACTTTCGAGCAACTATTTCCCGCCAGACCTCATTGAACTCTGGGAGTCTCCTTATAGGGATCATTCCGCAGCCCGTGAAATGCCATACGCCTTGACTGAACAGGCCCTTGAGACCTGCGGTCACGCGGGTGAAGAATTCTCGGGAGACCGACGGATCCCCATCTTTCCCCTTATGCTTTTCACAGATCTCTCTTAACTTTCTCTTTCTATATTCAAACATTTCTTTATCATAACCGTACAAGTGAATTCGCGTGACAATTCTTCCCAACTCGCTGGATTCCTCATCCGCCTCGAAGGCGTATGCAATCTCATCTCCAAACGGTTTCGTAATAGCATCTCCTACTTCCATAACTTCACTCCAGTCGTCGAACGTGAAAGAAAGAAAATCCTCTGCTTCAGGAATAGGCCGGACCTGCAACGTGGCTTCAGTTAAAATTCCAAGGGTGCCCTCAGACCCGATAAGCAAGCCAGTCATATCGGGCCCGATTCCATATCTTCTAAAATTTGGAACGCCGAGGTACGCTCCTGAACCGGTTCTCACTATCTCGCCTGTCGGTAGCACAAACTCCAAACCGAGAACATCACATTGGCCGTGAAGGCCGAACTTGGTTGTGCCGTATGGTCCTCCTCCAGCCTTTATTACACTTCCTCCCACAGTCATCGACGGTCCACCCATCTCGCTCGAGAGATATGTTAGCCCCTTCTTCCTTAGCTCTCCATCAAGCTTGTACCAAGTGCAGCCGCTTTGAACGGTTGCAGTCAGATTGCTTTCGTCGATCTCGAGAATGTCTTCCATCGCGTACATGTCGAGAAGTAAACCGCCATGAACTGGAAGCCAAGCTGCCCAGTGTGAACCTCCTCCTCCTCTCACGTAGACCGGCAGCTTATTCCGATTCGCAAAACGCATTATCGCTGACACTTCGCTCGTGGATTTCGGTCTCGCGATCATTGAAGCTACTCTTTCTCTCGCTGGGCTGAGATCTCTACTGTAAGAGTGTAGATCGAAATCTAGGTCTGTCACACTATCAGTACCGACGATCGCAACCAAACCTTCGTAGATCTCACTCTTATTCATACTCTTCTCTCCGTTTCCAAAACCTGATTCACTAGGTTCGGCTCCCGCATTTAAAGAGTCCGTTGCTGCTCTCTTCGAAGATCGGCTTTGGAACCGAGAAGACTCGCGATCGAGTTGCAGTTGCAGGTAGTTTGGCTTTTGCAGAGAAGAAGGACATATGTAGGTGGAACGCCTCTGAATATTCGCAGCTCTTTGGAAGGATAGCGGTTTATGGCTCAAAAGAAGAGTGAGCGCGTTGTCTACGACGCCAAGAACCTTGAAACTCTAAAGAGCTTAATCTTTATGATAGATGCCTATAGAATTCATCATTATGAAGAGATCGCTTGGGTAGACAGGGCTGTTGAGCGTGGAGATCTAGGGTGGCGCTTCAGGTATGAGTGGGATGAACTCCGAAAGATTCTCATGGACATGGCCACGGTTCCAAAGTCTCTGCTACATCTTCTCAAGTGGGCGAACATTCAATCCTACCTAAAGTTAATCGGCCTAATCATGTCCACGATAATGATCGGTTTAGTGGGAATCAGTCTATTCTTCTTCTGGGGGCGGCAGCCGGGGAGTCTGGCTTGGGCGACCACGATATTAAGCTACGTTGCCGTGCCACTTATTGCCGCGCTCATAGTATCGTTTGCCGGACCCCCATTGATCGCTCGCAAAATATATCGAGAGCTCACTTTGTACCGCGACGCACATCCAGAGAAGTTCGTAAAATATGAGCCTCGTCTAAAGCAGATCGTTCAAAACCTTATTGATAGCCTCGTGTACGCGGTCAAGAAGGGGAGGGGAAAGCCTGTCGAATCGCCCTTGGGACCAGACCTGCTCGAAGAGGCTAGTAATGTGTATGAGAGGTTTTTCGATAGAGTCTTTCGTAGACGGAAGAAGAAGGAGCTTAAGCATTACTTCGACCTGTTCAATACAGATTACGCAAAAATAGCGATCGTTAAGAAGCCAACGAGATTTAGGCGGTTCTACATAGTAGAGCCTGAACTGTAGGAGAATTCTGTCTCCATCGAGAAATCATTCAATTGGTACGGCAGTTTGTCTAGAGGGTTCGAGAGGTTTTTCGGGTACTCTCCTGTTTTGGAAAATCTTTTAAGTCAACTCCACAATCAAACAGTCTTGGAGCTAATTGGCTCCAAGTTAAGGAGTGCGAAGAAAATGGGTGAAGAAAAACCGCTACTATTCGTAAGACGAGCTTCTGGACTGACTAGAGCTATTCCTTACTGGACTGCAATCTACTTCGGCATCGCTACATCAGCTTTCATGCCGTGGCACTACTACCTGATGACGATCGTTCCTAACTGGTTCCCAGGCACCAACCTTCCAGTAATATACTTCCTAGGAGGCTTGATCGTTGTATTCGAATGCGCAGCGATGGCCTTGGTCTACGTGGCGTGCCCAAGATCAGGCTCGATATACGTTCCTCTCTCACGAGCCAGCTCTCCTATGCTCGGCATACTTGAAGCTTGGAGATCGATCATCACGAACCCGACCCAGCGTGGTGTGACAGCCTTCTTGGCAGCGGGTCAACTTGCGTCTTTAGCCGTTATTACCGGACAGTTAAGCAAGGATCCAGGATTGATGGCTGCTGGTCAAGCGATGGCCTCCAACGTCTGGCTCTTGGTGTTCATAGGGCTGATAATGCAATTGATCGGTGTAAGCATCGATATTCTTGGACCTAGGATAATGGCTAGGTGGTATGCGTTCTGGGGAACCGGGGTGATCTTCGGCATCCTGTTAGTCAACGTGCTGTACGCCTCAACACCACCTGCGGCCCTTCCAACCAAATGGGATGCGGTCTTCGGGGCAGGTGCGTACAATGAGGTTGTGAGCCTTGCGACAGCGAACGGCTATACAGCGGTCCCGTGGAATTGGGGAGCGGTTGCTGGTTCGCTCACGATCCCTGTGGTGAACACGTGGCCTTACGTGATCGCGCCTGTTGTAGGTGAGGTTGAGAGGCCTAGACAGAGCATACCACTAAGCATGGTTGGCAGCGCCGTCTTCGTGATGATAATCAACTCGGTCAGCGCATACAACTTCTCAAACACCTATGGAACATTCGGACAAATGTACAATTTCTGCGTCGGCGATCCTAAGATAAGCGCTCAATTCAAGATAAACACCGTCATGCCAACGGACCTCTCAGCATATTCGGCTGTCCTGACAAATGTCCCGGCCGTGGCAGGCTTGGCTGCTTTCTCGCCTCAATGGTCGAACTTCGCTGACATGGTGGGTAACTGCTACTACACTTCGAGGCCGCTCTTCGCTATCGCTATGGACAGAATGGGGCCTGAGTTGCTTGCCAAGGTTCATCCGAGGTTCCACAGCCCCTACATGGGCTCCCTGTTCTGGTTCTTCTGGTCGTTGATAACGCTCTTCATGGCTGGGTGGGATGCTGGTACAGTAGCAGCTATAGTCTTCGGCATAACCTTCGTGTACGGTGTAGCGCGAATGATGAACCACTGGTCTGAAGTCGAGCTTCCGTTCAGTAGACCAGAGATATACAAGGGTGGAATACGCCTCGAGATTGGTGGATGGCCTGTGATGTCGATAATCGGCGCCTTCATGACCGGCATGTTCTTCTACCTACTGGCGACGTTGCCGGCGAACCCGGTGTCAAGCGGACTGCTGATCGGAGGAGTGTACGGCTGGGGAGCGTTCTCATACATATACTACGGCAGAAAGAACCAAGCGCGAGGAATATTGCCGAGTCAAATATTCGGGCAACTGCCTCCAGAGTAGAAACTACATTCCCCTTTTCTTTTTTCTTCTTTCGCAAAAGATAGCAAGAAGAGGACTGTTTAGCCCTCTACTTTCCAACACTCCATCTTAGGATTTTCAGGAGAGGGCAAGTCGACAACGTATCCTCTTAAGATTCCTCTCCTATAATCAGAACCTGGGTTGACGCAGAGCGTCTTTCCAAGATAGAAGTGCGCTGAGCACTCATGTATATGTCCATGTAACCCCACTAGGGGCTGATACTTCATTATAGCGTCCCTGACAGATTTGCTTCCTACATTTTCCATCTCAGGGTTGCCGAAATGCGCTATCGGCTTCAAGTTCTTGTCGAGTTTTGGAGCTATGTCCAATATTGTTCCATAGGGCGGCGCATGGAAGTTGCATAAAACGTTCTCATGGCTGTCGACTCGACTGAACTGCTGATCCAGTTTCTTCATCAACTCCTCTTCAGAGCATTCTCGCGGCGTAAACCAAGGTGTCGGGTTTACCCATTCGCAACTTATGAGCTTGTACTTCTCGTCAATATCCACAACCCTGTTGAGCGGGTATATGACTCCCTCATGCTTCTTTATCACTTCGTCAATTGCAAAATGATCGTCGTTACCAGGGCTGACGATTACCTTAATCCCTTTAGGCACCTGATCCTCGACCATGCTCAGCCACCTATCCATCGTCTCGCACATAACATTCTCGAATAAGGCGTCCATCTTCTTTTCGTCTTGTTGACACTCTCGAGCTTGGCTCTCAGACATCTCGATCGCGTAGAAGCCTTCTTCACGTATCGCTTGGATCTTCTTCTCAACCTCTTCCTTTGTGAAGTATCGTTCTGTCTTCCCGAAGGGAGCGCTGTACCAGTCGCTTTCCCGTTTCACTATGGGGACGATCGCTTTTCCAGTGAGGTCTCCGAAGAGCATAATTACATCTGCTTTGTAATGAACGGAGGTTTTCAGGTATTTCCTCCAGATCAGCTCGTTTCCATGAGGATCTGTTGCGTGGAAGATTCTCGTCTCCTATCCCTCCAACGATTAGTATTGGCTTTTCTACTTACTCAAGAATCAGCTTATAAATGACATGCCGGTAAGGAAAGGGGTATGAGCTCTAATGACGCGGATTTCGTGAGCAGAGCCACCTCGATCGTAAACACGGCAGAAGAGAAAGGCGTTAAACTTAGACTCCTCGGCGCAATCGCCTTCAGGATACACTGCCCCAGGTACGAGCATCTTCACGTAGGGCTTGGCAGGAGTATTTCAGATCTAGACTTTATCGGGTACAGCAAACAGAAGGGCCAAATAGAGAAGCTCTTCTTGGAGCTGGGTTACACAAAGCGGCCCCCATCTCTAGTGACCGCTTACTCCCTCAGAGAGATCTACCTCCCTCCATCTCAGGACTTCGTTATCGATGTCTTCTTCGATAAGCTCCAGATGTCTCACGACATAGATTTCAAAAACAGGCTTGAAGTGGACAGCCCAACTATCCCACTTGCTGAACTACTCCTCCAAAAGCTGCAGATCGTCAAGTTGGCAGAGAAAGATGTTAAAGATGTAATAGTCCTTATGAGAGAACATGAAATCGGCAACAACGACAAGGAGACAATAAACCTGTCTCACGTATCCAAGATGCTCGCGAACGACTGGGGTCTTTACTACACGGCAACAACAAATCTCAGCAAGATTGCCGGACTGCTGAACTCATTCGACCAGCTTGGCGACGCCGACAAGCTGGACATAAAGGGAAAACTTGAGAAGACGCTTCAGTCGATAGAGAGCGAGCCGAAGAGCTTCTCATGGAAGATGCGGGCTAGGGTGGGTACATCTAAGAAGTGGTACCGAGAAGTTGAGACAACTACGCCATGACTTGCCGCATTTTTCCTAAACTCTTTGGTAGCCTATCTTCAGTTGGTACAGATAGAACATAATGGAAAAAAGAGAGCAGTGAACAAGTCATCGGATCAAGGTCTCGATCGGACGATATTTGACGTTCGGATACCCAAAACGAGCAGCTCCAAACGCGTGCTGTCCCAGCTCAGTCTTGAGGCATTCTCTAAGCCTCTTGTGCGCCGGAACTCCTACGAATACTACTTTGGTTCCAGGGCGTAGACTCGCTGTCATTACGCCGCGCCCGGATTTTGGGTCTAGCATGCACAGTAGATCCGGAAATACTGAAACCAGTCTCTTGTTGATGTGAGCCATCATCGTTTCATTCTTGAAAACCACTTCCATCCTCTTCCTCTTGTATTTGCCTAAGCCTTTCACAACGGCTTTGACGTGATAGAATCCGCCTCTATCTTCTCCACGAATATTCTGGATCGCGCCATAGAACATCTCAGTTCCTTTGACAGTTTCCACAAATGCCTCCACAGGATTCTTCTTAGCGTCTAAGGCCTCTCTAACCGCTCGTCCAACTTCAATCGACAGTGAAATAGTGTTGGGGACGACACTCTCCTTCAGTTGTTTCCCTGACATCGGATAGTGCGTGTTCGCGCCGGATCCTCCGTTCAGCACTATGGCTGCACGCATCAATTCGTCAGGGTATGTCGATTTGACCGCGTGCTTAACCACGATCACATTTCCTTCTAGATCGACAAAAGGCATGGGGGTCAATGAGATCCCGTGGCCTAGAAAAGATGACATCTGGGTTTCAGGGGCTGCTCGACCGAGTCCATCTCCATCGACCGTAACTATTTCTGCGCGAGCGGCAAGAGAGAGAATTACAGGGGTATTTGCTCCTCCTATTTCAAAAGGCACAACGTAATCGACTTTTCTATTGCTGATCGATTCCATGATTTTAAGAGCTTCCAAGAGTTCAAATTTAGAATCCCATCCCTCAAGCATCTTCTGGACCGATGTGAACACCTTAACGGATCCAGCATAGCCTCCGCTCACTACAAATGCATCATCTTTAATCTCTTGTGGTTCAATTATTCGGTACTCCCTGCCCTTCCTAATGTCCCATTCCACTAGAGGTCTTCCAAAGGTCTCCGGGTCTCCACCGCCTCCAGTTCCGAGGATTCCTACTCCGACGAGCATGTCGTTCAATTCATCTTTGGCCAATATTTTCTCAGTCATTATCTTCACCTATCGCCATCCAATATCTCCAATTTCGTTAGTGCTGAATACTATTAATCGCTTGCTATAGCAGCAGCCTTTGAGGCACAGTCGCTCCAAATAGAATGGAGATATACTTAGCTAGAGGCGGGCGTACTTCTTGATCACTTCAATCATCTTACTCCCTCTTCTGAGATCAACAACTTCCTTTTTCTCAACCTCATCAATTTCTTGTGCCAGTTTCAACGCTTCGCCTAATTTCTGCTTGGGGATGACTACCGCTCCGTCCACATCTCCAACAACGATGTCGCCGGGAGCGACTGTGACGCCTCCGCATTTTATCGGAACGTTGATAGCAGAGACCTTCGTCCGCCCGACTGAAGTTGATGAAACTATGCTTCTAGCGTAAACGGGGAATTTCATCTCTTCAGCCTCAATGACATCTCTAGCTCCGCCGTCCAGCACCGCGGCTTGAATCCCTTTCACTTTAGCGGCTTGGCTCATCAAGCCTCCCCATAACGCGATATCTCTCGCGTCAGTTCCTTCGACGCTTCTCACAATGATGCTTCCTTTAGATGCTGAATCGATCGCTTGCATAGCCATTAGAGGTATCTCTTTCTCTCCGGTTGGAATATCCTTGATCGTGACAGCTGGACCTGCGATTCTACCGAATCTATAAAGCGGCTTAATCTCATATGACATAAACCCTCTAATTCCGAGTCGGTCAAGTGCGTCGGAGAGCGAAGCGGTAGGTATTGACACTAGGAATTTCAAAACTTCGCCGTCTGGAATCTTTGTCATGCCTCAACCCTGCACCTATTTATACCCTAGCTGGTACGCGTATTCTATAATGGCGGGACATTTTTGTATCATTTTCC
>Ga0315314_1001517_pt1 | contig 20868 bp, 20 predicted proteins | sample TDP9_MG_FD_203631 | JGI IMG/M metagenome (GOLD analysis project Ga0315314, IMG submission 203631) | Freshwater sediment microbial communities from Lake Towuti, South Sulawesi, Indonesia - TDP9 | ecosystem: Environmental > Aquatic > Freshwater > Lake > Sediment | place: Indonesia: South Sulawesi... | reverse complement strand
TACGGATAATGATATTCAATATATCATCAGAACCATTTCCGCACATGATCTGACCCGCCGAGAAGCCATAAAGGGCTCCCAATTTTTCGCGCAACTCCAGACTCACAGGATCGGGATAGAGGCGCAAGTCTTCATAGGTTAGCTGGTCAAGGATTTTTTTTACCTTCGGGGAGGGAGGGTAAGGATTCTCGTTGCTGTTTAATTTAATGTATTTTTGCCGCGGGTCTGGCTGGAACCCCGGTACATATCCCTTCATGGCGGCGATACAAGGTCTAACGTAGGTCATCACCATAATTTCACCTTTCTATTCAACTCAAATTCCTTATATCATTGAAAAGACGGGAAGACAAGATAGGTGAAAAATTTCACCGCCGAGCACGCTGAGAACGCGAAGAAAAAAATTGCGGTTGATAAACTGGGTTACTTCATAAAGCGGGAGGGAAGAAAAAGAGCGATTTGGGGAAATAGGAAAAGGAGAAACGCACAGACCACCAGACTGATCAAGAAGGGATACACTCCCTTATAAATCACCCCAAAAGGCACTTTGGTGATATTCCTTACGACAAAGACATTAATGGCTACAGGTGGGATGACCACGCCGATCATCACCGTAATCCCGATGATCATGCCAAACCATATCGGATCAAAACCCATCTTAATAATCACCGGGTAAAATATGGGGGTAGCCAGGATCAAGAAGGCCAAATCATCGATAAAGGACCCTCCCAGAAGATAGATCAGGATAATCATCACCATGGTTAGATTACGGTCGAGACTCACCTGGATAATCCAATCAGCCGCAATCATGGGGATTTTGGTGACTGCCAAAAAATGTCCCAGGATCGTTGAGCCGGCGATAAGCATGAGGACCATGCAGGCCGTGCGCAGGGATTCTTCCACTGATTTTACAAATCCTTTGAAAGGAAGGTCCCTTTTAATGAGAGATAGAAGCAAAACCGCAAAGGCTCCCACGCTCCCCGCTTCTGTGGGAGTGAAAAGTCCTTTCATCAACCCCCCAATGACCAGCAGGAATATAATTCCCACCCACAGAACCTCCGGGAGGGAAGCGAACCGGTCTTTCCAGGGTGACTTTTCTCCCCTCGGCCCGAGGGAGGGGTTAATTTTGCACCACCCGAAGATAATCAAGGCGAAGAAGAAAGCGATGATCAACGCGGGAACTAAACCAGCCAGAAATAGCTTCCCTATGGATTGCTCTGTGATTATGCCAAATACAATCAAAGTTACACTCGGGGGCATAAGGATCCCCAAGGTTCCTACCGTGGCCACGATCCCCGTGGACAATTTCTTGCTATACCCATAGCGATCCATCTCCGGAACTGCAACGCTGGCAAAAGTAGCGGCCGTGGCTGGCGATGATCCGCAGATGGCTTTGAAGGCAGTAGCTCCCCCCACGGTGGCCATGGCCAGTCCGCCCGGGATGTGGCCGACGAATTTATAAGCGGTATTGTACAATCCCTTGGCGATTCCGGCATTGAAGGCGATCTGTCCCATGAGGATAAAAAGCGGGATGACCGTAAAGCCGTACGAGGAAAAGACGTCGAAGACGTCCTTAGCCAGCAAGTTCAAAGCGGCCTTGACAGATACTACATAGCTGAATCCTAAAAAGCCGACCAGGGCCATAGCAAAACCCAGCTCGATGCCGGTAAAAAACAGGGCCAATACCAGAGATAGCCCGATGATTCCTACGGTCACTTCATTCATATTTATCTTTGAAAATCTTCACCACATCCGCCAATAACACCAGGCATTGGATCAAGCAGCATAGGCCCAGTCCATAAACAATTGGGTAAAAGGGCATCTGCAGCGTGGGAGAAACTTCTCCCGACCCATAAAGGTCGGCTCCCATTTTGATCAGATTCCAGCCGATTAGGAAAAATAATCCGATCCCCAAGCAGCGGGTGGCTGTCTGAAAGGTCCTCCTAACTGCTTGGGGAAATTTCTGAATGATGAAATCCACGTAGATATGCCCTCTCACCCAGGAGGTGAAGGGAATAGAGAATCCGATCACTACTGCCCCGGAATAAGCGACCAGTTCATAGGTGCCCACGACGGGCCTCTTAAAAAACCTCAGAACTACGTCTGCCATTGTCAGGGACATAAGAAAAATGAGGCTACTTCCCGCGATGATGTTGAGGAATTGGCTGAGTCCCTGGATCTTACTTAGCAATGCTTGCATGGCCGTCTCTCTTTTTTATTTTTGACCCTTTCTTTCTCGGGTCTAAGGGAGTCTTTTTAATTGATCCAGACAGAACTTCAAAGCCTCCTCTCCCGGCAGACCCTTGGCTTTCATCCGATTTACATAATCGCCCAGAATGGGTTGAACTGCCTTTGCCCATCTCTCATTCTCTTCGGGGGAAAGAGAGATGATCTGATTGCCCAATTTCAGCGTAAAATCCCTCCCTGCCCTTTCGATCTCATCCCAGTTCCTTCCTGTCTTCTCAATCCATTCCCCGTTGACCTCAGCGATGATTTTCTGGATGTCGGGAGAAAGCTTATTCCATTTATCCTTATTCATGACTACGAAGAACCCGGCGCTATAGGCAGCCCCAAAGGATTCGGTGGTAAATTTCACCACTTCGCCCCATTTCCATCCTTGCAGCGCCTCTTGCGGGGACATCGAACCATCTACCACACCCCGGTTTAGAGCATCGTAAGTCTCGCCCATGGGCATGGCCACGGGAACTCCTCCCAGGGCAGTAACCACTTTTGCAGCCATGCCGGTGCAACGAATCTTCATTCCTTTGAGGTCTTCCAGTTTATGAACGGCTTTCTTGGTGTGGAGGATTCCGGGCCCGTGGGCATGAAAATACATGACCTGTGTGCTGTCCAATTCTTTGGGTTTAAACTTCTTATAGTAACCATTAATCAAATTTGTGGCCGCCACGGCACTCTTATAAGCCAAAGGCAAGTCAATCACTTCGGTGAGGGGAAATTTCCCCATGGTGTAACTCAGGACTGACATGCCGATATCCGAGATTCCCTTCTCCACCCCATCATAACACTTATCCGCAGGTGTAAGGGTCCCTCCCGGGTAAATCGTTATCTTCACCCTTCCGTTGGTCCGTTTTTCAATTTCCTTGGCCCATTCAGTCGCCAGCACTGTATTTTTGTGGGGCGCAGGGAAGAAAATCGAGTAAGACAGCTCGACAGGTTTAGCCTGGGCGCGAGCAGAAGGGACGGGGATACAGAATCCCACTGCAGATAAGCATAAGGCCAAAATAATTAATCTCGAGATTTTCATTTTTTTCTCCCTCCTTTTATTCTACTTATTCTACTTCTTTCTACGGTCAATCACTTTCTGCGCCTTCCCTTCCGGGGGTTTCAGACTTTCGGGGGCCACCAGTTTGACCTTTGCGCTGACCCCAACGATTTCTCTAAGTTTGCGATCGATCTGGGAGGTAATATTCTGCAGGTTTTTGATCTCATCGGAAAAAACTCTTTCATCCATTTCCACCTTCAGTTCCAGCGTGTCTGCTCCTTCAATCCGGTCGGCGATCATCTGATACCTGGGTTCCACCCCTTCTATTTCCATGAGGATGGATTCTACCTGAGAGGGGAAGATTTTTATTCCCTTGATAATAAGAATGTCATCGCTTCGCCCGAGGACCTTCTTCATGCGCGCCAGGGTCCGGCTACAGGGGCACAGGGAATAATCCAGGGAGGTGATATCCCGCGTCCGGTAACGGATCAGGGGGAAAGCTTCTTTTGTTAAGGTGGTCAAGACCAATTCCCCTTCTGTGCCCCGGGGAAGGACCTCGAGGGTCTGGGGGTCGATGATTTCGGCAATGAAATGATCTTCATAGAGGTGCAGCCCATTCTTGAATTCACATTCCGCGGACACTCCCGGCCCCATGACTTCGCTCACTCCGTAATTATCTGTGGCGCTGATGTACAGGCGTTCTTCGATTTCTTTACGCATGGATTCTGACCAGGGCTCTCCGCCGAAAAGACCGAGCTTGAGGGAGAGGGACTTGGGGTCAATTCCCTGGTTTTCCATGTGCCGCGCCAGAAGCAAAGCATAGGAAGGGGTACTGACCAGGGCCGTGGTCTTGTAATCCTGCATGATCATAACTTGTTTGCTCGTATTACCCGTGGACATGGGAATCACCGAAGCGCCGATGACCTCGGCCCCGTGGTGCAGGCCAAAGGCGCCAGTGAAAAGACCGTACTTAAAAGTAATCTGCACCACATCCTCTTTGGTTACCCCCCCAGCCGTGAGAACCCTGGCGGTGAGCTGGCTCCAATGATGCAGATCATTCCGGGTATAACCAGTAACCGTGGGTTTGCCCGTAACCCCCGAGGAGGAGTGAATGCGCACGACCTCCCTGAGAGGGAGGGCGAACATGCCGTAGGGATAACTTTCCCGCAGGTCTTCCTTGAGAGTGAGGGGAAATTTGGCTAAGTCTCTGAGGGATTGGATTTCATCCGGAAGAATCTTTAACAAGTCAAATCTCTTTTTGTAGAAGGAGACGTTTCGGTAGACGCGGTTCAAAGTCGATTGCAGTCGCTCCAATTGGAGCTGCTCGATCTCCTCCCGCTCCAGGCATTCATGACGAGGGTCCCAGATCATCTCTTCCCCCTTTCACTCCCAAACCTCCCGGTACTCTCTGCCCAGATAAGCTCGTTGGACAGATTTGTTATTCAGCAGATCCTCAGTCTCGCCCTCCAGGATAACCATCCCGTTCTCCAGGACGTAGCCTCGGTCCGCAACCTTCAGGGCTGCTTTGGCATTTTGTTCCACCAAGAGGATCGTCGTGCCCCGGATGCGCAGGGTTTGAATGGCCTGGAAAATATCGATGACGAGCATGGGAGCCAGGCCCATGGATGGTTCGTCCAAAAGGAGAAGTTTCGGCCTGGCCATCAGGGTCCGGCCGATAGCTACCATCTGTTGTTCTCCCCCTGAAAGTGTCCCTGCCCGCTGTTTTTCCCTCTCTTTTAATACTGGGAAAAGTTCGAAAATAGACTCCAAGTCTTTGAACACCTCGTCCCTTACCCCCCTCTGGAAGCGGGCATAAGCCCCGAGGGTAAGGTTGTCGATTACGCTGAGGGGAGCAAAAATTTGCCTTCCTTCCGGGACCTGGCCTATACCCAGGCGAAGAATAAGTTCAGTCGGGAGGCCGGCGATATTTTGACCGTTGAATAATACCCTACCTTTGGCGGGTGGGTGGATCCCGGAGATGACTTTCATGAGAGTGCTTTTCCCTGCTCCATTTGCTCCCAGAAGAGTGACAATTTCTTTGCCACTGACATGAATGGATACATTCCGCAAGGCCTGGATAGCTCCGTAGAAGGCGCTGACACTCTCTACCCTAAGCATCTGCTTCCTCTCCCAAATAGGCGGCGATTACCTGCCGATTGCGCTGAATATCCCCGGGCGGACCTTCGGCGATTTTTTTCCCATAATTGAGGACCAGCACCTCATCCGAAATATCCATGACCAGGCTCATATCATGTTCCACGAGCATCACCGTTATCTCTCTCTGTCGGATCTTAATAATCGTTTCCGCGAGTTTCTCTGCTTCCCGCATATTCAACCCAGCCGCTGGCTCATCCAAAAGAAGGAGCTTGGGTTGAGTGGCCAGAGCTCGGGCAATCTCCAGGAGTTTTTGTTCTCCTAAGGGTAAAGAAGTGGCATTCATCAGGGCCTTATTCTCCAACCCGAGGAAACGAAGTTCTTCCATGGCCTTTTCTCTGATCTCCCTTTCTTCTCTGCGCATTCCCGGGAGGCGAAGGCCGGCCTTAAAAATGCCGGCCAGGGTCCGTACATGTCTTCCTACCATCACATTCTCCAGAGCGGTCATGTTGGCAAAAAGCTCTAAGTTCTGGAAAGTGCGGGAGATCCCCAGACGAGCAATCTCGTGGGCCTTCATGCCTCTCAGAGGTCTCCCCTTGAACTCAAAGGTCCCTGCCGTAGGTGGAAGGATCCCGGTGATCAAGTTGAAGAGCGTCGTTTTTCCTGCACCATTCGGCCCAATGATAGATTTAATCTGCTGTTCGGCCACCATAAAATCCAAAGAATCGATGGCTCGCAGACCTCCGAAAGATTTCTGCAAACCTTGAACCTTCAGAACCTCCTCGCTCATAGCCCCCCGACCTTAATTTTTCTAAAAAAGAGCTTACGTACCCCCTCCAGAATGCCCTGGGGCATGAAAAGAAGGACGACCATGAGAATAGCTCCGTAAGCCAATACTTCAAAATCTTCCAGACCCCGAAGATACTCTGGCAATAAAGTAAGAAGCATCGCCCCAAGCAGTGAACCCCAAATCGTCTCCGCACCCCCGACGACCACCATCATCAATAACAGAATTGAAAACATAAAGCTGAAGGAACTGGGGCTGATGAAGGTAACAAAATGGGCATAAAGGCTACCGGCCATAGAGGCATACATGGCACTCAGGATGAAGACTTGCAATTTATAGCGGGATGCATCCACACCCATGGCGTTGGCCGCCAATTCACTCCCGTGGATAGCCCGGAGAGCCCGGCCCACCCGGGAGTTAATCACATTGAGGGAGAAAAGAAGGAGAAGGAGAAGGAAACCCCAGACAAGATAAAGGTAAATTGCCCCTTCGATAGGGTGACCCAAAAATGTAAGGGACGGGATTCCTGAGAGTCCGGAGGGCCCTCCAGTCAGGGGCGAAAGCTCATTGAAAACAATGAACAGAATTTCGCCAAAACCCAGCGTGGCCACAGCCATGTAGTGGCCCTTGAGTCTGAGGGTGGGCTTGCCGACGAGGAAAGCAATGATGGCGGAGAGAAGAACGCCGATGAAAAAGGCTGGGAAGGGATGAAAAGCATACTTGGCGGTCAGGATTCCAGAAGAATAAGCTCCGATCCCAAAGAAAGCGGCATGGCCGAGGGAAATCTGTCCAGCATAACCCATGAGCATACCCAAGCCCATGACAATAATGCCATTGATGCCCATGAATATTAGGAGACTGATGAAGTATTGGTTACCGCCGGCGAGCCAGGGAAACAGACCGACGGTTATTAGGATACATAAGATTGTGTAAAGGTCGTCTCTTTTCATCTCCGCCCTTAGAATTTTTTTAGCTGGCTCTCCTCGGCACTTCCGAAGAGGCCGCTGGGCTTTACCCAGAGGATGACCAGGAGAACAACAAGAGCAATGGCATCTTTATATCCCGAGGAGATCAGGCCAGCGCCTAAAGACTCTAATATTCCGATGATAAAACCCGCGACGACGGAGCCCGCGCCACTTCCCAGTCCGCCAAGCACGGCAGCGGCAAATCCTTTCAGAGCCAAAAGGGGCCCCCGGTCATACTCCATGAGCGTGATGGGTGTAATGATGGCACCTGCAATGGCTCCGAAGGCCGCACTCAGGCCAAAGGAAAAAAGGACCATCTTGCGCACGTTGATGCCCACCAGCCGAGCAGCCAGCGGGTTGAAGGCACAGGCGGCCATGGCTTTGCCCATCAGCGTACGATTGAAAAAGAACCAGATCCCGAAGACCACTAAGACGGTGATCCCCAATATCCAGAAGATTTGATATTGAATCGTTGCTCCCCAAAATTGTACGGGACTGCGACCGCTGAAGGGGGGAAGAGCGTAAGGGTCCTTGCCCCAAAGGAACATAGCCACACCGCGAAAAAGAATAGACCCGGCTAGGGTGATTATGATCAGGGTGATAAGCGATGCCCTTTTCAGGGGATGAATGGCCAGGCGCTCGAAAAGGGCTCCCACCAGGGTTACTCCAATAACCGTGAGGGCGAATCCCAAGATCATAGGAATCTTCAGCACCATCGTAAAGAAAACCATGATCAAGCCACCCAGCATGACAAACTCTCCCTGGGCCAGGTTGATGATTGTTGTACTGTTGTAAATCATGGAGAACCCTAAGGCGACGAGGGCATAGATGCTGCCCACAGTGAGGCCAGTGAAGAGAAATTGGATCAGCTGATTGGTCAGGGTCATTTTTGGGAGAAAGCTTCGTATAATAGACAAAGAGCGCCCCAGGCCTTGATGGAGAACAAAATGATTAACCTTGGCGCTCTTTGCAGTCCCGCAATCTTATTCAAGAGTCAGTCAGCGAAGGCCCAATCGTCGTTTTTAACCGTAATCATTTCAAAAGCATCCTTTTTGAGTCCGGTGTGATCCTCACGAGAAATATTAAAAACACCACCCGTTCCTGGCCAGTTTTTGATTTTGGTTTCTAAATAGTCCCGCATTTTCGCCTTATTGGAGCCTACAGCCTTTAAGGCATCTGCGACCATATAGAGGGCATCATAGGCATGCCCTCCGAAAGTGCTCACATCAGCTTTGAAGCGCTTTTCATACTCTGTTTTGTACCTCATGATGACGGGTTTTTGCGGATGGTCAGCTCGAATCTTTTCCGCTACAACCAGACGTCCTAAAGGACAGAGGACTCCTTCGGCTGCCCCTCCGGCCAGCTCGATGTTCCTTTTTGATCCGAACCCATGGCTCTGATAGAGGGGAATCCTCATGTCCAGCTGTTTCCAATTTTTGGTTACAATCACTTGCGGCGGTCCTACCGACCAGTTGACCACAGCCTGGGCGTCGGTTCCCTTAATCTTGGTCAATTGGGCGGTCATGTCAGAATCCTTTGGCCCGTAGCGTTCATCAGCGACGATGGAGATCCCATAGGCAGGCGCTACCCGCTTCAGCTCTTGGCGGCCAAAATCTCCAAACCCGACCGTTACGGTGATGATCGCTATTCTGGAAATCCTTTTTTTCTTCATATGGTCATAAATGGCTTCCACGGCCGATGTGTCTGTCTGGGGAGTCTTAAAAATCCACTTATTTTGTTTCTTGGGCATCTCGAAGGTTTTGGCCGCCATGATTCTATCTAATTCTTCCTTAGGGGTAACGATGGACAAAGCTGCGGCACAGGAGATTAGGGGGGTTTCCGCTTTTTCCATAATGGGCACCACGGCCATGCTCTCCCCTGTGCTGGAAGGGCCAACAATAGCAATCACCTTATCCATCTCCAGGAGCTTGCGCACGGCCAGCACTGCCTGGCTCTCCTCGCTTTTCGTGTCTTCGATAACGATTTTCAAAGGAGTACCTTTAATACCGCCTGCGGCATTGACCCATTCTTCGATCATCTTCGCAGTGTTCCGCTCAGGCTCTCCCAAGAACGAAAACGCACCCGTCACACCAAAGACCGCTCCGACCACGTAGGGTTCTTTTTGGGCCCAGGAAGGAGTGGAAGAGCTACCCAGAATCAAGAGGCTACCGAGGAGAATCGCCATAAAGGATTTTCTGCCCATAACATTACCTCCCATCTTTTTTTCTCTCTTCAGAGAGTATAGACTTTCTTCCCTTCTAAGATGCGCACATTTTTCGCAGAAAGGATCGAAATGGCCCGGTCGGTCTCGTCGAAGCGGAAGATGATAATGGCATTTTCCCCGCTCTGCTGCACGAAGGCATAAAGATATTCCACGTTGACATTGGCTTCCGCCAGAACCTTCAGGATCTCTGCCAGCCCTCCCGGACGATCCGGAACCTCCACGGCCACGACCTCTGTCTTCCTGACTGTGAGGCCTTTCCGACCGAGAACTTCTTTGGCTTTTTCATTATCATTGACGATCAGTCGCAGGATGCCAAAGTCTTTTGTGTCGGCCAGGGAGAGGGCTCGAATGTTCACCCCAGCCTCCCCCAGGAGGCGGGTCACCTCAGCCAAAGCCCCAGGTTTGTTCTCCAAAAAAACAGAGATCTGTTCCACTTTCATGAAACTTCCCCCCAACTGAGGAGTTTAATTTAGGACGCAGATTTTCGCAGATTAAAAGAGATAATATTTCTTAGTTCGTTCTTTATGTATAATTCACGATAATCTGCGTTTACCCTGTTAGATAGTCAACATCTAACAGGGTGAATCTGTGTCCCATAGAGTTAAATTTTCCTCCTGTCGATTACCCTTTGAGCCTTGCCTTCGCTGCGCTGGAGGGTCTTGGGCTCCACCAGCTTCACTCCGGCGGTTACTCCCAAAAGATCCCTGATCTCTTTCTCGATTTTCCGGCCCAGAGCCTGTAGGTCTTTCACCTCATCTGAAAGAACCTTCTCATTGACTTCTACATGGACTTCCAGGGTATCGAGGCTTCCTTTCCGGTCTACGATCAAGAGATAATGTGGCTCCACTCCTTCCATGTTCATCAGGACGCTCTCAATCTGGGAGGGGAAGACATTCACCCCCCGAATGATGAGCATGTCATCGCTCCGGCCGCTGACCCTTTCCATGCGTACATGGGTCCGTCCACATTTGCAAGGCTCTGGATAGAGAGCAGAGATGTCCCGCGTGCGATACCTAACTAAAGGGAGGGCCTCCTTAGTTATGGTGGTAAAAACAAGCTCCCCTTTCTCTCCATAAGGGAGCACCTCCCCTGTCCCCGGGTCAATGATCTCCGGGAAGAAATGATCTTCGAAAATATGCAGACCCCGCTTCGCTTCAATGCACTCGTTGGCCACTCCTGGGCCGATGATTTCGCTCAGCCCGTAGATATCGACGGCCTGGATGCTCAGTTTACGTTCAATTTCATCCCGCATCCGTTCTGACCAAGGCTCGGCCCCGAAGATCCCCACCCGCAATTTAAGCTTCTTGATGTCCACACCCATTTCTGCGGCCGCCTCGGCCAGAAAAAGGGCGTAGGAAGGGGTGCAGGTTAATACCGTTGAGCCAAAATCCTGCATAACGATGATTTGCCGCTTCGTGTTCCCGCCAGACATGGGAATAACCGAGGCCCCGATCTTTTCTGCGCCGTAATGGATTCCCAAGCCTCCCGTGAATAGTCCATATCCATAGGAATTATGGACGATGTCGTTCCTTTGCACTCCTCCGGCTGCTAAAGATCGGGCCATTACTTCCGCCCAGGTATGAATGTCCCGCCGCGTGTAACCGACGACCGTCTGTTTGCCAGTGGTCCCGGAGGAAGCATGGATTCGCACCACTTGGTCCAGTGGTACGGTCATTAATCCGAAAGGATAATTATCACGCAGGTCAGCCTTTGTGGTGAAAGGCAGCCGCTTCAGATCTTTTAAGGATTTTACATCCGAAGGCTTTATACCCCACTCGTTGAATTTTTTTTTGTAAAAGGGCACGGTGGCGTAAACTCTTTCCAGGGTAGAGATCAGGCGTTTGAGCTGCAAGGCCTCCAGTTCTTCCCTGGGAAGGGTTTCGAATTCTTCATCCCAAATCATCGAAAGAACCTCCGCAAAACAGCCGTAGGGGCGGTTCGCGAACCGCCCCTACCCTCTCTATTTTTTGTCCCACCAAAAATCATTATTCTCCACCGGATCATGGTACCTGTAAGCTCCCTGAACGAAGACCAAGGGTGCGTCCTGGATCTCGTCAGACTCATGGATCAAGCGGTCGGAGGACATCACCAGCCCCATCAGGAATCCATGTTTTCGGACCGCTTCCAGGGCATACTGGGAACAGGTTGGGTAGCTCGGGCACCGGTCGCCGTCAACTGGGCTGATGTATTTTTGGAAAAATCCGATAAGACTCCCAACCAATCTCTGCCCGATGGAGGCTTCTCGCTCAGATCCTTCTTTTTTCGGGAGCTGGCTGGCGGATGCACTTTTCCACGGCTCTTCCCATGGAACTTCCCCTCCATGAGCCAATGGTTGCATGGGAAAAGCGAGGAGCAATATGATAACCATGATCTTAGAAAGCATATTTCAAAAAGACTATGGGTTTTTTCTCCTCAAGAGAAATCCCCAGAGAAAGGTTTCCTCCTCTCTCCAGCAAGTCTATATATTCCTGCCTTTTCTTTCTGTTATATTTATGGGCACTGGAAACAGCACTGTAAATGTTTCCACTATACCACCCCAATTCAAAAAAGGTCAATATTCCTCCGAGGGCATAGTTTTTATCCTCGAAGGCTTCTACCATGCCCCAAATGAAGATTCCGTTAAGCAGGAAAGCAATGGATGCATCCCGATACCGTTCGCAGTATAGGTGCCCGGCCCCTGGAAGGATAGCGGCCAAAATACCTGCGGCTGCGGGAGATTTTTGGGGAATTTCATGAATCCGGTCTAAACCTTGAGCAATATATTCCCCCTTGGGATATAGCCTGCTGTTCCTATTAATTTTCCGGAATTCCTCTGCCGCTTCTTTCCATTTTTCCTCCTTCAAGTAGGTAAGAGCAATCTGCCGCTGGGCTTCATCGGCGAGGGGACGATGAGGAGAGATCTCCTTTACTCTATGGAAAAAATGGCGGGCCTGAGAGTATTCTTTTCTCTCCGTAAAGGCAACCCCCTCGAGAAAGAGCACTTCATTGATTATTGAGGAATGGGGGAATTTTTTTAATAAATCCTCGCAGGCCGAAATCGTTTCCTCCCATTTCTTCCCGTTGAAATATGACTTGCCAATCTTCCAAAGTGCTTCTTCTGTTCTGGTACTCTGAGGAAAGAAAAAAAGGAAACGTTTATATTCGGTGATAGCCCGGTAATAGTCTCCCTCTTTGAAAAAATGGTCGGCCAGGTTCATTTGCAGGCTTTCATCGATATACCGCCCGTGGCCTTCTTCAGCGAGCAGAATTTTCGGGGTAAGAAAGAAAAAGATGGCCAGAAGGGAAATTTTGGCCACTACCAAGCAGGGGGCCTCTTTTCCTTTTACCCTCAATTCAGGCGCTCCGGCCCAAGCGAAAGGCCTTAAGGTTAATCTGTCCGGCTTTGGAGGGAAATCTACCCCGGATGTTTTCGGTCCAGATTTTCTCCGGGATGGGAAGGATAGAACTGAGGGCGCCCAGGAGAACACTGTTCACAGCCCGGGCGTCCCCGGCTTTCAGGGCAAGCTCCCTTCCAGGGATTTTCTTGAATATCCTGGCCCGCTGGAGGAGAACTTCAGAGATCTTCTCCGGGTAATCTTCCTTTCCCAGAGAAACCGAAGGGGGGTTCAGGCGTTGTTCATTCAGGAGAATGGCCGGCTGCGAGCTTATATAAGAAATGTAACGAATCGCTTCCAGCTCTTCAAAAGCGAGGAGAATGTCAGCCTCTCCTTCCTTGATTAACGGAGAAAATACCTTTGAACCGAAGCGTACGTGGGTGGAAACGCTTCCTCCCCTCTGGGCCATGCCATGGATTTCGCTTTTTTTCACATCGAAACCTGCCCCCATGAAAACATCCGCCATAATTTCCGAAGCCAGGATGATCCCCTGACCTCCCACCCCGACCAAAAGAATGTTCGTTACTTTATCTTCCATTGCCTTCCTTTATCGCCCCAAACTTACAGACCTGGGCACAAAGGGTGCACCCGTTGCACAGGAAGCTCTCGATGGATGCCCTTCCCTTTCGCTTCTTCCCTCGGGCACTGACTCCATCTTCTTTGACCCATTCGATTGCCGGGCAGCCCAAATTTAAACAGGTCCGGCAACCCGCGCAGATATCGGTCTCAACGAGAAAAGGCTTTTCCTGGTTCTTTTTTTCCCGGCGGGACAAAACACAGGGCGCTCGGGATATAATCACGGAAGGTTCAGGGCGTTGGACCTCTTTCCGGATTACCCGTTCGGTCGCCTCTAATTGGTAGGGGCTGACAACCTTGACATGCTTCACCCCGAGAGCCTTGGCCAGTTTTGCCAGATCCACCTGAAAAGTTTCCTCGCCAGCCAGCGTATAACCCGTTCCCGGATGGTCCTGCCTTCCAGTCATGGCTGTGGTACGATTATCCAGGATAATGAGTGTTACCATACCCTTGTTGTAAACCACATTCAAGAGTGCGGTAATGCCAGAATGAAGAAAAGTGGAATCTCCGATAACGGCCACTACTTTTCCCAAGGCTTCTTCCCCCAGAGCCTTGTCTAAACCCATAGCATGGCCAATGGAGGCGCCCATGCAGACGCAGGTATCGATGGCGCTGAGAGGCGGAAGGAAGCCCAAGGTGTAGCATCCGATGTCCCCGGTAACGAACAATTTCATTTTGCTCAAGATGGAAAAAATCCCCCGATGAGGACATCCTGGACACATGATGGGAGGACGGGCGGGAAGATTTTGGAATACTTCTCCCCGCGGTAAAGGGGGAAGGCCCTTTAAACCGCGCTCCACCAGCGTGGGGTTAAGCTCTCCACAGAGGGGAAAGACATCCTTGCCAAATACCTCAATCCCCATGGCCCGCACCTGTTCTTCGATGAAGGGGTCCAGCTCCTCCACCACGAAAAGCTTCTCTACCTTAGAGGCAAAAGACCGAAGCATCCCTTTGGGCAGGGGGTAAACCATCCCCAACTTCAGGTAAGAGGCCTCAGGCATGACTTCCTTGGCGTACTCATAGGAAATGCCGCTGGTGATGATCCCGATTTTTCTTTCGCCCCATTCCAGACGGTTTTCCGGGAAGGTCTCGGCGAAGTTAGCCACCTCTTCCATCCGCTTTTCCACGACTGGATGGCGTTTCCGGGCATTGGCTGGTAGCATGACGAATTTCATGGGATCTTTTACGAGTTTGGGGTGCAGGGGGGTTTCCGATGGTTCCGTGAGATGGACAATAGACTTGGAATGGGAAACCCGGGTGGTGGTGCGTAACATCACCGGCGTGTCAAACTTCTCGCTCAGCTCGAAGGCCATCTTCGTAAAATCTTTGGCCTCCTGGCTGTCGCTGGGCTCCAGCATGGGGACCTTGGCAAACTTGGCGTAATTGCGGTTATCCTGCTCGTTTTGGGAGCTGTGCATTTCGGGATCGTCAGCCGTCACCAAAACGAGTCCTCCCCGTAAACCCGTATAAGAAAGGGTGAATAAGGGATCGGCAGCCACATTCACCCCCACGTGTTTCATGACGACTAAAGCTCGGGCTCCTCCAAAAGCCGCTCCCATTCCTGTCTCCAAGGCTACCTTCTCGTTCGGGGACCACTCGGCATGGATGCCCTGGTAACTGCACAGGCTCTCCAGGATTTCTGTGCTGGGTGTGCCAGGATAAGCAGTGGCCACTTTAACGCCGCTCTCAAAGGCCCCACGGGCAATGGCTTCATTCCCGGATAATAAGGCTTGTTTCTGCATTATTCCTCTATCCTTTTAACTCGCCAATCTTCCACTGGATAAAGTCAGCCAGGCGAGATTTGGGATTTCTGCTCAGCGCCTTCTGGTAAGCCTCCAAGGCTTTTTGCTTTTCCTTCAGTGCTTCGTAGCAGCGGGCTATGCCCAGCAACCCTTCGCCCTGGTAAGGGTTGCCATCCTCCTCGGCGTTTTTTTGGTAATTCTCTAAAGCTTTGGTGAAATCCCCTTTGGCCTCGTAGCTGTACCCCATTCCGTTAAAGGCCATGGGTCGAAATGGCCCATCCAGGCACTGGGAGTAGGAAGCTACGGCCTGGTCGTATTCTTTTAGGGCGTAATGACAATAAGCAATGTAAATTCGAGACACTTGGGCCGTATGGCCCCAACGATAAACCGACAAAGCTTCCCGAAACTTCTCCAATGCTTTTTGATAATTTTCCTTCTCTCCTTCAGGGTTATCTCCCCTGCGGGATGCTTCCTGGTAAAACTGGAAGGCCTGCTGCTGGATGGCCTGGGCTTTTCCCCCCTGCCAGCGAAGGTAAGAATACCCGGCAAAGGCAGAGGCCACTACGGCGAGGGCGATAATCCCATAAATGGCCATTTGCCGTCGCCGCTCACGGAGGAATTGCATGACCTTCGCAGTGGTGGAAATAAATTCATCCGGCTCTTTGAGCAATTTCTTTCGGGATACTCTCTTGCGGGCCATAATCCAACCTTCCTCATGAAAAAAAAATTAAGATATACCCCTACCCTTTTCTCTTCGCTTTCATATCGATGATTCTTTGAAGGGCTGCCCGATCAGGCCTATGGGTGGAAGCTTATCGATTTCAAGTCCTTGGTTTCAATCTGGAAGGTTCCGAATTCTGCCTGGCCATAAAATCTGGACCGCTTGTCCAACTTTACCTCGACGCTCTTCTCGTCGCGTAAAGAGACTTTGGCCAAGATCTCGCTCCCTTCCTGATTCTGAAGCTGGACATGGGAAATCTTTCCGAAGGGAATGGATACGGTTGCGCTCCCACGCTTCCCGGCTAAATAAACCTTGCCTTCTTGACTGAACTGAGCGAGGGTTGTTTGAACCCCTTGCCGATCAACGACCGAAGCAGTAAAATTTTTTTCTGGGGCGGGAATCTTACCGAGAGGGGCTGTGCCCCCGAGCTCTCCCATGCCCATGAGGAATAATAAGGAAGAAAAAATGATCATTGAGGCCAGGTTTTTTTTCATGACCGCCCTTCCTCCCATTTCCATCCTCTCCGCATCTTGTCAAAACTCCATTGGCATCGGTTCCGAGCAGGGTGCAGAGAGTGATTTTTAAGGCCTTACCTTACAAGGAGTAATTATTATTGGCTACCCACTCGAGGGAAAAGTTTTATTCTTTAATAACATTTTTCAGCGGAATTGACAATCGGAAATATTTAATTGACAGAAGGGGGCCGCTCCGCTATTTTCATTCTTGGTATTTGCTCAATAAGATAGGTGGAAAAATTTTACGGGAGAAATCATCTTTTGACAAACCGGCTGGGGAAGCCTTGGCAAATATACCAAACTAAAGGAGTGGATACAGCATTTTCCCTTAAAGAGCTTAGGATTTCCCCTCTTACGGCTCAGATTCTTTTCAATCGCGGGATTTCCAATACCGATCAGGCAAGGAGTTTCCTCTACCCTGCCCTTTCTGATCTTCCCGATCCATTCACCATGAGGGATATGGAAAAAGCGGTCGGCCGAATTTTCCAAGCCATCCGCAACCGAGAAAGGATCACCCTTTTTGGCGACTATGACGTGGATGGCGTCACCGCAATTGCTCTGCTCTTTCTTTTTCTCCAAGGCGCGGGAGCCTTAGTTGATTTTTACCTCCCCCGGCGGCTGGAAGAGGGCTACGGGCTAAATATGGGAGCCATCAAGAAAATCCATTCCCAGGGCACAAAACTGATGATCACAGCTGACTTAGGAATTAGCAATTTCGAGGAAATCCGCTGGGCTGAGGAAAATGGGCTGGATGTAATTGTCACTGACCACCACGAAATTCCCGAGACCCTTCCCCCGGCTTTGGCCATTTTGAATCCCAAGCAAAAAAATTGCTCTTACCCTTTTAAAGCGTTAGCCGGGGTGGGCGTGGCTTTTAACTTAACTATCGCTTTGCGAAGTACTCTGCGGCAGGAAGGATTCTGGAAAGGAAGCAGTGTTCCCAACCTGAGAGAATACCTAGATTTGGTTGCTTTGGGAACGATTAGCGATGTGGTGCCTCTCACAGGCGTTAACCGCATCCTGGCCAAGTATGGGCTGATGCAACTGGCCAGTTCCTCTCGGGCGGGTATTTTGGCGTTGAAAGAGGTCTCAGGCATGGGCCATGGAATTCCAGTAGATACTACGGGAGTCAATTTTCGCCTGGCCCCGCGGATCAATGCTGCCGGACGCTTGGGAGATGCCCGAGAAGCCGTGGGCTTGCTCATCTCCCGCGACGGTGCCGAAGCAAAGGAGATCGCTACCCACCTGAATGATCTGAACTCCCTTCGGCAGCGGATAGAAGATAAGATCCTCGCGGAGGCCAAGGAAATGATCGAGTCAGGAGCTATAGATCAGAGGAAGAAATCTTTCGTTTTGGCCTCCGTCAGCTGGCATCCGGGGATCATTGGTATTGTAGCCTCTCGTCTAATCGAAGAGTATCATCGCCCGATCATCCTGATCGCCATAGAGGAGAATCTGGGAAAAGGGTCAGCCCGTTCTGTCGATCCCTTCTCCCTTTACCGAGGACTGAAAGCCTGCTGCGCTTGGGTGGAAAAATTTGGCGGACACGAGCAGGCGGCGGGCCTGATCATCCGCCAGGAATGCATCGCGGGCTTCTCTCAGGCCTTTGAAGAGGTCGTGGCTAAAACCCTGGCCGGGGAAGATTTCATTCCTCCCTTGTTTGTCGATGCTCTCTCCCGGCTCGATCAGATGGGCGGCCCCTTCCTCCTCGAGCTTGAAGCTCTCTCTCCTTTTGGTGCCGGAAACCCCGAGCCGGTTTTGGCCATGGAGGATTTGGCCATTTTGGACTCAAAGCTGGTCGGTAAAGGCCATCTGCGCCTGCGCATAAGGGAAGGAGGGCTGACCCGAGAGGCAATCGGCTTCCACATGGCTTCCTGGCATCCTCTATCCGGGGGACGCATGAAAATGGCTTTTTCTCCTCAGGTCGGTTTTTTTCGCGGAAGACGGACCTTGCAGTTAAAAATCGTTGATCTTAAGCCCATGGATTAGAACTTTTGATTTCTTCACCGCCGAGATCGCAGAGAACGCTGAGATCAGCTCTCGGCGTGCTCTGCGGTGAATAATTTTTTGGCAGGTTGACTAAAGAAAAAATGGATCAGAAAAATCAGCCGTCAAAGAAAAAATCTGGTTTGCTTTCCCAGCCAGTCGAGTCTTTAGCCAAGGAGGTTGAAGAGAAAATTCCCTCCTGGCTGCAGGATGCCCGTCCCCTGTTAGAAAAGCTGGAATCCTTCTCCCCTGAGGAGCAGGAAGCTTTCTTTCTATATCTGATCAAGAAAGGGAACGCGCAGGTACTCGCCATTCTGGAGGCCCTCTGCGGCAAGAAGGAAAGACTGGACTTGGCTTTAGCCAAAAGCCTCGGCCAAAGGGATTCTCCTCAGGCGGCAGCTCTCCTTCATCGCCTGGGAGTTTCAACTCCCTCCAAGAAAGTGGCGAAGTCCGTCCGCAAGTCCATCTTTCGCTTAAGAAGCAAGGGTTTGCCCATCGAAGAGCTCACCGAACCGTCGCCGGCGGTCTACCTTCCAGCCGGACCCAAACCCTCAGAAGGCTTCCTGAGCTCTATCGAGTCTGGCGGAGCCAGGCTAGTCTTTCTGGCCAGGCCCCAAATCCCGCGGGGAATGGCGGCTTTCAGTGCCTTGATCAGGGATACGGAGGGCATCGTCGAATTCCATGGATTCGAGACCTCCCGCAAAAATTTTCGTGAATATATAGCGGCTTTCCCGAGCAAGTATCCCTGGGAAATCGTGGAAGCTGATCCAGAATACTGCCATGGAGTAATCATTGAGGCTTCCGAAATAACTCAAAAAAAGGGGGGAGTTCTTTCCCCCGAATTTTTCAAATGGCGACCTTTTATGGGTTCTGCCCCGCTGCTGCCGCTCAGACCGCTTATCTATCGGTACCTGAAAGAAGAAGAAATGAAATCCCGCCCAGACCTTCTGGAGCGATCGGCATCCCTCTTCCAGGTTCTCCCCTTTCAAACCTGGTTTCTTAAAGAGGAAGAATTTCAAAAATATCTCCCTCTCTATGAAGAGGCTTCAGCCTCGCGACTGATCCTCACCCCCTATCAGAAGGAGAGTCGGCTAATGGACATTTACAGACAGGCGGCCCGGGAGATTTTCGATGAAAAACGACGCCTCCTTTATCGGCGCAGGCTCGAGGAGATGGCCTATGTGCTGTGGAAAAAGGGGCAACAGAATGAGGCGCGGATAAGCCTGGCGGCAGCGGTGGGATTAGAAGAGGAAAGCGGACTTCTCTCCCCCCATCCCTTTCTTTTCGAACTTGTCAAAAGAAGCCTGACCATTCATCTGGCGAGAGAAGAAAAAAAGAAAGAGGAAGAATTAGGATTAATCATTAGGCCTTAGTTCTTCAGGGTTTGCGAAAATCAGGAGGTGGATTTCAGCGGCGTCTGAGTCCAGCATGGTAGCAGCAGGTGGCGTTTTGGAAATTGTTGTCAAAAATACGTGTCTGACCGTCGCGAAAGGTAATCTTCACGTAGGAAGACCCACCCTGAACTAAAGAATTTCTCTCTTCCACAACAATACCCGCCCCCCACTCGGGATATCGCTGGTGGATAACCCAATCTCCCACTTTCAAATATAAATGCCTCGTCTCCTCCATGCCTTGCTTATATCAAAATATCGCCGTAAAGGCAAGCCCGAAAAATTTCAGTTCTTGACCTTTTCCTTCCTCTTTTTGGGCCAGCCTTTGGGGGAGAAAGATTTCTTAATCTTTCTCCCGCACTTCCAGCAATTAAGGGGAATGCTCGCAGCCATGCACACGCGGCCTTTGGTGGCGAAATTCTGCGCCCGACAATGAGGGCAGCGGTACACGATACTCATTCTAATTTTTTATTGAGGACGCAGATTTTCGCGGATATTCACGGATAGAGAATTTTTTTCTGCCTGAAATCTTGATAATCTGCGTTTACCCTGTTAGATAGTAAACATCTAACAGGGTGAATCTGTGTCCTAAATGAAATAAAACTAAAAGTCCATCTCCGAAATGTTCTTTAAGCCCAGGCGCATGGGCAAGACCACAGCCAAGGCGATAAAAGTGGCTACACCCGAAAAAGACAGAAAGATTCCTGCCCATTCCAAGAGAGAAAGCGTCCGGTGATGAAGTTCGGCCATAAAAAGAGTGTAGACCGGCCAGGCTTCCAAAGTAACCACTGCCCCGATGAAGATCATGCTGAGAATCATGTAAAAGGCACCGCCAAATCCAGAAGCAATCTGGGAGGCATTCTCGACTTTAAAGCGCGGATAGAGGGCCCCCATCCCTACTCCCAGACCCACAATTCCAAAAGTCAAAAAGAAAAGGGTGAGGGAGGAGAGGACCATCATGAAGGGAGCGACATTTAAAAGAGTATTGGAAAGAATAATCAGGATTTCGCCCAGGATTATTAGAGGAATAAGGCTTGTCCAAAACTTAGCCCAAAGAAAACTCCGCAGGGACACGGGGGAGGAACGGATGATCCAGAAAGAGAGCCCTTCCAGGCTCACAGCCGGGAAAACGAATCTCCCCGAGACGGCCGCTAAAACAAAACCCGCCAAAGCCATATTAAGGAAAGAGAGTAAGTTCTGGAGGAAAAAAGTTGGCATGGGGGATTTATCCAGGGGCAGGACGCGAAAGTTGTAAAGGTAAACCACTACCAGG
>Ga0315314_1001516_pt1 | contig 20878 bp, 23 predicted proteins | sample TDP9_MG_FD_203631 | JGI IMG/M metagenome (GOLD analysis project Ga0315314, IMG submission 203631) | Freshwater sediment microbial communities from Lake Towuti, South Sulawesi, Indonesia - TDP9 | ecosystem: Environmental > Aquatic > Freshwater > Lake > Sediment | place: Indonesia: South Sulawesi... | reverse complement strand
GCGGTACGTCCACGTACACTACTACGGAGTCGAGTACACTCACCACGACAACAACCAGCGGAACCACAACCTTCACAACCACACTCAACTCTACGGCCACAACGAGTACAACTTCAGGGTCAACCACCTATACTACCACGCTCCTTTCAACAGCAACCACAATAACCACGAGCGGGACCTTGACGATTACATCCACGTCCGGCACCACAACTTTCACTACAACTTCTCCGAGCACTTCCTTCCTCACGACTTCTACAAGTGGCATTGCCATTTACACCAGCACCGAATCTAGCACGGTGACGACTACAACAACTGGCGGAACGACTAGCTATACTACGACGCCATTTTCCACGGTTACGACGACGAGCACGGGGGAAACCACAACATCTACTTCGGGCACCAGCACGTTCACGACGACTTCGGCCAGTACAACTTTTGTCACGACCTCGACAAGCGAGACCACCACTTTCGCAGTAACTGAGTTGGGCACGTTTACCACTACACTGACTAGCGGAACCACCACGTACACGACCACCCTGTTTTCTACAGCAGCTACGACCACGACGAGCGATACGTCCACAATAACTTCCACGTCGGGAACTACAACCTTTACAGCGACCAGTCCTACAACTACCAGACTGACTTCCACCACGAGCGGGACGACTACTTACACAACCACCGAATCAGGCACCTTTGCAACAACCACAACATCTGACACCACAATCATTGCCACCACATCATCGGTCACTTCAACCTCGACGATTACGGAAAGTGTTTCGACGGTCACGATCACAAGTTACGATGTTTCATCCACAACTTACACAACTTATGTTACCATGACCGTCACTACCGCTACCGGTGCGCCTCCACCTGGAGGCTATAGGTATGTACGTCTCAGCGTCAAGGCTTACCCGGTCGGCTACCACTACCCTGACAGGGTTCCCGAATCTAATCTAGGTGCCTCCGTTGAGGTCTACTACCGCTCAAGCGGCTCTTGGAAAACCAACGCTTTCTTGACTCCCTTCTCCATCGCAGTCGACGAAGGCTTGCCTGTGACGGTGAAGGTCATAGAGCCGTATCCTCAAGGCTACATCTGGGACTCCAACTCGACCTGGGATGTCCATGGAATTGGTCCGATTCGAGGGGAAGCCTCAATCGATGTGTATATGTACGCGGATAGAATCGTTGTAGCCTACCTGACGCATAGAGGCCCGACCGCAACCCAAACCACCACCGCCGAGACAACCTATACCACATTCACGACGTACACCATCACGACCACTGCAACCGAAACGGCGAAGGAGACGACAACAGCCGGGACAGAAATCGCTCCAGCCATCCCGGGATTTCCGGTAGAATCAATATTCATAGGCCTATGCATCGGTATGCTCGCATTGCTGACTAGGAAGAGAAAACCCGCCTTACATGAAAAACGGCTGAACAACTTTGGCAATGGCCAAATTTCCACGGAAACGCCCCCTGTGCGGCGAAAAATGGTCAGAAATTCGAGGATCATCTAGTTCTTGAGAGAATGCAGTCGTATCTCCTTTCTTCCATCGTCTTGCCGCTGCTGCTCTGAAACGACTTCGACGGAACAGGATCCCCTCACTCATGACACAGAGAGGGGTAGACGATGATGTCAGCGAATCGGCGTCTCCTTCGACGCTTGATCCCTGTGGCTCACGCTCATGAGCAAGGGCTCCTGACGACCCAGTCTTCACCTGCTCGAAGGCATCGGTGCTCTCCCAAGCTAAGCTCTCGAGGAACTTTGAGGTTCTGACTCGGCACACCTGGGTCGCGAGTGAAGCCTTGCGCGGAAGAAGCTACTGCTTCAGAATGTTATGAACGCCGGATTCTATCATGGGATCAGACCGAACCGTAATTTTCGATGCTTCCAGAATCTATTCAACGAGGCCAGAGCCAACTGATCAAGCGCGGAAGCCAGACATCAACGCCTTGATCGCTGATGAACGAACAAGGATGGATGCCAGACCTGCAGAGATGAGAGTCTCCACGGTTAGTTTGTTGAGAATTATCTGGACGATTGACCACTGTAGGTAGATGAGATCTGTCACTACCACATACGGCAATTCAATAGCGAGCGCGATAACCGATGCGACCAACGGGCGAAAACCTCTGAAGGCCAGATAGCCAACCAAGCCGCCCAATGTCGCGCTCCTCCGATGACGAATGGAATTCCGACTTAGTCGATGCCAGGAGCGCTCCCAGCATTCCCGAGATGACTCTAGCCCAAGGGCCGGCAAAAATCATGGGAAGCTGGATCAAATGCAAGCGAGCCTGGAACGGCGAAACGGAGAGGGATCGACAGAAGCGCCAAGATATTCGCTAGTCCGGCCATCGCAGCCGTCGGAGCTGCTCGGCGCGCCAAGCTCATGGTCCTCTTGCCATCGTCCAGTTGCACGAACGCATTCTGGCGGGGTAGACTCTCCAGACAAAGAGTTCTCAGATCAAATGTCACGTGAAGAACGCCGAAGCATTTCAGACACGGAAGCGTTTCACTTGCGAGCCTTGCATGCAGGAAGCTACTGTGAACCGAGACTTTTGTCGCCTCGTCTAGGCGTTTTGTGGAAGTGTGTGGCCCTGTCAAGGAAGCCATCCAGAGTAGCTCTAGCGCTTGTCATGAAGATCATCACAGTTAGCACGCCGAGAGAAATCAGGTCAATGAACCGTCTTGCTCTGTCAGCCCGGCGGTTCGTGGACCTAATTGCGGCGACTATGAATGATGCAAGCGGAGCAGTGCAATTCAGCAACAACATCAGCCCCATAAGAGCGGCGATAACGTTCGTCTGAAAACCACGCAGTACGAAGCTCAAGGGAAAAACCAGGAGAAACATGATTCCCAGCACGACCGCAATGGCAGTGAGTGGTGAAGCGACATAGCGCGTGAGGTAAACTAGCGCCTCCAGCTTCCGCAACGGCGACAGTTGCTTGGCTCGAACTAGTCCTGCGAAGTGCTTTCTTAGACACCCCGCGATGCCGCTGGCCCATCTTGATTGCTGCAGGCGAAGGACTTCCAGTGATGTTGGAATCTCGCCAGGACATTGCAGAGAGTCATCATAGATATGCTGCCAGCCATTCAATCGCATCCGTATTGACAGATCAAGATCCTCGGCAAGCGTGTCAGACTCCCATCCTCCCACGCCGACCACAGCAGTTCTCCTGAGCACAGCTCCACTTCCGCCGAAGTGAGGAAGCAGACCGGCTGAGAACCGAGCCTCCAATTCGACTAGAGCATAGACGTCTGTCCCCATGGAAACGGCACCAGCGATCCATGAGCCCTTTCCGCGCAGGTACGATGGACGGGCCTGAGCGAAGGCTACTCTCCCATCACTCACCAGATACGGGACCGTGCGTTGAAGGAAATCCCGAGAGGGCACGTGATCAGCGTCAAAGACCGCGATGAGTTCACTTCTGGTCCTAGCCAGAGCCGTTTGCAGAGCGCCAGCCTTGAAACCCTCACGACGGTCACGGTGGATGACCGTTATTGCTCCTGGATGTCTCGCCTCGAACTCTCGAAGAACCTCCGTTGTCCCGTCATCTGAGTCATCCACCAGAACGATCTTGAGTTTGTCACGAGGATAATCGAATGCAAGAACTGAGTCGAGTAGCCTCGTGACCACCGAATTCTCATTGTACACGGGGATATGCACTGAGACAGAAGGCCAAGTACTCGGAGGCTCGACTCTGGGAGGTCTCTTCCTTCGGACCGCGTAGAGCGTGGTTACCCAGATGTGCGTCGCGTAAATCGCCAAAATGCTCAGAACAGCGGCCAGAAGAACTAGGACGGTCTGCTGCAGCAAGGTGAAGACTTCAAGCGAGGGGTTAAACAGGCGACCCCACCAATCCTAGACTCAAGCGTTTGACCGCGCAAAAGTCTACATAAGAGTTCCGAGACGACACCACTAGATCTCAAGCAGTTCGTGCGACTCCAGTCTCTTGGCGCGCTCCGTGCAAGGGACTAGGTGCCTCATGGCGATCCTGAGGTCTGACTTCATAGAACCGCAAGAGTTCAGCGTTTTCCGGACTCATCAGCGTGATAGTCGTGACCTGTGTGTTTGTCGAGGTGGATACCATCGCAAGACTGCTTCGCAACCCTCTTGGTCAGACATGCCGACAAGCAGATGCCGGAATAGTTGCAGTCCCCTCCAAATGCGCAGACAACGCTCCAGCCACGGTGTGTAGATTCACGAAAGACCGCGCGCCTGTCGACCTAGTACAGGAAAAGAACTAATACCGCAAGTGTTGCCTACCAGAGGCTGCGTGTGGCGTGACGTTTGCCGCTTTGCTGGGTGGAACGCATTCTCAAGAAGATTGACCCCAGTGTAGCGCGTTCGTCGTTTCTTCTCAGCCTTGCTCTGATAATGGGATATGTGATTGTGGGAGTCCTGGCCGGGGGAGTTGCGAGAATTCTGTATGACGTGTCCCTCCCGGTGTTCTTCGCAATGTTCTGGATGGTAATCTACGTGACTGCCAAGCATTGCTACTTGATGAGGCGAGCTGTGGATTGGCTCTCTAAGACTTGTGACAGCACAAGGATGACGAAGGAGAAGAGAGAGACGCTCTGCGCTTATTTCGAAGGGAAGGCGTTCGGGAGACTCTCCATAATTGTCGGCGTTTCCACTTACGTAGTCAGTCTCTCATACTTCCTGGTCTTCACTCTTCCGAGAGTCGGTTGGCGGCTGACTGAGCTTCCATATGACAAGGGGTTTGCGCTTGGTATTCCGCTAACGTCGGTCCCTCTGCTTATGGCTAGTGAACTCTTGCACTGGGCTCTGATTCGGGCAGTTTCCACGACTGCGATCTGGTTGGCACTCGTCAGCACGCTCTTCCTCAGGCAAATTTCTCGTGAAGTTCCGATGAGATTCGCCGAATTTGATCATTGGGAAATGAAGCCGATGGTTGATTCGGCATGGAGCATCTCGCAGTCGCTGGGAGTTGCTGGAATCTTTCTCTTTGTTTGGCTGCCGTTCTTGGCGGTTTCTGCCCTTGGAGTAGGCGCAATCAACACCGAACTTGCCATATCGGTGGCGACCGCTTATGGTATGCTTGCATTGGGCGTTTCCGTCTGCGCGATTATCTTCGTAAGGCACATGTTGGCATCGGCCAAGCGCGAAGTGCTGTCGAAAATCCACAATCGACTCTGGCAAATCTATCAGTCTATTGAAGGGCGCAACAAGAAGAGAACGCCCGTCGCACCGAACTCACTCCTGAACAAGCTAAACTTGGAGGTCCTGACCCTAGAGGGAGTCGGTGCCACTGTTGAGAAAAGGGCCGTATTCCCTCTATCGATTGAAAGCTTCTTGCGCTTGTCGGCATCACCACTGGTCTATTCAGGCATTGGCATTCTGCGTGAGTACTTCAGATCGATCTATGGGTTCTAGACGACGCCACTCGCTGGGTGAGCCTGGTGATACCTGAACGCGATAGTGGCCGACATCTTGCAGTTGGCATCTACGCTCACAATGAACAAGCAAGCATTCCATACGTCCTTGAGAGCGTTCTGGGCAGGCAGGGATTGTCTCAACTAACCAGAGTAATTGTCGTATGCTCAGGTTGCACTGACCTCACTATTCCAGTGGTTCAGCGATTCGCAGAGAATGACGACAGACTAGAGCTTGTGGTTGAGCGCGAAAGGTGGGGGGTGGGCTCTGCTATCAACAAGATTCTTGAAAGGTGCACGACTGATCTTCTAGTTCTGATTGAAGCCGACACAAGGCCGTACGACAACACGGTTCTTCAGTTGGCGGCCGAGCTAATAGAGCAGAACGCAGGGCTTGTTGGAGCTTGGCCAATAGTAGATAACGAGAACAATGGTTGGATTCCGCGCGGCTTGGCTTTCATCAGGAGGGTACTTCTCCGATCATTGCTGAACCTAGAATCATTTCCTGACAAGACGTACTCCAATAGCGAGTTTGTTTGCTTCAGAAGACGCCTTCTTGCTCGAGTGCCAGATGGTGTTGTCAATGCAGAGACATATGTCGATTTGGTCGTTCACAAGGCGGGCTACCCTGTTCTGCCAAGCCGCAAGGTCAAGGTATTGATCAGGTTGCCTGAGACAGTTCCCGAATACGTGGCCCAGCGGCGTCGGATCTGCTATGGACACTTGCAAATGAAGAAGCTATTCGGCCAATATGCCTCCTCAATGGAGGGCATCGCCTCGAAGAAGCCTTGGCTCATCGTTTCTTCCATCATTCAAGAGTTCCGCACCAGACCGAGACTCGCACTGGAAATCTGGCCGGTCCTACTGCTGGATCTCGTGGCGTATATTGGAGCACGTGTTGACTTTGCACAACGCAGAAGCCATATTGCGTGGAGAATGATTTCAACAACAAAATGGTAGGCCTCGAGATCGTCTCTCATCATGTGACAAGATGATTGATGGTCTTGATATCCTCTGGTGTCTGCAATTGCACCATGATCTAGTCGATGTTTGTGGAAGTGGCGGCACTCGAAAGTACGTGATGTAGCACATCCCACAGCGGGAATCCAAACGATGTGTTGGGCTCGGTTAAGTGACATTTCAGGTTTTGAGGAACGAAATCCGGAGCGGACAGAATCTACACCAGCAGTACGCAGAACATCCGCAGAAAGCCGATGAAGCGTGGCGGGGTCGGTGGGATTTTGACTCACGATCTCATTGCGCGATGAGAAAGCGATATCATGTTAGGAGAGTCCCAATTGGCGGGGGGAGCCATATGCCGAAATCGCAAATTGACCTGTTTCAGGTGATTTAGTCGCGGCTGAGCTCGTCTAGTAGTTCCAGTGCGCCTTGGGAGCGTGCTCTCCTGCGGAGCGACGCAAGGTTCACACGGGCTGCCTCCAAGATTGCTTTGATGTCCTGTCTGTCAATCGCGGCTCTATCTGGCTGAAGCGTCGCTTTGATCATTCTGAGCTTTGAGAGTATGAGCGATTCAGCGCTTTGATAGTATGTGCGTGTGCCGAGAATGGGTCCGGCTTCTCTCTCTAAGCTTCGGTCTGTGAATATTATGTCCAATCTATAGGGACTCTTGCTGTCGAGCACCGTCGCGATGCGGTATCTCGACCTCCAAGCACGCAGGAGTTCTCTTGCTCCCGCTTTCATATCCTCGCCGGCTAGCGACTTGGCGAGTCGTGCAAGCCCTGACTCTTCTGTCACGACTAGCACGTCGACATCCAAGGTGGTCCGAGGACGGCCGTGGTAGCTTGCTGCTACGCCTCCTGTCAGCGCGTATCGCAGTCCGCTTCGATTGAGGGCTCTCACTACCCTTCTCACGAAAACTTCGAAAGTATCCAGCGCCTACTCCTCATCGGGCCGCTTAGCCCGTCCGAATGAGAACCGGCGTCTCAACATCGATATCAGTTCTCTCTCCGAGATTCTAGGATGGCTTTTCCTTATTCCATCCGCGCATATGCGGGTCACCGCGTCTGTCATTCCGACGCAGGCTCTCACTTTCTCATCAGGTTTAAGGCTACGAGGCAAGCGAGCATCGATCCTTGGAAACCATTCGATAGGCAGCTCATCCTCTTTAACATGCTCCGTCGAGTATCGCCCGAACCACGATTCGTTGTTGGTGAACACCAACACCTGTCTCTAAGAAGACGAGTGCGAACAAAGGTCAAGAACAAATGAACGGCAGGCGCAAACTCCCGTCGGCTGCCCTAGAGACTCCCAGCAAAGTCATGGTGGGGTCGGTGGGATTTGAACCCACGACCTCGCGGGCTCCCGGGTTTTAGGTAACCTCCCAAGCCGCGAAGCGTAGACCAGGTAAGCTCGCCACTTCACAAGGCGTGGAGTGACGTCTAGCCCACGACCCCTCGGCCGATCTGAATGCAGCGTCCTAATAAAACCGTGCCAAATAGGCGCGAAACCATTCTGTGCCAACGAGGATTCCTAGTTCTCCTATCCGAAGAGTGATTGTCTTCGCATTATCCCAAGAGTCGGACCCGATGTAAGATAGGATGAGCTAGGAATTCAATCGGCACGGTGCGCAGTTGCTAGTCCTTCGAGGCGACTAATGTTGCTAGCGTCAGAACGATGCCCAAGAGCAATAGGATGAGCCCCACGATGACCCAAGCTAGCCAACTCGCCATCATCATTGCGAGCCACTTCACCACGCCCATCGAGACGAATACAATGCCAACAAGAGCGACCACTAGCCCTGCGACGTACAAACCAGCCACACGAAGAAGCCGCTTGACGAGTCGCTCCGCATAGCGGCCAAGACCGCCGAAACCTCGCTGAATGATCGCCCGAATGAGAGTGTCAATCAGCGACTGCTTCTCAGATTCTGGCATACACCTCGCCTAGTCTTTGGATCCGGACAGGGCAATGCCGAAGGCCATTCCGATCACGAAAGCGACGCCCAACGCGAGCAAGGGACGCTCCGTCATGGTCTTCGCGGCCTTCTGCTTGAGATCTTTCACCTGCTCGCGCAAATCAGCTAGACTCTCGTTGAGTTCCTTGAAATCCTTCTCAGTGGATTTCGTTTCCTGAGCCTGCTTGTCTTTCGCCAAACCGCTCGCCTTTGACCGCATGTGGGCCCTGTGAATAAGAACGTAGCGCCCTAACCTTGAGGTTGTTTCACGCGCATTTTTTGCCGCCTCGGGCAAGGCCTGCTCCGACGAGAATTCCCAGCGCGAAGACGAGTCCGGTCACGAGCAACGGGTCTTCCCTGATGGCATCTCCAACTTCTTTCAGCGTCAGCTTGAGCTCAGGTGCGCTCATTCCGAGTATCTGCTCGATCTCATCGTCTGAGTAATCGCCTTGGCTTGATTCACCCACCATGACGCTCGTCAGCCTCTGCGGGAACGATGTCTGAGGACGATGCATCGATTCCACTCATTTGCGTTACGGTCATGCAAGTCTCAAAAATGATGGGTCGCATCATCAGCGATGTATGGAAACAAGAATCTCAATGCCTGTGATGGTCCTCACAGTGCACCGGCATGACCTGACTCGAGGTCTTTCAGTTCGTACGCGACGCTTACCGCGCACCCATGTCGGCGTCACTACAAGCGCAAATGTCGCTCCCACAAGCATACTGAAACGGTCGCTGAAGTGCAAGATGAAACATATGATCGCATTGATAAGGTACCGGCGCGCCCATCTTGCGGGTTCGGCATTCTCAAAGACCAAGGAGTCATGAATGAGCCATGGCGACGATCTTCGACACGCTACTCCAACTAGTCAAGCTGATGGCAGTCATCGCGGTGATCGCTTACCTCGTTACACGCACGAATTGGTTCTTCAAAGTGTGCAACCGAAAAGTCACGGCCAAGAATGGAATATTCCTAGTGGGCATCTTTGGAGCTTTGTCGATCTTCGGGAACTACAGCGGCGTCGAGATACTTGGAGCAATAGCCAATGTCAGGGACCTCGGGCCGATGATAGCAGGCCTTCTGGGCGGCCCAGCAGTCGGCCTGGCCACGGGCTTACTCGGCGGCGTATACAGGTACTCCATGGGCGGATTCACTGCAGTTCCATGCGCACTTTCCACAGCTCTCTCAGGACTCTTCGGGGGAATCATCTGGACCTGGAAGAAGAAACTCATCGGTGCGCTGTGGGCGACACTCTTCGCATTCTCCGTGGAGTCGTTTCACATGGCCCTGACTCTCGCCCTAGCCCAGCCGTTCAGCGAGGCGCTCTCAGTTGTTCAGGCTGTCTACGTACCAATGGCGTTTGGGAACTCTGTAGGCATGGCGGTCTTCGCATTTATCGTAGACAACGTCGTCAAAGAGAGAAACACCATGATCGAAAAGGATCGGCTTCAGCAGGAGCTGATGCAGAAGGAGATAAGAATACGCGAACTTGAGATCGGCAGACTCAAGAAATATTCTTCAGACCTCGAAGATGCAGTGCAGAAACTCGAGATAGTCATTGACGAAAACAGTGTGAGAAGAGAGGCCGAGAAGGTTATGGGCACAGAATTTTTCCGAAACCTAATGAATCAGGTGTCTGCCATGAAACGTCTTCGAGCGGCGCAGACCTCTGCCGTAAGCTAGCGGCCGGTTCGATCTAGACATAGAGTGACATCGGTCCAGTTGCAAACTGTTTTACGCTGCTCGCTCGCCATTACGGTCGGACTGAGATCTAGACATGGGATCGATAGTTGCGATCCACTCATTCAGGGGCGGCACAGGCAAGTCGAATCTGACTGCGAACCTAGCATATTGCTGCGCGAACATGGGGGCCCACGTAGGAGTAGTGGACACGGACATTCAGTCTCCAGGAATCCATGTCCTGTTCGGCCTTGGAAATGAACCAATGAAACACTGCCTGAACGACTACCTCAAGGGCCAGTGCGGAATTAGAGACCCGGTGTACGATGTTAGTGACAGGTTCTCGCTCCCGACAGGAAGAATCAACCTGATACCCTCCAGGCTCAACGCTCAAGCGATTGTGGCGATGCTGAAGGAAGGTCTGGATGTCCAAAGGCTGAGCACCGCCCTCTCAGGTCTTACTAAGGAGCTCGAATTGGATGTCCTCCTGATAGATACCCACCCCGGCATAGAGGAGGACACCCTGCTTTCGATAGCAATGTGCGATATCCTTGTTGTCATACTCCGTCCTGATGAGCAAGACTACCTAGGAACAGCTGTGACGTTCGAGATCGCCAAGAGGATGGAAGTCCCCAGAGCGTTCCTAGTTGCCAACCGAGTGCCTCCCGAATTGGATTCGAGTCAATTGAAGATCATGCTTGAAGAGACCTATAAGATGCCAATCCTGGGAGTGCTCCCATTCTCATACGGTCTCATGATGGCGCAGAGCAGACAGATACACTGCCACACATCTCCAACCGACCCGTTTTCAGCCGCGACTAGAACGATGGCAGAAAAGATACTGGAGAGCATTAAGTGAAGGCTTTCGAAGATGCAGGTGCCTCTGACCTGTCACGAATCGCAGTTGCTCCGGTGCTGAAGGAGAAGCTCGCTGCGATCCCACAATACTCCCCGTGGTCAGGATACTGTTACCGCGGGTCGCGTAGGTAGGAGGAAGAGCTGTGCACCTAGGGTTGTGGCGCTCTGCATTTGTCACAGAATGCGGCCTCGGCCGATATCACTTCTCCACAATTGAAGCAGTACTTTCTCGGTAGGACCAGTGGAGGCGCCTCGTGTTTCTTCTCAATCCTATCTGGCTGTGGAGCTCTGCATTTGTCGCAGAACAGTGCTTCAGCTGATATCACGTCTCCACAGTTGAAGCAGTACTTCCTGGACAGTATCAGCGGTGGAGCTTCCCTACTCTCAAGTCTAGGCGCTGGCGTTGGAGCAACAGGCGGAGCGGGAGGCCTCTCTTCTTCGACTGCCGCAGGTGTTAGCTTGCCTTTTCGATACATGACCCACCCGAACATTGCCAGCAGGAGCACCAGTGCGAGTACGCCGAGCATGAGGGCGTTGCGTTCAATGAATGAAACCTCTGAAACCTGGAAGGTTGCTGTCTTGCTTGTTGCTCCCGCGTGGGTTTGGTCTCCTTGCCAGTTCGCAAGGACTTGCCATGTTCCAGGTTCCTCTGGGGCATAGGAGTCTGAGAAAGTTCCGTCCTCGCCTGTCCTTGCCGTTCTGACTACAGTCGTTTGGTCCGGCTTCGTGTAAGTCAGAATCACAGCGGCCCCAGCCATCTTGGGCGACAACGTTCCCTTCAGCGTCATTGTTTCTCCCTGCTTCACTGCGGTTGATGACAGCAGGATTGTCAGATAGCTGGTTATCGGGTAGATCGTGAGAGCCAACACCAGAGAGCGGACTTTCCCGTCGCTTGAGCCAACAATTACCAGAACATATGTTCCAGGCTTCGCATCAATCGTAGTTGAAATCTTGAGGTTCGAGGAAGCAGGAGACGCGGGCGTAGGTCTGAGGATGAAGGGGTCAATTGCGAAGCCAACTCCCTGGGGCGCCGCAGGCAAAGTCAGCGCCACATCCGATGAGAACCCTCCAATCGAAGTGACCACCAGAGAAAACGTAGTGGTTTCCCCCACAGTGACCATCCGACTTGAGGGAGACGCCGTAAGCACAAAATCAGAGAGCTTTGTTATCACAAGAATTGCAGACGAGTATTGTGTCAGGTCAGGCTTCTTTGTCGAGGCTTCCACTACGAACGTGTAGGTTCCGGTATCGGCACTCTTGTCCACCTTAATGGTCAATGTCGATTTGGCTACCCCGCCCTGTGCCGGTCTTACTGTTGATGGATCGAAACTGAATGTGATTCCAGGAAAACCGTCCAAGTTCAGGCTGACATCTGATGAGAATTCTCCTATGGAACTGACCGTGACTTCATATTCCGCGAACATCCCCGGGCTTGCGGTCTGAGAAGACGGGGTGACCGAAAGCGCAAACTGGGAAGCGGTCGTTATCGTGAGCCTAACCGACGCGGATTTGGTTAGAACCCCGCTGGATCCAGTCACCGACATGCGAAACGTTCCAGTCTGACTTGTGCGACTTGAAGAAACGGTGAGTATTGAGTAGGCTACGCCGTTAGCTGGAGGGGTCACCGTGCTAGAAGAGAGCGACGCTGTCACTCCACTTGGAACGTCTTTGACTGCGAGCTCGATTGGAGAACTGAATCCGTCCTTTGACAATACTAGGATCGTGTAGGCGGTGGACATTCCCGGAGCGATGTACTGAATCGTAGGCTGTATGGACAGATCGAACCCCGGCGTCGCAGCTTTGGCACCGTTCAGAGTGGAAGAAGACAGCATTAGGGCGGATAGAAGCAAAAGCGCGGTGACGATGGTGCGTTTCCTGTGAGGAAGAGCCAATTTCTCGTGCCTCTTGCCAAGATTCCTTTGGAACAGTTGGATTCGGCCTAGGCTCTTCATATAAGCATTCTTCAAAGCGTTCACGAAGTTCACGCAATTTCTGAGAGCGAACCCTCGAATATTGTAGGCAATCGCATAAACCGCGATGAGATAGACGACAAACCGCAACAGTAATAGCGTCTACGGATTTCACAACTGCCAAACTGATCGGTTTGACCAATTTCAAAGAGGATAGCCTGCCCTCTCTTAGTTTCGTGTTGGTGAAGGGCTACCCCAGAGCTTGGCAAGGATTCTGGGAACCAGTCTACTCGTTGTCTAGGAGCATCGGAATAGAAATCAATGCTGCACTTGAAGCGTTCAAGTTGATCTACGAGTGCGTCTCCAAAGAGGAGGAAGGCAGACCTCTGTCGACAGGCTTTCTGTTGGGAGAACCAGACAAGCTGCGAGCACGTTTCCCGGATTCAGTCGGTATGCGGTTGCAGAGACAGAGTATATTCGACTTGGCGAAGACAGTCAGGTCACTTTTCGGACTTGTGGACGGATACACATCGGCGTTCATGATCGGAAAGGACGGAATGTTAGAAGGCGCCGAACTCATGCCCGCTTCCCCACCGGAGCCCGAGGAAAGCAGCTTCACCTATGTTGAGTTTCATGGGTATCCTAGCGTGTTGAAGGACGCGCCGGGCTATGGATTGGTAGCTTCTGGACCGATGAAGACGGCGAAACTATTCTTTGGTGGAAGCCTTCATTCCGAGGTGTATTTTTCGGGGAAAGTAGGTGATTGGGTTCATAGGCCTCTAGGCGAGGTACGGGAACAACTCGATCGATTGGCGTCAGAGAAGGGAATTTCGAATAGAGTTCTGTACAAGGTCTTCACCACCGCGATCGCGATGTCTAACCATCGCAAGGGCGGCACCATGGTGGTCGGGGACCACGAAGAAGTACTCAGTCAGTCCGAACCTCCCAGATTACAGTTTAACGAGATCAGCATACTGGACTTGAAAGGACGGCAAGAGAGGCACCTCTTCAACCTCGCCACGCAGGAGTTCGCACTCGTGCTGAGCCGAGAGGGCGAGCCTAAGGCGTCATCTGTCAGGCTGATGGCGAAGATTCCGAAGGGCATAGCGCCTGAAGTAGGGGTCGCGGACGGAGGAAGACACCGAAGCGCCGCAGAGATAACGGCCTCCACGGACAGCGTCGCATTCGTAGTCTCAGACGACGGACCCATCACAGTCTACTCAACTGGCAAGAGAATCCTGAGAGTCTAGACCCCTCGAAACGCAGAAAAGACCAGCTATGTAGCCCTGACCAAGCCGGGTAGGGGGCGTCAGGAAACGTCTGGTGCACGTTGCACCAGCAAGACCATGACTGCAACCCGCGCGTGCTGCAGGGCTGCCAGACCCACTGAAGGGTGGACCACACCCACTGGAGAGTGTAGGACACCTTTTGAGAGGTGTCTGACATCCAGAGTCAGGTGACTTCGAAGGACTCTAGACCCTTGAGATGGAGCCTCGGGCGGGCTTCGAACCCGCGGCCTTCCGCTTGCCTGAGACGCTTTACAAGGCGGATGCTTTCCAGCTCAGCGTGCTGAGTCTACCAGGCTGAGCCACCGAGGCTTCTACACATCCCACCATCGCGAACTAAAAGCCAAGCGGGTCTGTATTGACCGTTTCCTCTGGCCTCAGCGTCGACCGATCACTTGACGGTGACCGATTTCGCCAAGTTCCTGGGCATGTCCGGATTGTGTCCCTTCTCCACGGCTATGTAGTATGCCAGAAGCTGCAGCGGGATCACGAAGACTATGGGCGACAGGACCTCTCCGATGCCTTTGGGAACTTCAACCCAATCATCCGCGAGCCTCTTGATTTCCTCGTCTCCTTCCTCTACAACTGCGATTACGGATGCGCCTCTGGCTTTCATCTCCATTATGTTTCCAATCACCGTCTTGTGAGTTTCATCATTCGGGCAAACGAAGACGACAGGGAACCCTGGGTCCACGAGCCCTATGGGCCCGTGCTTGCTCTCCCCTGCTGGAAAAGCCATGGCGGGGACGTATGCTATTTCCATGAGCTTGAGTCTGCCTTCGTATGCGGTGGCGGTGCTTATTCCGCGCCCCAAGAAGAGGAATGCCTTGGCGTCTCTGTACTTCTTCGCGATCTCCCTCACTCTTTCGCTCTGTGTCCGAATGACTGCTTCAACGGCGTCGGGCAGCTCCGTCAGTTTCTCGCCCAGATGATCCATCTCGTCTTGTGAGACTTTCCCCCTCTTTTTGGCCACTCTCAGGGCGAGTTGAGCGAGTACGGAGAGCTGAGACGTGAATGTCTTTGTTGCAGCCACACCGATCTCAGGACCGGACTGCTGCACAATATAGACCCGGGAGACCCGCGTCAAAGTCGAGTTAACAACGTTGGTCAATCCCAACACTGTGGCCGCCCTGTCCCTCGCGAACATGACGGCGCCCAAAGTGTCAGTAGTCTCTCCAGACTGGCTTACTGCCAGAATTGTACTGTCAATGCCCATCGACTTGCCCTGCTGTTCTACACATTCCGAGCCGATTACAGGATAGGTCCCCAAGAAGGCGAGCTTGGAAAACATGTACGAAGCCGCCTGACATGCAAGGTATGAACTTCCGCAAGCTACGAGGAAGAGTTCCCGCGCACGATCCAAAAACTCCGCCATCAGATCAAGATAATGCTCCTGCACCCTGAGCGTGTTTCGCAGCGCGGTTGGCTGTTCGTGTATCTCCTTCAGCATGAAGTGTGGGTAGCCGCCTTTGACAGCCATCTCGGGTGACCAATCGATCACTTTGGGTTTCCGTACAACAGGACTCGAATCGCGTATCTTCCTGATCTCGAAGTTCTCTGGAGAAACTGTAACGAGTTCTCCGTTGTCAACTATCACTGCCTTATTGGTCAGGGGCAAGAGCGCCGGAACGTCGGACGCGCAGTAGTATCCCTCGTCAGCGACTCCGACCACGAGCGGACTTTCATTTCTGGCGCACACTACCTTGTCAGGTTCCTTTGTCGATATTGCGGCGATGGAGTATGAGCCCTCAAGTCTCTTCACGGCGTCGAGCACGGCATCTGCGAAGCTTGGAGAACTGCCGCTCTTCAAGTGGTCTTCAATGAGATGGGCTATCACTTCTGTGTCGGTCTTGGATCTAAGAACATGACCACGGGTCTGGAGTTCCTGCCTCAACTCCGCGAAGTTCTCTATGATACCATTGTGGATCACAGCAATTTGCTGAGCACAGTCTACGTGAGGGTGAGCGTTGATTTGCAGCGGGGCGCCATGGGTGGCCCATCTCGTGTGGCCAATGCCAACACTTCCCGGCAGATCATCTAGGTTGTGGGTCTTGTGGACTTCGTCGATCTTGCCTCGATCTTTCTTCACGTAGAGCCTACCATTGGATACCGTGGCTTCACCCACGGAGTCATAGCCGCGGTACTCAAGCCGCTTCAAAGCCGCGTGTATTATCGGCGCAGCATTTCCCTTTTTCAAAGCGCAGCCGAATATGCCGCACATCGTCGAGCCACTCACTCACAATTTGCTTCTTGACTAATAGCTTTCTTGGCAGGAATGACGATTAGGGAGAGCGGGACATTGGTATTCAGCCTTCGTGTTGCTGTGTCATCTGACGGTGAGCTGCGTCGACCAGAGCCTTGACGCCTGGAAGCTCTTCTCCTGCTAGGAATGCCAGCATCGCTCCTCCGGCCGTGCTCACATGGGAAAGATGGCGATCTATTCCAAGCATGCTCGCGTAACTTGCCATGTGTCCGCCGCCCACGACGGTGAAAGCCTGTGCTTCTGCCATAGCTTCGAGCACAGTTTTGCTTCCAACCTCGAACCCCTTCTCCTCAAAGACGCCCATTGGGCCGCTTGACACGATCGTCTTCGACTGCTTGATAATCGCTGCATACTGGCGGGATGTCTCTTCTCCGAGATCCCGCACGATCTTGCGGTCAACTCTTTGCTCAAGAGAGACATCTTCCCGCGCGCCGTCCCGTAGGATGGCTAGGTCCTTCGGCAGCGCCACCCTTTCCTTGTACTTCGTGAGAATTGTTCGAGCCTTCTCTAGCAAGATCGATGACTTTTCCAGCTTCTGATTCTCTGCTTCGCCGAAATCGATTCCTGATGCTCTGAGAAAGACGTTTGCAACCACGCCTCCCACAAGCACCTTGTCGGCCTTGCCTGTTCTGAGTATGTTCTCAATTATGGGAAGCTTGTCCTCGGCTTTTGCTCCGCCTATGACGTATACGCTCGGATGCTGAGGAGCGTGGTAGGCCTGTTTCAGTGCCTCCAGCTCTTTGGCCATGAGCTTTCCAGCCGCCGCTTGGATCACCCGCGGCAGACCAACGATCGAGGCTTGGCTCCGATGCGAGGTTGCGAAGGCATCGTTCACATATGCGTCAAGTAGTGGCGCCAGTCGCTTAACCATCATCGTCTTTGCAAGAGTCTCAGGCGGAGCCGACAGATTCTCCTCGGAACATAGTCGAAGGTTGTCGAGAACAAGTATCTCGCCCACGTGCAGACGGTTGATCTGATTCCTCGCCTCGGGTCCTATCGTGTCCTCAACGAACTTGACGCGTTGGGGCACGTACTTTTGGAGAAGCTTCGCGTGCGCCTCAAGCGAAGTGAAGTCCTCGTCTCCCGGGCGACCCTGGTGAGATCCAAGAACCACCTTCGCGTCGCTTAGCGACCGGAGAGTCTCACGCGTCATCTTAATGCGCGTGTCGTCGATGATCTCCTTGGTCGAAGGATCGAGCGGGGAATTAATGTCGACTCTGACAAAGACCGTTCTTCCCTTTGTGACGATGTCGTCGAGTGTGAGGAAATCGAACTCCGTGCCGGCGCTCAGTTCCAGATCCCTCAGGCTTGTTTCGAGATCAGTTGGGCACCATCTTAAGTCTCTTCTCACAACGGTGCCCCGGTTGTTTCGGGCAAGATTTAATGTACCGCACGGCGCACCGTATCAGCGGCGCCGGGATGGCTCAGCTGGTAGAGCGCCAGCAGGAGCCGGATTGGCGAGACTCATAATCTGGAGAGCATCGGGCCCAGAAGTCGGGGGTTCGATACCCCCTCCCGGCACCACGCGTTTCCAGAACGACTTGCGGGTAACATGAGTTCTTCTGCAGGCGACAGTAGCCCACTCACTCGGGCTCAAGAGTCTGGATATGCCCGTCTTTCAAGCCGACATACACCCGATCCGTCATTCCCAAGAACAGACCTGTCTCGACAATGCCTGGGATGGACCGCAGCCTGTCATCTAGTAAGGCGGCATTTTCAATCTGACCAAAATCAACATCGACCACAAAGTTGCCGTTGTCGGTCACGACCGGGCCACCATTATTGCTGTACCTCAGATTTGGCTTTGCGCCCAGCTGGGTAATCCTGGACAGTACAAACCTATGTCCAAACGGGATCACTTCTACCGGAACCGGCTGGTTAGCACCCAGCGTCTTCGTCAGTTTTCTCTCGTCAACGACGATGATCAGTCTGTCTGCCGCGGCATCTATGATCTTCTCCCTTGTCAGAGCAGCTCCTCTTCCTTTGATGAGATCCAACGTCCGCAACGCTACTTGGTCAGCGCCGTCAATTGCAAGATCGATTCGTGAAACTTCATTCGGATTTGCGGCCTTGAGACCTGCCTTGACGATCGCAGCCTCAATCTGACTAGACGTAGGGACTAGTTTCAATTCGAGGGCTTTGCGCTTTGCGGTCAAAGCCAATTCGGAGATGAGCAACTCAATTGTTGTGCCGCTCCCTATTCCCACTACGTTGGCGTCGCGAATCTCTTCGAGCGCTCTGTGAGCCGCGGCACGTTTTGCTGTCTCAATCCAGCTCAACGGCTAGCCCTCTGACTCGATCTGTTCAAGGCGCTCCATAGCTTTGAGTACTTCCTCTCTGATGGCCTCAATTTTCTTCTCAGTCTTCGTCTTGGCATCCTTGAGGTCGGTTTGAGGCATCTTGAAGCTCCGCTCCGGGGTCGGCTCAACAGTTTCGCTCGCAGCCACGGTTTGATGTTCCTTTCGCACGGCGACTGGCGCCGGCGACGAGGGCGGAGCGCCTGATCGGAGATCCCCGAGCTTCTTGTCTATCTCGGAGAGTCTTTCGCGATAACTAGCATCCAGATCCTTCCTGGCAGATTCCAAGTCAAATATGTCAACGATCCGTTGATGCTCCGATATTCTGGATTCTAGCTCTTTCAGGTCAGAGGAGTACTTGTCTAGAAGGCGATCACGCTCGTCACGTGTTATGATCCCTTGAGCTTCCGATTCGTAAATCGTCGTGAGGGCGGTTCCAATTATCTCCCGTTCCAGCGTCAGCACCTTCAGAATCTCACGAGAGCGCGATGCCCGTTGCTCGTTCATTATTCGCCCAGTCTCTGAGCTGCCCGCAACGGGCGTTTCCGACATGCTCTGTTTTGGCTTCTTCCTCCAAAAGACCAAGGAAACGAGGAAGAGAAGAAGCCGCGACAGCGTTGAGCTGGTCACGGATCGTCCTCTTTTGAGACGCCTATGTCGAGGAGTGCTGTTATAAATCCGCTTGCCGTGCGCATGGGCATCTGCATCCTCTGCATGTACGAATTCTTACGAATTGCCAACATTGGTCGAGGATCTCTTGTGAGAGTGAATTGATCACTATTTTATCGGACATGGCAAGCTTGTCGGTGCTGAATGGTTTGATGCGACATCACGGAGTCGAACGGGGAGCAGCATCTTGGCACAGTCATCAGAAGAGGACATCGTCGGATGGGCCCAGGCCGGTCTGGCGCCGGGAGTTGAAAGACTGAATGAAAGATCCGATATGCGGAATGTACGTGGATGAAAAGACGGCCAAGATAAAGAAGACCGTTCGAGGCACGACCTACTACTTTTGCAGCGAGAGTTGTCTGAGACAATTCGAGAAGCCTGAGATTGAGCTGCGCAAACTCAAGGTGCTCGCCCTAGTAGGAACGGTATTGACAGTTCCGACACTGATACTGACCTATCTAGCAGTCTTTCCTCAAACAGCCAACAACTATGTGTTACTGCTTCTGAGCGCGCCTGTGCAGTTCATCGTAGGCTTCAGGTTCTACAGAGGAACCTTTGACGCGCTGAAGAATCGTATGGGAAACATGGATACCCTCATCGCGATAGGCACGACCGCGGCATGGGTCTATAGCTTCATCGTGACTCTGAGCCCCTCGATCTTCCCCTCGAGTGGAGTCTACTTTGACACGGCCGCTTTGATCATCACACTTGTCCTGGTAGGGAACCTTCTCGAATACATGAGCAAGGGGAAGGCCTCGGAAGCCGTCAGGAAACTCTTGGACCTGCAGTCGCGAACCGCGCGGGTTGTGCGAGACGGAATAGAAGTAGATGTTCCAGTTGAGGAAGTCAAAGTCGGCGATGTCTTTCTAGTCAAGCCAGGGGAGAGAGTACCGGTCGACGGAGTAGTCCTTGAAGGCAGCACGTCAATCGATCAGTCAATGATTACCGGGGAGAGCATACCGGTCGAGAAGAAGCTTGGCGACCAAGTCATTGGCAGCACCATCAACAAGACGGGGTTTGTACGTGCCAGAGCCGAGAAAGTGGGCGCGGACACAGTACTCTCCAAGATTGTTCAGCTTGTTGAGGAAGCGCAAATGGCAAGGGCCCCGATTCAGAGAATGGCGGACAAGATATCTGGCTATTTCGTGCCAGCCGTCTTGGCAATCGCAAGCGTGTCGGCGTTGGCGTGGTATTTCATCGGACAAATCGGATTGAACTTCGCCTTGCTCGCCTTCGTCTCGGTTGTGATAATTGCCTGCCCATGTGCGCTCGGAATCGCCACACCCGCGGCGGTCATGGTAGGGACCGCGAAAGGAGCGCAGCATGGGATACTGATCAAGGGAGGCGAGTACCTGGAGACAACGCGCAAAGTGGACACCGTCATATTCGACAAGACCGGAACTCTCACAAGAGGAGAACCTGCAGTCACCGAGATAGTCGCGCTTAATGGCTTCGCGAATGAAGATGTGCTTCGTTATGCGGCGATTGCTGAGAAGAGGTCTGAGCATCCTCTCGGTGAGGCGATTGAGCGCGAGTCAAGCCGGCTTGGTCTCAACATACCTGACCCGGAATCTTTCGAAGCGGTCCCGGGGATGG
>Ga0315314_1001515_pt1 | contig 20886 bp, 17 predicted proteins | sample TDP9_MG_FD_203631 | JGI IMG/M metagenome (GOLD analysis project Ga0315314, IMG submission 203631) | Freshwater sediment microbial communities from Lake Towuti, South Sulawesi, Indonesia - TDP9 | ecosystem: Environmental > Aquatic > Freshwater > Lake > Sediment | place: Indonesia: South Sulawesi... | reverse complement strand
GTCAGCCTTAATCCTGCCAATAATATTTAGAATTAGGTCTTTTGGTGTAACGAATTCCTGAAACTTTCCATTCACATCTAGCTTTATCACGCTTGGCACTTTAAACCAGAGTCGTCCAGTTACGAATACGGCAGCCATTTCTGTTGCGCCTATGCCTGTTGCAAAGGCTCCGAAAGCGCCGTGAGTGCATGTATGGGAATCCGTGCCAACTATGAGGGCTCCGGGTCTAACGTAGCCCTTCTCAGGTAGCACTTGGTGGCATATCCCTCCTCGACCGATGTCGTAGAAGTTCTCTATTTTCTGCTCCTCGGCGAATTCCCTCATGATTTTATGTAGCTCAGCTGATTTCACGATGTTGGCTGGAGTTAAGTGATCAAGTATGATAACTATTCGCTGGTTATCCCAGACTTTTTTGGCTCCAGTTTCTCGAAAAGACTTAACGGTTAAGGGTCCTGTTAAATCGTGTACCATGGCTACGTCAACGCTGGCTTCCACTATCTCGCCTGGTTCAACTTTGTCTTTCCCTGAGGCTTTTGCCAATATTTTTTCAGCAATGTTCATGGTATTCTTCAACCTAACGTGCCTTATTTCTCGATTCCAGCCATCTTCCTAATGGATTTGCCCACTTTTTCGATCTGATGCTCTTCCAAGTCTTTCATTAGGTTGTCTAAAACTTCCTGAGCCTTTTCGCTTTTCCTTACCCATTCCTCGGCGAACTTACCGCTTTGAACAATCTTAGCCGCTTTCCTCATGTTCTCCTTAACGTTGTCGTCAATAACTTTGGGTCCAACGGTTAAGCCGCCGTATTTGGCTGTGTCCGATACAGCCTTAAGCATTCCGACGAAGCCCCTCTGATAAATTAGGTCCATTATGAGTTTCGCTTCATTGCAAGCCTCAAAGTATGCTAGTTCAGGCTGGTAACCTGCTTCAACAAGGACTTCAAAGCCGTTTTTGATGAGTTCAATTAATCCGCCCACGAGCACCGTTTGCTCGCCAATTAGATCGCTTTCAGTCTCCTCCTTGAAAGTTGTTTCCAGCACGCCGGCTCTCGTACACCCGATGCTTTTAGCCATAGCTAAAGCGGTTTCCTTCGCCTGCCCTGAAGGATTCTGGTAAACTGCAACTAAGGCTGGCACTCCAAAGCCGTTTAGGTATGTTTCCCTAAGTTTGAAGCCTGGGCTCTTCGGAGCGACCATCACAACGTCAACGTTTTTCGGCGGAACTATTTGTCTAAAGTGAATGTTGAAGCCATGGGAGAAGCCTAGGGTTTTCCCCTTTTCCATGTGCCGCTCTATTTGGTCCCTGTACACGGCTGGCTGCGTTAGGTCTGGAATAAGCATTTGGACGATGTCACCTTTCTCCGCTGCCTCTGAGATTGAGTAAACCTTAAAGCCGTCTTCCTTTGCTTTTTTCCAAGATTCGCCTCCGGGTCTTAAGCCAACTATGACGTTTAGTCCTGAATCTCTCATGTTTTGGGCTTGGGCGTGTCCTTGGCTTCCGTAGCCGATCACGGCTATCGTTTTCTCTTTCAAGGGTTCTAAACTTACATCCGCATCATAGTACACCTTTGCCATTTGAGTTTGCCTCCTTATTCCTCAATTCTAACCGACTTCGTTCCCCTAGAAAGGGCGGTTATGCCCGTTCTCGCCACCTCCTTTACGCCGAAGGGCTTCATCAGGTCAATGAAGGCGTCTATCTTGTCTGGGCTGCCTGTAATCTCTACCATTAGTGATTCGGTGGAGACGTCGACTACACGGGCTCTGAAGATGTTGGCGTAGTTTATGATGTCTGATCTGGACTTGGCGCCGTCGCAGTGAACTTTTATGAGGGCCATCTCCCTTGTGACGATGCTTTCTGGGTCCAGTCTGCTCACCTTGATTACGTCGATTAGCTTGTTGAGCTGCTTGATCACTTGCTCAACGACTTTTTCGTCTCCCTTGACGGTTATGGTCATTCTGGCCATGTCCCTTTGTTCTATGGGTCCAACTGAGATGCTTTCTATGTTGAAGCCTCTTCGTCGGAACATGTTTGAAACGCTGTATAGGACGCCTGGCTTGTGTTCTACGATGGCCGCGATTATGTGAATTTGTTCCTTCATCCCATCGACCACCCTTCTTCGATCATTTCCTTCAAACTTTTGCCTGCAGGAACCATTGGAAACACATCCTCTTCAGGAGATATTGGAACATCAATAACCGTTGTAACCTCACTCTTTATCGCCTTTTTAACAGCCTTCGAAAACTCATTAAATGATCCCACGCGAACACCTTGGGCACCGTAGGCCTCAGCTAACTTAACGAAATCGGGGACACTCCCTAATTTTACAGCGGAATACCTCCTCTTATAGAAGAGCCTCTGCCACTGGGCGACCATTCCAAGCATTGAGTTGTTCAAAACGACCACTGTGACCGGAATGTTCTCCATAACTGAAGTAGCTAGGTCTTGCTCAGTCATGATGAAACTTCCGTCCCCCGCTATGTCCACCACAACCTTTTCAGGGCAAGCCACCTTGGCTCCAAGGGCCGCTGGAAAACCGAAGCCCATGGTTCCGAGGCCGCCTGAGCTTATAAAGGTTCTCGGTTTGTAAACCTTGAAGTGGAGGGATGCCCACATCTGGTTTTGCCCCACCTCAGTGGTTACAATGGCGTCCTCAGCCAGCATTTTTCGTAGTTCTTTTAGGAGTTGAGGTGGCTTTAGTTCCTTTTCGCTGGGGCTCACATTTTCTTGGAGTTGCTCTTTAATCTCCTGAACCCTGTTAAACCATGGAGACCTCTCCTTCTTCTTTAACTTTTCAGTTAGCGTTTGGTGAATAACTTTTAGGGCCTTTTTTGCGTCGGCCACAATGGGTATGTCAACCTCCACGTTTTTCCCGATCTCCGCCGTGTCTATGTCAATGTGGATGATCTTGGCATCAGGACAGAAGGTGTCAAGGGTTCCGGTGCTCCTATCCGCGAACCTTGTTCCCACCGCTAGCAGGACATCAGCCTCTAAGATAAGATTGTTCGCCACGCGGCTCCCATGCATGCCTATGCATCCAAGGGACAAAGGATGACTCTCTGGAAAACATCCCTTCCCCATGAAGGTGGTCGCCACTGGCGCCATTAAGAATTCAGCCAATTCAAGGAGTTCAGGGCTGGCGTTAGAGAGGATTATCCCTCCCCCTGCTAAAATCACTGGGCGTTCTGCCTCTAAGAGGAGTTCCACGGCCCTCTTAACTTGGATTGGATGGGGCTCTGTTGAAGGCTTGTAGCCTCGAATCTCGACCTTATCTGTGAATTCCATTTCGCCGGTTTGCGTCTGCACATCCTTTGGTAGGTCTATCAAAACTGGTCCAGGTCTGCCCGTGGTGGCTATGTAAAAAGCTTCCTTCACTATTCTTGGGATGTCTGAAGCCGTTTTCACCTGATAGTTATGCTTTGTGATGGGGGTGGTTATGCCCATGATGTCTGCTTCTTGGAAGGCGTCCCTGCCAATCATATAAGCCGTGTTGGCGGAAAAGACATTCACCTGACCTGTTAAGGCTATAATAGGCGAAGAGTCCATGTAAGCGTTTGCGATACCGGTGACTAGGTTTGTCGCTCCAGGGCCAGATGTTGCCATGCATATTCCCGGCCTTCCGCTTGCACGCGCGTAACCGTCGGCTGCGTGGGCTGCACATTGTTCATGGCGCATGAGGATGTGCCTTATTTCAGAGTCGTATAGAACGTCGCATATCGAAAGGGTGGCTCCTCCAGGTATGCCGAAGATCACGTCCACTTTTTGTTTTTTCAGCGCCTCTAGAAGGGCTTGGGCGCCTGACATTTTAACCACTTCTCATACCTCCGTCGCATGGTCGAAACGAATAACTATGCACTTTATGTATAAGGTTTGGGTCGAAAACATTGGTCGGGTGCTTGACTATAATCTCTAAAGAAACTTGTTGGAAACTATTTTCAGTGGAGGAAGCAATCCCTCTGTACCCGACTGACCCTCACATTTTGTCCCCCAATGGAACAGATACCCTATGCGTACACATTTTACCTTAAAAAGGTTTTGCTCTGTTCTTAGTCCTTATTTTTAATCATAAGTACTCTAGGCGTGTCCAGTGCGGCTGGCTACGTCGCTCTAACGAAAGCCATGGCTATAGCTTTTATACTAGGTCAACTCGTGCACTTGATAATTATTAGATTAAAATTTGTTCATAGGGGAACTTAACAATTATTGACGCTTTTCCATATAGACTGCGTGTAGTTCAGCATATTTCAGAAGGGACTTGAATGAATTGAAGAGAGAATCAAAATTGAGTTTATAATGCTTAATTAAACTTGTCGGTAAAAGGTGCCAGTAACAACAACCTTTTGCATCCATTACATCGAATCCATGTTTGCCAAATAATTCTTTAACTTCATCAGCCGAGTGGGCCGCTTCGTAAACCACTGTAGGCGGCGTAGTCTCTGTTTGAAAGCGTATCTTGTCCAATGGAATTTTTGCTCTTCTCTTCCAGTCGTTTATGGTATAAGGGTTAAACGTTGTTAAAACGCACAGCCCGCGGTCCTTTAGCACTCTCGAGAATTCGTAGGCTGCCGATTCGCATTTTTCAAAGTGGTCGAAAGTAAGGGTGCATATTAAGCCGTTAAACGACTTATCCCTGAAGGGAAGATGTTCGCCGTCTGCTAAAACCGAGTAAACATTATGATAACAATTGTATTTCTTTGCCTTCTCCATCGTTTTTATGAGCATCCCTCGACTAATGTCTAATGCCACGATTTCAGAGCCTTTAATCGCTTTTTCTACTACATACCTACCCGTTCCGCATCCTACGTCGATCACAGGACCCGCAGACCTTCCAATCCATTTTCTAATAGCTCTTTCCTCTCCCTCTTCCATTCGCCTAGTCCAATAAAAGTACTCTGAATAGTCATAAAGGTCAGCCATTTCATCATAAACCTGCTTTACACCAACCTTGCCTTCAAGGACTCTCTGCTCTACCTTATTCATGAAACGCCAGTATTTCTCTAGTTCCTTGATGGTCTGCCCATGAGCCTTTTGTTTAGAAGTCTTTGTCTGCCTCACAATGACGCCCTAGGGATATAGTAAGTTTCAAAGTAATATAAATGGCTATCCAGCGCTTTTTTCTGCCTACTTGTTGCCCTGTTTGTTGTAGTCTGTCATTAGCACGTTCATGCCGCTGAGCATGGCTTCGACGCTAGCCATAACTATGTCGCCTCTGGCTCCCATAGCCGTGGCTGTTCTGTCGCCTTTGCGTAGACGGACAACCACTTCTACTAGGGCGTCAGTTCCGCCAGTGATTGATTCAACGTGGTACTGCTCCAATTGCATGGGTTCAACAGCCGATACGGCTTTCCTCACGGCGTTCATGGCAGCGTCCACGGGTCCTATTCCAGTGGCTGCCTCAGTGATTAATTTGCCGTTGAGGTTAAGTTTCACTGACGCCGTCGGAGTAACCTTGTCTCCGGTAACAACGGTCAATTCTTCAAGTTTTATGTGGCGGGTTTTCGGTAAGCCCATAACTGCCTCAGCTATGGCTTGTAGATCGGCGTCGGTGACTTTCTTGCCTTTATCCCCTAAAGTTTTCACTCTCAAGAGTATCTCTCTAAGATGCTCATCAGTTGGATGCAGCCCCATCTCATCTAGAGTTGCTTTAATGCCGCGGGAGCCAGCGTGTTTGCCTGTCACAAGCCGTCTGGTAACGCCGAACATCTCGGGGGAAATGGGCTCGTAGGTTGATGGATGAGCCAATATGGCGTGGGTGTGGATGCCTGACTCGTGGGCGAAGGCATTATCCCCAACAATAGCCTTGTTAGGTTGGACAGAAACGCCTGTCAGTCGAGCTACCAGCCTCGAAATATTATACAAAAGCTCAGTTTTTATCGCTATGTCCACGCCGTAAATGCCCCTCAAAGCCGCGGCTATTTCTTCTAAAGCGGCGTTTCCAGCCCTCTCGCCTAATCCATTAATTGTCACGTGGACCTGATTGGCGCCAGCCCTTAAGGCGGCTATGGAGTTCGCCACAGCCATTCCGAAGTCGTCGTGACAATGAGCACTAATCGGGATATCAGCAAACTTTTCTTTTAAATCTGAGAATAGCTTGTGCGTTTTTTCTGGGGTTAGGACTCCAACTGTGTCGCATGGGCAAATTCTGTCCGCGCCTACGGAAATACCAGTGGCAAACATTTTGGTGAGGAAATTCAAGTCGCTTCTCGTGGCGTCTTCGGCTGAAAGCTCAACGATGAGCCCATGGTCTTTGGCGTATTGGACGCATTCCTCTGTGAGCTTCAAAACCTCTTCTCTACTTTTTTTCAATTTGTATTGAAGGTGCAGATCCGATGTGGGAATGACGAGGTGCACACTTGCGGCATCGCTTTTAAGCACGGCGTCTAGGTCGCTTGTTACGCCCCTTGCGAAGCTGCAGATTTCCGCCCTAAGTCCTTCTTTGGCAATGAGCTTTATTGCGTTCATTTCTCCTTCGGAAACCGCGGCGAAGCCAGCCTCGATGACGTCTACGCCAAGCTCGTCTAAGCGTTTAGCTATTCTAAGTTTGTTTTCTGGTGTTAGGGAGACTCCGGGGGTTTGTTCTCCATCCCTTAGGGTGGTGTCAAAAAATCTTATGTTTTTAGGAAAGCCTTTAGATAAAGCGATCCCCCATTTTCCATTCCTCAAACGAGCGTCTAGTTGACGCCGCGTTAAATATAAATTTTGTGGATGGCCTGACTTCTTGATATTAATGGGGGTACTCATGGTTCCCTGTATGCTCCAAAATGAAATGTCTGATAAAAAAGAGGTTTTAAGGGTTTTAGCCAGGGCATCTTTAGGCTAGCTCTTCCCCTCTTTGTGGCTCAGTGGAATGGCGTTCTTTTTTGCTAGGATGACTGCGGCTAAGGCGACGATTAGGAGAAGCGGCAGAATCATGGCTGACGGAAACTCTGGAACTTTTGGATAGTTGTCTTGGTTGTTTTCATCGATGACGTATGGGTGGTCCCATATTCCGTCGTTTCCAGTTTCGTTTTGGTATGGACCGCTGTACTGGTCTACGTCTGTGTAGTCGCTCCAGTAGTTTCCACCAGAAGGATAACCATCATCCCAAATATTTATTGAAGGAGCGACCGATGGATCGTCCCATGACCAATCATAGACTTGAGGTGTGTTGTTGATGATGTTGTTATGATAAAACTTGTTGTTTGAAGAATTACGGAGCGAGATGCCAGCAACGCCGTTGTTTGTTATGTTGTTACCGCTTATGCAATTGTTGTTCGAGGAGTCACGAAGGTCGATGCCCTCCCTTTCATTTTCGATCACCACGTTATTCGACACGATGTTGTTGTCGCTTGAGTTTAGTAGAGCAATGCCTTGCCAACTGCTTTTAGAAACATTGTTGCAAGTTATGGCGTTGTTGCTAGAGTTCACCAACGTTATACCTGCGCCACTGTTCAACGTGACTTGGTTGTCATGAAGGATGTTGTCGTTAGAAGAATCATGCAGGATTATGCCGAATTGGTTTAGCGTTGCTATATTGTTTTCTATATTAGAGTTTCCGGAATGAACTAGGTGTATGCCAGCATAATAATTTGAGGTTACTATGTTTCCTGACACCACGTTGTGGTCAGGAGAAAGTACGTCTTTCCACAAGACGATACCATCCCATCCATTTCCAGTCACCACGTTATTGGACACAACGTTGTTGTCGCTTGAGTCTCCTAATGAAATGCCATGCACACCGTTGTTGCTTGCAGTATTACCAGAGATGGCGTTGTAGGAAGACTGGTAGAGACGTATGCCATCGTCAGCGTTGTTTGTTATGTTGTTTCCAGATATGGTGTTGTATGAGGAATAACAGAAGAGCCCGATGCCAACCCAGTTGTTTGCTGTTATGTTGTTTCCGTAAATATTGTTGTTAGAAGAATAATCGAGACAGATGCCAAGCCACTCGTTGTTTGTTACATTATTGCCCATCAATGTGTTGTTGGACGAATGCCAGAGTTGGATGCCATTCCCATTGTTGTTTGAGGCTGTATTGCCGCTGATAGTAGTGCCACTAGCATAGTTTAAGCGGATGCCACTATCGCGATAGAAACTACTCGAATTTTGTACTGTGAACCCGCTAATACTAACATGATCAGATGGAATTCCCCAGATTCCTAGTGTTATCAAAATGACAATTCCAGTTCCGTTGCCGTCAATTATAGTGGTGCTTCTGTCTTCTCCAACCAACGTCAAATAAGACTTGTCCACGATCACATGCTCATAGTACGTTCTTGAAGAAACGTTGATTACGTCTCCCAGGTTTGCTGCGTTAACCGCCGCTTGAATTGTCGAGTAATCCTCAGGAACCCTAATAACCTTCGGAGGTAATGGACCCATGCTTCCTATGATCTCAACTCTTTGGGTGCTATGGGCATAGGTGAAGTACAGAAAGGTGTAGGCACCGTCTTCAAGTACAGTGGGAGAAACCGGAGTACCGTCTACCAATACCGTCCAAGGATGGGTGGCATTAGCCCTGATAAGCGTCTTCGGAATAGTGACGTTGCAATAGCCAATTGTGGCGTCTGATCCAGTGACATTGAAGCTTATCTTCCAATCTGGCATACTGAAGGAGAAATCGGATACGGACGAGTTGCTAAATGTGGCAACATAGTAGGTTTTTTCGGCCCAAATAACAGGATGTAATATAATTTGACCCATTCCTTTCGCAAGGTTAACCATGCCAACCTCCGAAAGTTGCTCAAAGTCTAGCGGCCCTCCATAAACTTGAAGAACGTAAGTCACTTGTGATTGTGGGGCTATTGTAAGGGACGGAAATTCAACGCGTGTCTCTGACCCCCAGGAGCCCCCTGCCCCCTCAAGCCACACGGTATTCGTGACGTTGTGGACAGCTATTGCAACTATCTCGCCTGTCGCACTACTATATACGGCTACCCATCTCAGGTTGCTTGCAAGGATTCTATCCCAGCCTAAACGTAGATGCATTTGGGGAACTTCTCCATCCTGATAGGCTTGATAGAGATAATCCAAGGGTTCTGCATATTCTACGGCGTTGATGTTGTACCCTACGGTGGGATCCCAAGGGGCCGCTGTGCTAATATCGCCAGTTGTCGGGTTTATCAATGTGATCTTCATGTCGAAATAGTACTTATCTGCGTAAAAGGTGAGGACCTTAACCACTTCAAGACCCTCTATGGGTGATTGGCTGCAAGTGTAGTTAAAGCGGATCGTGGCAACCGTCGCATTAGACCCCACGATTTCATACGAATAGTCGCCTAAGCATAGTTCGCCAGGCCAGGGCATTTGAGATGGAATCCAGTCCCATAATGGGGTTCGATTGCCTATTGCACCAGATGGTTTTGCGTCCGCTGCAAGCTCTAATCCCTCCGCTGTGGTCCACTTAATCGGCCTAACGCCCTCAGTGGATATTACAATTTGCACGAGGGGGTTTTCAATGGTGACTCTATCCGCTTCTGGTGTAACTACAAGACTTCCAGGAGAATTAACGGGAACCACGAGACACAAAGCAACAGAGAAGGCTAGAATAAACACCGAAACCCATGCAGCAACTTCCTTCTTAAGATTGCACTCCAATTCTAAAACCTCCATACTTTAATAGAAAGCAAGAGCACTGAAACCGAAGCCAGCAAAACTATCTTCTTAATCAATTGAACCACATCACATCAATCGTTTAATTAACTATTTAAATTTTGAGAAAGATAAGGAAACAGAAATAGAGGAAGCCATTGAGCCCGTTCTTGGAGTTGATTGGGACATCCCTGGAAGCCCTACCCACCTAAAATGGACACCCTAACAACTGAAAAACTATAAAACTCACGGTTTTCATAACAAAGTAAAACTAAGCCTTTCGAGGGATAAAAATTGAGGAGCAACGAAATAAAGCGCGGAGTCGAAAGAGCCCCCCACAGAGCCCTGTTAAAGTCCCTAGGACTCACAGACAAAGACTTATACAAGCCTTTTATTGCTGTGGTTAACAGTTTCACTTCAGTTGTTCCAGGCCACATTCACTTAAACCGCATTGCTGAAGCAGTTAAAGCTGGAGTCATGTCGGCTGGCGGACAGCCCCTCGAATTCAATACGATAGCTGTTTGCGACGGCTTAGCCATGGGCCACGAAGGAATGCATTACTCTCTTCCCTCTCGAGAAGTCATTGCGGACTCAATTGAAATCATGATTCAGGCCCATAGATTCGACGCCATGGTTCTCATAACAAACTGCGACAAGGTAACTCCAGGCATGCTTATGGCTGCGGCTAGGCTAAACATACCATCCATAGTTGTGACTGGTGGACCCATGCTTTCAGGTCTCCTAGACGGAAAGAAGGTTGGTTTCTCCTCGGTTTCTGAAGGCGTTGGAAAGGTTGCGGCTGGAAAAATGAGTGAAGAGGAGTTAAAGAAGCTCGAGGACGTTGCTTGTCCGGGCTGCGGCTCCTGCGACGGCATGTATACAGCTAACACTATGGCATGCATAACCGAGGCTATGGGCATGTCCCTGCCAGGCTGCGCCACCGCCCTCGCCGTCAGCGCCTTGAAACAAAGGATCGCCAAAGAGTCAGGAGAAAGGATTATTGAATTAATGCGGGAGAACTTGAAGCCTTCAGACATCATAACTCGAAAGGCGATTGAAAACGCCATCATGGTGGACATGGCTCTAGGCGGCTCAACCAACACCGTGTTGCATCTTTCAGCCATAGCCCACGAAGCTGGAATCCCTCTTCCTTTAACCCTCTTCGACGAGTTAAGCAGGCGGGTTCCCCACCTCTGCGACATGGTTCCAAGCGGACCCCATGCGCTAGAAGATTTAGACGCGGCGGGCGGAATTCCGGCACTCATGAAAGAACTAAGCTCTTTTCTGCACTTAGACGCAGTTACTGTAACGGGAAAAACCGTTAAGGAAAATATTGAGGGAGCCAGAGTCATCGACAGGAAGGTGATCCGTCCCTTGACTGATCCGGTGCATAGGGAAGGAGGCATAGCCATATTAAGGGGAAACTTGGCGCCTAAGGGAGCTGTGATAAAAACTGCGGGTGTTTCGCCTAAAATACTTACCCATAAGGGTCCAGCTAAGGTTTTCGACTCTGAGGAAGATGCCATGAAAGCCATACTGGGCAAGAGAATAAAGCAGGGCGACGTCATTGTTATTCGTTATGAGGGACCTAAAGGAGGACCAGGCATGCGAGAGATGCTTTCCCCAACAGCCACCATCTCGGGAATGGGCTTAAGCGAATCAGTTGCCCTAATCACCGACGGCAGATTTTCAGGAGCCACTAGAGGCCCGTGCATAGGACACGTATCCCCCGAAGCCGCAGAAGGCGGACCCATAGCCGCATTAAAGAGCGGCGACATCATCGAAATTAACATTCCAAAAAGAGTCTTAAACGTAAACCTAAGCGAAGAAGAGTTAAAGAATCGCTTAAGGACATGGAAGCCGAAGGAACCAAAAATTAGGCGTGGCTACCTTACGCGGTATTCCTTGCTTGTGCAATCAGCGGAGAGTGGTGGAATCCTTAAAGGGCATTAGCATAACCCTTTTAATCGTGAAACGTGTGCTAGTTGAGGGGAGTTAACGTGAAATTCGATTTAACCCTCGGCTTGGTTGACAGACCTGGACAACTAATCAAGGCATTGGAGCCAATAGCGAAAAATGGGGGAAACATAATTTCTATATTTCACGAAAGGGAGAAAACCACGGGTGCCTATGTTCCAGTAAGCCTAGTGGTTGACTTTCCGAATGTAAAGAGTTTTGAAAAGACTAAAAATGAACTTGAGGACATGGGCGTCTCGGTTATAAAATCGGAGGAAATCATTGAGAAGGCACACATAACGTTTGTTCTGATCGGCAAATTAGACATAGGAAAAATTGCTGAGACCCAAATTGAAAGCATGAGGATTATAGATTTCGAGGCTTCAGCCCCAACCTCTGAGGAAGCCTGCGTTAAACTGAATGTTGAAGTTCCCGTAGAAGGGGCCGGCAGGGTCATAAGCAAACTGAAGAAATTGGCGAAGGAGGAAAATGCTGTTTTAATTTCCTCTGTGTGATGATGGAAAATGAGAGCGCTACTCGTTGGTTTCGGCTTCTTAGGGAGATACCTAATAAAGACGATCTATGGGAAAAGGGAAGAACTTGAGAAAGTTGACAAAGATTTTAAGCTGATTGGAGTCGGCGAAATCGACGGATACGCATACAACGACAGGGGCTTAAGCTTAGAAAGGCTGTCTTCAATAAAAAAACTGTCGGATTATCCTCAAGACTTCTTTAAGGGAAAAACTTCGGTTGAACTAATTGAGAAATGCGAAGCCGACTTGATGATTGAGGCCACGCCGACAAACATTGTGAACGGGGAGCCGGGCTTAACGCACATTGAGAAAGCCTTAGCCAAGGGAATGCACGTCGTAACCTCTAATAAGGGACCCATGGTTGTAGCGTTCAAAAAACTCACGGACTTAGCCAAAAAGAACAACTGCAAACTAAAGTATGAGGCTACAGTCGCTGGGGCAATACCAGTCTTCTCCCTAGTTGAAACATGCCTGCAGGGAGACAAAATCCTCAAAATCTCGGGCATACTCAACGGAACGTCGAACTACATTTTGTCAAGAATGTACTTTGAGGGGACGAGCTTTGAAATGGCGCTGAGGGAGGCCCAAGAAAGGGGAATCACGGAGGCTGATCCTAGCTACGACATCGACGGCATAGACGCCGCGTCAAAAGTCGTGATTTTGGCAAACGCCCTAATGAACAAGAACGTTAAATTCGGGGACGTAGAAAGAGTTGGAATAAGAAGGATTACGCCTGAAGCAGTTAGCCTAGCGAAAAAGTCTGGCTACGCCATAAAACTCATTGGCATGATTAACGAAACGTTGGAGGTCGCTCCGAAACTGATTCCAGAGGACCATCCCCTATGTGTTCATGGCACGCTGAACGCCTTGCATTTTGAAACAGACTTGGCAAGGGAAATAACCATTATTGGACACGGAGCCGGAAAGGAAACAGTTTCTGCCATGATGAACGACATAATTTCAATTGCTAGAACTCGCTCTAATGCAAATTGATCTCGTTTCTATGCTATGGCTATCGGACTCACAATTTTTAATCCTAATAGTTGCTCTATGGAGCTTAAATCAGCTTCCACCTCAATGGGCTTGGGATATTTCTCCATAATTACTTCTGGATCCTTTAATCCATGCCCGGTAACGATGCAGACAATTCTTTCGTCTGCTTCGATTTTTCCAGCGACTACGAGTTTCTTTAGTCCTGCGATGGATGCGGCGCTGGCTGGCTCAACGAAAAGTCCTTCTTGGCTGGCTAGGAGTCGTTGGGCTTCAATTATTTCTTTGTCTGAGACGGTTTCGGCGAATCCTTTCGAGTCTTTTATGGCTCTTATTGCCTTTTTCCAACTGACTGGGGCTCCGATTCTTATGGCTGTGGCTAAGGTTTCAGGTTTGGCTATGGGCTCTATGAAGTCTCTTCCTGCCTTTATGGCGGTGGCTATGGGGGCTGCGCCCTCCGCCTGTATGCCTATCATCTGCGGCAAAGCCTTAATCATGCCTAGCTTGTGGAGTTCGGTGAAGCCCTTCCATATAGCGCTTATGTTGCCCGCATTTCCAACAGGCACTATCACCTTATCTGGAACAAAGCCCAATTGATCCATTATTTCGAAGGCTATGGTTTTCTGTCCCTCTATGCGATAGGGATTCACCGAATTAAGGAGATAAATCGAACGTTCAGTGCAGAGTTCCATTATAATTCTTAGGGCGTCGTCAAAATTTCCCCGAACCTGTATAACATCCGCTCCGTGAACAATGGCTTGAGCAAGTTTCCCGAAGGCAACTTTACCAGAAGGAATTAGAATTAGGCATTTTATGCCTGCTTTGGCGGCGTATGCGGCTAGAGAAGCGGAAGTATTGCCAGTAGAGGCGCAAGCAACTCGTTTGGCGCCTAGCTCTAGGGCTTTGGTTACTCCCACAGTCATTCCCCGATCTTTAAAGGAGCCAGTGGGATTTTCTCCCTCATTTTTTGCATATAGCTCCTTTAAGCCGAGCATTTCCGCTAGTCTTTGGCATTTGTGCAGTTTAGTTCCGCCTTCACCCATAGTGACGATTTTGCTTTGGTTCGTTATGGGCAGGAGTTCTCGGTATCTCCAAACTGAGAGAGGTCTTTTACTCCATTTTTTGTCGATGTTCGACGGAATCTCCTGGTAACGGTATTCCACTGAGAGTATGTCGTCGCATATGGGGCACGTGTAAACAATTTCTTCTGGACTATATTCTTTGCCGCAGCCAATACACTTCACATAGTAAAATGGTTTATCAGCCACGCTGGATCCCTGCGAAAGTTTCTGTTCGTGGCTACATTCTTAAACTTGTTGTTAACAACAAAATTTAGTCCTTCAGTCCTTCTCTCTGCGAGTATTAAGTTTGGATACGTCTATTTCTTGCTTGATGACCAGCCGTCCTGTCCACCCGCAGTCAAGGCACTCATACTTCCAAGGCAAATAACCTATTGAGCCCGTCATGTCACCACTAAATGAGCCGACTTTACGAAGCCTCGGACTTAAACATTTAGGGCAAACTTGAACCCGAACAATCTTTCCCTTTTTATCTTTCATAAACGAAGCCCATGTTGTTTACTGCCTCAAGAGAGAAAAACTTTTGCATAAACATTCTAAGCAAAATTTTGCTTCAAATATGTTATATTAGGCTTAAAGACAAAGAATGCAGTTACTAGAGGGAACAAACATGCGCAAAATAAGCTTGCCTTTGCATCCGCCGGAAACTTTGCCATCAGAGGAAGAGAGTAATTGGTACAGAAGGAGGAACTTTTTGATCCGCCCCATCGTCGTGGTAACAACTGTAAGTAGGGATGGCGTGCCTAACGCTGCGGTGAAGACGAATTTTATGACTGTTAGCTCCATGACTCGCTACGCCTTTTGTTGCGATCCTCAGCATCATACGTTCAAAAACATCCTCGACACCAAGGAATTCGTAGTGAACATCCCCACCGAGGACATCATAGATAAAATTTTGAAAGCCGCCTTAATAACGATAAATCCTTGTCCCATTGGCGTTAATGAAATTGAAAAGGCTGGATTAACCCCGATCGCTTCGGAAAAAGTTAGGCCGCCACGAATAAACGAATGCATAGCCCACTACGAATGCGTCTTAGACTGGTACAGAGAGAAGATTATTGTCGGAAAAACCGTGGCTGTTTCAGTGGATGAAAGTTTAATGGAAGGAAAGGACAGCAGAAAAATGATGCTTATTGGTGGCGGAGACCCAGACTCATACGGGGTCGTGGGCCAGATCAAAAAGTGGCCAAAAGTTTCCATTTAACGTCTGAAAGACTTCCTATAAATCCTTTACAGTATTCTACAACAAAGTCTACGTAATGCAAAGGACTTCAAACCATAAACCAAAACGTCTTCGGAGGATAATTTAAAGGAATAATAATCCCTTCGGTATAAGGTCTACATAAGCAAGAGAAATTGTACCGTTACCGCCAAAGTGTGGTTAAGGCGAGGAAACAACATATAAGTTAATGGAGCCAGCTAATTCTCCGTTCACACTTAGGTCAAAGATGGCATAGCCGTTGGACGATGGCTTAAAGCTTAATACGTCTTGGACTGATCCATAAGCGGCAATCGTTACTTTGTAGGGATTTCCCGTCAAGGCACTGATTGTAGCGCTGTCGACGCCGCTACTGTGAACAAGCGCCAGAGAAACAGCAACGTATTTTGCATCATTGTGTAAATTAGTTATCTCTATGGCTCTGGAAGATTCTTCCCCGGATTTACATATTATGACAGAGGGAAAAGTTACTGAAATGTCTCCAATCCTAACTGTTCTAGTTGCCTCCTTAGACTGTGAAATAACTGAATAATTTGCGGACCCAGGATTCCATATTATATACCCCGTAACCACTCCAATGAGCAAACCGCCCATTAGTAAGAGAATCAGCGGCACAAACCGACCAAGATGTTTCGCTTCCATACACACACCACATTAAGGCGTATAACTGCCTCTCCGTAGACTAGTTCATTCCCACTTCAAAAAAGTGTTATGAAGCGAAAATCGATATTCAAAATCCATAAGGGTTTTGGCTACAGGTTTTATCTAGAAAAGACGGAGGAGCGGTAATCTAATGTGCCCCTTGCCTGACCAAAAGTCTGTTGACAGTTATCGAGAGGTCAGTAAGAAGTTGGCGCATCCCTCCTTGCTTTTCGAACTGAGGGGTCTCTTTGAAAGAAGGTACACTTTGATGGAGTTATTAGAGTGGCTTCATGGGAGGGTTAAATGGAGCAAAGAAAACATAGTTAGGCACAATGATCCCATGGAGATACTGACTTATGGTAAAGGAAGATGCGGAGAGTTTGGCATTTTGTTCACCGCTCTTTGTCTCGCTCATAACTATCGCGCCAGATTGATTCTCGACATGTCTGATCACGTGTGGACAGAAGTTTGGGATAACGAACAAAAAAGGTGGATTCATGTGGACCCATCGGAGAAAAAAATTGACGATCCTCTGATGTATGAAAGGGACTGGAAAAAGGATTTGAAAGAAATATATGCCTTCGAGAATGGCAAAGTGGAAAATGTAACAAAAAGGTATAAAATGACGAAAAACTAGGCGAATGCAAAAACCAAACCCTTGCTGGCTAGACGCATGAGAGAAACTATTTCCGACAAAAGCAATCAGTTTCAAAGTAGCCTACGTTTTTTTCAGGGAAACATCGCGGTCATTGCAGTGAGTAGCGCTGTCAAGGGTTTCGGAGGAGCACTCATAGGTGCTTACGTTTCCCTCTATTTCGTTGAACTCGGTGGAAATCCCATAACGCTCGGATTAATGACAGCAGTTGCATCCATGATTGGGTGTTTCATGTCTCTTCTAGGAGGCTTCATAGCAGACCACTACGGCAGAAGGAAAATCGTAGTTCTAACTGCTTTTTACAGCGTATTCTTTCCCTTACTTTATGCAGTTATACAGGACTGGCGCCTATTCGCCGCGTTAAGCGTAGTCGCTGCCTTCGGTTCCATATCTAATCCAGCCTCCCATGTCCTAGTTGTAGATTCGCTTTCCCCTGAAAAACGAACAACTGGAATAGCCTCTCTTCAAGTAATTTCCTGTCTTCCGGTAACAGTAGCCCCCTTAATTGGAGGATGGTTAATTCAGAACTATGGTTTGTTGGATGGCTTCAGATTGGCATGCGTGTACACTGCAGTCACTGCCTTCATTTCGGCTTTCATCGTTTTCCTTTTTCTGAAAGAGACATTAAGACGCAGTCTCGCCGCGAATTCAAATTTCTCGAATCCTGGCAAACTGAGAGATGTTATGAAGTTTCCTCGTCCGTTGTCCAACAGCCTGAAAGCGCTAATGCTTTCCCATGTCCTCATAGCATTTGCCAACGGAACAGTAGGACCATATTATATTCTCTATGCGTCTGGTGTTATTGGGCTTACACTGATGGAATGGGCTATAATTGTTAGTTTACAATATCTTGGGGTTGCCTTACAGATTCCTGGAGCATGGCTTAGCGACAAGTTTGGGAAAAGAAAAATTATGATACTTTCGGTGTTAACTTGTGCCCCTTGCACCATACTCTTTACTTTTTCCCGCTCCTTCTTGCAAGTCTTAATCATCGCTCTTCTTCTTATAGTAACAGGAATCTATTATGCGCCAGCCTATGCGGCGTTTCAAGCTGATTTAACGCCCAGAACAATGAGGGGACGAATAACGGCACTCTGGCAACTAAGTAGCAGCCTCTCAGCGGCATTAGGCGCACTTATAGGAGGCTTTCTATTCCAAAAAGTTAACCAAGCGTCGCCATTTTATCTATTTACTGCCGCAGAACTCATAGCAGCACTCTTCCTAATCAGCCTCGTAAGAGAACCCGCGAAAAAAGAAGCCTAAATAAGATGGGGCGGCGGGCCTGATTCGAACCGGCGAACCCCTACGGGAGAGGATAGCTCATAGGAGTCCAATCGATCTTGTCAGCGTCCTTTATCGATTAGTCACTCAATTTATGGCTTAAAAATAATTCTCGTGGTGTCAAGTTGATGTGGAGCGTTTCTTATAAAAAGGAACGAGCGGCAGTAAGGATGCCCAAGCCACCGCAAAAAACACTGGTGCAACAATTATTCCAAGTTCGCGACCGAAATTGTCGGCGAACACTCCGCCCACTACGCCTGCTGTGACCCCGAGATTTAGGGCGACGTTAAAAGCACCCATGGCTTCGCCACGAATATTTTCAGTTGTCATTTGAGCTGGGGTGGAAAGGGCTCCAATCCAGTTGAACGTCCATATCGGAGTAATCCACAAAATTGAGTATAGCAGTGGGTCGTTGACATAGGCGAAAAGTGGGACATAAAAAGCATATAGGAGGATTGATGCTTGCATCAGTCTTCCGCCGCCGATCTTGTCGGCGAGTCGTCCTGCTAAGGGACTTATGATAGCGCCGGAGATGGATGCACTAACACTCCACACAATGCCGAGCCAGATTATTGAGCGCCCAAGCAAATCGTAAAAACGCATTCTCAAAAGTGGACCACTCCATTGAAAGCCAAACCAGCAAAGAAAAACAGCTAAGAGTAGCCACACGAACTCTTTTGGGGCCTTAAACTTGAAGGTAAATGCTGTTTTTACATAATTTCGCAAACTCTCACTTTTCGTTAAGCGATATTCTTTCGGATGCAATACGATGACCAACCCGGATATTGTTATGAACAGAGCGGCAACTGCATAAACTCCGAGGGCTCCGTAAAATTCGTGGATAAAACCCATGGAGAATGTTCCCGCAGCCCAGCCTATGGCGCTCAGCATCGAATACCATCCCAGCACTTTACCCTTTTCTTTTACAGACGTTAAGGCAGCTAAGAAAGGCGAAAAACTGACCGAAGAGAAAAAGGAGCCCGTCATGAAGAGGGCAATTATCTGGATTGGGGAAGAAACGAGACCACAGAAGAATATGGGCACAGCGGAGAGGATGCTTCCAAAAATGATGAAGGGTTTCCTCAATCCGTAGTAGTCTGAAGTCATGCCCCAAACCCTCGAGAGTACAAACATTATGGCTGATAGCGAATCTAGGAGGGCGATTTGAAGATAGCTGGCCCCAAGGTCGTAGAGATGCAACCCCAAAAAAGGCCAGAATATTCCCCCTCCAACATTAGCCACCAACGAGGACATCAAGAGGACCCATGTTCCACGCTTCATAGACCACGCCAGCCATGGCTAAAATAAGAATCCCATTTCGTATTAAGATTCGTGGGCTACTTCTTTGTGCACTTGATCCATGGCTTCCTTCACGTCTTTTATGGCCTTTTCGACTTCTGGACGCATTTTTCCTCCGTAATAACCATATTGATGCAAGTAAAGAAACGCCGAGTCACCGATTTCAATCAATCTCCTTCGGCCTATCTTGTCCAAAGTTTCCCAGCGTTCTCCATGTGAATCAGGCTCTGGAAAGCCACGCTTCTGAATTAGAGCAGCCACGGCTTCAACATAAGCATGAAATACCTTTTCGCAACCCTCTCTCATGCGCGTTAAATCCCCTTTTAGACGACCCTCTTCATACTCTCTAATGCCAAGCGCATAGAATTCTTCAGCACTCCTAAGATGGTCTTTGACCTTCGCCACAATTTCACCACATTTCCATAAAGTGCGAGACATTCTTTAACTTTGTGCAGCATCGATAAAACACAGAATGGTGCGGCGGGCCGGATTCGAACCAGCGAACCCCTACGGGAAAGGATCTTGAGTCCTTCGCCTAATGTCGCCTTTTTTAAGCTTTGACCTGGCTTGGCTACCGCCGCTTCCATTCTACACACTAACATTGCGTTTCTTTTAATTTTTTCCAATTTGACAGAGTTTTTATTGTGGTCCTTATGGAGTATATCCTAAAACTTAGTAAAGCAGAACCAAAACAACGCAACCTAAACCACTTTTACGCCTCCGAATTTTTTCCATATAAAAAATATTTATACCCCCCTCCCCAGGGTAGAGAGGTCTAAATGATTTGCGCCTCAAGGACCGTAGATACTTATAAGAAAACTGAGGAAATAGGAATACGAAAAGAGGCAGAAAAATGATCATTCAGATCGGCTCTTCAAAGCTTTACATCGAAGACTCAAAAATGGAAAAATACCTGACAGACTTGTACAACGCGCCCACTAAACTCTTAGATTTCAAAAAGCTAGGCGAAGGATTCCACAACGCAGGCTTCCTTCTACGATTTATGGCTGGCAAAGAGGAAAAACGCCTCGTAATGAGAATAGTGCGGGGAGACACGGGCTGGGGGCACGATTACCTAGGCGATCGTGCAGCAGTCCTACTTCTGCAACATCACCTCTTTAATACTGCGCCCGAAAAAACTTGCTGCCGATGAATCCCGCGCCGCCTGTGACCAGAATCTTAGACGCTTCGAGACCCGTCAACGTTTTTCGCCACTTCACAACCTGATTAGTATTAGGCTGTTGAAAAAACCTTCGTAAGCGCCTCATGATGAGGATCGCACACAAGAGAGAAATAGGCAACAGAAAAGTTTTTTTATTGTTAAACCGAAGGCAATTACAAAGAAACGGAGATGTACGCAGTTGAAGGAGCCCTTTGCCAAGGTTGTTGAAACTGAGCTAAAACCCGGCACTCTACTAATTACATGTGGACTCCCAGGAACTTGGAAAACGGAGACAGCTCAGGAAATCTCGAAAATCAAGGGATATGCGATTCTTCGAACCGATTTGATACGTCTGGAAACCCTCAAGAACGAAGACATCTTTGACGAAAAAGTTGCCTCAAACATGAGTAAACGAGAGTGGGTCTACGATGAGATGTTTCGCCAAGCAGAAGATCTTATTCAGAAAAGCGACGGGGTAATACTAGATGCTACTTTCGTTACCC
>Ga0315314_1001514_pt1 | contig 20898 bp, 18 predicted proteins | sample TDP9_MG_FD_203631 | JGI IMG/M metagenome (GOLD analysis project Ga0315314, IMG submission 203631) | Freshwater sediment microbial communities from Lake Towuti, South Sulawesi, Indonesia - TDP9 | ecosystem: Environmental > Aquatic > Freshwater > Lake > Sediment | place: Indonesia: South Sulawesi... | reverse complement strand
GTCTTCCGATGTGCTTAGAACCCAGCATCCTTAGTGATGTTGTCTCTGGTAGGTCTCTGAGCCTAACGCTCACTGCCTCGACTTCTTCGGCGTATTCTGGGTCTTCTATCTGCAACTGAGCCAAAGCAGCACGGTTTGCGTGCTCCAAAGACTTATCGGGTTCCTTCAAAAGTGACTCTGCAAGTGCAGAATCCGCGGTGAGAAGGTCTTCAAAGTCCACGGTTAACGATGTGCTGCCAGCGATTGCCATCTGAGAGATTCTTTTGCGGTATTTCTCCAGTTTTAGGAAGTCTTGGAATCTCTCTTGTGGACCAGCAACCACTACTTCGGTCATTGTTCTTCACGCACCTTAACCTCAAGGATTTTTGATCTCCACGTGTCTATGATCGTGTATAGAGTTTTGTAGAGAGCGTGTTCTTCTCTCGTTAAGTTGTTTAGGATTTGGTTGGTTTGTTCTGGAGCAGAGGATAGGGAGACTATCTTCTTCAGTCTGCAGTTGATGATGTCGTGGGTGAGCCTAGTGACTTTTTCGTATTCTTTCATTTTTTCGGGTTTCTTTATGCACTGCATTTTCAGGCTGTCAAGATAGCGCCTGAGTTTGGGATAGAAATCTTCGGGTAAGGAGGCGATTTGTTTGACGGGTTGAACACTCTCCTTCCAATGCAACTTGTAGAGTTTTACTGCGTCGAGTAGTTCTTCTTCGTGAAAACGGGCTACGCCAGCCTTTTCCAGTTCTTTGGCGACCCAAAACTTCACTTCGTATTCCTTTCCCTCTTCTAGGGGACCAATCGTTAAGCCTGGAAGTTGGATTTCTTGGCAATTTCTGTTTACGAGAATCTTGACTGGAGTGTTTTCGTAGATGAATTCCATGTCTTTTATGGATGCTGATGGTTTTGTTGACAATTACAACCCTCTTGTGGCAGAAAGTTTGCCGTTAATGAAGTGTGTAGACCCGATATAAAAGTGCTATAGTCGACAAAAATTGGTGTAGAAATAGGAAAGTTAGACGCCATCTATCATTCAAGATGGGTCTGTGGGGGTTCTGTTGACTCTTCGGGACTAGTGGGTTGAAAGACTTTGTTAATAAAAATGGGAGATGGAAGATATTAGAATGTTGTTCGTTACTTCTTTTTTCTACGTTTAAGGTGCTTGACATAGATGGTTGTTGCAACTGTGGCGACTAGGATTGTTGAGGCTAAACCAATGTAAGGAGCCAACAAACCAAACTTATCAACAGGAACCCCAAACCCACCAACTGCTCGACGATGGGTAACTTCGAAGGTGAATCCACCAAGTTGCGGGTAAATGTAGTCATATCCCTCGATGTTTACCCATATTCTAACATCTTCTCTTACATCAATGTTTGGTGGAATTATAGTAAATCTAAGATCTTTCTGCTGCCCAGCAGGAATCATTAACAAAGCTATTACTACAGAACGCTCTAGCTCTGAAGGCACACAAAAGTCTACAACCCAACCCGCAGGTGCTTGAGCATACAACCTAACTACAATTGTATCGTTAGTGGGATTCCTAATGTTCAAGATTCTAGTGAATGGACTGCTGGAGTTGACAGCTTCGAAATTCTTCTGGGCAATATTGTTATTGTTGACAATGTCAAATTGGTTGCTGAACTCTTCTAGATTCGGTCTCCACGCTTGCGCGAAGACACAAATGTGTGTTGGAAAAGTGCTTGGCAAAAACCATGAAAAGCTCACGGTGGCGTCAGCATACGGTCCGATGTTGCTGATGGTAACTGGCCCAAGCGATGGTAGGTCAAGGATATTCTGGATTGGGCTCCAGTCTGTGAACCATGCCTTGACAAGCACGTTTCCAGTATTGCTGCCACTTCGGTTGCGAACCCTTACGTTTAACGTGTTTGTCCAACCTAGTCTTGGAGGGTCTGGAACCGACCATATGTCGGGTGATAAATGCAAATATCCAGTTCTTGGGACATTGCCATTGTCTTCTGAGTTTGTTTTGATCCATATGAGATCGCCTACTGGAGCCGAGGCAGTTAAGGTAGAGAAGTTAGAGTAGCGCGTAATTGAGACACTTACTATAGTGGATGTGCCGCGAATCCTATGAACGGTTGTTGTTATGGTAGCTGTTGAGCTAGCGGTGATAGTTAGAGTAGACGTGAATGGGGGGTTTCCGCTCTGTGTGGACCAGCTGGCTGTGAGACCTGGGTTTAAGGGGTACATGGGATCAAGGCTAAGCGAAACCATGGAGGTTGGTACTTGAACAAGTGAGACTGTAACTGTGAAAGTCACAGAGGTGCCTGGGGTGATGGTTTGTGTTGTTGGCGAAATACTAATGGAATATCGGAACTGCGAGTTTAAGACAGCTTGGTGCGCATTGACTTTGCCATAGCCGAATAGCTGATCCCATCCTGCTGTGCCAAGATCAGTTGCTGTGTTTCTCAGAAAGCCTCTCAATTCGTCTCTTGTCAAATCAGGATTTCTGATCCACATTAAAGCTGCAGCGCCAGTTACATGCGGAGCAGCCATAGAAGTGCCAGACATGAAATCGCTACCCATCAAAAGGTTGTATGGAGGATCGTTCATCGTAACATGGTATGTAGGCATAGTCGAAAATATGTGTACTCCAGGTGCTACAAGCTCCTGTTCAGGGCCTCGACACGAGGATTCTGCCAAATTGTTGCCAGAATCAATAGACCCTACAGCTATGACTTCACCATACTTCGCAGGGTATCTAATCGTGGAATCGCCGTTCGGAAAGTTGCCTGATGAAGCCACGAGAAGGCACCCGTGGTTATAAGCAAATAGTACTGCCTGATACCGGGTGTTAGAAGGTTCAGTACCGCTCCCGCTATAGTTAATTATTTTTGCACCTTTGATAACTGTATGACATACAGCTTGCCCGAATCGCCAAACGGTTCCATTGCCTTGGTTATCAAAAACTTTCTCAGCAATTATGCGTATTGTCCAAGCCATACCCGCGATGCCAATGAGGTTATTTCCTACTGCACCTATAATGCCAGCCACATGTGTTCCGTGGCCTCGATCATCCAGGGGATCGGGATCATTGTTTACCCAGTCATATCCTCCGAGTGCGCCGCCCAGATAGTTTGGAGCTATGTCAGGATGATTATAGTCTACACCACTGTCAACAACAGCCACTATGAAATCAGGTGAACCAGTCACAATATCCCAAGCTTGTGGAGCACTTATTGACGGTGGACCCCATTGTAGACTCCAAGAAGCGTCATTTGGGACAAGAGATGTAGTTTCAACGAAGTTTCGTTCTGCGTATTTAACGTCAGGATCATTTTGGAGCATTGCTAGCGTTGCATTACTTACATTGTCATAAAGTGCGGCGCTAAGATAAGAATTTATATCTTTTACCGCAATAGAATATTTCGCAGCAATTACATTTACAACATTCTGGGCAAGAGCCAAAGGACCATAAAATCCCACTATAGCCTCATTCCCCACGTACATGCTTGTAGACACGGAAGCAGGTGCAAGTTCATTTCTTCCAAATACAGATGTTGGCATTAGACTAATTATCGTCGATAAGATTAACAAAGCCAACAGTGAAGGACATCGTTTAGGAGCGCTTCTGACGATGTTGTATGTCATGTTATTATTCTCCTTTCTCCTTTTTTCACTCTACTGAAGGGAGCAAATCTCGTTGGAGAATCCCGTTCATCGGCTTCTCTCTTGTGTTCAGAAGCCAGTCATGTTACATTGAGATATTCCTTAAAACATAATTATCGCCATGCAATAGATATTTAAAACTTGTGAAACATTCTTCCATAATCACCATCGTGGTGCATCAAAATAGCCATCATTCTTTCATTAATATCAAGATATAGGAGAGAATATTTTCAGTGAAGAGGATTAAAAATCCCGAAGGGTCAACAGAACCATCATTGGGAAACTTTAAGAGAGAGTTTGTCTGTATGATTGCTTCAAAGGTTTACAAATGTAAAGGTGGGTGAAAAATGACTGAACGAGTTTCCAAGAATTCTTCCTATCTAAACAGCAAATCCACTTGCGGAACCATGACAAGAGTCAAAGACGTGAGTCCAACAAGCGGCATGTGTCCACTATGCATAAGAGCCTGCCCAATCTTGTGCGAAGTGGGACTGTCGACTTTCAGAGGAAGAGAAGCACTTTACCCAGACCCAGCAGAATTCGGATACAGCACAGCCGGCGCTCTAAAAGACTTCCGCTTAGACTGGTCAGACTTCAACATTCAAGCATCTCTCTTCAAAGCAGAGGGAATAAAAGCAGACCCAGACGTAGCCCTCTTCGAAAACGTGAATCCAGAAAGCAAAGTGGCAGGCATCCCACTAAAAGTGCCCATCGCCACTGGAGCATTCGGATCAACCATGGTAGCGAACGTGAACTGGGACGGACTTGCAATCGGCTCAGCACTCTCCGGCGTCATCATAACAATAGGAGAGAACGTGTGTGGAATGGACCCTGAATCCAAAATTACAAATGGCAAGGTCACACACTCGAAGGAACTTGAGCGCAGAATCGACGCCTTCAGAAAGTTTTGGGACGGAAAACACGGAGAAATAGTGGTTCAAACGAACGTTGAGGATCAACGACTTGGCGTAGACGTCTATGCCGTTTCTAAGCTTGAGGCTAACGTCATCGAGAGGAAGTGGGGGCAAGGAGCGAAAGCCATCGGCGGAGAGGTCAGAATAAGAGACCTCGAAAGGGCTATCATGCTCAAGAAGAGAGGCTACATCGTCATTCCAGACCCAGAAGACAAAATCGTTCAAGAAGCCTTCAAAGAAGGCGTATTCAAGTCCTTCGAAAGACACAGCAGAGTGGGCATACCAACCGAAAGAGGCTTCCTCGAAGACATAGACTGGCTGAGAAGCCAAGGCGCCAAACACGTGATCCTGAAAACGGGTGCTTACAGACCCTCAGACGTCGCCTTCACAATGAAACTGGCGTCGGAAGCGAAAATCGAAGCCGTAACCTTCGACGGGGCTGGTGGCGGAACCGGTATGAGTCCAGTTCCAATGATGGACGAAATGAGCACCCCAACAGTCTATTTGGAGGCTCAGGTGCTGAAGTGCTGTGAGATACTTAAGAAGAAGGGCAGGTTTATCCCAGACATTCTGATGGCTGGAGGGTTCATCAAGGAGTCGCAGATGTTCAAGGCAATAGCCATGAGCAACTTCGGCAAGAGTCCATACGTGAAGGGCGTTCTAATGGGAAGGTCTCCTTTGTTGTCGGTGATGAAATCATCCTATTTCATGGAATTGACCAAAACCGGAAAATTGCCGAGGAAATTTGCAGAGTTATACGGTGAAACTCCAGACAAGTTCTTTGCCACTGCGCCTTCGTTGAAGGAGAAGTATAGAGAAGGGTTCAATGAGATTCCGTGGGAGGCAGTGGGGCTTTACACGTATCTGTATGAGAGAATCAGGGTTGGGCTTATGCAGTTGATGGCTGGCACGAGAAAATGGAGACTAGACTTGCTGGATAGAAAAGACCTTATTGCGCTGACGGAAAGAGCTGCCAAAACCACAGGAATACCCTTGGCAGAAGAAGCAGAAACCGACGCAATCGAGAGAATTCTCGCTTAACTCTTCCCCCTATTTTTATATTTTAACTACGAGAAAAAAGCCATAACGAACTACACTAGAGTGTCTGATCAACAGTTCCTCTGATGGACTCTAACCACAACGTTATTCTCCCTTTCTGTACAATATTCAGTAAACTTTAGTTCTTAACTAACCTTTGAAGAAGCTGAAGGTGAAGGCTTTGTATGGGTTAAAGTTCCGCAGTATCTCAGTAGAAGACGCTGAGTGGATAGCCGAGGCTGAGAATGACCCTGAAGCGGCAAAATATTGGGAGCCCTTTCCACGAAGTGAGCACGAGTTTAAGGAACGAATAAAGAAGGTGATTGAGGAAGGCAAAGAAAGGACTGTTGTGGCTGAGCTTGACGGTGAACCAGTCGGGCACGTGAATGTGGGACCTGAGCCTGGCAGGTGTCGGCACGCAGCTGAACTTGGATTATTTGTGAGGAGAAAATATTGGGGGAGAGGGATAGGCAGTGCACTTATGGAAGAAGGCATAAAACTCGCTAAGCAACTAGGCTGTCGCAGGATTATGCTTACCACGACTGAGGGTAATGAAAGGGCGATAGGGCTGTACAAGAAGTTTGGTTTTGAGGTTGAGGCTCACATGAGTGAGTATGTGTGGGTTGATGGCTCTTGGAGAAAAGAGTACATCATGGGCTTGGAGCTTGCACCATGCGAGCCGAAAATCAGTCAATCGATGCTTCTACAGTCTCGCAAACCCTCTTCACCCATAAAGCCCACAAGGCGAAACATTGTTGTTAGGCAGTTGATGGACCGCGACCTAGACGAGATATGGAGACTTCAAAACTGTCCCGAGTCAACAAAATCCAGCTGTAGGGTTCCACCAGTCCCAAGAGAGGAGACTAAGCGATGGTATGAGGAACTGAAGTCAAGGGAAGGAAAGTACTGTCTTGCGTGTTTTGAAGATGAGCAACTGCTCGGATATCTGAGGTTTAGAGCTGGTCAGCCACCTTCTCCTTGTCTGGTGTTTGAAGAAATAATCGCGGATGCTGTTTGGAGACCCAGAGAGATCGCAGACACGTTAATAGAAGCCATTAAAGACTTCAAGGAAAGATATGGGTATCGCAGAATATTCGCTCACATACCACAAACAAGCGGTGCAATTGTAGACAAACTTGAACACCATGGTTTCAAGAAGACGGGAGCTATGAAATGCTATGCCTTCATTGACAGGTATTACGTGGATATGGCAGTTTACGAGTATCCATGAACCGGGCTTCTTCCAAAACAGTAAACTCTGCTTTCACAAACACTTTAAAAGTCCAATCGCTCTAATTGTCTCCAAACCGAGGAGGCTCCCATTCTGGTTGCTTACGAGTTATGGACCGAGAAATACCGTCCTCAAAGCCTAAACAACATAATAAACCAAACGGACATCGTCGAGCGATTAAAGAGTTTTGTCGAAGCAAGAAACATTCCTCACTGCATCTTCGCTGGTCCACCTGGAACTGGGAAGACAACCGCCGCATTGTGTTTAGCCCATGACTTGTATGGGGAAAGGTGGCGAGAGCGCCTGCTGGAGTTGAACGCCAGCGACGAACGCGGAATAAACGTTGTCAGAGAAACTGTCAAAACCTTCGCCAGAACCCGTTCCATCGGTGAGATTCCTTTCAAAATCATGATTCTAGACGAAGCAGACAATATGACTGGAGATGCTCAGCAGGCTTTGCGGAGAACCATGGAGCGGTTCACAGAGACCTGCCGTTTCATTTTAATCGCAAACTACACTGGGAAAATCATTGAGCCGATCCAGTCTCGTTGTGCCCCCTTTAGGTTTACATACTTGAGGAGAGAAGACCACGACGCTTACTTGCGACGCATCATTCAGAAAGAGGGCGTCAAAATAGAGGAGGAAGGCTTGAATGCCCTTTTCGAGGTGTGTGGCGGAGACCTGAGAAGAGCAGTTAATACTTTGCAGGCTGCGGCTTCCTTGGGCAAAAACATTGGCGAAGAAACCGTGTATTCTGTGATTGGGCGAGCAAACCCAATAGACATCCGAGACATGATGATTCTGGCGATGAAGGGCGACTTCATAAAAGCCAGAGAAAAGCTGAGAGAAATGATTCTGAAGTATGGGGTTGCAGGAAGCGACATAATAAGGCAGATTCACATCGAAATCTTCCGTTTTGCCATGCCCGAAAAATGGAAGGTTAAGTTGGCGGATGCTATCGGAGAAATCGATTTTAGGCTGGTTCAGGGCGCCGACGACGAGGTTCAGCTAAGCGCCCTGTTGGCACGGTTGGTTGAGGCTGGTTACGAGATAGAGAAAGGCGGTTAGCCAGCGTGTACACGGCTTGGACGATGAAGCACAAACCCCGTTCGTTGACAGAGGTTGTCGGTAACGACGAGGCGATTCAAAAACTCACAGATTGGGTGAAGTCTTGGGATAGGGGCGTTCCTAAGAAACGTGCTGCCCTTCTTTATGGTCCGCCTGGAGTTGGAAAAACCGTCTGTGTTGAAGCCTTATCCCACGACTTGGGTATGGAGTTAGTCGAAAAGAACGCCAGCGACTACAGAACCGCTGAGATGGTTGAGCGTTTTGCTGGTTTAGCCTCCCAATACGGAACCCTGTTTGGTCGTAAACGCCTGATTTTGCTGGATGAGTTAGACGGCATCACCGGAACCGCCGACAAGGGCGGAGTGAGAGCTGTTATTGAAGTCATCAAGGAGGCACAGTGTCCACTGGTGCTCATCGCCAACGACATTTACGACCCCCGATTCGCTACGCTTCGAGGCTACAGCCTCCTAATCGAGTTTAAGAAACCCCCGGTTCTTGAGGTTGTCAGGCGTTTGAAGGAAATCTGCAAGCGTGAAGGGATTACGGCTGAGGAAGAAGCCTTGAAATTTGTTGCTCAAAGGTCTGGGCGTGACGTTAGGTCTGCGATTAATGATTTGCAGGCTCTGGCTCAGGGAAAGAAACATCTGGCTTATGAGGATGTGAGTTGGCTGGCTGAGCGTGATCGCAAGGAGGTTATCTTCAACGTTTTGAGAACCATCTTCTACTCAAGAGACTGCAGAGAAGCCAAGAGAGCCGTGGATGCGGCTGATGTTGATCCAGACATGTTGTTTCAGTGGATTTATGAAAACGTGCCTTACCAATTGACTGATCCGCAGGACTTGGCGAAAGCCATGGACTCCCTGTCTCTAGCAGACCTTTATCGAGGTAGGCTTCGTTCCACCCAAGACTGGGATCTGCTGCGGTATGTTCTGGATTTCATGACCGCTGGGGTGGCGATGGCTAGAGAACGAACCAAACCGAGTGGATGGGTTCCCTTCAGGTTTCCTGAAAGAATTCGTTGGTTGTCTCAAACCAAAGCCGAGCGAGATATGAGATCGCAAATCGGGATGAAGATTCGCAAAAAATGCCATGTTTCATCGGTCGTAGCTGTAAAAGAGTTTCTTCCTTATCTGAGGATAATCTTTGAAAGTAACGCTAGTATGGCTTCTGGCATAGTGGAGTGGCTTGGCTTAGATGAGGAAATGATTGAATATTTGGCTGGAGGAACGAAGCAAGCGAAGGCTATAATGAAAAGTTTAGGTTAAGAGGTTGCGCGCGGCGAAAAGATCTAAATTTATGCTTGTGGGGTCTTCTCTGAGATCAAATCAAAGACCATCGCCGTAACACTTTCGATGTATTGTCGGCATTTTGTTTCCCAGAGTTTTTCGTCTGTATATTTTTTTCGTCCAGCTTCCGTGTGGAAATTGCACCCTGTTAATTCTCTGCACATGGCACTTCCGAATTCCTTCTCAAATCGTTCAACAAGCCTGTGCCCAAATTGGTAAAGGTTGACTACTTGTTCCTTCGCGTCATTTCGTCCAAATTTGAGACTGAGAACCATGATGCCACCACTTATTGCACCACACAATGACCCGCAAAAACAAATGCCTGCACCAAAACCCGTTGCGATCTTTGGGATCAACAAGTTTTTAATTCCCAACCAATCACTGAATGCCAGTAGAACAGATTCAGAGCACAAAAATCCTTCCATAGCATAAGACTTGGCTAATTCCACAACTTTATCCTTATCCATCAAGCCAACCAACTCAACGGCTCCTAAACAAGAATTATCTTATTTGCCTTGTTATCTCACGCTCACATGCGTACGCCTTTACGGTTTCTAACTTAAAGTCTCATACCTAGCGCTGATCATTTCTGACTCTGAGCAAGATCACTGTCGATGGAAACGCCAAGACCGCAGTTAACAAAAATGGAACAATAGGTGCGTAGAGTTCCCAGAGATAACTGCCCGTAGTAGAACCAGCCCCTGCGAACAATCCAATCATAACTGCAGTGACACCAAAAATTGTAGCCCGATTTTTTGGAGAAGTTAAGCCTGAAATCACCGTTCCGTAAGCCACTTCGTAGAAGGCATAGAAGAAAATTGAGAAAAACGCCATTAACACGGTTGCAACTATGAAGGATGAAGAAAAAACCCAAATTGCCACAGTCAAACCAGAACAGATAAATGAAACCGCCAAGCCTCGTTTTCCACCAGCTTTTCCTACAAAGATGCCGCCCAGAATGCTTGCGAAAGACGCCGCGAATTGAGCTATAGAAGTCATTAACTCGATCTCTACAAGCGAAAGTTTGAGCACTTTTTCAGCATATGGAGCCATGACTGGAGAAAACAAGCCAGAAGCGAAACCGAACATCGAGCAACCAGCGATGAAATAGGCAAGGTTCTTATCGAGTTTGGGGACAAGAATGCTTTCGCTCTCAGTTGTTTTTCGTATGGGTTCACGAAGAAGAAGGAACCGAGCCACAAAGCAAACTACGCTGATGATTATGCCAAGATAGAATAACATTCGAAAGCCATAAAGAGGAACGAGAAAGGCTCCAATTAACGGTCCAACCGCCCAACCCAAGTTCATAAGAAAACTGTAGGTTGCAAAAGCTCTGGGCAGTCTTTGCGCCGCAGCAGATTCGGCTATCATCGACTTAATAGATGGACTCTCTAAACCACTAAAGATCCAGAAAAGGGTTATGGCAAGAGTTGCGACAAGCCACGCTGAAGTTAAACTCAACACGCCATAGCATAGAATAAAGGTACATGTAGACAGTACTATCAAGCTCTTTCGGCCCATTCTATCGGAGAGCAGACCTCCAGGAAATTGTAACCCGTACCACGCAATGTTGATCAAGGTATAACAAAGTCCAACCTCAAGTATTCCAGCCCCCAAGTCTTCGAGATAAAGAGGAAGAATCATGTACCAAGAACTCACAAGTGTATCAAGAAGAAAAACAGTTGTAGACAATACAAAAACGTTCTTGTCAGGAGAACCAAACTTAGGGGTACGCATTCTCTTTCGACTCTCAAGTTATAAGAACTTGTTGTTGTGAACTATTTTTTCTAATGGTTTTCTTGGTCGTGTTTTTGTTGGTGGTGTTTCTGCTGGGTAGCCGATGGGAATGATGGCAACTACAAGATAGTAGTTTGGTATGTTTAGGAGTTTGTTCAGGAAAGTCGTGTCTAAGGGCGTGTAGGTGAGGATTCCCAGTTTCTGGTTTTCTGCTTGGAGAAGGATGTAGGCGATGGATATCCATGTGGATTCAAGCCAGTAAGGAGCCTTAGTGTCGCCTGCGACCACGATTAGGGCTGGAGCATCTGTAAGGAAAGGTTTTACTGGAGTTATTCCTTGCTTTTTGAACCATTCTCGTAGTTGTGATGGCACAGTCTTATGATATTCCGTCTCAACCCTCTCAGCCCCCTCTCTGACTTGTTGTTTTAGCGGTGTATCAGTGACTAGAATGTAAGTCCATGGCTGTTGATTGGTTCCAGAAGGAGCATACCGCCCAGCATCTAACACCGAATAAATCGTCTCCAATGGAACGTCTTGTTTCTTGTATTTTCTGATACTTCTCCGATTTTTCATCAGGTCTAACAGTTTCATAGGTATCACTTTTGGGACGCAAATGACAATAGGACCTATAATGCAAAAAAGCCTTTACTGAGCTTGGCTAACAAGACAATGTAAAAACCTTGATAAGATGCCATTTTTATGGAGCAAATCTATAAGCATTGTTTCGTTATTTCTTAAGGACAAAAATCCCAATGCCTTTGTCATCGTAGAATCTTACTTTTGAAAAACCTGCAGTCTCGGCATAATTTTCCCAGTCTTTTCTTTTTCCCAGCTGGAAAAATCCAAAAGGTGTGAAGGCACAAAACATTCTCAAATTCCTGAGTGGTTCTAGTAACATACATTTTCCTTTAGGTTTTAGGACTCGAAAAATCTCCTCTAGGGCTTTGGTTCTATTCTTTTCTCCGGGAAGATTATTTAAGACGCTACTACATGTAACGATGTCAAAAACATCATTATCAAAAGGTATTTCCAAGACGCTTCCAAACTTAAATTCAACCTTATCTTTCATACCTTCGATTTCCGCATTTTTATATGCTCTTTCTGGCGAGTTGTCGCCGAGTTCCATTGTATCCCAAATGTCTATTCCAACAAGCCTTCCCGTAGTGAGCCTTTTCGCTATCTGGACAGCCGTTCTTCCAGTACCGCTTCCAACATCCAGCACATACTCGTTTCCTTTTAATGCCAAGAGTTTCACAATCCAACCGAATCTTGTCGAGTCAACTCCAGTGAAGACGTATAGGGAAAGAAAATGGGCGACAATCATGTAAATCCCAAACACAATGGTCATGCCTCCAATGATTGCTAGATATGTATTGTTAAGTGCAAAATAGCCTGCTGAAAGTAAAAGTAACCCAATGATTTCTATAAAAGAAAAAAGAATGGCGATTATCTTAATTGCATACAAACCATACTTTGGTTTTTCACCGCTTTTCTTTATCATGCGGGCTCTCCTCTACTAGAAGCTCTTTTGTTGTTTAATGCTGTTTTGAAGCCCAGTATGGGTTTCTTCGTTTGCAGGCTTCTAAAAACAGGCTTTCTAACTCCTTGTCGTTTGCACCGTTTCTTAAGGGACCGATTATATCCACTAGGTTGTCATTTCTCATTAAACACGGCTTCAGTTTTCCGTCACTCGTCACTCTTAGTCGAGTGCATCTTCTGCAGAACTCTGTGTTTTCGATTGGCTTGACGACCTCAACCTTTGTTTTAGGAAGGAAGTACACTTTGCGGTTCTGCATGTATCTGCGGGTCTCCACTTTGAAAGCATGTTCTTTCAGTCGTTTTTGTATCGCATCCAAGTCGAAGTGGTGTTGCTCGTAGTAATCTTGGCTGATGTTCACGGGTTCTAACTCTATCAACTGTGGAATCGTGCCACCACGCTCTGCAAAGGCAATCATCTTTTCGATTTCATTGTCGTTTACGCCCTTCAAAACCAGCATGTTCAGTTTTATCGGGTGCAGACCAACATCAACGGCTGTTCTGATTCCGTCAAGAACTTCCCGTAATTCACCACCCATTAGACTGTGATAGGTTTTTGGGTTGAGGCTCGGAAGGCTCACGTTCACTCGCATCAATCCCTTTTGCTTCAGATCTTTGGCTAAGAACACCAAGTGCACTCCATTAGTGGTCATTGACAGGTCTTTTAAGCCCCGAAGGTTTGCTATGCCCTCGACAATCTCTAGGATGTCTTTGCGAAGAAGAGGTTCTCCCCCAGTCAGTTTGACTCTGGAAATGTCCAAGCCAATAGCTATCTTGGTCAGTCGAACAATCTCTTGTGCTGTCATCTCTTCTCTAAGTGAGCCTGTAGGGCTGGATGTTTCACCTTCTCTGTGACAGTATGGACAGTTCAGGTTGCACCTTTGGGTCACGGAAATCCTTAGGTTGAGCACTGGACGCCCAAAGTCGTCGTAAATCATGGGTTATCACTATTTTTCTCGGGCGTGTTTCAGTATGTGACCCACCTCGGGTAAAATAAGTCTTTCCAGGCACAACCGTACAGCCTGGGGTGAACCAGGAACACAAAAAATCACTTTTCCCTTGTCTGCAACCCCAGCTAACGCACGACTAAGCAAGGCTGCGGAACCAATCTCGTCATAACTTAACCGCCTAAACAACTCCCCAAAGCCAGGCAAAGTCTTCCTCAACAATGGTCTCACGGTCTCAATCGTCACATCTGTAAGGCTAACACCAGTTCCACCACAGATAACAATAGCGTCAACATCCCTCATCCCAAAAGCGTTCCCAACACTTTGCCCAATCAAGACCCGATCATCTGGAACCAAAGTCCTAAAAACAACCCTGTGCCCAGCCTTCTCCAACAACTCCACGATCAAGTCTCCAGAGGGGTCATCCACCTGCTTCATCAACTTAATCGCTTCAAAACGACTACTGCTACAGACAATGACGGCAAACCCAACCTGTTTAGGAGCCTTAGCCTTATGCTCTCGTGCGGTCTTACTCAAACCTCAAGTCCCTTCTTTCTAGACAAGATAATCTTGAAAACAGAGTTATCAACTTTTTTCATGGTTTTCATGCTAACAGAACCCTAGATAGTGTCTGTTCCAAAATCAGGCAGCCAAAACCAAAGTTTCTTTCGACAATTGATGAAAAACTAAAATTTTTCTCAGCGTTTTCATCCAGAGATGGAGAAGAAGAAGGAGAACAAAATTATTTTCTTGGCGCTCCACCCAGGAAGAAGATAATGATGATGATGATGATGAAACAAAAATATTTTTTTCTTCATCTTTCGGGATGAAAGCACTGAGAAATGAATACATTTGTCAAATAGTGTTATATGCTCGCTAATTGGACAAGTTAAATTGGAGGAAGGAAAGGACGCAGAAAAGAAGACTTGGCAGAACCAACCTAAACGTTTCCATCTTGGGATTCGGTGGCATACCTATCATTGGGGCAAGCGTAAAGGATGCTGTCAAGATGATAAGGCGAGCGTTCGATTTAGGAATCAACTACTTTGACACAGCAAGGGCGTATGGCGACAGTGAAGAGAAATTCGGCATAGCTTTGAAAGATGTTAGAGACAAATGCATCATAGCTACAAAAACTCATCAAAGAACAAAAGAAGAAGCAGCACGTATAGGTATCAAACAGAGCTTACGCAACCTGCAAACAGATAAAATAGATTCAGTTCAGCTTCATGGAATCGATGATGAAAAGACTTTAGAGAAAGCCATAAGCCAAGATGGTTCACTTGCCGCGCTCAAAGAGGCTCGCTCTCAGGGCAAGATAGACTTTATCGGTATTTCGGGACACAACCCATATTTATTGGCGAAAGCTATTAGAACAGGAGAATTCGACACCGTTCTTGTTCCGTTAAATTTGCTGTTTAGGGAGCCAGCTGAAGAACTCATCCCTTTGGCCAAAGAATTAGATGTTGGCGTAATAATCATGAAGCCCTTTGGAGGAGCAGAACTCGAATTTGCACTACATCAAATACTCGCAGGATTTAAAACCATAGTCAAAAAAGAGTTTCACGACATCTTCGGAACAGACATCGAAAAGACGAGACGTTCACTCAGATTTGTGCTAGCGCATGACATTTCCACAACTATTCCAGGCTTCAGTTGTTTAGAGGAAGTAGAAAGCGCCGCAAAAGTTGCAAGCGAATTTGAAGGCTTAACCAAGAAAGAGGAGAAAGTTTTCAGGTTTGGAGAATTACCTGCAGAGCCTTTTTGCAGAGAATGTGGGCTCTGTATGCCTTGCCCTGATGGGTTAAACATACCTCGCCTACTCGTTTTAGACAAATACTTCACTCATTATGGAATCAAAAATTGGGTGAAGCAAGTCTATCAAAGGTCTTCAACAAAAGTTGACAGCTGTACTGAATGTGGGGAATGTGAATCCAAGTGTCCATATAAAATGCCCATAGTGAATATGTTGCATGACGCGGAGAAGAGATTCCTTAAAGAGAACTAGTTATGGCTAAAGCAAAGGTATTCTTACAAAGTAATCAGACTAATAAGTTGCTTGACGATGGGCTTCACAGTAATTGTCGGCCCTTTTGAGCGAATAAAGAACATTTCCCTCTCAAATCTTTTCAAACCTCTTTCTCAGGACTTTCAAATTCAGGATTCGTAGCATTCGCCGCAGAGAATCCGTTTTGCCTTTAACTCTAAGGGACATCCAGCCCCACAGATGTCGAGTTCTAGGCACACTCTGCACTTCTCTGGAGCATACTCTCTCTTCCTCAAACTGTTGCAGATGGGATGGTTCCAGATGTCACTCCACTTATCGGTAAGAATGTTCCCAATGGTCTCAAAAAAGGACTGACACGGAATCACGTCTCCATCGGGCTCCACACACAAAGTAACCCGACACGCACTACAACACTTTATCCCCAAACCCAAAGCCACAGGATTCAACACACAATAGTGAGTCGGTGTATACCACGTAAACTCCATCCCATACTCCAAAGCCCTATCACGAACCCCCATCAGAACTGAAAATAGCTCCTTTTCGTCCACAGCGAAGGTGGAAGCCGCCTCCACTCCCTTTCCCGCGTAAATCAACCCATTACAAGAGAAACGCCTCAACCCCAATTCATGAAAGAAGTCAACAGTTCCCACTGCGTGTTTAAGGTTTTGTCGGTTCAGAGTCATGTTGATACTGGTGTAAATGGGAGTCTTGAGAAGATTCCTTATTCCATCAACAGATTCATCCCAGCTCCCTGAAACTCCAGTAATCGTATCATGAATCTCAGGCTTGTGCGACTCCAAAGTGACCTGAGCGTAATCCAGTCCCGCCTTAGCCAGTCTGCGAACGTAACCAGAATCTTTCAGTTGGCGACCGTTAGTCACTAACCCCGTAACAAGACCAGTAGCCTCAGCATGAGCAGTAATATCTATCAAATCTTCACGAAGAGTCGGCTCCCCACCAGTAAACAAGATTTGCGGAATTCCCAAGTCAAAGGCTCTGTTCACAACCCTCTTCCACTCTACAGTTGACAACTCTCTAGAAACCGAGGCTTTCCCACTGTAACAATGAGCACAGCTGTTGTTGCACCGGTATGTAAGGGCTAAATCGAGGCGGAATGGTGCGGGTAACTCCTTAGAGAAAGGCTCCACCCGTTCCACACCAATATAACTAAACGGACACACCTCATCAGAAGAAGCAAGAGTGTTAATCGTGTACAAAACCTGCCTATAATCTTCCAAAGCTTTCTCCTTCGATACCCTAAAAATACGACGCACCTCCTTAACAGCCTCCTCTGCTTCTCTTCCCTCCATCATCAGTCTCAGATAGGTCGCAGCAGTATCGTTCAAATAAACAACTTTGGAGGCGTTCAACACAAGAATTCCACTTCCGTCCTCTAGCACCCGAAGATGAAACTTCAAGCCAGCCCAGTCGCCCTTACCTCTGTAGTAATAGAAGCCTGGTCTCACCTTTCTTCTGAGAAACATTTTGTTATCCCGCTCCACCAGACGCACAAGCACAGGCACAAGAGGCACACGCACAAGCACAGGCACAACTGGCACACGCGCAGACACACCCGCCTCTACTAACTGGAGACGAAGCCTTCGTCTCAGCAGAAGGCGTTGCAAAAGTCAGAATCCTTGAAAAGGCTTCCACGTTAGCGACAATTCTGCCAGATGTAGACTCAATGGTGGTCACAGCAGCGTGTGCAAACTGAACCCCGGGCAACGACTGCACGCTCACAGGCTTTCCTTCAGCACCCCGAAATCCCGAGGGAGCATAATGAGCCGACCAGTAAGGAAGCCACCAAGAAGACTGCACAGGAATCTCTTCGCCACGACCAAATAACCTCTCAACTCTTCTTCTAAATCGTGGAGCCATCATCAACCATTCAAGCTCCTCGTTAAAGGCTTCAGCCCTTACCTCTGGAGTCCCAGCCTTCCGCACCTGCTCCCACGCATCCTGCACAACCTTCTCATAGTATTTCACGGTGTCGGCTCGACAGTAAAACTTAACTTTATTATTGATCTCTCTACGAAGTTTCAAAATCAGACTCGCCAATCTCTTATCACTCAACGTTCCCACAGGACTCTCAAAAACAATCGCGTCAACAAACCAGTCCTCATAATACCTTAGACCAGCAGTGCTAACCACTTGCAGACGAAGCTTAGGCTTAGTTTCAACAATACTGACAGCTCCCTTCCTCATCAAGCCAAAAAGAATCATAGTCAAGACCCTTCGAGGGTTAATATCCAACAAGGTTGCTGCCTCCACAGCCGTAAGACCCTTCCGGACACCCAACGCCTCCATTGCAAAACTCGGCGAAGAATACGGAAACCGCCTTAAGCTCTTGAACACAACTACAGCGGCTATCCCAATAATAGAAAGAGCAACGACTGGTAACACCAATGAAACTAAAACTCCGCCAACCCAGTCCCAGGGGCCCTCAGAATACCATTTATCAACGTACTCTTGTGGGAAACTAACGCCTATCTGAAACTGTTCTTGTTCACTGGGAGAAAAATTGCTTCGTTCCCAATAGACTACCCACCTTCCATCCTCAGTGTCCAAACTGTTCCACAGTATTTCTCCGCTCAGAATTTCATCTTCTTTGACATTCTCAGGCAATACAACAGCAATTCTCAGATCAACAACACTGACCTCCCACCAACAAGCCGTGAACAACATGCCAACGTTACCAGGATTCTTTTTATCCTCCCAAATCATTCTATCAACATTAGTAAGAAGAACAATAGTAATCTCTTGCCCAGTTAGCACATCATCTTCAAAATCTATCTCTACTCCAGTCCAGTCGTCAACGATTTTTGTGGTTGTAAGACTATTGTTGTATTCGTCTACACAACTCCATATTACAAAGTCTCTGTTCGGCTGACCAATTCTAATCCACGAAAAGTTGCCGATGTCACAAGCAAAGGTCAAATTGTAGAGCAAGTCAATTGTTCCGTCCTTGTTTATCCAAATCTTAATCCACTGCTTCTCGATGTGATACGTTCCTGGTCCGTATACGAGGGGAATAAAGGAAAAACTGATGAATAACACAGAAACTATTATCAGAAGCATGAATGTTGGAGTTGGAATCCTCACCACTTAGGCTCCTCCACGATTTCCACCGTTCGACCACAGTATTGGCAAACAACCCTCGTAATGCTCGGATTCTCCACTCTCAACGGCGCACTACAGTTAGGGCACTTCAACTCCTCAAGTCTCACTTCACCAGAAGGAGACCAATGAACCGTAATAGGTGGAGGCTTAACCAAACTCTTCGACACAAAGGCAACAAGCACAAGGGCGATTCCAATCAAAATGATGCCCTTCCATAGTCGCATTGGGTCCTCCACCGCAGACGCAAGAAGGTACAGAACTCCCAAGAACCCAAGGACTACCGACGCCACAACAGTGATGGCTAATAGAAAACGAGACCAAGAGACCATAGACATCATCTCCTCCGATTAAGGCTGAATCTAAGTGATAGGCGAATTGGTTAAAAAACTGTGCGATAAACGTTAAGAGAGATCAACGATTGAGATAATAAGAACGAGGACTACCTATGCGTCTGCTACAGTTGTCTACATCAGTTCCAGAGAACAAATATTCCACAGAGGAGATGATAGAACTTTTCCCTCAAGAACTTCCAGACGAAGTCAAACAAAACATTCTAAACTTGGGAGTCTCGACGAGATATTTCGCTCAGCCTATAGACTTTTCTTCCAACATCGCGCCTGCATCCAAGGATTTTGAACCAGCGGTTAAGGCGAGCGTTTCAGCTTGTAAGCGGGCTCTAGAAAATTCAAGTCTGCAACCAAGCGACATCGACTATTTGATAGCAACCTACGACAGCAGCGCTTTCCTCTGCCCTGGAATGAATAATCTTCTGGTAAGTGAAGTCGGTTTGAAGCCCTCTGTCAAACACGTTAGCATCCAAGGTATGGCTTGCTCAGCCCTTGCATGTTCCCTCCAGCTCGCCAAAGACCACCTAACCAGATTTCCTCAAAGCTACATAATGATAAGTTTGTCAGGAGTGAACTCATACTGGTTCTACAATCAAGTGAGAGGGTTAAGAGACGTTAAGGATATCCATAAGATCGGGGCTTTAAAGGACGAAAGCGTGAAGTCGAGGGAACTTAGAAAGTGGATCGCCCTCATCGAATTCTTCCTTTTCGGAGATGGCTCCGCCTGTGCTATCGTGTCTGATCAAGGGGATGGTCCTCAAGTAAAGGACGTAGTCACTATCACAAACTTGAAGCGAACAGATTATTTAGCTGGTTATGCTAAGCTGATGCCCTTAAGCGGTCCTTTTAAGTTCGAATTCTACTCCCATTTGAGTAAGGATTTGCCTGAACTCGGAGCGAAATACACTTCTGTGGTTCTGGAAAGGTTGCTTCATGGAAGAACTCCAAAGTTCAAGGCGCAGGCAAAGAAGTGGATTGTTCACACTGGTAGTAAGAGAATACTAGACCATGTTGCGACTTCTCATGGCATAACTTATGAGAAAATTAGGGAATCTTATGATGTTCTAGCCAACTATGGGAACCTAGCTGGGGCAAGTCTACCCTTCATATTAAATGAGATAATGCGGAAAGGAGAGTTAAGCAAAGACGACTACGCCATAATGTTGGGTTACGGATGGGGTTTCAGCGCAAACGCAGGCATAATAGTTTTCTGAGAAAAATTGCTTTGGACACGTTTGCTTGAGAGATGGACAACCTGTTACAGAGCAATGACAGTCCTGAAATATGCAAAGAGAAACCTTAAAATGCCCATGCGCACAATTTCACGAGAAGTCTTTAAATGAAGTGACCGAATACCTACTTCGAGTTAACGATACAACAACTAACTGATGGAGAAAAATCGAAACATGGCTAAGTTTAAAATAATCGTCGGTGATCCCGAAACTGGCAAGTCCCAGTCTCTGGAAGTGGAGGGTGCCCGCGCTGTTCCATTGATCGGAAGAAAGCTTGGGGAAGTGGTTGATGGCTCAGTTGTAGGAATGGGCGGTCTCAAACTACAAATCACTGGTGGATCCGACAAAGACGGATTCCCCATGAGACCTAACATTCACGGAGGAGTCAGAGCATCTGTAGTGTTGAGCGAAGGAGTGGGGTTTCATCCTCCTCGAGAAGGAGAAAGAAGAAGAAAAACCCTCAGAGGAAACGTCATCACAGAGGAGATTGTCCAAATAAACATGAAGATTCTTGAAAAACCAAAGAAAGTGGAAAAACCAGAGAAAATAGAGGAACCAGAGAAACCCAAAAAACCAGAAAAGGCAGAAAAAAAGAAGGCGAAAGAGAAGACAAAGAAAAAACCAGAGAAAGCTCCAAGGAAAAAGGGAGGCACAACCACTGAAGAAACTGCCTAAACAACCCGAAGTCAACATAGGAACAATCGGTCATGTAGACCATGGAAAGACCACACTCGTAGAAGCTATCACTGGCGTTTGGGCATCCAGACACAGTGAGGAACTGAGACGAGGCATAACCATTAAGCTCGGTTACGCG
>Ga0315314_1001513_pt1 | contig 20915 bp, 22 predicted proteins | sample TDP9_MG_FD_203631 | JGI IMG/M metagenome (GOLD analysis project Ga0315314, IMG submission 203631) | Freshwater sediment microbial communities from Lake Towuti, South Sulawesi, Indonesia - TDP9 | ecosystem: Environmental > Aquatic > Freshwater > Lake > Sediment | place: Indonesia: South Sulawesi... | reverse complement strand
CTTTTTGCACCTCCTTTGCCCAAAGGCTATCACAGTAGCGACCTCCGACGCAAGATCCAGAGGGCCAAGAAGCCCAGAGGGATGGGTAGCCAGTAGGAGATGAGGCGGAAGAGGAGGATGGCCATGGCGGCTACCTTTTGGGGGACTGCCAGGCTGGAGTAGACTAGGGCTAGCGAGCCCTCGGTGGCCACGATCCCATCGGGCAGCATGGAGATGGCGCCAGCGTAGTTGGCTACCGTATAGCCCACCAAGACGGTGCCGGGGTGGATCTGGAAACCCAGGGCGGAGAAGGCGAAGTAGAGACAGAGGATATCGGCGAAGAGGGTGAGGGCTCCGCAGGCGAAGGCCCCCAAGACCTCCCAGGGGTGTTTACGAGCCACTCTTATGCTCTGGTAGAGACGGCGGATAGCGGCTTTTAGGCCAGCCTCGCTGAAGAAACTTCTCCTGAAGAACCAAAGAAGAAAACTGCTCACTTTCCTATGGAGAGAAAGGAGCATCTTCTCTAACTTCTTTCGTTTTCGACATAGTCGCACGAAATAACCCATGACTCCCAGGACAGCCACTACTATCACCCCGGAGGCTAAGATCTCCTGGGGGGTGAGACCGCGGTGGGTAAGGAGGTAGAGGAGCCCTAAGATGAAGGTGGCCAAGAGGACAAGGGCGCTTATGATATACTGGAGGAAGAAGAGGACGGAGACGGCGCCCAAGGAGAGATCGTTCTTCTCTAGGTAGCGGTAGCGGACGTACATCCCTCCTATCCCCCCGGCATAGAGAAGACGGTTGACGGAGGAGCCCGCGAAGATGGCCCCCAAAGTGGGCAGGAGTTCGATCCGTCGTCCCAGGAAGCCCACGATGATCTGGGTGAGGAGGGCCACCCCTAGATAGCGCAAAGATTCGGCGGCTAGGGCTAGGAGGATGAACTCCGTCTTCGCCCTTTTGAAAATCTCCCAACCCTCGCTGACCCCCGCCAGTCTGAGAAGGAGCAGGATGGCCAGAGAGCCCAAGAGGGCGAACAGAAGTAGCCTCTTGCCATCAAATCTTGGCGGCTCTTGCAAGGAGGCCTCCTTCAAAGCCCTAACATCAAGCCGGCGATAGTGAAGTAGATGAAAAGGCCGGTGGCGTCAACTAAGGTGCTCATCACTGGTCCAGATACCACCGCGGGGTCTATCTTCAATTTGTAGGCGATTAGTGGTAGGAGGGAGCCTAGGGAATTGGCCCAAATGACGATGGTCATAATGGCCGTGGCAACTGCCAAGGCCAAGGTAGGCGTCGTACCCCAGGTGAGAGCCCGTACGAAGGCTACAACCGCCATGGCTAGGCCGAGGAAGGCACCGGTACGCACCTCATGCCAAAAGATCCTCACTAGATCTCGCGGCTCGATATCGCCCACAGCCAGTGCTCGGATGACGGTGCTCGTGGTCTGCGTGCCTGCGTTCCCTCCGGTGCCGATGAGCAAAGGCACAAAAAAGGCTAAGGCCACCACGGCATCAAGTTGGGTTTTGAAATGTCTGAGGACGGAGCCGGTTAGGGTCTCGGTTACGAAGAGAAGCAACAGCCACCCTATTCGCTTCTTCGATACCTCGAAGATGCCGGTGGTGAGATAGGGCTTATCCAGCGGTTGGGCTCCTCCTAACCTATGGATATCTTCCGTTGCCTCCTCTTCCAATACATCCAATATATCATCGATGGTGATAACCCCAACCAACCGCTCCTCCTCATCGACCACCGGCAGGGCGGTTATGTCGTACCTAGACATGACCTGGGCGCATTCCTCCTTATCGGTCCCGACCTTTACTTTAATCACATCGGGGTCCATGATCTCTTGGAGACGGGTGGCAGGGTCAGCGATAATCAGTTGACGAAGGCTAACCACTCCGCACAATTTGCCTTCGGCGTCCACTACGAATAGGTAATGAGCCGCTTCCGTTTCTGGTGCCCACCTCCGCACCGCTTCTAGGGCCTCCCCAGCGGTCATCTTGCGCCTGAGGGCCAGAAACTCCGAGGTCATCAACCCCCCAGCGGTGTCATCGGGGTGGAGGAGCAGGGGCCTAACTTCCTCGGCCTCCCTCATGCGAGCCAAAAGGGCCTGGGCCCTCTGAGTGGGGAGATCTCCCAGGAGGTCGGCGGCCTCATCCGGCTCCATGGCGTCCAGAATGGGACCCAGGGTATGGGGCTCCAGTTGGCCCGCTAATTCAGCAACCTCCTCATCTTCTAGTTTTTCGAGGATGTCGGCCGATTCCTCGGTGTCCAGATGAGGTAGAAGGAGTTGCTGGCGGGAAGGGGGTAGCTCTCCAAAGACTTCGGCCTTGTCGGCGGGCCGCAAGGCTTCTAGGAGGGCGATAGCCCCTTCTAGATCATCGTTCTCCAGGTAATGGCGGATTTGTTCTGCCAGGTTGGCAATTTGAGTCCTCTCCATCGGCCACTTCCTATCCCTAAAATAATCAGGCGCTGCACAGAAGCGTGCAGCGCCTGAGATACCGCCTTCGGGCTACTTCATGGAACATAGCCCTCTCTCTGGCAGGCTATAAAGGACCGAAGCAGGACCGCTTCCCCGATCTTACTCCGGCCTGGACGCACTCGCTTCTTGTGCTTAGATCTATGACTTTCCACTTCTACCGCTGTGGAATTATACCATACTATCGAGAATATGGCAATGCTTATATGTCACTATACCTCCATAGGGCCCCATTGACAAATCTTTGACAGGGGGAGCCCCCTCTGTTAGAATTTTGTTCGTTATGAAAGGCGCTAGGTTTCTCGTTGGAGCCATACTTTTCGGCCTTTTGCTTTTCCCCGGGGCCTCTATCTCGGGACAGGAGGAGGCTGCTCTCATCGTCACCGGGAGGGTCGTCGAGAAAGGCTGCTGCCAGGGAACTGGTGGCCCCGAGAGGGGTGTTGGGCTTCTAGTAGCAGGTTGGGTCTTTCGGGAGGAATCGCTTAAGGCTTTGTAACAAAGGTGGAGAGGAATAAAGGATGCAGATAAAGGAAACTATGAAAACCGAGGTGGTCTCTATCAAGGTCTCTAGTACCGTTGAAGAGGCCATAACCACTGTTTTAACCGAAAGGGTGGGCACCCTACCGGTGGTCGATGCCGAGAACCATCTGCTGGGGGTGATCTCTGTCGGTGAGTTGATAAGGCTCTTTCTCCCCGATTTCGTCTCCTTCATGGAGGACATCGATTTCGTTGGAGATTACGGGGCTTTGGAAATCCCTCATCCAGGAGAGATCACCGGGATACGGGGCTGTCCGGTGGAAAAGGTCATGAGTGAGCCCGTGGCCGTGGAGGAGGATTGCGGCCCCATTAGGGCCCTCTCGCTGATGGAGAAACACCATCTCCAGGACCTGCCGGTGGTCAAAGAGGGGAGACTGGTGGGGATAGTCTCTAGGGTCGATATCTTCAGGCAACTCTTCGCCTCCTGGGGTGCGTCATGAAAGCCATGGCCGTCTCTGGAATCACCTTCGTCATTGCTTTGACCCTTATCCTTTCAGAGAGGGTTCATCGTACCATCGTGGCCATGGCGGGAGCGGTAGCGATGGTGGCCTTTGGGATGGCCATGGGGTTCTATTCCCAGGAGCAGGCCCTGGCAGCGGTAGATTTCAATACCCTAGGGCTGCTTTTTGGGATGATGGTTATGGTGAGCATGTTGGGCAAGACAGGCTTCTTTGAGTATCTGGCCATTGTCACGGCCAAAAGATCAGGGGGGTCGCCCTGGCGGCTATTCGTTCTCTTGGGAACGGTTACCACTTTGGCCTCTCTTTTTCTAGACAACGTGACCACTGTGGTTCTCATGGCTCCGGTTACCCTTCTTATCGCCGAGATCTTGGGTCTCAATCCTATCCCCTTCCTAATGGCTGAAGCCCTACTCTCTAATACGGGTGGAGTCGCCACTCTTGTTGGAGACCCGCCCAACATCATGATCGCTTCCGCGGCCAACCTGAGTTTCAACGATTTCTTGACCCATCTTTTGCCTTTGGTCTTTGTTGCCTGGGTGGTGGTATTACTGGTTTTGGGGTTGATCTTCAGGCGGGAGTTGAGCCAAATGCCCCGCGAGATCGAGGCCTTGATGAAGTTGGATGAGAGGGAGGCCCTCCATAACCCAAAGGCTCTGCGATGGATCTTATATATCTTGGGGGGAGTCATCTTCCTCTTTTTTGTCCACCACCTGCTCCATTTGACTCCGGCGTTCATCGCTATGGCTGGAGCTGGCATAGCCCTTCTTTGGGTCAGGCCAGATGTGGATGAGATATTGCACGGCGTGGAATGGAGTGTTTTAGTCTTTTTCGCCGCTTTGTTTGTATTGGTTGGGGGGCTGGAATCGAGCGGCCTTCTGGGGCTGGTGGCGGAGGGGATAATTGGCCCTGCACACTACAACCTTCTTTTCACTAGCGTGGCCGTCATTTGGATCGGCGCAATAATCTCCGCTCTGGTGGATAACATCCCATTTACTATGATAATGATCCCAGTGATCCAAGGTCTTGGGATTGAAGGGATCAATGTGGTCCCGCTATGGTGGGCTTTAGCCCTTGGTGCTGGATTCGGTGGGAACGGGACGCCTATAGGCTCCACAGCCAATGTGGTGGTAGTCACCTTCAGTGAGAAAACCAAGACCCCTATCACCTTCCGGGTCTGGATTAAGTCCGGCACCTTGGCTATGCTGGCCGCCTGTTTCGTAGCCACCATTCTCTTCGTCCTGACCTTCGGTTACATGAGCAGGTGAACAGTTTGATCTTGGAAGCGGGCTAAATCCTTGTGCCCTTGCAGGCAATACTACGGTTATTGGCGGAAAACTTCCTTTGACCTCCCAGACGGCCTTTCAAGGAGAACTTCTCTTGAGGGTGGGGAAAAGAGTTCTTCTCTCACCGGAGGATGCTGTTGCGCAAGATTCTGATACCCTTCATCCTTGCTCTCCTTCTTTCTTTCCCGACTTTAGCCGCTGAGGGGGATAATATCACCCTGACTCTGGTCGGACGGGTGGTGGACATCAGTGGAGAGGCAGTCCCTGAGGCTGAGGTGCGGGTTTTTGTGGCTGGAAGGGAATCTCATATCTATGTCGCTGACCACGAGCAAGAGGAAACCCAGACCGACCAGCAGGGGTTTTACATCTTGGAGTTGCACCTCTCCTCGGAATTGGTTGAGCAGATAGAGGAGGGGAGTGTCCAAGTGGTAGTGGAGGTGAGCAAGCCCACCTTTAGAACAATGCGCCAGAGCCTTGCGGGCCAGGAGATAGCAGAGGCAGGAGAACACCTCTATCTGGAGCTCCCCGATATCTCTTTGCCTCGGGTCTTCAACGCTGCTTTTTTCATTGCCACCATTACCTTTCTATTGGTTTTGGTTCTCATCTCTTTCCGAATCCTCCATCAGACGATTGCTTCCCTTTTAGGGGTAGTTCTAGTTCTGGGTGTTACCCATCTACTTGGCACTTTCAACCCCGACTTTTTGATCCTCTCCTTCGAGAGGGCCGTTCACTATATAGATTTCAACGTCATCTTCCTCGTCATGGGGATGATGATCTTCGTAGCCATCCTGGGGCGGACGGGGGTCTTTCAGTGGTTGGGCTATCAAGCCTACAGGGCGACGGGGGGCAATGCCTGGTACCTGGCGGCCCTCCTTATCGCCATCACCGCCGCGGCCTCTGCCTTTCTTAACAATGTCACCATTATATTACTCATGGCCCCCGTTACCATCGAGATGGCCCTGATCTTGGGGATTCACCCCTTCTCCCTTTTGGTACCTGAGGTGTTGGCAGCCAATATCGGAGGTGCCGCCACCCTAATAGGTGACCCTCCCAATACCCTCATCGGCTCCTATGCCGGCTTGGGCTTCTCCGATTTTCTCCTTCACATGGGGCCTATCGTTATACTTTCCATAGCCGCTCTTTTGGTCATGATCCGCTTTATCTACGGCAAGGAATACGCTAGGTCTCGGGAGAGCGTCTCTCATGCCCTATTGGAGAGGCTGAGGGAAGATGCGCGGATCACCGACCCTGGGATGCTGCGGAAAGCCCTCATTATGGGTGGGATCACCCTACTCCTCTTCTTTGTTCAGGATCGCCTGGGTATGCCACCCAGCGTGGTGGCCCTTCTGGGGGCCACGGGCCTCCTAGTCTGGGTGCGGCCAGATGTGGAGGAGATGCTTGGCGAGGTGGACTGGACAACCCTGGTCTTCTTCATGGGCCTCTTCATCGTTGTGGGAGGCATCGAAGAGGTAGGGCTCATCCAGATTATCGCCCAATTCATCGGCGACATCGCGGGAGGGAATCTTGCCTTGGCCACACTCCTTATGCTCTGGGTGGCAGGCGTGGCTTCCTCCGTTGTCGATAACATCCCCTTCACCGCGGCGGCACTGCCTATAGCCGCTTTCCTTTCGAGGACGATCCCCGGCGCCGAAAACAATGTATTATATTGGGCCCTGGCAGTGGGGGCTTGTTTTGGAGGCAATGGTACGGTAATCGCCTCTGCGCCCAATATCGTGACCGCAGGCATGGCTGATCGAGCGGGGTATCACCTCTCCTTCAGCCACTTCCTTCGAGTAGGAGCCCCAGCCACTTTTGTCACTATATTGGTGGCTATGATTTGGATATTGATCAGGTACTAGGAGAGAGAAAGATGGGCAAGATCCTTTGCGCTACCCGGGGAGGGGAGGCCAGTTGGCGAACCCAGGATAAGGCTATCAATTTGGCCAAGGAGCGGGGCGATGAACTCGTCTTCCTCTATGTGGCAGATATTAGTTTCCTGGATAAGACGGCTGCGCCGGTGGTGGTCGATGCGGAGAGCGGCGTGGAGAGGATGGGCGGGTTTCTCCTGGCTATCGCTCAGGAGCACGCTCGAGAGAGGGGCCTGGAAGTTCGGGTCATTATCCGGGAGGGGAAGACCCGAGAGGAGATCAAGAAGGCGGCTAAGGAGTTGGGAGTGGAGACGGTGGTCCTGGGGCTTCCCGCTGAAGGGGGAGTCTTCCGAGAAGAGTCGATCCGAGCCTTCGCTCGGGAGATAGAGGAGGAGACGGGAGCGAAGGTACTCCTGGTCTAGCCCCCACCTTAGTACCGTTGACTGGACGGTTTGAGTGCAATATAATGAAACCGTGAAGGAGTGGATGGTGCGTTTTCGACCTAAGTATGGCTCTGCCCTGAAGTGGCTCTTGCCCGGTATGCAGGTGAAGCGGTGGCTCCTCCTCCTCTTTGGCGGCATCACCATCCTAAGTTTGGGGGCCGGGTATATCTTGGTGGAGATCTACCGCACTTGGACCTTCCCCCCCATCTTCTACTACCTCACTTTGCAGTTCATCCCCCGTCCAGGACGGGCTCTTCTCTTTGGGGTGCTGGGCATAACCGCGGTAGTAGTAGCCATCATCCAGGTGAATAGGTCTCTCCTCTCCGCCTTCCGCTCCCCAGGAGACAGCCATCTTGTGGATATCATCTACAGACATAGGCATCGGAGCCGTGGCCCTAAAGTAGTGGCTATTGGCGGTGGCATAGGGCTTTCCACCCTGCTCAGGGGACTGAAGGAGTATACCAGCAATATCACGGCCATCGTAACTGTGGCCGATGACGGAGGAAGTTCAGGCCTCCTGCGGCGGGAGTTGGGGGTCTTACCCCCCGGAGATTTTCGCAACTGCATCGCCGCCCTGGCCGATGCGGAATCGTTAACCACCCAACTATTCCAATACCGTTTCAGCGAAGGGAAGGGGCTCAATGGACATAGTTTTGGCAACCTCTTCATCGCCGCTATGGCTGGGGTGACGGGGAACTTCGAGCGGGCTATCCTAGAATCGGGACGAGTGTTGGCTATCCAGGGGCAGATCTTCCCCTCCACTTTGGAAGATGTGACCCTTTGCGCTGACCTGGGGGATGAGGAGGTAGAGGGGCCCTGGCGGGTGGAGGGGGAGTCCGAGATACCTAAGGCTGGTAAGCCTATCGAGAGGGTCTATCTCATCCCTGGAGCGGCACGTGCGTATCCAGGGGCGGTGAGGGCTATCTTGGAGGCGGATCTCATCGTGGCTGGGCCGGGGAGCCTCTATACAAGCGTCCTTCCTAACCTCCTTGTCCCGGGCATCGTCGAGGCTTTGCGAGCCTCAAAAGCCATAAAGGTGTATGTCTGTAACGTGGCCACCCAGAAAGGGGAGACGGATCATTTTTGTGCTGGCGACCACATAAAGGCGCTGGAACAACACGTGGGAAGGATCTTCGATCATGTGCTCCTGAACAACAACTTGGGGGTCCCGCTCCCTTCCCATCTGACCACCGAGATAGTCTCTCCTCAGATACATCCCGATCAGCAACTCCAGGTGGTTGCCGCAGATGTGGTGGATCGAGAGAACCCCTGGCGCCACGACTCAAGAAAATTGGCCCGGGTACTATTGGAGTTATACTATAAGGAGCGGAATGAGGGTAAGGGTTCGGGCTTCAGGAGAGAAGGTGAGTGAGAAGAGGGCAGCCAGCGTTATACCCCGCGAGGGCTTTAAGGAGACGGATGGTTGATGGTGGAAGCAGTCGGGGTGAGGGACGGAGGGTTTCGTCCCTTTTTTCGTCGCCGGGAAGTGACACGGGGGGTCGATCCCTGAGGAGTTGGCCCAAGCCTTTTGATAGAGGGAAGAGATAATGCCTTTCGCGCCGGGGGAGTATGTGGGCTCCTACAAGATAACCGAACAGTTGGGCCATGGCGGGATGGCCACCGTCTGGAAAGCCTACCACGCCCCTCTGGAGCGGTACGTGGCTATCAAGGTGCTCCACCCTGTCTTCGTTGATGATGCGGCTTTCTTGGAGCGCTTCCATAAAGAAGCGAAGATCGTGGCCCGATTGGTTCACCCTCATATAGTGCCCGTCTACGATTTTAGCGAAGAGGAGGGGATGCCTTACTTGGTGATGCGTTATGTGGAGGGAGAAACCCTGAAAACCGTTCTGAGACGGGGCTCCCTTCCCCTGAGACGGATACTTAAGATTCTGAGGCCGGTGGGGGAGGCGTTAGCCTATGCCCATGGCCAAGGGGTGCTCCATCGAGATATTAAACCTTCGAATATCATGGAGACGCCAGAGGGAGAGGTCTTTCTTACCGATTTTGGCTTAGCCAGGATGATGGAGGATGTGGATCTTGCCTTCTCTCGGGATATGATGGTGGGAACGCCTCAATATATTTCCCCCGAGCAGGTGAGAGGAGAGGAGTTAGATCGGGGCACCGATATATACTCCTTGGGGATCGTCCTTTTCGAGACGCTCACGGAGAGGGTCCCCTTTGAGGGAGATACCGCTCAGGCTATCATCCGCGCCCAGATCTTTTCCCCTCCCCCTCGGCCTTCCCATTTTGTCCCCACCATCCCTGAAAGCGTGGAAAGGGTGGTCTTGAAAGCCCTGGCCAAGGATAGGGGAGATCGGTATCGGAGCGTGGAAGAGATGATGGCTGCCTTGGAGAGCGCTGCCCAGGAGAGTGGCCTTTCCTTGCCAGAGAGGGCCTATGTGGCTCCATCCCCTATCGCGCCCCAGGCGGTCAGGGAACCTCCACGAGGAAGGCCGCACAGGTTCCCCTGGCTTATTCTCACTCTCTTGCTCTTCGCCCTTTGCTCCTGTTCCGCCCTCTTATGGTTTTTAGGGAAAGGCTAGAGAGTTTTTGAATCGGAGGAGATAGATCGGTTCCCCGGAGAAGGCTCTTCTTTGGTTTGTAGTTACCTTGTTGCTCTTGCCCTGGGTTAAGCGTTGGTTGAGTCAACATCTCTACGGCCTGGGGCTTCTCATCTCTCAAGACCACCATAAGGCCGCGCTCTTCTCCCTTGTCCTCCTTCTCCCTGGGGTGATCCTCCATGAATTGAGCCATTGGCTTGTGGCCAAGGCTTTGAGGGTTCCCACGGGGCGACTCACCCTAGGGCCCCAACGGAGAGGGGAGACGCTAACTTTCGCCTCCCTCTCTATAGCCAGAACCGACTCCCTTCGAAAGAGTGTTATCGGTCTGGCCCCTCTATTAGGGGGGAGCCTGGCTATCTTTCTCCTCGCCCGGTGGGGGTGGCCCTTTATCCCTTGGGGCTCCTCTCCAGATGAGGCCCTGGGCCATCTCATCTCCCACCTAGGGGAGTACGCAAGGGCCCCTCACCTTTTGCTTCTTCTCTACCTTCTTTTCTCGGTGAGCAACGGGATGATGCCCAGTGAGGCGGATCGCCAAGGTTGGCTTCCCCTTCTCCTCTTCGGCGGCCTGGTGGCACTCCTCTCCGCCTTGGTGGGCTTCGTGCCCCATATTCCGGGTGAGGTCACCTTTTGGATATCCCAGGGCTTGGAGTATCTTACCTTGGCCTTTCTCCTTACCCTGGTGGTGGATGGCCTCTTCTTTCTCCTCATCTACCTTTTGGAGCGGCTGGTGGGAGCCATACGAGGGCAAAGGGTAGAGTATAGGTAAACTAGTAAGGGGGTTGGTTCTCTCTGGCGGCGAGGAAGAGAACAGTGGCCGCCACAGCCCCAAGAGCGAGGAGGGCGTAAAGTTTGTAGAGGCCTGGGGGGAGCAGGAGGGCCAGTCCACCGAAGGAGGCAGAGAGGAGGTAGAAGAGGAGGAGTACACGGCGGTGGGAGACTCCCATATCCAGAAGGCGGTGGTGGAGGTGTCCCCGGTCGCCGCGAAAGGGGGAACGACGCTGCCGAAGGCGGTTCACGATCTGCCAGGCCACGTCTAAGATGGGGATCCCCAAAACTAAGAGCGCTGTGGCCGCCTTGGCCCCGCCGATGATGGAAAGGGTGCCTAGAGCGAAGCCCAAAAAGAGGGCCCCTGAGGTGCCCATGAATACCCGAGCGGGGTAGAAGTTGTAGGGGAGAAAGCCCAAGGCCGAGCCAGCCAAAGCCAGGGGGAGGAGGGCGATGCTCACCTGGCCCAGGCGGTTGCTATGGGCAAAGAAGATGAGGGAGGCGATCACCGTGATCCCCGCTGCTAGGCCGTCCAAGCCATCTAGCCAATTTACGGTGTTCATCATCCCCAGGAGCCAGAAGAGGGTGAAGGCGATGGCGAACCAGAACGGAAAGCGGACGAGGCCTCCGAAGGGGCTGGCGATCTCGTAGATGACGATGCCGGAGTAGATGGCCGCCCCTGCGGCCAAGAGTTGAGCCAGGAGTTGGGGCCAGGGGGAGAGTTCCCGTTTATCATCATAGATGCCTACCAAGAGTACTACTAGAGAGCCAACTATTACCCCGGCCATGCGCCGGAGTTCGTGGGGCAAGTCTGGGCGAGCCTTGAGCGTTAGGGGCAGTAGAATCAAAGAGAGCCCTATAGCGACCAGAAAGGGGAGAAAGAGGGCTAGCCCTCCTAGTTTTGGCGTTGGTGCCTCGTGCAAATGCCTGGGCTGGCGAGGGTAGTCGAGGAAGCCAAAGCGCCGCGCCACTCTCTCCACCAGGGGAGTGACGAAGAGAGCCAAGAAGAGAGGTACGGAGAAAACGGCCAAATAGAGCACAGTCTACCTTTCTCTAGTGAATGAGGGCAACCCCAAGGTCGCCCTCATTCTAGGGTGCTAAAGTTCTCCTGTCAAGGGGTCAGGAAACGAACCATCTCTACCCCCGCCTCAGCCAAGAAGTTGCGGGCTAGTTCGTCGGGATACTCTCTGGCGTAGATCACCCTCTTTGATGCAGCCCGCCTCCAGGCAGTGGGGCAGCCCCTCAGGAGCACCGTTATAGCCTGTGGTGAGGATGCGACACTCTCTTGTGAGCACCGCACCACCGAGACCCGGAGGCAGGGTGACCTTTGGGCCACTTGCCTGGCTATCTCCATGAAATATTCATCCCAGGAGGGGCGTATCTTGGCACTCATCTAATCACCCCGTGCCGAACTGCCTGTCCCCGGCGTCTCCCAGTCCAGGGACGATGTAGCCCGCTGGGGGATCTCCTGGCTTCTCTGGCTCGCCAGTCAGGTGATCGTCGATGGCCGCGATATGGATATCCACGTCGGGGTGGGCCTCGGTGAGTCTTGTTATCCCCTCGGGGGCGGCGATGACCCCCACGAATTTGATCCGCTTGGCTCCCCATCTCTTCAAGATATCTACCGTGGCCACCGCTGAGCCTCCAGTGGCTAGCATGGGGTCTAGAATCAAGCAGACCTGCACCGTAGGGTGGACGGGGAGTTTGCTATAATACTCTACCGGCTCAAGGCTCTTATGGTCTCGGTAGAGGCCGATATGCCATACCTCGGCCGAGGGCATCATCTCCCAGATCCCCTCCGCCATCCCCAGCCCGGCGCGGAGGATGGGCACTAGACCGATCTTCTCGGTCACCTGGTACCCCTTGGCCGGGGCCAGGGGGGTGGTGACTTCGACCTCTTGTAGTCCCAGGTCTGCCGTAGCCTCGTAGGCCAGAAGGATCGATATCTCCCTGATCAGTTCCCGAAACTTCTTGGGCTCGGTATCTTTGTCCCGCAGGAGGGTCATCTTATGTTTGATAAGGGGATGAGTGGACTCTAAAACCGCCATCTTGCCCTCCTTATTAAAAGGCAGCGGATTGGTTTCCGCTGCCTTCTCTTTATGCTTCACCGGTGCGCTTTAGGAGCGCCTCCCATCGCCGATCCACCTCGGCTTGGAGTTCCTCTATGACATGTCTATTCTCCTCCCTGAAGAGGTGGCGGAAGCGGCCTTGGGGCTTCAAGAACTCTTCAAGGGGGAGTTTCTCCTTGGGCCGGTAGTTAAGTTTCCACTCTCCCCTCTCCACCTCGTAGAGGGGCCAGAAGCAGGTATCCACCGCCAGGCGTGAGATCTCCATGGTCGTATTGGTGGGATGGCGCCAGCCTCGGTTGCAGGAGGAGAGGATATTGATGAAAGCCGGCCCATCGGCTGCCACCCCTTTGCGCACCTTTTGCATCAGATCCCTCCACCGGTGGGGAGAGGCCTGGGCGACATAGGGGATACCGTGGGCGGCGACGATGGCGGTGAGGTCCTTGCGATGTTGGGGCTTGCCAGGGATAACCTTTCCTGCTGGCGAGGTGGTGGTCCAAGCGCCATAGGGGGTAGCCCCAGACCTTTGGATGCCGGTGTTCATATAGGCCTGGTTATCGTAGCAGATGTAGAGAAGCCTGTGTCCTCGCTCCAAGACTCCCGAGAGGGCCTGGATGCCGATATCGTAGGTGCCCCCATCCCCAGCAAAGGCCACGAACTTCATATCCCGCTCTTCCATCTTTCCCTGCTTCACTAAGGAGCGGTAGACGGTCTCTATGCCGCTTAGGGTGGAAGCGGCGTTCTCGAAGGCGCTATGGATCCAGGGGACCCGCCAGGCGGTATAGGGGTAGATGGTGGTGCTCACCTCTAGACAACCGGTGGCCGTGGCCACGATCACCGGCTCATCGATAGCCAGAAGCACCTGGCGAACGATGATGGGAGCGGCACATCCCGCACAGAGGCGATGGCCGGGAGCCAGCCGTTCCTCTTTCTTGGAAAGTTCACGCAACTTAAGCGCAGTAGCCATCTTTTTCTCCTATTAATTAGGCCGCGGTAACGACTTCTTTGCCTTCTCTCACGCCCAGCCAGTTGACTAGACGTTCGATCTTTCCCGTTTCGGCGATCTGCAAAAGGTCACGGAAGAGGCTCTCGATCTGAGCGGGGGTGGTATCCCGGCCACCAAGGCCGAAGATGTAGTTGACCACTTTAGTCATGACGCCGTGAATTTGGAAGGCGGCACAGATCTCTACGAAGAGCGGCCCACCCAAAGCGCCGAAGGAGTCGGAGCGATCCATCACTCCCACCGCGGCTTTCTCCCTTAAGGCTTCCGCTATCTCTTGGCTGGGGAAGGGGCGGAAACAGCGGGGTTTGAGTAAGCCCGCCTTTATCCCCCGGCCGCGCAGAACGTCCACCACGCCTCTGGCCGTTCCCGCCGTGGAGGAGAGGACCACTACCACCACCTCTGCATCTTCCAGCCTATACCCTTCTAAAAGCCCATAGAAGCGGCCGAAGGTGTTGCTGAACTCCTCCCCAACCTCTACCACTGCCTCTTTAGCCCGCTTTATAGCCTCCGTTTGTTGTCTCTTGTGCTCCATATAGAAGTCGTAGAAGTCTATGGGGCCGTAGGTAACCGGGTTGTCTATATCCAAAAGGGGGTAGGTTGGCCGGTAAGGGCCGATGAAGCGCTTGACCGCTTCGTCCTCCTCCACCTCCACCCTTTCCACGGCGTGGCTAGTGATGAAGCCGTCCGACATCACCATCACCGGGAGACGCACCACCTCTCTCTCCCCGATCCGCACCGCCTGGATGGTGTTGTCGTAGGCTTCCTGGGCGTTCTCGGAGAAGAGGTGTATCCAGCCAGCATCTCGAGCCCCCATGGAGTCGGAGTGATCACAATGGATGTTGATGGGGGCGGAAAGGGCGCGGTTCACTACCGGCATGACGATGGGGAGCCTAGTAGAGGCGGCGACATAGAGCACCTCCCACATGAAGGCCAGCCCCGCCGAGGAGGTAGCGGTCATCACCCGCCCGCCGGCCGCGCAAGCGCCGATGCAGGCGCTCATGGCGCTATGCTCGCTCTCTACCGTGATGAACTCCGTATCCACCAGCCCATCAGCCACGAACTCGGAGAAGGTTTCGACTATATTGGTCTGGGGGGTGATGGGGTAAGCGGCCACCACATCGGGGTTGATCTGGCGCATCGCTTCTGCGGTGGCCGAGTTGCCGTCTAAAGCCATATATCTGCCCATATCTCCTCCCTATAGAGGGTTATTCGCTCTCCTGGGCCATCTTTATCGCCTCGACCGGGCAGACCTGGGCACAGATGCCGCAGCCTTTGCAATGGTCCAGGTCAAAACCTTTCATCTTCTCCTCTTCGACGAGGATGGAAGAGTCGGGACAATGGATCCAACAAAATAAGCAGTGGGTGCACTTCTCTAGGTTGAGGAGGGGGCGCTGGGCTCGCCAGGTGCCAGTGATATATTCTACCGCGTTGCCCGCCTCTACGATCAGGCCCCCTTCAGGTATCTCTCGCCATCCTGCTTCTAGATCGACCACTTTATCCCTCCCTTACCTCGCGATAGGCCCGCTCGATGGCCTGCACATTCTGTTCCGCTACCCGAGAGCCGAACTTAGGGCCGAACTGCTCGCGAGTCTTCTCTATCAATTCCTCCAAGGCTACGAAGCCCGTGGCCTTAATCAGGGCCCCCAACATGGGCGTATTGGTGATCTCCCGCCCTAAAATATCCATGGCGATGCGAGTAGCATTGACGGTGAAGACCTTTCCGCCCTTGAGCCTCAACCGCCCTCGGATCTTGGCCGGGGGCTCTTCTGCATTTACGATCAGGATACCTTCTTCCTTCAACCCCTCGGTGATATTGACGCTACCTATGAGAGTGGGGTCGAGGACCAGGACCACATCCGGCTCTTGGATCTGAGAGTGGATATCGATAGGCTCACTGCTCAGGCGAGTGAAGGCCCGCACGGGGGCTCCTGCTCGCTCTGGGCCATAGTCCGGAAAGGCTTGGAAATATTGACCGCTGTCCAAGGCCAGGTCAGCCAACATCTTGCCGGCCGTGACTACACCTTGGCCGCCGCGGCCATGCCAGCGGATCTCGATTAAGTTGGCCATCTATCCTCCTTTAGGCGTAAAAAAAGGCCCATTCAATCGGCTTGGGCGGATGCTGTCTTTGAGCGCCCCAAGAGCACATATCTATTATAAGGTAACGGCGCCGAAAAATCAAACGGTGTTGTTAAGGAAGAGCCCTTCACGCTGGGGATGGAAATACTTTCGGCGTCATCCCACGGGATAGCCTTGGTGGCGGTGGGGAGCCACGCAAAAGGGGGAGGGCGAACTTATATCCCCCTCCGGCCCTTCCTCTCCATTTCCGTCTTGCATTTGAGACACAGCGTGGCTTGGGGCATGGCCTTCAGCCGGGCGGGGTCGATCCTCTCTCCACAGATCTCGCAGATCCCGTAGACCCCCTTTTCCGCTAGGGAGAGGGCATATTCCATCGCTTCCAGTTCTCGCTCCAAATGTTGAAGGAGAGCCAGATTCTTCTCCCGTTCATAGAGAGCAGGATCTCCCTCCTCCAGGTCTCTCTCCACCTCGCTTCTCACGCTATCCTGGAGGCGCCTTATCTCGGCCAAGATCTGGTTCCGCTCGGCCTTCAACCTCTCTATATCGTCGCTCATCTCCTCTTCCCCTTGGAACCCCTAAGAGTAGGAAAGGCACCGCTTGCCAGTGAGAAATAAAGAAGCGATGCCCTCTTCGTCGCCTCTGGTCTTATTAAGACATATATACTACTTTTCCGCGGTTCCGTCAAAGAGGGTTTGGCAACTTTTGCGGTCAAAAGAAAAGATTTAAGACTTAAAGCAGGTCAAAAACATATCTTTTCGTGGTTTTTGAAGAGAATTCAACCACTTCTGGCTGATTCATCCTAGGGGAAAGAGGGCTTGCCATCTACTCTATCTTTGGTATAATGGGATAAGAGAGGTAAAGGTGTTGGAAAGAACTCTCTCCCCAAAGTTGAAAGCCGACGAGGTAGCGGTAGAGGCCCTTCTCCGTCCCCAGACCTTGGAGGAGTTCATCGGCCAGGAGAGGGTGAAGGAGAATATCAAGATATTATTGGAGGCCGCTCAGGAGAGAGGGGAGGCGGTAGAGCATGTGCTCTTTTGTGGCCCGCCAGGGTTAGGTAAGACGACCTTAGCCAACATCATCGCTCGCGAGTTGAGGGTAAAGATCACCATCACCTCAGGACCGGCTGTGGAGCGGGTCCGTGACTTCGCAGCCATAGTGAGCCGTTTGAACGAACGAGATATCCTTTTCATCGACGAGGTGCATCGTCTCCCACGGCCCGTGGAGGAGATGCTCTATCCGGCTATGGAGGAGCGGTGCCTAGATATAATTATGGGGAAGGGGCTCAAGGCCCATACCCTTCGACTTCGGCTGAAGCCTTTCACGGTGATAGGGGCCACCACCCGTATGGCTCTTATGACCTCTCCTTTAAGGGCCCGCTTTGGTGTGCTCTACCGCCTGGGGTTCTACCGCATTTCAGCCATGGAGGAGATCGTACGCCGTTCGGCGAAGATCTTGGGCGTGGAGATCGAGGAGGCGGGGTGCCAGGAGATCGCTAAGCGGGGGCGAGGGACCCCTCGCGTAGCCAATCGGCTTCTGAGAAGGGTGAGGGATTATGCCCAGGTGCGGGCCGACGGGGTGATCACCGCTGAGGTGGCTCGCCAAGCGCTGGAACTTCTGGAGGTGGATTCTCTAGGTTTGGACGGGGTCGACCGGAAGATCATCGAGACGATAGTTCATAAATTCAACGGGGGGCCAGTAGGGATCGATACCATCGCGGCCTCTATCAGCGAGGAGGCCGATACCATCATGGATGTCTATGAGCCCTATCTCTTGCAGTTGGGGTTCATCGACCGGACGTCAAGAGGGAGGGTGGCGACCAAACTGGCCTACGAGCACCTGGGCCTCCCATACGAAGGACAGGCGACGCTATTTTGAGATGCGCGTGGTAGATGCAAGGGGTCGTGAACCCTCCTCCTGTTCGGAAGAGAAGGCGGAGAGGCTCTTGAAGGAAGGGAAGGCGACTATGGTCGAGGGCAAGCCCCCGACCATACGCTTATCCTATGAGGTCGAAGGGCAACCAAGAGATAATATGAGGCCTCTCAAAAAGGGTAAGGGCAAAAAGATACTCCTCCACATCTGCTGTGGCCCCTGTAGTACCTACACCATAGGTCGCCTTCGGGAGGAGGGGTTCTCGGTTACCGGCTTCTGGTATAACCCGAACATCCACCCCTTCTCCGAGCATGAGAGAAGGCGGGAGTGCCTAGAGAAGTACGCTCGAGGTGTGGCTCTCCCCATGATCTGGTGGCCAAACTATGAGATGGTCGAGTTCCTTCGTCGGGTCTCGGGCCATGAGGGCAAGGGAGATCGTTGTTCTATCGATTATCGGATGCGATTGGAGAAGACGGCAGAGGTGGCGGCTCAAGAAGGGTATGAGGCCTTCACCACCACTCTTCTCATTAGCCCCCATCAGGACCGAACATTGATACGGGAGATCGGCGAGGAGTTGGGCCCCCATTACAATTTGGAGTTCTACTTCGAGAATTTTCGGCGGGGTTGGGCCGAGCGGGGGCGTCTGGCTAAGGAGCATAACCTCTATAGGCAAAGTTATTGTGGCTGTATCTACAGCGAGTGGGAGAGGTATAAACCCAGTGCGAAGTCAGGCTAGGGTAGCCAAGGAGCCTTTGACCTATCTAGTCATTGCCATCCTGGTTCTCTTGGTCCACCAGGCTTTCTATCTTAGAGAGTTGGGCTACGACGCCGTGGATGATGCCTATATCTCCTTCCGGTACGCCCAAAACTTCGCCCAAGGACATGGGCTGGTCTTCAACATCGGCGAGAGGGTAGAGGGGTACACGAACTTCCTTTGGACGGTGCTCCTCGCTCTATTCATCTTGGTGGGGGTCGAGCCTAGGCCAGTGGCCATGGCTCTCGGAGGCCTCTTCGCCCTGGGAACTATGGTCTTGCTCTATGGCAAGTTCACTCGGAAGGCCTCAATATTCACCCTCTCTCTTTTCCTCTTGGCTGTCGATGGCTCTTTTGCCCTCTGGTCTATCGCGGGGATGGAGACGGCCATCTTCACCTTCCTTTTGCTCTCTGGTATCTTCGCCTATCTCCGGGAGGGGGAAGATGAAAGGTGGGCGCTCTTCTCGGGCCTGCTCTTTGCCCTAGCGGCCTTGAGCCGCCCTGAAGGGGTCTTGGTCTTCGCGGTTACACTGCTCCATCGGGCGCTTCATCGGCTAATTGTGGAGCGGAGGCTCTTAGCCGGGCCTGACCTCCTTCGGATCTTCTCTTTCCTATGGTTATATGGGCCTTATTTCCTTTGGCGGTATAGTTATTACGGTTATCTCCTCCCCAACACCTTCTACGCCAAAGTGGCTACCGAAGGGGTGAGCGCTCAGATAGCCCGAGGGTTCGCCCATTTGCGCACCTTTTTTGGGGTGCATCTCGGATGGTTGCTCATACCTTTGGCCCTGGTGCCCCTTCTTAAGCGGAAGGCGAGTTTCGCTTGGAGTTACCTGGTTCTCGTTGTTTCCGTCTATCTCTCTTACATCGTCTACGTGGGAGGGGATTGGTCGGTGGGTCGTTTCTTCGTCCCCATCCTCCCTCTTCTCTACCTCTTGGTGGCTATGGGGGTTGTCGAGGCCTACCTGAGCCTCCAAATCTGGTTTAGAGAGAGGGGCCAAGAGAGGTGGGCCTCGTATCTTAAAGGGTTGGGTGGCCTCCTGATCCTGGGAGGAGTGTTGGCCCTCTTCGCTCTCTCCTCGCTGGGTGGAGAGCATGAACTCTTTATCCGTCGCTTCCAGGCTAAGGAGGCGACCCAGGCTAGAGTCACCTTAGGGAGATGGCTGCGGGAGCATCTACCTCCCGATACCTTCATCGCTGTCGATGCAGCAGGCCAAATCCCTTACTACTCTGGCTTGAGGACCCTCGATATGTTCGGGGTGAACGATGAACATACGGCTCATATGAAGGTGGAGACGATGGGCCAGGGGATCCCCGGCCATGAGAAGTTCGACTTCGATTACATCATGGGGCGGCGACCGGATCTGATCATCGTCTATGGCCACTTTCTGAATGGTTCGCAGATATACGAGAGGGCCGACGATTGGGCATGGACGGAGGATGAGAGCCTGCGCCACTTTTTGACCATCTACCGCCGCCGGGATTGGGAAGCATAAGATGATGGAAGGCCTGGGCCGGCTGCTTCTCATATTAGGGGTAATTCTTGCGCTTCTGGGCCTAGCCCTAATGGTTATGGGCCGTATCCCCTTTTTAGGCCGGCTTCCAGGAGATATCCATATCCGGCGGGGGGCAGCGGAGGTATATATCCCCTTAGCCACCTGTCTCCTCCTCAGCCTCTTAGCCACTTTAATCCTTAACCTTTTGGTGCACTTCCTTCGCAGATAGCCTATTTGGCACCCTTGAGAGGGAATCTTTTGAAGATCGAGGCTTTCGATTACGAGATACCCCCTCATTTGATCGCTCAGCAGCCTCTCGAGCCGCGGGACGCTTCCCGACTTATGGTCGTCAATCGAGCGGAGAAGAGGATCGAAGATCGCCATTTCCGGGATATCGCCGACTATCTCCGCGCGGGCGACCTCTTGGTAGCCAACGACAGCCGGGTCATCCCGGCCCGCCTTCGAGGCCACAAGGTCTCCACAGGGGGGAAGGTGGAGTTGTTGCTCACCGCTAAGCGGGGAGATAGGCTTTGGGAAGGTTTGGTGAGGGGGCGGAGAGTTAGGGTGGGGAGCGAGGTGGAGTTCGGAGGTCCCACTTTCTCAGTTCGAGCCAAAGTCGTCGGGGCCAGGGAGAGGGGTCGCTTGTTCGAGTTCGATTCTCCGGTAGATCTTCGCCAACTAGGCGAGATCCCTCTCCCGCCTTATATCCACGAGCCATTGAGAGATGGGGAGCGGTATCAGACGGTATACGCTCGTCGAGAGGGTTCGGTGGCCGCGCCCACGGCGGGGCTTCATTTCACCCCTCAACTCATGGAGAAGGTAAGGGCTAAGGGGGTTGGATTTCTCTTTGTTACTCTGCATATCGGCCCCGGCACCTTCCGGCCGGTGAGAAGCGAGGAGGTGGAGAAGCATACCCTTGAGGCGGAATATTGTGAGCTCTCCCCCTCGGTGGCTGAGGCTCTCAATCAGGCTAAGGAGGAAGGACGGCGAGTGATAGCGGTGGGGACAACCGCTGTCCGAGTCTTGGAGACGGCGTATAAGGAAGGGCAAGTAGCCCCCTATAAGGGCTGGACCGACCTCTATATCTACCCTGGCTATCGGTTTCAGGTGGTGGATGGCTTGATCACCAATTTCCACCTGCCCCGCTCGACTTTGCTTCTCTTGGTAGCCGCCTTTGCCGGGAAGAGGTTGATCGACAACGCTTACCGAGAGGCGATCAGGCAGGGTTACCGTTTCTACACCTTCGGGGATGCTATGTTCATCTTTTAGGGCTTTAGAA
>Ga0315314_1001512_pt1 | contig 20915 bp, 16 predicted proteins | sample TDP9_MG_FD_203631 | JGI IMG/M metagenome (GOLD analysis project Ga0315314, IMG submission 203631) | Freshwater sediment microbial communities from Lake Towuti, South Sulawesi, Indonesia - TDP9 | ecosystem: Environmental > Aquatic > Freshwater > Lake > Sediment | place: Indonesia: South Sulawesi... | reverse complement strand
CGGCATTAACGATGTGGTCCGGGCTTTCTGCCGCGGTGTTGGCGAACACGCCGGTGTTGGTGCTATACAGGGTGTCTATGTCTATCTCCGTCCAATGGTCCGCGTAGGGCACCGCCGGAAAAGCGTTAGGGTCTATCGCAGGCGCCTCAAACGAGGCGTTCTCTATAGGAATTGATGCCGACCTGACAGGGGCGGCAGCCAATGAGCACGCTAAGAAAATTATACTGAAACGGATAACGTGTTGTAACATCCCTTTTTTCCTCCTGAGGCGGGTTAGCAACGACACTCCGGATGATTTTTCGCTTGGACCGTATTTGTTCATCAGCTTAGTCGGCTCGTGCAGCCAGTCGTATCTCCAGCTCATATTCCACCAACCTCGCAACTATGTAAGCAGAACCTCATCTGACTGACCAAATTATAAAACAACCACCTCTCTTACAAATAAAGTTGCAAAAGAGGGCATAATTTTACACATAAACAGAGTTGAAGTCAAGAGAAAAATAAGGCGGAACCGGGTGTCGCCAAGGTTTAATGAAAAAAGATTGACACACGGCACTAAGCAGGGTAGATACCATATAGGCGCCGGGATTTTATGTTTATGACCGTCCCAATCTTTACTCCGCTGTTGATGAGAAGGACCATATTAACGAAAGGACAAACTCTATGTGGCTGTTAATCCTTCTGCTTCTCTCCATCGTTTTCATCATTATTGCAACGACCAGGCTTAAACTGCACCCTTTTCTTACGCTGCTGATTGCCGCTTTTGGATACGGCATCTTTTGCGGAAAAATGTCACTCGAGCAGGTAGTCGAATCGGTAAACGCGGGCTTCGGCGGCACTATCGGTTACATTGGAATCGTAATCTTAGCCGGCGCTGTCATCGGTACATTTCTGGAAAAATCCGGCGGCGCATATAAACTGGCCGAGTGCACGCTCAAACTGGTGGGCAGTAAGAACGTCCCTCTGACTATGGGCATCATTGGATATATTGTCAGCATCCCGGTGTTTTGCGACTCAGGCTTTGTCATCCTTTGTCCGCTGGCCAAGGCATTGTCCCGCAAAGTGAAGATATCTCTGGCGGCAGGTGCCGTGGCGCTAAGCCTCGGTCTCTACGCCACTCATACGATGGTTCCGCCGACCCCCGGGCCTGTCGCAGCAGCGGGTCTGCTAAATGCCGACCTCGGCCTGGTAATCCTATGGGGATTACTGGTAGGCGTTGTCGCCCTTGCTGTTAGCTGGCTGTTCGCTATAAAGTTTGCAGCTAAGGTGTACATCAGCCCCGGCTTGGAATCACCGGAGCAGGATTCACAAGAGCTTACCGACCAGGCGCCTTCAGCCCTCAAGTCGGTCGTTCCCATCTTTCTGCCAATAGTTTTGATTGTAGCCAGGTCAATCGGTGAGTTCCCAACCTATCCATTCGGCCGGGGAAACATCGCTGCGCTCATCAGCTTCGCCGGGCAGCCGGTAGTGGCGCTGCTGGTAGGCGTTTTCTTTGCCCTTCTGCTGCCGAAAAAACTGACCACCGAGATGCTTTCAGCCTCCGGCTGGGTCGGCCAGGCGGTCATCACCGCGGCAACTATAATTATCATTACCGGCTGCGGCGGCGCCTTCGGAAAGGTGCTGCAGAACTCCGGAATCTCCGATGTCGTAGGTGAATACCTCGGCAAAGAGGCGAACCTTAGTATTTGGCTGCCTTTCATCATCGCCGCGGCGCTAAAGACGGCACAAGGCTCATCAACCGTGTCTATCATCGCCACAGCCGGCATCGTGGCGCCGCTTCTCGGAACGCTCGGTCTCGAAACCCCGACGGCCAGAGCGCTCGTAGTTGTCGCCATCGGCGCCGGCTCTATGGTAGTCAGCCACGCAAATGATAGTTATTTTTGGGTAGTTACCGGCCTATCCAAAATGAGCGTCAAGCAGGGCTATAAACTGCAAACCCTCGGCACACTCATCGAAGGCACCGCCTCAGCCGTTGCGTTATGGATTATCAGCCTGATTGTTCTCTAAAGAAGCCGTCATTGCCGGTGAAGCAGCAATGCCGGAATGGATATGGAGTTTTATGAAAGTCGTTATCGCAACCGACTCGTTCAAAGGCACTCTCACAGCTTACGAGGCTTGTGAAATCATCGCAAAGGCCATTTCCGAATCCGTTCCCGAAGTTCAGCTTGTAATAAAACCAATGGCCGACGGCGGCGAGGGCACTGCAAGGGCGATGATTAAAGCAGCAAACGGCCGGTGGGTCCCGCAAACCGTAATGGGTCCCCTGCCGGATATGCAGGTCGAAGCGGGCTTTGCCTGGTTCGACGATGACAGAACAGCTCTCGTCGAGATGGCCTCGGCCAGCGGACTCGAACTGCTTTCGACCGACCAGATGAACCCGCTTAAAACGACCACTTACGGGACAGGACAACTGGTTAAAGCTGCTCTGGAATATGGTGCCCGGAAAATCCTTTTGGCCGTTGGAGGCAGTGCAACCGTGGATGGCGGCCTCGGAGCAGCAATGGCACTCGGCTGGAAGTTCCTCGACCAAAAAGACAATCCTGTCCAGCTCGGCGGCGCGAGCCTTGAGAAAATCAAAAAAATAGTCAGACCCGATCCGGCATTGCCGCTTCGCCGCTCCGTCGACCCGGCCTGTCCGGCTGGCCAGCCGGCCAGACGGGCGCCGGACGGGAATGACGGACAGATTGTTCCGGTGGAAGTCCTCTGTGACGTTGACAATACACTTTGTGGCGAGCAGGGTGCAGCTAAAGTCTATGCCCCACAAAAAGGCGCAACGCCCAAAATGGTAGAGCAACTTGAAAGGGGTCTTGCTCACTTAGCCGAGCTTGTTCGCAGACAGCTCAATCGTAACATCGCCAACATCCCCGGGGCTGGTGCCGCCGGCGGATTGGCTGCCGGAGCCATAGCCTTTATGAATGCAACTATCGTATCCGGCATAGAAACGGTAATGGCCCGCAGCAATCTCCGTGCTGAGCTTGAATCCGCTGACTGGGTCATTACCGGCGAAGGCTCCTTTGACCGGCAATCACTCTATGGGAAAGTCGTATCCGGTATCTTAAAAATGGCTTCTCAATCACACACCTACCTTGCTGTCCTCGCGGGTCAGGTTAACATAACGCAGCAGGAGTATCAAAAACTCGGCATCGCCACAGCTATATCATGCAGAGATGAAAATATGTCCCTCGATTACGCGCTTAAAAACAGCCGTGAATTGCTCTACTTGGCCGCTCAACGTTTCGCTAAGCAATACTTATGTCACTAAGCCTGCACTTTCTTTTCTTCATCTTGATATTTCACAGATTTTTTCGTTTTTCCCCTTGAAAATTACAGAGCAGACAGTATAGTATAAAGTTAACGTCTAAAAGTTTTTTGGAGGAGCTCATCCAAAAGATGCAATACTGCTCATATATAGGTCTTTACGACATATCATATTATTAACAATCATTTTTACGTCCCTTGAGGAAAAGGGCGGAAAGGAAAGGTGTGTTATGAATTGGTTAAATTGTGCAAAAATTAAAATAATGTTAGTTGGATTTGTTGCCGTTTTTGTGCTTGGCAGCGGGAGTGCGAAGGCAGATTTCACATTTGGTGAACCCAAGAATCTCGGGCCGACAATCAACAGTGCCGCCGATGATTGTTTCGCGACAATTTCATCGGACGGGCTCGAACTTTACTTCATGGACGTGGACCTACTCCGGCCCGGTGGATTAGGGGGTATGGATATATGGGTGACCAGAAGGTCCAGCGCCTCAGAAGCCTGGGGCGAACCAGTCAATCTGGGGCCGCCCATCAACACTGAGTATGATGACGCGAAGCCCAGCATATCAGCGGATGGCTTGACCATCTACTTTGGCTCCAATCGGCCCGGTGGATACGGCGGTTTTGACCTGTGGATGAGTACGCGAGCGATGATAACGGATAACTGGGGCGCCCCCGTGAATCTCGGGGCAACCATTAACAGTTCGGCTGACGAGGCCTTCTCCTACATCTCCACAGACGGTTTGGAGCTTTACTTCAATGAATATGGGGTCCCTCGGCCCGGCGGGTATGGTAACGCGGATATATGGGTAGCAAAGCGGGCCACAACAGATGACCCCTGGGGAGAACCAGTAAATCTTGGAGAGGCTATCAACAGTTCTTACTACGATTCTTGTCCCTGCCTTTCATCTGATGGTTTAGTGCTATTCTTTCACGGCTGGCGACCCGGTGGGCCAGGTCCAGAGGACATATGGGTATCAACCAGGCCAAGTACTTCGGACGTATGGGGCTCCGCCGTGCCACTTCCAGTGCCAGTCAATAGTCCCCTAATCGATGGATGTGCTGGTATTTCGGCTGACGGTTTCACCTTCTACTTTGCCTCAATGCGTGGCGGCGGAAGCGGGTCCGTGGATACATGGCAGGCGACAATCATTCCCATTGTTGACCTCAATGGCGATAGAGTTGTCAATTCTGCCGACATGTGCATCATTGTTGACCACTGGGGCGAATATTATCCGTTGTGCGATATTGGCCCGACACCCCTCGGCGACGGCATTGTCGATGTCCAAGACTTGATTGTCCTTGCCGAGCATCTGTTTGAGGACTACCGTTTGATTGCACATTGGAAATTGGACGAGACAGAAGGTAGTATCGCCTACGACAGCGTCGATGTTAATGATGGTATCTGCCATGGTGAGCCTCTCTGGCAGCCAACTGGAGGCAAGGTAGGCGGAGCGCTGCTATTCGATGGGCTCGATGATTATATCAGTACCGACTTTGTTTTGAATCCTGTCGATGGGGCATTCAGCGTTTTTGCCTGGATCAAAGGTGGTGTGCCGGGCCAAGTGATTATCTCTCAGGCAGATACTACTATCGATACTCCTGTGGGACAAAGCACTAATCCCGGAAGCACATGGCTTGGCGCAAATCCGTCGGACGGCAGCCTCATGACCGGATTAAGTGATATCTATTTTGGCCCGTTAGAGTCGGAGTCGGTAATCACAGATGGTCAATGGCATCACATCGGTCTGGTGTATGATATTACTGCACTGAAAAGGCGTTTGTACGTAGATGGCACGGAGGTCGCTGTGGATTCTGGTTATGTAGTTGGCTTGAGTTGTGACGCCGGCCTATACATCGGTGCAGGGCAGGCTCTCGATGCAACAACTTTCTTTTCCGGCTTGATGGACGACATTCGTATTTATGACGTGGCGTTGAGCGCAGAGGAAATCGTGGCCCTGGCGCAAAAAGGTAGGCTTTGGTAGAGGCGGTTCGCGAACCGTCCTTACGCGATGGGGCAGCACCAATTTTCATTCCTCCGGTGCTCTGTCCCTCCGCTGACAATTGCCGTCCAAACTCGGAAATTGGTGCTTCCTGCCGCTTCCGGCTTTATGCGATAGGAAGTATGAAATATATGGGATTCGAGAACGTGGACCTATTGAATGATAATAATCGTGAATATCCGACAATTTTAAGTTTTTACGAACAACACTTCTAAGGAAATGGTATAATACGAGATGATATGATAACAGAAATTTTTTCTTTAATGTAACGAGGATTCGAAAATTGAAACGTCAAATGCAGGAGGAAGATGTCAATGAGCCTTAAAAACCCCAGGAATCTGCTGATTATCGGTGCTGTCATAGTTGCTCTGCTGGCAGGAACGGTTTTGCTTGCCAACTATGCGAACATTTTACCTGCCTGGTCTGGTGTCGGCTCGCAGGTCAAAACCTGTCAGTCGGCAAGCGGCACGCCGTGCTGCCAAGCAAAGAACGATTCCGCCGAATTTGCTGAATTAGATTGTGCTCAAAAGGCCGCCGCTGGTTCCGATGCAAAGGCCTGTCCGCTTGATAACGCTAAGCCGTGCTGTGCAGGAGAGGCTTCACAGGATTGTTGTCCAAAGACCTGTCCGCCTGACTGTACCAAGCCTTGCTGTGCCGGAGAAGCTGCACCGGGCTGTTGCCCAATGTCCGGTCCGTCTGAGGCTGCCAACACTGGTTGTTGCCCAAAAACAAGCAACGTAACCGAATAGGAACCTGTTATTGCAAGCAATAGCAGACTATACATAAAAAACAGGAATTGTTGCCCCGGCAGCTCCGTCAGGCTGCCGGGCAAATGGTTTATATTATTAGAAAGGCCGGTCATTTGCGACCGGCTTTTTTTTGTGCACAGCAGCGAACGGAAAAATTTATTCATAAATGAGGTTGCGCCCAGAGACCCTCTAACGTCTATAATAGTGAATTCTTGAAGAGCTAACATCAGGAGGTTCTTTGCCAGACCGACAGAAAGAACTTTTAGAGCTGTTGGACAAGTCCGGAGCGAAGCTGTACGCGCTTTTGACCAGGCTGACACTGCGCGAAGACGTTGCCGAGGAGCTAATGCAGGAATTGTTCATAAAACTTAGTAATTCGAGGCACTTCAATAAGGCTGGGAACCGGCAGGCTTATGCCCACAGAGCAGCGATAAATCTGGCTTTTGACTGGCGCCGCAGCCGAAAGCGCAAACCTCTGAGCTTAGACCAGATAAGCGAACCGGCCTCTAATGACGGTTCGCCGCTGGGCAAACTTGTTCAAACAGAAGAGCTGAATGAAATACTAAATGCAATTAGTCAAATGAATAAAGTACCTCGTGAGGCCTTTGTTATGCGATACATACAAGAGGAATCTTATGATTATATCGCCGAACAATTAGGCAAAACTGCTCATCACGTCCGAGCCTTATGCTCCAGGGCCTTAAATCATCTTCGGGACATACTTGCCCGTAATCAGTCATCATTTTCTGAAAAGGAGACGCAAAATGTCAAAAATTGACGAAAACCAAATCGAGCATCGGCTAAAAATCCTATCGCAGATTAAGCCAAGTTCCGAATCTACCAACCGTGCGATACAGCGAGTTCGGGACACCCTGATAAACAAAGAAAGAGAACAACAAAGCTCGGGGGAGAGAATACTGCTAAAAATTTTCAAAAACCCGATAATAAAGTTTGCAGCCGCAGCGGTACTGCTGCTCGCTGTCGGATACGCCACCGGCCGGCTTTCCACCCCCCCACCGCTGGATATGGAAGAGCTCCAGGCCGCTCTGGAACCGGCTATTCGAGAGGACCTGCTGGAGCAGCTCAACAAACGCTGGCAGACTGCCTTTGCAGCCGGCTGCGCCCAGCTTAAAGAAGAGCTTCATCAGCAGGTTCGCCGCGACCTGACCGAGTTCGCCGCACAGACCTTAGCCGCTTCCGGCACCCTGACGAATCAACGTCTGATGGAGCTTGTTCAGTTAATCGAGGCCGCCAGAATACGGGAACGCCAACAGATTGAAGCGGCCTTGGAGCAAATAGAGCAAGAAAAAATCCAGCTTAGAAATGGCCTGTTGGCCGTAGCCGCCCAGACGAATGAGCTGCGGCGCACAGAGCAGAATTAGCTGCTTTTTACCCAGCCCCAATGTGGTGCCGGATATGTTTGAAAATTTAATCTTTTGAATGAAAGGAGCAAAAATGAAATCTTTAACAAGAACAATTATTATGCTTGCCATTTTCAATCTGGCAATAGGGAGTTTTGCCCTGGCTCAAGCAGAACGCAAAGTAGAAGGCACGGGGGAGCCTACAGCCCCCCAGCCGGTTAGCAGGCCTGCGCCCCCCCAAAAGCCTGCTCCAGAAGCAGTAGCTGAAGCCGCGGAGCCTTCTCCTGTTCCGCCGCCCCCAGCACTCCAATGGGATGGAAAGAAATGGGAGATAGTGGAGCCTGGAGCTCCTGTGCCGCCCCAAGCACAAGTACCCGCTGTTCCGGCTGCACCGCCGGCCCCGAGTACGTACTCCGTGCAGACAAGATGGCCAGGCCGCATCAGCAGCCGCAAAGTCCTTGTGATACCGGATACGGAGGTCAAGTCGGAAGAGCTTGATGCTCTAACGCAGGATTTGCTTGTTATGTCGCACATCCTTGACGAGAGGTTTAAGGAGTCCCGCACGATTAAAGGGGTGTTCACCGATTTCGGTGATTTCTTTGGACGGGACAACCGCGCTACGGAGGCTATCTATATGCAGGGCTACGGAGCGCTCTTTTTAATGGAGGTAAATTTTGCATTTTCACCTCCATTGAAATCCGAGGAGCGGAAGGAGGAGAAAACCGCCGAACATATTGACCCGACCTGGCAGCGTGCAAAACAGCAGATATTTTCTCCCAAACCTCCTATGCCGGGTATGCTGGGTTTCTCAGAGCAGGGGCCCGGCCTGGTGAAAATTGACCAGCTCAAGAAAGAGCTTATCGAAGCACTAAAACACGCGGCAAATATTCGAAATCTATCACCGGACGAGTGGATAATTGTCACAGTCATTGGACAGGGCCGCCAAGTTGGTATGGTTTATTACGAAACTTTTGGAGCCGCCGCGCCGAGGTCCAATTATTCCTCCTCATCACAATCCACATCCCAACAATCCTCAACAGGTCAAGGAGGCGGGTACGCTGCTTCAAGCAGTTCCGGCGTTGCCGGCGGTTATGGAATGGTTGGCGACATGGGCAGAATGATGGGTGGTGGTATGTACGGAGGCATGGGTGGCTACGGCGGCGGTATGGGCGGTTATGGAGGTGAAGGCTATGGTTATGGCGGTATGGGTGGCTTTGGCGGTGGTATGATGAGCGGCGGTATGGCCGGTTACGGAGAGATGAGCCTTCCCTCAACCACTGTTCTGACAATCCGTGTAAAAAAAGGTTATGTGGATGCCTTCGCAGGGGGTGAGCTTGATTTTGAACAGTTCCAGAAAATAGTGGAGATTTTCACATACTGAGTGTTATGAGAAAAGGAGCATATTATGTCAACGCGAAGAATTATTACTGGATTGTTCGTATGTTTCTCGATAGCGGTGCTTGCAGGCCAAACTCTATCCCAGACATCGAACTCTGACCAGACAATAAAACCGCCCGACTCTAAGCGTTTGCGGTATATGACTCCCGAAGAAAGGAAAAAAGCATTTGAAGAGTGGTCTGCCCAGCAAAACCGCCTACACGAAGAGCGTGTGGCCAAACAAAGGATGGAATTCGAACAAAGGGCAAAAGACAGTCACGATGGAAAAGATGAGCGTAGAAATGAATGTATAAAGCAAATACTCGAAGTAACGCAAGAGCAATGGAAGGTCATCGAGCCTAAAATCAACAGAATATATTTCCTCAGGAACCAATCGGGCATCAGCATGGGATTCGGCGGGGCAGGTGGCGGCTACAGTGGGGCCAGCGGCGTCGGATATAAAGCAGGTGGTAGTGGAGGCAGCAGCAGCGGCGGTTATAGAATAGGCGGCAGTAGCGGAGGTGGCAGCAGCAGCGGCGGATACAGAATAGGCGGCAGTAGTGGCGGCAGCAGCGGTGGATATGTTATGGGAGGCAGTAGTAGCGCCGGCAGTGGGGGCAGTGCGCAATTCTGGGCCGGGCCGACCTGGCGGCTTGCCGACCGACCTCCAACTGAAGGCGAAAAAGCCTGCGAGGAGCTTTTTGAGCTTTTGAAGGATAAGAATTCAAACCTGGAAAAAATCAGGCAGAAAGTGGACGCCTTGCGCCAGGCCAGAGAAAAGGCCAGGGAACAATTAGCTAAAGTCCGGCAGGAACTTCGCGAGATACTGAATTCCCGTCAGGAAGCGAATTTGGTACTTTTGGAAGTCCTTGATTGATACTCCAATGTAAACCGGCAAATCCTGCAGGTACTGTTTCGATAATGGGCAAGGCCGGATACGTTGTTCCCAGTCTCTGGTTCCGACAATCCGCTCAAGGTAAGTAATAAGGCAAAGAAAGGCCGGGTCTATCGGCTCGGCTTTTTTTTATTTACTTCACAAATGCGCTTATCACTATAAGGCAAGATTGTACAAAAATCGCACTTTCCGGAAAGCAAGTTGACCCCGTTAGAGATTCTCTCGTCCCTAAAAGCACAAACGATGTGCTTTCCAATACGGCCTCGCCCCGTTAGAAATCTGTAACAGGAAATAGTAATGTATAAAAAACGAATTTCTAACGGGGCAGAGAAAAAATCTCTAACAGAGTTGACGTCAGCCTGCACTCCCGTTAAAATCTCTCGGTTTTTTGAAATAGTTTAAAGAGTCCGATATGGCAATGAGCAAAGGACAGATTGAAGCTAACATTAGTGAAGCCCTGATAAAGTTTGAGAAAGAATATATGGGGCGAGGCCCCGAGGAGACTAAGACTTATATCATTGATGATATAATAGTAATCCGGCTTAAACGTGTTCTTACTCCTGCAGAGCAGCAGCTTGCCGGAACGATTAACGAGACCACAGGGCGGACACTTATCAAGCGGGTTAGGACGGAGCTCCTCGAAAAGGCCCGGCCGCTTCTGGAGCAGATTATAATAGACCTCACCGGAAAAAGGGTAAAAAGTCTTCACACAGACATTAGCACCATTACGGGAGAGCGTGTTATTATATTCACTCTGGAGAGCCCTGTCGTATTTGCTGACTTATAATAAAAGTCAAATTATATAAAAAATTCTCTTGACACCCTTAAATTTTTATAAGAAAATATTTCTAAATATATAAAGGCAGATTGACAGGAGGTAACTTTAGTTACCTGCTGGGTAATAGGCTGGCAAACAGCAATTTTTTACGAGACCGTTGCCAGTTTTCTTTTTGCCTGAAAAACTGTTGAAGTACGTTGTTCGCGGTCCATATTATGGATGGCGGAACAAGATACAGGCCAGCAGCCCTATTGTTGGGTGCTGGCTTTCTTATTGGTCGAGACCGGCGGCACCGATGACAGGTATAAGGGAAAAAAGGATGCATCGGATTATTAGAGACTTTATGAGCAGAGGCGTGGTTACGTGCCGAGTCGATGCAAATGCGGCTGAAGTTGCAAGAATAATGCTCGACAATGATGTTTCGGCTCTTGTCGTGATAGATGAGCGTTTGAACGCTTGCGGAGTCATATCAAAGACGGATTTGATTAAATTTTATGGCAAGGACCTATTACTGATTACCGCCGAGGACATTATGACCTCTGAGATACTGACTGTTTCACCCGACACCTTGGTCCACGAAGCCGTCCAACTGATGTTGGAGCGCCGGGTTCACCAGTTAATAATTGTTACGAAGGGAGGCGCTCATCGCCGGCCTGTGGCCATTTTCACAACCGGTGATGCTGTCGCCTTGATGGCGGGCGAATCTGCTCCTCGCTCAGATGCTCAAATACGATGCAGTGCCTGCCTGCGCAAGCTTATATCCATTGGTTCGGATAAAGAAGTTGATGACGGAAGTCAGTGATGTAAAAAAGAGAAGAAGTGATAAGATGCTATTTAGGACAACGAAATCGCCAAGAACGATTTACACGTCGTTATGATAAAAGGTAAGATTGTACATAGAGATTAGCTTTGACTCAGATGGCAGGGAGTGAAGTTCCATTTCTTTGTGTGTTAGAGAAGAATATATATGTGTAGCGATAATAATGCCGCGATATTTCTTGACAGGGACGGCACAATCATCGAAGACGTTGGGCATCTGAAGGACCCGTCTGATGTTGTTTTTTTCCCAGGAACCTTCAAGGCGTTGCGGAAATTCCGGAAACATTTCCTGCTTTTCATAGTTTCTAATCAACCAGGAGTTGCCGAAGGCGTGATAAGCCGAAAAGATGTAAACTGTGTCAACATTCATCTGATTAACACGCTTGCTAAAGCAGGAATTGAAATTACTGACATATACATTTGCCCGCACAGTCGTTCGGACAATTGTGTTTGTATAAAACCAAAACCCTATTTTATAAAAAAAGCTGCCGAAGATTACTGCATCGATCTGCAGCGTTCATTTGTAGTTGGTGACCATCCGCACGACATTCAATTGGCGAAAAATGTTGGCGCACGAGGTATCTACGTACTTACCGGCCATGGCCAGAAACATTTGCTCGAACTACCGGAAGATACCGAGGTGGTCATGGAAATTATGCAGGCTGCTGAAAGGATTACGTCTTTTTACCTTTCTGAGATGCGAGCACGGAACTCCAAGCGCATGGAAACGGAATTTGTCCTCGATCTTGGTGTCGCCTGTGACCTGTGGTGGAGGCCCGACTTGGGACATACGCCGAAGAGCATGGAGCATGTGGCTCAAATACTACTGGAAGCAGGAATAGAAGTGTATGAAATCTCTGGCGGCTGGTTGGAGTGTGAACCGCGTCCGGCTGGAATATGGGAGGCATTGACAGGTAAATTGGCGCCGGTTGATTGGGTAGAGAAATTTAATTGTCCGCCGGAAAAACCAGCAAGCGTTTTGCAAATATTGGCTAATAAAGGGATACCAGTTTCTAATCTTGAATAATCTTTTTTGCAAAAAGACTAATAGGTGAATGTCAGGAAAAAAAGGAATTGAGCATGGAACGATTCAGTAAAGACGGAAGATTGATTATTCCACTGCAGTTGCAAATCCGATGCGGACATGGTTGTTATCGGATTAACGCCAAAGCCGGATTTTAATAATGCAATCTCGTTCTGTAATGTGACCGGGTGCACTAATGGCACTACAATCAAATCGGGAGACGTCATTCGACACATGCAACTATGGGGAGCGGTCTGAGAAGCGGCAGCTTAGAGGTCAGGGGAGCGCTAATGAATAAGCAAAGACAGTGTGCACAGTTCAAACTAAAGGCCAAGACATGCTCGCAAAAGTGCTTCAATTCACTGTTGATAGGGTCCCACTCGGGTAAAAGTTCAAAAACATGAGAATGCGAGCTCGAAAAGAAGTTGACGTCCGTTGGCTCTATAGTTTAAAATCCCCTGACTTTTTTCAAGTCTAATAAATATTAGGGAGTTAATGATTGTCTATGTATAATGTAAAAAAATCGTTGAAAGAAAAGATGTCGGCTGAACAATACAACAGGCTTATGGCTGTCAATAATGTGAAGATACACGAATTTGTTGCGGATGCAATAGCGCTTACAAGCCCCAAGACGGTCTTTGTCTGTACGGATTCTGCCAAAGACGTTAAGTACGTTCGCGATACGGCTGTCAAGAGCGGGGAAGAGAGTCCGCTTCAAACGCCGGGACATACTTGTCACTTCGATGGATACCACGACCAGGGCCGCGACAGAGAAGTTACCAAGTATCTGGTGCCAAAAACGGAAAAATTAAGCAAGGCGTTAAATCAGATAGAACGAGAGCAGGGACTTGCCGAGGTGCGCGGCCTGCTTAAAGATTCTATGAAGGGCAGGACGATGATTCTTCGGTTTTTGTCGTTAGGGCCGACCGGCTCAGTATTCAGTATTCCGTGCGTACAGGCGACGGATTCGTGGTACGTGGCGCACAGCGAGGATTTGCTTTATCGAAGTGCTTATGAGCAGTTCTGCAAGATTGGAAAGAATGAAAATGTTTTCTGTTTTCTGCATTCAGCAGGCCGGATGGACGAGCGCATGGTCAGCGTCGATGTGGAAAATAAGCGTATCTATATGGATTACACAAAAGACACGATTTACAGCGTCAATACACAGTATGGCGGCAATACTATGGGGCTTAAAAAGCTGGCTTTGAGACTTACGATTCGCCGGGCTGACCGCGAGGGCTGGCTGGCCGAGCACATGTTCATCTCCGGTGTTTATGGTCCTGCAGGACGAAAGACCTATCTGGCCGGCGCCTTTCCCAGCGCCTGCGGCAAGACCTCGACAGCGATGCTGCCGGGTGAGACTATAATGGGAGATGACATCGCGTACTTCAGAAACATTAACGGTGAGTTTCGGGCGGTAAACGCAGAAGCAGGAATCTTTGGCATTATTCAAAATGTCAATGCCCAGGACGACCCTGCAATATATGATGTGCTGCATAAGCCCGGTGAGGTGATTTTCTCGAATGTTCTGGTTGCGGACAACAAGCCTTACTGGCTGGGTATGGGGGAAGATACGCCGGATAAGGGCGTCAACTTTTCAGGGCAATGGTTCAAAGGAAAAAAAGATGCTAAAGGAGATGATATCCCGCTGGCTCATAAGAACGCAAGATACACAGTGGCTTTGAAAGCCCTGGCCAATTGTGACCCTGAACTGGATAATCCAGATGGCGTTATTCTGGGAGGTCTGATGTACGGTGGCCGCGATAGCAAAGCTTATGTGCCGGTCCAGCAGAGCTTTGACTGGGCACACGGTATAGTTCTATATGGTGCTTCGCTTGAGACCGAGACCACCTATGCGATTATCGGCACCGAAGGCGTGATGGAAATCAACCTGATGAGCATTCAGGACTTCCTGGCAATTCCTCTGGGCAAGTATATTCAGAACAATATTGACTTTGCGAATGGTATTAAAAAGCCGCCTTTGGTATTCGGCGTGAATTATTTCCTGAGGGATAAAGAAGGCAAGTTTGTCAATGGCGTTCGTGATAAGCATGTCTGGGTTAAATGGATGGAGCTGCGAATACACGGCGATGTGGATGCGATTACCTGTCCAACAGGCCGAATCCCTCGTTATGATGATTTGGTAAAGCTGTTCAAGCAGGTTCTTAAAAAAGAGTACACAGAGGAAGATTACCTCAGGCAATTTACCATCAGAGTACCTGAAAATCTGGCCAAGATTGACCGCGTCCAGAAGTACCATAAAGAAAACGTTCCTAATAGTCCCAGAATCGTGTATGATACCCTGAAAGCTACACGTAAGCGTCTGAATGAAGCGCGCGACAAACACGGCGATTACATCTCACCGTTTGATTTGACGGCTTAGCAGACCAGGCAACGGTTCCGCCGTTGCCTGGATAGTAAATGCCGAACCAGGCAAGGTCAGCTTTATTTTACTGATGAGAAAATGTTAGGGGAAGTAAAAGACTCCGCTAATTTCTGAGTTTTGAATATCTAATTTTCCGGAAAGGAAACTTTAGATGAAAAAGAAAACCATTCGCACCGGCATTATCGGCGCCGGTTTTGCCGCAACGTTTCATTTTGATTGCCTGAAAAAAATCCACGACACCAATGTTGAGATTGAAGGCGTCTTCGCTATCGACTCCGAGCAGGCAAAATCCTATGCGAAAAAAAGAGAGATACGAGCTTTTGATAGCCTCAAAGAGCTTATTGATAAGGTGGATGTTATCCACGTTTGCACTCCGCCGCTGGCCCATGAACCCATTGCGGTTGCCGCTCTCGAGCGGGACAAGTTCGCCATCGTGGAAAAACCGCTAACAGGCTATTTCGGTGACGGCTCGGAGGATTTCAACGGCGATACCTTTCCAAAACAGGATGCACTCAACCATTCCATTGCGAGTATCGAGCGGATGCTCAAGGCGGAAACCGAAAGCAAAGGACGGATACTCTACGCCGAGAACTGGGTATATGCGCCTTCGATTCAAAAGGAGCGGGAGATTATCGAAAAAACAGGTGCCCAGATTCTCTGGCTCCACGGCGAAGAAGCACACTCCGGCTCACACGCCGCGACCTATGCCTATTGGAAGTTCTCCGGAGGCGGCGTTATGCTCGGCAAGGGATGCCATCCGCTTACTGCGGCGCTTTACTTAAAACGCGTGGAAGGAAATGCTCGAAACGGCAAACCAATTCGTCCAAAAGCCGTATCTGCCCGCACAGCCGCTCTGACCCGATTGGAGAACTTCCAGGACAAAGGGCATATTCGGTGCGATTACCACGACATCGATGACTTTTCCCTGATGCACGTTGTCTTTGAAGATGGAACCGTAGCCGACGTCTTCGCTTCCGATATTGTTTTAGGCGGAATCCACAACTGGCTCGAAGTCTCAGCAAATAATCACAGGACTATCTGCAATATCAATCCGAACACAGCGATGAAAACTTACAATCCGGTGGATGCTTATTTCGAGGATATATATGTTGTGGAAAAGACCGGCACAAAACAAGGCTGGTCAAATCCGTCGCCGGATGAGGACTGGTTCACAGGTTACCCGCAGGAAATGGAAGCCTTCTACAGGACCATCGCTTATGGCGACCCGCTGGAAAGCAATAGTAACCTGGCTGCAGAGGCTATCTCGACTATCTACAGCGCTTATGTCTCGGCTGAAAAAAAAGGGACCGAAGTCCCCATCAAAACCTTCTTACAGGGAGGATAACAAATGGTTAAGACGGCAGAAGAGAAATTGAAAAGCACCGGGGCAAAACCTTGGTGGAAGCAGATGAGCCGGTATCACTGGCTGGTGCTGGTCATTGCGTCTATGAGCTGGTTGTTCGATTGTATGGACCAGCGGTTCTTTAACATTGTCCGCGAGCCGGCTCTACGGAGTCTGCTTTACGGACGAGCGGTCAATGCGCCGGATGCCCCGCCTCTGACAATCGAGCAGAAGACAACCGTGCAGTTCTATGGTCGAATCGCTACCGGTATGGTGCTATTGGGCTGGGCGGTCGGTGGTTTCTTCTTTGGAATGCTCGGCGACCGCATAGGACGAATAAAAACAATGATGATTACTATCTCGGTCTATGCAGGGTTTACAGGTTTATCGGCTTTGTCCATAGCCTGGTGGGACTTTATCGCCTATCGCTTCTTGATGGGCCTGGGCATTGGCGGACTTTTTGCCGCTGCCGTGTCACTTGTTGCAGAGGTCGTTCCCGCCCCGGCTCGTCCCCATGCGCTCGGACTTCTCCAGACGCTGTCGGCGCTGGGCAATGTCGCCGGTTCGGCGATAACCATTTATCTTAAACCGCTGGGCACGCTGTTTGGAATCGAAAACTGGCGCTGGGTCTTCTCGGTCGGGGTGCTTCCGGCACTTCTGGTTATCCTTATCCAGAGGACGCTGCGAGAGCCTGAGAGCTGGCAACACGCGAAAACCAGAGCCTCGGAAGACCTGCAAAAACAGCTCGGCGCCTGGCGCGACCTGTTCTCGCCGGGCCTTCGCCGAAATAGTCTGGTTGGTCTGGCTCTGGCTGTGGCCGGCGTCGTCGGCCTGTGGGGCGTTGCATTTTTCTCGCCGGAACTGGTGCGTGACGGGCTGAAGGCGCTGCCCAAAGCAACACAAGATAGATACGTCGGCATCGGCCTTATGCTGCAGGACGTCGGGGCTTTCTTCGGCGTGTATTTCTTTACCATGCTGGCCGCCCGGTGGGGCAGAAAGCCTGCGTTTGGCTTGTGCTTTATTTCAGCTTTCGTAGCGACTGCGGCTATCTTCCAGCTCTTCCGCCAGCCCAATCACGTCTTCTGGATGCCGCCGATTCTGGGTTTCTGGACGCTTTCGGTATTTGGCGGATATGCCATATATTTCCCGGAGCTCTACCCGACCCGCCTGCGGAGCTCGGGGGTCGGCTTTTGTTACAACGTCGGGCGTATCATTACGGCTGTCATTCTGTTTGGCAGTGCCTATGTGGTTCAGTTCCTTCAGGGGCTTGGAGTCTCCGAGCCATTCCGTGTCGGTTCGGTCCTGTTTGCCTGTTTATACTTCTTCGGCGTCATTGCGCTTCTGTGGGCTCCTGAGACCAAGGGCCGGCCTTTGCCCGAGGATTGAGACCTGGATACCGGCGTGAACGCAAACGTGAAAGAATTATTGAATGAGCATCGCTTAACTGCATGTTGGGCAGCACCAAAATCCCCGCTGAACCGAACAAGATGCTCGTATGACAGGACAAAATTTCCCAGAGGAAAAATTTTGGTGCTGCCCCGCCATTTCCAGGCATCCCTGTTCCACCATAAAAGAGCCAATGACTCTGGAGCCGTTTAATCCCAAAACTGACGGTCGCATTCCAATAGTTATAGAATCAGCCGGGCGTGTTGCCGATGAATATCCTCAGGCCGATGACAGCAAAAAAGTTCCCAGACGTCGAAAAGGAAGTTGACAGAGTCTTTAAACTGGCCAACAATAGACAGAAAGTTTGTATTGGGATGGGATGTCTGCCGTTTGAAGCGGACCCCGACCCGGTTTTGAAAACAAAAGAATACATTTTGTCCAAGAACGTCCAACAAAACCTTTGAGCAGGAGACTGAAGATGGCGCCCGATAAAACGCAGCAAAACTCGGTAACTTCTCCGAAAGGTCAGCAGCAGGTGACGCGTGTCAAGCGTTGCATTGAAGACGACCGTCAACTGATAATGGCATCGCGCCAGAAAGGCAAAGGGGCGATTCTCAAAACATATATCAAGCTGTCGGGCCCTGGCTGGCTGCAGAGCGGCATAACCATCGGCGGAGCATCATTCTCATCAAGTCTGTACCTGGGCATATTATCCGGCTTTACTTTCTTATGGCTGCAGCCGCTATACATGATACTGGGTATCGTCATGCTCGCCGCCATTGCCTATGTAACACTCTCCACCGGCCAGCGACCGCTGAAAACCATCAATTCACACGTCAGTCCGGTGCTTGGATGGGGCTGGCTGTTTGCAACTATGGCCGCTAATCTCGTTTGGTCTATGCCGCAGTTTACCCTTGCAACCCGTGCAGTTCAGCAAAATCTTCTGCCTAACCTCGTCGGGCCGAACGTTTTGCCGAACCCGTGGGGCAGGATAGTAGTTGTCTGCTTTCTTCTTGTCATCTGTATCACTGTGACGATGTTCTACGGCGCTGGCGCCCGAGGCGTCAAAATCTTTGAAGTAATCATAAAGGCTATGGTCAGCATGATTGTATTGTGTTTCTTTGCTGTTATCCTGAAGCTGGCTTTCAAGGAGGGCGGCATAAGCTGGGGCCAGGTTCTGCGAGGACTAATCCCTGACCCGCGGTTCATTTTCAGACCCGCAGAAGGTTTTACGCCCTATCTCCAAGCCGTCGCCGAAAATGGTCGCCCGTTCTGGACAAATCTGATTGTCAGCCAGCAAAATGCTGTCATGATAAGCGCATTGGCCGCAACGGTGGGAGTCAACATGACGTTTCTGTTTCCATACTCGATGATGCGGCGAGGCTGGGACAGGGACTTCCGCACCCTGGCTATCTTCGACCTTTCAACAGGTTTATTCATCCCATTTGTTCTGGCAACCGGCTTTGTTGTCATGGCTTCGGCTTCGCGATTCTACACCGTGCCGGAGCCGGGTTTTGTGCCTGACAAGCAGAGTGGAACGGCGACTGTCAAGCCTGCCGATAATCTTGTCGGGCCATATAAGACGCTGCTAAAGCAAAGGCTGGCGTTCGAAACCGGCAGCCAGGCGATTGCTAAGCTTTCGCCTGCGGAACTTGAGCAGAAGACCGGCTCACTGCCATACGCCGATAGGAGAATGGCGGCTATGCTTGTCAAGCGAGACAACATCAACCTGGCAGATACATTGACGCCTCTTACGGGTAAAGTAGTTTCACAATACCTGTTTGGCCTGGGCGTGATGGGGCTGGGCCTGAGCGCCGCAACGATGCTAATGACAATCAATGGGCTTTGCCTGTGCGAGCTGCTCAACAGACCCCCCAGGGGCTGGACCCATCGGATTGGCGCTCTGGTCGTCTCGGTCGGTGCTTTGGGCGCCATCTTCTGGGAGCAGCCGGCACCCTGGCTGGCAATGCCGACCTCGGCATTCTGCTCCATATTGCTGCCGATTGCATACTTTACCTTTTTGATCCTTATGAACCAAAGAAGCACCCTCGGCGACAGTATGCCGAGAGGCGGCAGTCGAATCCTCTGGAATGTCCTGATGGGTTTGGCGACAATCGTGGCAACATTTATTAGTATGTGGAGTCTCTGGGCTTGGATGAAAGCCTGGAGCATCGTGATAATAACTGCCTTTGCAGGGCTTGTCTTGGTTGTACACTTTGCCCGCAAGAGAAAAACAGCATGACGGGCGAGCAATGGGAAAAACTGCTGGCTGTAATCAAAGGCAAGGTGTTTGAGCCGCTGCCGGTCGGGTTTATTATCGACAGCCCCTGGCTGCCAGGATGGGCGGGTATTTCAACCATCGATTATTTCTCCAGCGAACAGATGTGGTTCGAGGCCAACCTCAAGGCCGTCAAAAAGTTCCCGGACATTATGTTCTTGCCGGGATTCTGGGCCGAGTTTGGAATGTGCACCGAGCCGTCCGCCTTCGGCGCGAAGTGCTCCTGGCGGGAAAATGCTCTGCCCTTTGCAGGTAAGGTTATTACCGATATTCAGCAAATGCACACGCTCGACAAACCTAATCCCCAAACGGATGGCCTGCCGCCGCTTGTCCTCAATCGTCTAAAGCACTACCAGAGACAAATCGAGCAGGCAGGGCACTCTATCAAGTTCGCAGTCTCACGCGGACCATTGAACGTGGCTTCATTCCTGGCCGGAAGCACTGAATTCCTTATGGCTATCCGAGCCAATCCCGACCAGACACGCAGGCTGCTCGGAATTGTAACGGATTTCATTATCGACTGGCTTGAGCTTCAGGCCAGGACCTTTCCCTCCATCGACGGCATATTCATCCTCGATGACATTGTGGGCTTCCTGGGAGAAGATGATTTCAAAGAGGCGGCACTGCCATATCTTGGACGCATTTTCCAATCGCTTGACGTTACGGTGAAATTCTTCCATAATGACGCCCCCGGCCTGATTTGTGCACCGTATCTTTCTCAAATCGGCGTGAATCTCTTTAATTTCAGTTTTCAGCATACCCTCGCCCGGATGAAAGAGCTTACGCATAATTCTGTTACCCTGCTCGGAAACATCCCCCCGCGCGAGGTTCTTGCAGCAGGCAGACCCGAAGATGTGCGCAACAGCGTCAAAGCTGCACTCGAATCGCTGCCCGAAAAGAGCCGAATTATCCTATCCTGCGGCGGCGGCATGCCTCCAGAGGTTTCAACAGAGAACATTGAGGCCTTCTTATTAATAGACGAATAGACGAGCGGCCGGGTGGGGTTGATATTAGCGCCTAAAGCTTGCCCGCCAATCAGCGTGGCGGGCGAGAAACAAAGAAAAGCAGGTAGGGTGTGCCCACCGCAATATAATTGGTGGGCTAAAGCCCACCCTACGAGCTAAATCCCAAACGTAACCGTTCACAATAAATCAGGATAACAGGTATTAGTCCAGTGAGCAACCAGTGTATGATGGATAAACTTAAAGACATTCCGGTTTTGCTTTCTACAGGTGGCCAACGCCGTCCAAATACGTTCG
>Ga0315314_1001511_pt1 | contig 20917 bp, 17 predicted proteins | sample TDP9_MG_FD_203631 | JGI IMG/M metagenome (GOLD analysis project Ga0315314, IMG submission 203631) | Freshwater sediment microbial communities from Lake Towuti, South Sulawesi, Indonesia - TDP9 | ecosystem: Environmental > Aquatic > Freshwater > Lake > Sediment | place: Indonesia: South Sulawesi... | reverse complement strand
CTTTCTATAAAATTCTACTCTCCTATCTTGAATTGCATGGTTGAATTTTGTTATGTTCTTATTACGAGCCTCAGAAATATCAACATCGACAACTTTTGCTGTTATCTCATCCTCTTTTGCTGATGCTAAAATTTTCATAGATGGGCTTGTGATCTGGCTTCTTCCCGTGTAATGGAACCTCTCTCCATCTCTAACTTCTGTGCCTATACGATTGGCAGTAATGATGAATACTTTGTTTTCAAGAGACCTTGTTAACATAGCCTTCTGGCATAATCCTGGAAGAACTAAGTTTGAGGGATGAGCTATAACATCAGCCCCTTCTAAAGCAAGGATTCTTGCCGATTCTGGGAAGAACCAATCAAAACATATCATTACTCCTATCTTGAAAGATCCTAGATCAAAGACTTTGAAGCCTGTATCACCTATTGAGAACCAAAACTTCTCTTTATAAAATAGATGAATTTTCCTATAAACTCCTATGAAGCGTCCATTGGACACTATAACAGAAGAATTGAATACCTTATCGCCAAATCTTTCTGCCAATCCTGCCACTATAGTCTTATTAGATTCTTTTGAATGTTCTATTAACATCATGGTAGTGTATCCATTTGGGATTTCTTCAGCCAAATCATAGGCTTCCTTCTTGCTGGTAAAAGCGTATCCTGTATTGAAGAGCTCAGGGAAGACTATCAAATCTCCCCCTGCCCTTCTAGATAGGTTTACTGCCTCTTCAACATTCTTCTCCTTCTCACCGAATACAGGGTTTGTCTGCACGAAACCTAGCCTTAATCTTTTCATAATGCATTTTTAAAATCTGATGTTTATTTACATTCTCATTAGCAATGCTTTAGAACTTAATTCATTTCCTTATATCAAGAGGTAGATCGTCCAACTCTATCAAGCCCTTTTGCTTTAGGGCTTTAAGAACCATCTCTAAATCTTTTTTACTTATGTTAAGCTCTTCTGAGAGGGCATCTATATCAAGGGCTTTACCAGATTCCAGAATTGAATAAAGAATCTTTCGCTCTATTGGAATACTTGCAACAATTCTTATCGTCCTCTTAGCCTTTTCCGATACTCTTTGCTTCAAACGCATCAAATAGGCTTCCATGTTCCCCAATTCCTCAAACTTTGCATCTATCTCTCTCAGAATTTCTTCGGAAATCTTAAGAGCTTCATCCGGTTTGCTTAGCTTCTCAAATAATCTTACCTTATCCTCAAGGTCTTTGAGGTTACTTGTCTCTGTCTTCAATTCTCTTTTCTTGTAAGGGACTTTATCGATAGAAAATCTAACTATATTCCGCTTTATCCCAACTCTTAGGTAAAGTGATCTCGCCAGCTCATAATACTTCCTTTTTGGTGCTGCAAATTCACTCTCAGCCGAAAACATTGAGATCAGACCATGATGTTGTAGTAAATCAAGATGCTTTAGGATAGCTTGCTGACTAACCTCCAACTCTCTAGCCATTTGCAAAAGGTAACGAGGCTCTTCAGCGATGAGCTTTAATATTCTCCTACGGGTTTCATTGCCTAAAATGTCTAAAAGTAAATCTACATCCTTTGATGGCATGTCTTTATCTTAACGAGAGATAAAAAATGGATTTAAATGTTTCTAACTTTGAGTTAATGACGTAATTTATATTTGCTTAGTAAATACGTTATCAAGACTAGTCTCAATTTTCAAAAAAGTACAATAGGTCAAGAAGCGTAGGCGGAAGCGGACGCCTCTTTTGGTTTCTAAGTAAATCAAGCACTATAAACTCTTCTGACCTTACCTAGCTTGGCAGGTTCCAGATTAAAAACTATGGTCTTAAGATGAGTCGTCTCATCTACGCTGTAACCTATTCCCTCTCGACCTATTCCAGATTCCTTCGATCCACCGAAGGGAAAATAACCAACACCATGCCTAGGAAGGTCATTAATTGTGACCTCTCCTGTCTCAAGCCTCTTCGCTATCTTCCACATCTTGTAGAAATCGTTTGTGAAGATACACGAATCCAAACCATACCTTGACTTCTTTCCTGTCTCTATCGCTTCATCCTCATTCTTTATCTTTATTATGGTAATCACTGGCCCAAAGGTCTCTTCCCATGCAATCCTAGCATTTAATGGTACATCGTATAGTACTGTAGGCTCAAAGTAGCAATCTTTATGGCTTCCACCTATAAGTAACTTCGCTCCCTTTGCTTTTGCATCATCGACCAATCCTTGAATTCTTTGAGCTGCTCTAAGGTTTATAACTGGTCCAACTTTTACAGAAGGGTCTCTAGGGTCTCCATGCTTCCAATTGATTGCTTCATCCATCACTTTCTTTACAAACTCATCAGCTATTCTTTCAACTACCAAAACTGCGCTTATAGCATCACACCTTTGTCCAGCGTTCTTTAAGGAACCTTCCACACACTTCTTTGCTGCAAGTTCCAGATCAGCATCATCAAGGACCATAGCCATACCTTTGCCTCCAAGCTCAAGATGTAATTTCTTAAGACTTGCCATCTTAGCAATTTGTTTGCCAACCTCTGTGCTACCGGTGAAGTTTATCATAGCAACTTTTTCATTTGGTACAAGATAGTCTCCTATTTCACCACTCCCAGTAACCATGTTTAAAGTTCCAGATGGTATTCCAGCCTCCTCTAATACTCTTGCAAATAGGAGTAAAGATAATGGATTCTCGCTCGATTGTTTTGACACTACTGTGTTGCCTGCTAGAAGGGCAGGAATTATCTTCGCTGATGCTATATATAGAGGGTAGTTAAAAGGAGATATGGCAATCACGACTCCTATAGGCTCACGAATAACTAAAGCTATCTTCCCTGTTGTATCATCAGACCAGTCTCCTGGAATATATTCACCAAATATCTTTCTAGCTTCTTCCATAGTTAGCTTAAGCCTATCTACTGTGGCTCTTAATTCGCCTTCAGCATCTCTCTTGGGCTTTCCAGCCTCTAGCATCAAAGTTCTTACAAAATCATCCTTATGTTTTGTAAGAAGCTGGCTAGCCTTCTCAAAAATCTCTATACGCTCTATGCCTGGTATATCTCTTATCTTCTGTCTACTTTCATAAGCAACATCAATCGCTTTATCAACATCTTCCTTACTAGCATTTGATATCCTTGCTATGATGCTACCGTCTATAGGTGTATCTACATCTATTACCTTATTTGAAGTAGAGGCAAACCATTTGCCGTTTATGAACATCTTAAAGAATGGTATTCCATCAGGCCCTTTAGTGTAAATAGGCTCGAAGAAGTCAACAAGTTTAAGCATAGGCTTTTCATGCATAAATAACCACTTGTATGATTAGTGATTAACCCAATATAAAAATTTGCACGATATAAAGATAAATACACATTAATTACAAAATCAATCCGTTGACATTATCATACGACCTCACATTCGATTACGATCCTATTGAGAATCCAGATTGGGGCTTTGCAAGAACGAATCGTTTTATTTTGCGCAATAGCTTAGCAGAGTTTGGTCTTTCGGTGTATTCAGTGCCTATTCATCTATCCCTTCAAAATAAACAATTACATCTAACAGCGCCTAACAGAGATTATCCATATGAAGGTCTATCGGCTTTGACAGAGGGAGAGAATTGGAAGTTTCTCGATTGCTTTGCATTTGGGATTGTTAAGGAAGGATTTACACTAAAACTTCATCCTAAAAAGGTATCTGCATCCACATGGCTTCTGAACTATCTATATGATATAAAGGATAAAGATGAACATCAAGGTTTGTTAAAGGCTTCATACTGGCTCAGTGAAGATGAGCATGCATGCCTAAACCTTGACTTCGAGATAGATTCTCCTAAAAAGGATCTTGAATTTATGGTAGCGCCTTTTGTTGATATTCGTCACATATACTCTGAAAGCGAACCAGAAAAGCACACCATAAGGATCATGAAGAATGAAAACAATTATCCAATGATTCGTGCTGAGAAGGATGAACGCTTACTCACTATTTTCACTCCTCACAAGAATGTTCAGATCGAGGAGGGAAAGGCTTACCTAGATTGGTTTTATAAGCTTGGAGATGGTTTTAGGACTCAATCTCCTCAAGGTATAATCTTTCGTGGTCAGAGTAGAGGACTTCTTGTTCCAGCCTTATTTCATGTTAAATTTTCCAAGGATAGTATGAAAATTAAATTCTACGCTGTACCTATGATGAGAGATTATTCTTTAAGGATAAATCATATACAAGAATTGAAGGATAAGTTAGAGCTTGAATCCAATAAGTTATCATTTTTAAAGAGTGAAATCAAAAAAGGAAAGGCTGATCTTCAAGTTTATAACTCAATCCTTTCAAGAATAGATGCTTTCACAAGATTCGGGATGAGGATCGTCCTTCCTAAAAGGAGGGAGTTAAAAGTACTAGAGGCTGGAGGATGGTGGTTCAGGTCTCCTTGGATGCGTGACATTTACACTAATCTACATCAAAATCTGAAATTATTAAAAATCTTGGACAAAAGGTTAGAAATTGTGAGAGATTCTATCTTATTAGGAATAGAGTTCTTCGATGACAATACTGGAAGAGTTCATAACTATCTCCCTATGTTTGCTTCTGATTATAAAGTTAGGAACGATCGTTTATTACCATTAGAAAAATACTACTTTGCTATAGATCCGACATTACTATTCTTCATCGTATCTTGGGAATACATAAAATTGACAGGAGAAAAGGACTTGCTCAGAACAATACTGAGATTGTTTGCAAGAACTTTTCAAATATACCAAAAGGCTTCTTTTAATGCCATAAATGGGCCTCCAATCATTTTAGATTTAGGGTTACTAGCATGTGTGCCATGGCACTCTTGGACAGATTCGAGAAGAATGATAGTACATAAAGGTTTAAAGGTCAATGATTTACCAACAAGAGTACCAAAAGAATGGCAAATCGAAGAAATTGAGAATTCTAAAGACCCAGAGGAAGCTAAAAGAATCTTCAACATGCCGAGATTCTACTTGCCTGAAATAAACGCCCTTTGGATAAAGGCATTAGAGGCAGTTATTATAATGAATAATATAGAAAAAAGCATCATGGATTCAGAGCTTCTCGAATCCATCAAGAATACTCTATCAATGGCAAGAATAAATTACTTGCCAACATTCTGGAACAGTAAAGAAGGGTATTTTTATGATGTTTTATCTTATGATCTATCAAAAAAAGATGAGACCTTAGGATCGCCCTCTATAGTCTCAGCATCTATTCTTCAAGATTTAATGCCTAAAGATAAACTTGAGTCTATGTGGCAAGTAATACAAAAAAGGTTATTGGTACATAGGAGGATAAAATGGCTCAAGAAATATTATGGTGAATTATACCCTTTTGGAATAATAGTAAAAGATAGTGAAGAAAGAATATACTTTGATGACGAGCAGTATCATGGAGCTGTTATATGGCCTAGAGATACACCATATTTAATCAATCTTCTAGAAAGGATTGGGAGATATGATGTGATAAAAGGCATTTTGATAAGCAATTTAGACCATCAGATGAGTGAAAGTACAATATTTTATAATCATGAGCTCTTCAGTCTTCCTCTTGGGAAGAACCCTTATCCTGTCAATGAATTTAAAGAAAATCCTGTACCTGTGAAGAATCCTATTCAATTCTGGTCACAATGGGTCGATCCTTACTTGAAGTATGAAATTTAAATGAAACTATTGTCTTTGGCGATGGTCATCAGATTTTCTCAAAATAGCATAATTGATTTCATAAAGGTGCTTTTAATAACTGATTATTCCAGATATTGAATAACAGATATAGACAATTTTATTTACTAGATAGTCAAGGCTGTGAGTTATGAGAATAGGGTTCTTCGTCTGGGAATACCCTCCAGTTTTGGTAGGAGGGCTTGGCACCTATGCTACATATATAACCCGAAAATTCGTCGAGATTGGTCATGATGTAGCAGTCTTTACCCTTAACCCAGGAAATCTTCCCACAAGAGAAGTCATAAAAGGCGTCGAGGTGCATAGACCACTAATCGCTGATGCTACCAACATCTTACCCTTATTTGTTGCAGATGATCTTAAGAGATGGGGAACAAGCATCAAGTTCTTCAACGATGTCTTCATATACAACATTTTATCAGCGACAAAGTTCACTAATGAGTTAGTTAGGAAGGATAATTATCATTATGATTTGATCTGCGTACATGATTGGCTTAGCAGCATTTCAGGCCTCATCATTAAGAACGAGTTGAAGATACCTATGGTCTCTCATGTTCACTCAACAGAGTGGGGTAGAAGCTGGAACACGGGGTCAGAGGTAGTTGGCCACTTAGAGAATGTAACCGCTCAAGCATCTGATAAGATAATAACAGTTAGCAATGTGATGAAGGATGATCTAATTCATCATTGTTGGCAAGAGACGAAGATTAATGTAGTTTGGAATGGTGTCGACCCAGAGATATACGATCCGAAAAAGGTTCATCATGAAGAGGTTTTAGCGCTAAGAAAAAAGTACGGAATTGAGGAGGATGAGCAAATGATTCTTCATGTAGGAAGGTTAACATGGGTAAAAGGAGTAAAGAATTTAGTCCAATCTATGTCTATGATCATTAAAGATTTCCCCAAGACAAAACTCGTAATACTGGGCAGGGGTGAAGAGCAGGGGAATCTCATTAACTTAGTAGATCATTTACAAATAAAAGACCATGTCATCTTCAGGTTTGAATTCGTTCCAGAGGAAGAACGTATCTTACATTATGCAGCCTCAGATATATGCGTCTTCCCATCAATATATGAGCCCTTTGGGATCGTTAGCCTTGAGGCCATGGCAATGGAGAAGCCTGTAGTTGTTAGTGCTAAGGGTGTGGTAGGCTTTGCTGAGCAAGTTATACCATCAGGTCCAGATCAGAATGGGGTTCATGTGGATGGCTATGATGTTGCTGATATCGCTTGGGGCTTAAAAGCAGTCCTAAAAGACAAAGAATTAGCTAAGCAATGGGGCGAGAATGGAAGGCAGAGAGTCCTAAAATATTTCACATGGGATAAGTCGGCTGAGCAGACTTTAGAGATATACCAGGACTTATTATCAAGTAGGTGAGATTCTAATCAAGTTTTCTATGTATCGCTCATTAAGAGTGAGATAGATTTCTTTATTACTTCAGCACTTTTCAAGAATAGTTCCCTCTCATCTTTATCGAGCTCTAGCTCTATCACCCTTTCAACACCATTTTTTCCTATTATTACTGGCACGCCTATGCAAACGTCATAAAGTCCATACTCTCCGTTTAAATAAAAGGAAACGAGATGGACTTTTTTCTTATCTTGAATTAAAGACTCAATTATGGATGATGTTGAAGTTGCTACGCCAAAGGTTGTAGCCCCCTTAAGGGATATGACATCAGCCCCTGACTTCTTTGTCTTCTCAACTATGCTGGCTAACTGAGACTCATTCAATACTTTTTCAATAGGAATCCCATTAACCTTTGATTGGCTTTTCAAGATGACCATAGTGTCCCCATGCTCTCCTATGACAAAAGCATTGATAGATGAATTTGAAACTTTTAGAACTGATGATAAATAGTACTTGAGCCTAGCAGTATCCAACTCGCTACCAACTCCAAATACAATATTGCGATCAAACCCTGTTGTTTTTAGTGTAAGATAAGTCATCAAATCCAATGGATTTGTCACTATGACTACTTTTGATTTTGGTGCATACTCCAAAATCTTCTTCGATATCTGCTTTATGATTTCCTTATTCTTTTGAAGAAGGTTAAGCCTACTCATATCAGGAGTTCTTGGGAAACCAGCCGATAATACTATTATATCAGAGCCCTCTAAATCCCTATAATCGTTAGAGCCCTTGATCTTAACGTCTATGTTAAGCTCAGAAGCCATGTGGCTAAGGTCTAAAGCATTTCCTTGTGGCAATCCTTCAATTATATCTATCAAGGTCAAGTCGTCCAATCCTTTAAGAACTATATGCTCAGCTATATTGCTTCCAACCTTACCAAGACCTACTATACTTATCAAACTTTCACCCAAGTTGTGCTTTAATATAGGCTCTATTTGAATAATGCTTAGTAAGAAGTTTTGGCATAATAAGGTTAGTGGCTGATTTGGCTGATGCCAGATTAGAGGATTCTAAATCTCATCGACTCTCTAATAAAGTAGCCATAGTAAGGGGTGAGAGATCCATAGAAACTGTCATGAAGGCTTTAGATTTGATAGGAGGTGTTAATGAGTTCTTTGATAAGCCTATTTTGATAAAGGTGAACTTGATAGCCAGTAAGACATGGGATAAAGGAGTTACCACTGATCCTATAGTTGTAGAAGCTTTAATCAAAGCCTTCAAAGAAGTTAATGATGATATATTTGTAATAGAGTCAGATGCAACTTTTACTAATGCGGATAAAGCAGCCAAAATTTCTGGAATACTTGATGTTTGTGAAAAATATAGTGTACCTTTCGTAAATTTGAGACATTTAAATGAAAGATTAACTATTAAACCTGAAGAACCTGAGACTCTCTTAAAAATTACTTTACCAAAATTCATTCTCGATGGCTACATAATTAGTGCAGCAAAGATGAAGACTCACGTCGATACTCAAGTCACTTTAGGCATGAAGAACATGTTTGGGCTTATCCCTCCTTATAACAGATTCAAGTTCAAGTACCATTTTACGCATAGTATAGATAAGGTCATAGTAGATGTAAACACTATAATTAAATCAGTCCTTACAGTAATAGATGGTTTCATAGCTATGGAGGGGCAAGGTCCCATAGATGGCAAGCCTATCAAGATGAATTTGATAATAGCTGGTAAAGATGTGGTAGCAACGGATGCTGTAGCCTCGAGGGTTATGGGCTTCGACCCTAGGCTCATTTATCATATAAGAAGGGCTTCTGAGAAAGGTCTCGGTGCAATGGAAGGCTATGAGGTAGTAGGCGAGAGTGTAGAAAGTGTTGCTAGAAGGTTTAGAAGACCATGATTATGATAATCCCCAACTTATGATTCTTATGGGCCTAACTCTTATCACAGCTGTCTCACCTTACATTTAGGAATAACAAAGGTCTAATAAAAATAAATCTTATTTCTGGCTTTAACTTAAACATATTTTATAAAAGGTTATCTTTACTATGTCATGTATATCGGGTTGATCAAGATTTGTCATTAGAGATAAAGATCATAGGAATAAAAGGAATCCCTGAAGTTAAGCCTGGCGATGATCTGGCCAATCTAATAATAGATACAATTCAAAGGCAAGGCATCAAGATAATGGGTAGGGACGCAATAGTCGTAACTCATAAGATAGTCTCCAAAGCCGAAGGGAGGATTATAGATTTGAAAAAGATAAACCCTTCAGATTTTGCCTTGAAGATAAGTAAACGTAGAAAAAAGGATCCTAGAATGGTAGAAGTTATTCTTCGTGAGGCAAAGAGGATAGTTAGGATGGAGAGAGGAGTAATAATAGCTGAGACTAGACATGGCTTTATATGTGCTAATTCCGGTGTGGATAAATCTAATGTAAAAGGTGAGGATATAGTCTCTTTATTGCCCATTGATCCTGATAAATCTGCTAGACAAATTAGAGATGAGATAAAAAGAAGATTGAACGCTGATGTGGCTGTTATAATATCAGATACCTTCGGTAGGCCTTGGAGAGAAGGGCAGACGAACATAGCTATAGGAGTTGCTGGGTTAGAGCCAATATTAGATTACAGGGGAAAAAAGGATAGTTATGGCTATACTCTTAAAGTGACTGCCATAGCTATAGCCGATGAACTAGCATCAGCAGCAGAGCTTGTTATGGGTAAAGTAGGAATGGTGCCTATAACGATAATAAGAGGTTATCAGTATATCGAGGGAGAAGGTTCTATCAAATCTCTTATCAGACCTCGTTCAAAAGACCTCTTCAGATAACATCTAATAGGAATGAAAATCTTGTTCAGCTGAAAATCTCCTATTTCTTTAAAAGAGGTTTATGAATTTCCTTCAAGAATTCTTCAGTTCTATTTATGAGATCGATCTTCATCATATAATCATAAGTTTCTGTACCTTCTCCAAGCTTTGAGAGTGTAATCAAGTCCTTTGGAGTATCTATATCCAATGCAACTCTTGGCAATCTGTGTATTTTGTATTGAATTCTATTGGCAAGGGCTTCATTTATATGGTTTTTAAAGCTATTTACTCCAAACCTTGGCTTTATCACTGTAGGAGGGTTCATAAGAAGAGCATTCGTACCTTTCTCATCTATGGACGGTGAAATTACTATTGATCTTGGATAGCCCTTTTGTATTATATCGTCTATATCATCACTCTTTAAAAGAGGTATGTCTATTGGTATGATGAGCATGGATTTGGCTCCTTCATCTGTACAGTATCTTGCTATTCTGTCCACAGCTGAATTCAATCCTCTCGATTCGCCCTCATCAAAAGCTATTGCCCTCATCTTCCTTGCCAATTTTAATATGGTTTGATCACAGCTTATGATTATAACCTTCTCAACATATTTCGACATGCTTACTGCCTTCAAAACATCTCTTAGCATGGCAATACAGAGTAAACGCCTCTCTTCAGGTCTCAATATTACTTCGAGCCTTCTCTTTGCATCTTTCAAGCCTTTTACAGGAATTGAAACAAAACTCATTTTAGACTCCCATAGCATTTAATGCAACCTTAGCTAGTTCCATCTTTTCCTTTAAGCCTCTCATTATAGTATCTGTAACAAAAACCCTCATTCCTAAAGCCTCTATCTTTCCTTTAAGGCTTGCGTCCAGATTATCTATAACAAATGCATCCAAAAAATCTCTGTATAGCTTTGCTACACCATAAGCAGAAACTTCTTCTTTCTTAATGCAGAGTTGCACTGCCATGCTATTCATCAATTTATCTGCAGGACCTTTAACTGGTGCACCTGCTATTAAAGGGCTTATCCCTACGATCTTGGCTTTTGTCTCTTTTAAGCTTTCTCTAACTCTTGGAACAGAAAGAATCGTACCTATGCTGACTATTGGGTTACTTGGGCATACTATTATCCCTCTTGCCTCTCTGATAGAATCGATGACCCCAGGGGCTGGTCTAGCCTCTTCGATCCCTTTGAACATTATCTTTAAGACTTCATCCTGAGCCTTTCTTTTGACAAGATACTCTTGAAAGTGCATATCACCCTTATCTGTGATCATTATGGTTTCAACTCTATCATCAGTCATAGGAATAATTCTAGCTTTTACACCTAGAGCAATGCGCTCTTTATCTATTACTTCCGACAATTTCAGTCCTTTCTTTAAGAGTAAAGTTCGATGGATATGGGTAGCAAGATCACGATCGCCAAGCATGAACCATGTATCATAACCATATCTTTTTAGGGCTTCTAAGCAATGAAAAGTGTCTCCCTTTATTCCCCAACCCTTCTCAATATCAACGATGCCTACCAATGTGTAAATTATTGTATCTATATCAGGAGAAATCTGCAAACCATAAAGCTCTATATCATCTCCAGTATTCACTATGACCGATATTTCTTCATCCTCAACTACTTTGATGAGCCCTTCGAGAAACCTTGCTGCCCCTACTCCTCCTGCCAATGCTGTTATCAATTTCTAAACCCATTCGTTATAGCAAATTACACTCTTTAAGGGTTTTCTTGGAGGCATTTGTGGTTGCTTTAAAGGGTAGCCTACCTCTATAAGCGCCTGTGGATCAAAGTTATCAGGAATCTTCAAAACTTCTCTTATATCTTTCATACAGAATAAAGGTGCACATCTCCAACAAGCTCCCAATCCTTTTGCATGAGTTGCTAGCAAAAGGTTCTGTATAGCTGCTGAAACTGATTGAACTGCCATAAAGTACTCAGCATTTCTTCTCCTATCATCTTTATACTTGTCCATATCCTCCATTGTAAGGCATGTGATAATTAGAATTGAGGCGTTTATGGTCCTCTCCTTCGATGCTTCTATGAGTCTTTCTATTTCGATTTTTGATAGACCATCCTTCAATAAATCTTCCTGCCAAGCCTGAGCCATAGCCTCAGCAAGTTTGATCTTAACCTTTTGATCATCTATTATGATAAAGCACCAAGGCTGAGCATTATGGGCTGATGGAGCACTTATAGCTACATCAAGGATCTCTTCTATAACATCTCTCGAAATAGGGTCTGGCTTTAGCCTCTTTATGCTTCTTCTTGACTTTATGAAACTTAGGAAATCATGGGATTTAATCATAGTTTTTATAACCATGATTAATATTAGCATAAGAATATAAAATATAAAGGGAACCTTACCATTGGGCAATAAGACTTTGGTAGCGATGAAAAAGCTCGATGAGCTGGATGATTGGAGAAGGACCCATTACTCTATAGAGATTACTCCGAAATTAGAGGATAAAAGGGTTGCTGTCTTTGGTTGGTTATCCAGTATACGTGAGCAAGGTGGCATAGTCTTTCTGATCCTTAACGATAAAGAAGGTGTAGTTCAAATTACTATTCATAAGGATAAAGCTCCTAGCTCAATTCTAGAGAGGTTAAAGAATCTTCGCGAGCATTATAGCGTAGGTGTTAAAGGTATGGTCAAGAGCATAAATAAAGCCCCTCATGGAGCTGAGATAATTCCTGAAGAGATTCGAATTCTAAGCATAGCTCAGCGCCAGCCTCCCTTCAGCCTATTCGGAGGAAAGATGCCAAGCATCGATAAACGCCTTGATATTCGTGTTATAGATATGAGAAGACCGAAAGCCCAAGCTATATTCAAGATAAGGCATACAGTATTGAAAGCGATAAGAGATTTTCTTATAGGCAAAGGTTACATGGAGGTAAGTACCCCTAAGATCATTGCTACAGCAACCGAAGGAGGAGCAGCTTTGTTCCCTTTGTTGTATTATGATAAGGAGGCTTTTCTAGCCCAGAGTCCTCAGCTTTATAAAGAACAATTAATAATGCCTTTCGAGAAGATATTTGAAATAGGACCAATTTTCAGAGCTGAAGAATCTCGCACACTAAGGCACTTAAGTGAAGTTATCTCGATAGATGTTGAAGAGGCTTTCGTCTCCTATGAGGATATCATGAAAATTATCGAGCAAATGATATGTCACGTTACTGAAACAATAAATGATAAATGTAATGAAGAAATGAAGTTGCTAAAGCGTAGATTGATGATCCCTAAAGCTTCCTTTAAACGCTTCACTTATGATGATACCCTTAAAATGTTGGAGAGAGAGGATATAGCGCTAAATTGGGGAGAAGATTTATCGACACAAGCCCTCAAGATTTTAGGAGAAATTTTACCTCAATTCTACTTTATAAAAGACTGGCCTACATCTATAAAGCCATTCTACATAAAGCCAAGAGATGATAAGCAAGATGTATGTGAGTCCTTCGATTTTATGCATGGCTCTATCGAATTGGCGTCAGGAGGCTCAAGAGTGAGCTCGAAGAGACTTTTGGTGAAGAGGTTAAAGGAGCAAGGTTTGAAGCCAAAGCTATTTGAATACCATTTAAGAGTATTTGATTATGGAATGCCTCCTCATGCAGGATTTGGATTAGGATTAGAGAGATTGATGATGGTATTGACAGGACAGGAGAACATAAGAGAGGTTACAATGTTCCCAAGAGATCAATTCAGGTTAGCACCTTAATTTCTTAGCAAAAATTTCATATCATCCATGTTCTTAAGAAGCTATTTAATCATGTACTTTTCGTAAACTTTCAAGAGTTTGTTTATACATTCGTCTATTGAGTACTCAAGCGCAGTTTGGCGGGCATTTTTGCTCATTACAGATTTCTCTTTTATCGTCTTTATTATCTTCTCGGCGCAATCATCGGGATCGTCAGGGTCGAACAAGTAACCATTGTAGCCATTCTTTACTATATCCTTTATGGCCAAAAAGTCTGCACCAACAACTGGCTTACCACAAGCCATAGCTTCTAGAGCTGTTAAACCTTGAGTCTCAAACTTAGAGGGAAAGACAAATATGTCTGAGCCTGCGTAATAATACGCTAGATTTTCATCCTCAATATAGCCTTGAAATATGATGCTTTCTTTCAGATTGCTTTCGAGCACCATATTCTTATAATAGTCCGCAGCTGGTCCAATACCAGCCACCACAAATTTACAGTGAGGTAGATTTTTGAGTACTTTAGGAACTGCTTTTATCAGAACATCAAGGTTCTTCTCCTTGGCGATCCTACCAATGTAAAGCACTAAATGTTCATCTTTAATGCCAAGCAAATCTCGGATAGGCTCACCATTTATGTCAGGATTGAATCTATTCACATCGATGCCGTTTGGGATTAGGTATATGTCCTTCTCTACGCCATGCTTGATCAAAATATCCTTGATCACATTACCAGGCACGATAATTGCATTTGAACGTTTTAGATAAAACTTCACATAACTCCAAGCTATTCTCTTGACGAACCTTCCCATTCTATTACCCTTAGCTATGTAATGAACAGCTTCTGGAATTAGAGTGTGGAAGGTAGTTATGATGGGTAAATTTAAAGAGCGTGCAGCATAAACAGCAGCCCACCCTGTGGTAGCTAGACCATGAGAATGCACCAATTGAATGCCAAGTTTCTCAACTTTTCTTTTTAGAAGAAAAGGGAAGAATGCTATCTTGTAGTCAGGGTAAGGCCTAAAAGGGATCGATGCATAGTAAAATACATGATCATCCATGTTTCTCTTTTTTGCCCGTCTTGAACCAGAGCAGAAGATGAATACCTCATGACCTCTCTCCTCAAGCGCCTTACGTAATGTAAGAATGGACGTTACGACACCGTCCCTGTTTGGTAAGTAGGTGTCTGAGAAGAATGCTATCTTCATCCATCAACCTAAAGCAGAAAGGTTTAATAAAAATATGGTTAGACCTTCATTGCTTATAAAAAAGCTTTTACGAATGTGTTATTTTAAAATTAATTCACAAGATGGCGATGATTTTGGTCGAAAGGAAGAAAAGCATTTCAAAAAAAGAGATAGAGCATATCGCATGGTTGGCAAGAATTGAAATTTCAAAGAAGGAGTTAGAACTCTTCTCTAAGCAATTGAACGATATTTTGGCTTACTTTGCAAAGATAGATGAGGTAGATACTGAAAACATTCCTCCTTCTTACCATGTTTTGGACTTGGTCAACGTGTTTAGGAAAGATAATGTAAAACCATCATTGCCTGAAGAAATCTTCCAAATTGCACCTCAAACCAAAGAAAAGTTTGTGAAAGCGCCAAGGATGGCTTGAGGTAAATTGTCTCGTTACGCAGAATTGCCAGCATATGAAATCGTTGAGAGAATAAAAGCCCACGAAATTAAAGCAGAGGATTACATAGCATCTTTATATGAGAGAATAAAAAGAATCGAAAAGGATGTTCATGCTTACATAACTCTTACAGAAGATTTGGCTCTTAAGAAGGCTCGAGAGATAGACAAAAAGATAGAGAAAGGAGAGAAGACTGGAAGGTTATGTGGAGCTGGTATAGCTATAAAGGATAACATCTGCATGAAAGGGGTTAGAACAACATGCGCATCTCCCATGTTAGAGAAATTCATCCCTCCTTATAATGCTACAGTGGTAAAGAGAATAGAGGATGAAGACGGAATAATCTTAGGTAAGGCGAACATGGATGAGTTTGCCATGGGATCGTCTACTGAGTATAGCTACTTTGGTACTACTCATAATCCTTGGGATTTGAAAAGAGTACCAGGAGGTTCTTCTGGAGGCAGTGCAGCAGCAATAGCATCTTCCACGGCTTCTTTAGCTTTGGGCTCTGATACAGGAGGCTCGATAAGATGCCCGGCAAGCTTTTGCTTAGTTGTAGGTCTTAAGCCTACCTATGGTTTAGTGAGTAGATTCGGTTTGATAGCTTATGCGAATAGCTTGGAGCAGATAGGCCCTATCACCAAAGATGTTAGAGATTGTGCATTATTACTAAGCTGCATAACAAGCCATGATCCATTGGATAGCACATCAGTAGATAAGCCTCAAGAGGATTATACCAAGTATCTTATGGATGATATTAATGGTATAAGAATAGGCGTTATAAAGGAGTTCTTTGGTGAAGGTACCCAAGATTCTGTGGCAAAAGGAGTTTGGGATGCCATATTAAAATTGGAGGAGCTTGGTGCTAATTATCAAGAAATCTCTCTTAAAAATCTCCACTATGCTCTCCCGTCATATTATATAATAGCCATGTCTGAAGCAAGCTCGAATCTTGCTAGATACGATGGTCTTAGATATGGTTATAGAATCCCTGACAAATCCTATGATTGGAGTACTGTTTATTCAAAGGATAGGCGCTTTGGGTTTGGTTTTGAAGTTAAAAGGCGCATAATACTTGGAACATTCGCTTTGTCAGCAGGATACTACAATGAATATTATTTGAAGGCGCAGAAGATAAGGACTTTGATAAAGAGGGATTTTGAGATGGCATTCAAAAGATTTGATGTTCTAATAGGACCTACTATGCCTATACTGCCATTTAAAATAGGGGAGAAGGTTCAAGACCCTTTAGAAATGTATATGTGTGATGTCGATACAGTCCCAGCCAATCTAGTAGGCATACCTAGCATATCTATACCATGCGGCTTCTCTTTAGGTCTTCCTATAGGTCTTCAGATGATGGTGCCTCCCTTTAGAGAGGGTTTATTACTAAGAGTTGCCTTCTCTTTTCAAAGAAACTTTCCAACATTAGCAAGGTTGGGGAATTATGAGTAAAATCAAGTCAGCGGAGATAAAGATTGGATTAGAGGTCCATTGTCAATTAACTAACTTAAAGACGAAGCTATTTTGTAGTTGCTCATCAGATTATAGAGGAAAAGAACCTAACACTCATATCTGCCCTATATGCATGGGCATGCCTGGAACTTTACCCGTATTGAATGAGAAAGCTTTAGAAGATGCCATAATGGTAGCCATAGCTCTAAATTCAGAAATATCTGAAAGGATGCTCTTCTTTAGAAAGAACTACTTCTACCCAGATATGCCAAAGAATTTTCAGATATCTCAGTATGATAAGGCTGGAGGAGTGCCATTAGCCTTAGGTGGATGTATTCAGATAAATGATAAAAGGATTCGAATAAGACGCATACAATTAGAGGAAGATCCTGGCAAGTTGAGCTACGATGGTACCATAGAGTCCTCTACCTACACTTTAGTTGATTATAACAGAGCAGGAATAGCTTTGATAGAGATAGTTACAGAGCCTGATATAGAATCGCCAAAAGAGGCTAGGCTATTTCTTGAAAAGTTAAGATCTATTCTTGAGCACTTGGGCATTTCAGATGGTAGCCTTGAGGGTTCTATGAGATGTGATGCCAATATATCATTAAAAGGTGGAAAAAGGGTTGAGATAAAGAACATATCATCTTTTAAAGAGGTTGAGAGAGCTTTAAACTTCGAAATCACAAGGCAGAAAAGCCTTATCGAAAGGGGGATTACTATAGGGCAGGAGACTAGGCACTGGGATGAAGTTAGAAGGATTACCATCTCTTTGCGTACAAAAGAGGAGGAGCAGGATTATAGATACTTCCCTGAACCTGATCTAGTCCCTGTTATAATCCAAAAAGATCAAATAAAAGAGATAGAGCAAAGGATGCCAGAGCTTCCTGATGAAAGAAGGAGGCGCTTTATTGAGCAATACCATTTACTTCCTCAAAATGCTGAAATTTTGACTCGTAGCAAAGATATGGCTGACTTTTTTGAAGAGTGCACTAAGCTTTATGAGAAGCCTAAAGAGATTAGTAATTGGTTGATAGGAGAATTCTTATCATACTTGCATGACAAGGGCATAGAGATGAATGAATTAAGGCTAGCCCCAAGGCATCTTGTTGATATGCTAAGATTCATAGACGAAGGCACTATAAGCAGGAAGATGGCTAAATCTGTTCTTCAAGAGATGCTACTAACAGGCAAGATGCCAGACATTATTGTAAAAGAGAAGAAATTTGAGAAGATCCTTGATAGAGAATATGTAAGGAATATGGTCGAGAGGGTACTGAAGGAAAACCCTCAAGCAGCTAAAGATGCCATTATCGATGAAAAAGCGATAAACTACCTCATGGGACAATTGATGAAGGCAACTGAAGGGAAGATAGACCCTAAACTAGCTGGCGAAATTATAAGAGAAAGACTCTCAGAACTTGCCATTTCTTAGCCAAAATAGGAAATCTTAAAATTGCATTAAAAATTATTTAAAAGATGTGATAGAGTTCAAATTCATGGAAATAGATGAGATTTACGCTAAACTTCATTCTTTGCTTGAAGAAGCAGTTTTAAGAAATTTATCCGAAGGTATACTTTTATCAGGAGGACTGGATACAAGTATTCTTGCCTACATCGCTTCCAATTATACTCGATTGAAGGCTTTCACAGTAGCCTTTGATGCTGCTCCTGCTCCAGATGTAGAGTATGCAAAACTGATGGCAAAAAGCCTAAACCTTGATCATACTATTCATCTATTCGATGAGAATGAGCTCCTTGACTCTATTCCAATAGTTATAAAAATATTGAAATCTTTTGATCCTATGGAGATCAGAAATAGCGCTTCTATATTCATTGCATTGAAATTGGCAAAAGAAAAGGGGATAAAATCAGTAATGACTGGCGATGGTAGCGATGAACTCTTTGCTGGTTATAGCTTTCTTTTTGACCTTAAGAAGGAGCAATTGGATGATGAGCTGAGCAGGATATGGAGAGAAATGTCCTTTTCATCAGTACCTTTAGGCAAGGCTTTAGGCGTTGATGTAAAAATCCCTTTCCTAGACCCAGAACTCAAATCTTATGCTATGAGCCTTGATTCAGGATATAAAATAAAGAGAGAGGGGCATCATACTTGGGGCAAATGGATACTGAGAAAAGCCTTTGATGGCTTCTTGCCAGAAGTCATAGTTTGGAGGGTAAAAATGCCCATAGAGTACGGTTCTGGAACAAATCTGCTCACAAGCTTATTAGAAAAAAGGATAAAAGACCTTGAATTTGAAGAGAAAAAGAGAAGATACATGAAAGAAGATAAGGTGATAATTCGTAATAAAGAGCAACTATGGTATTATGAGATTTATAGATCAATTATAGGCATACCTCAAAAGATAAGACATGGTGGTAAAAATTGCCCTTTATGTAACTCAGATGTTCTTGAGACTGCTAGGTACTGCAGGGTTTGTGGAGCCTATCCTATCTGATTTTGCAATATGTATAGTTTTTATCCTTAGAAAGCCTTTTAAAAGGTGTGCAAAGGTACATTTTTAATTTCTATTTAGGAAGGCGTTCCATAAGCTTTGACCTTTTGAGAAAAAGAGGGCATGAAGCTGAAAGGTTTGAACCGAAGGGTGATTACTTTGGCTAGAAAGAAGACTAAAAGAAACAACATTATCAATTGGCAGACAGTAGGAGATTGGATAGATACTGAAGGTACGATCTTCAGTTCTCCAGCTAAAAAAGAGCGAGGAAGAAGATGTGCAGTATTGATCAGTCAAAGCGAAAAAGAACCTTTAGCAAAGATCAATAGATTTTTACGTGCTCAAGGGATATATGGTTGTTCAGTCAATGAACATAAAGGAGAATACAAGTTGGAATGTTGGAGAATAAACGATGCAAAGAAAATAGTAGAGAATACTGAGCGATATTATATTACAGAAAGGAAAAAGAGACAGATGAAAAGGTTTAAAGAAATCTGCTCATCTTAGTCAATTTGTGAATTTTTTAAAATACCGCTGTGCTTCTTGTGGTAAGAAAGCCGATCTAAAGAGGCTCTTCGATGGTAGATACTTGGTAAGCTGTAAGGATTGTGGAATCTTCTATATATCACGATATGTTTTAGAAAAAGATGAAGCTTATCTTGAATTTCTTGAGAAGTATGATGAAGGCTTAATCGAGCGTAACGTTGACATAGAGAAGATGATGGAGAAAGAGGGTATCATAAGATCAAAGGATCAGATCATAGAAATAGTGGAAGATTATGAAATAAAATATGAAGACTTGCCAAAGGTTATGAAAGATATTTTAAGTTCAAGATACGATTATGTAGTTTATTATAAACTTTTTGATGAGAACACTCCAGAGATGGGTTGTAGTCCTTATGAGATAGGCATAGATTCTTCTTTGGCTGAAGCAATCGAGAAAAGTGGCATAAATAGGCTCTATAGATTTCAAGAAGAGGCTATAAAGAGAATTTTGAATGGCGAAAATGTGGTCATAGTTGCTCCTACAGGTAGCGGTAAGACAGAAGCCTTTGCAGTTCCTATAATTCATCTAATTGGAAAGAAGATAGAGCATTTTGGCCCTCTTAGGGGTGGTGAAAGATTCGTTAGAGCTCTATTCATCTATCCAACAAAGGCTTTGGCAAGAGATCAAATTCCAAAGCTATCAAGGCTTGCCAGTTCTGTAGGAGCAAGAATAGAGATATTCGATGGAGATACTCCAAGCAGTGAGAGGCAAAGGATAATTTCTAACCCTCCTGATATCATCATAACAAACTTCGATACTCTCCATTACCATATGATGCATAGAACTAAATTTTCAAGATTACTCCATGATATAGAGCATATCGTAGTCGATGAAGTTCACGTATACACAGGAACCTTTGGTTCTAATGTGCATTTTATAATAAAACGTCTAAAGAGGGTTTGTGATGATTTTCAAATTATAGCAGCATCAGCAACTATAAGCAATCCATCAGAATTTTGTAAATCTCTCTTTGGAATCGATTTCTCTTTAATCATGGAAGAAGAGGGGAAACGTGGAAAGATGCACTTTGCCATCATCTTTCCAAGCCTAAGAACCCATAGATCATTGGTCATAGATGTCTTAAAGAGTCTAGCTTCATATGGTTATAGAACATTAGTCTTCTCAAGTTCACACTTAGGGGCCGAGCTTACGGCTTTTTACGCTAAAAGAAATGGCATAGATGTATCTGTTCATAGAGCAGGGCTTTTGCCGAGTTATAGGAAGAGAATCGAGAAAGAGTTCAAGTTGGGCTTA
>Ga0315314_1001510_pt1 | contig 20927 bp, 24 predicted proteins | sample TDP9_MG_FD_203631 | JGI IMG/M metagenome (GOLD analysis project Ga0315314, IMG submission 203631) | Freshwater sediment microbial communities from Lake Towuti, South Sulawesi, Indonesia - TDP9 | ecosystem: Environmental > Aquatic > Freshwater > Lake > Sediment | place: Indonesia: South Sulawesi... | reverse complement strand
ACCTTTGCCTTGAATGCAGCGCTGTGATTACGCCTCTTGTTCTGCATGATTTGTCTCCTGATTCTGTATCGTCTCAGGCGACAAATCCACCTTAATTATGCGCCCAGTTTTTGGGGAGTATTATATACCAAAAGGAGAATAAAAATCCCGATATTTCATACTCTTTACCACTAAGGTCGAAATTCTCGGCGATTATCCATGGATTAGTCGTGAGGTATCTCTTGATTTGATGTTTGGGGCCTTTTTCTGGATACAACGGCCAATTTTTGGCCTCCCAGATGTAGAATTTGGTATTTTTCTTAAAAACTCCATCGGGAATGCAATGACTTCCTTTACTCTCTTTACTCTTCAAAGATTTTTCTACTTCCTTTTTTGAAAGCCAATCTCTACTAAAATCAAAATTGTCGATTTGGATATTTTTCCAATAAATCCGTGGCTTATGCACTGCTCCACCTGACTGGCGTTTGAGAGAATATCCTTCTCTCTCCTCTAACCATTTAGAGATTATTCTTTCATAAAATCTACCGAAGAGAGTCGAGCGTGTGGCGCCGTATTTACTTTCTGGCTTGTTGTATTCTTTACTAATAATATGACATGCCTTTTCCATCTGAGATTACCCCTGCATAATTTAGTTAGATACATAGCAATTGCGCGTAACTATTATATATGCGCAATACAACATAGGCAATGTGAAATTTGCTGGCTCGAATTATTCTAACTTATTGTCGCCAATTTTGGTTTTAGTGACTGATAATCAGTTGTTCCTACGCCGGCTCTTTCGGCTTTTGTAAGATAAGGCAAATCCGAGACAGTCAGATTCAGGAGCGTGCAGCCGTAGGAATCGGCGGCTACCATGTCGGTGCTTGCAATCATAGTATTTGCGCGTTTTAAGTCCGAGACGGAACCTCCGGTCGGGCCGTTCGTCATCATAACTTCGGTGCCGTCCAAAATTATCAACGTCGGTTTTACCATTATGGACAGCTCAGCAATGATGGTGTTAATATCCTGATGGAAGACATTTCGTCTGCCGCCCAGAAGACCATACCAGTTTTTCATCGCCATTGAGGCGCCGGCTCTGGCGTGGTCTTTTACGGGTGAGATGCCAATCAATTTGTCCGCATTTTCAAACGGCCCAAAAAATACGGGCCAATTTCTAATCAGTTTTCCTCCGGCAAGTGTGGTGTGCTTAAAAAGATTGTCTCTTGGCAATATGACTTTAGCGCCGGCTTCATTAGCGGATTTGCCGATACCACTTAATGTAAAGCAGCTTGCGGGGTCATTGATTGGATTGTCGGTAACGATGACCTGCTTTGATCCGGCTTTATAACATAGCCGGACAACTTCGGCCACGAGCTCAGGATGGGCCGTAGCTGCGAGCATCGGCGATGAGGCGAATGCAACATTCGGCTTTATCGCAACTGTTTCGCCCGCCTTAACAAATCTTTCTATACCGCCGAGCAATTCTATCGCCTTGTTGACGGTTGCTTTTCTGTCAGGGCCTTTGACAATGCTCATAGTTTGGCCGATTTTGTCGGGTACCCTGAAGTCCGGCAAAGTAACGAGTGATTCGGCATCAATAGCGGTACGTGGTCCTCGCCTATCATAAAGTTGATAGGAAATTAGACCGGCGGCGGCAATGGAAATTCCGGCCTTGCCGGCCCGACCCAAAAACTGTCTTCGTTCAAGTTTTTTATCGTTCTGCTCAGTCATTGCTGTATTACCTTTGCGGCGTTACTGAGTTTTTCAAGCAGTCTGGCTGCTAATTCCTCTGCGGCCTTTTGATTTTCGGCTTCGTGGATACCGCCAATAAACGGGCCTATTGCAAAAATAATCTCGGTCGTGCCGTAAAAATCAAGAACTTTGGCCCCAACGTCTTTAAGTGTTTCATTGGCTGTCGGTTTGTCTTTAGCTTCATTTTCAATCAGGAAGTTGTAGTAGCCTTCAGCGGTAGTCCGGGCATTCTGTGCATCCGGGCGTTTGCTAAGAAATGCGGTGATTGACTCGTCTGCGAGCTGATACCTGCAAGTAAAAATATCTGCGAATCCGTCAAATCCAAAGGCGTTTGCCAGGTATAATTTGAAACTGCCGGGAACACAGTCCTCTTCCGGAAACAAAGCAAGCTCGGTAATATTCGCGTCATCGATAATTGTCCGGCTTGCGAATTTTAGGGCGATTTCCGCCATTGCTTTATCCAGAGCAGCGGATTCGGCAGAGCCGATTAACTCAACATAGAATCTGCCGTGTATGAAATATAATCCATTGCTGGTTTTGTAAGAGGGCTGAGGCTTGTCAAAAGCAAGCATTTGGGCATCGGCTCTTTTTTGTACGCTGTAAATGGAAAACGCATTTTTGATAGCGGCCATATCAAAAACAAAAAGCTCCAGCCAAAGACTCGTATCGTCCTTACTTATAAATCGGCGGGTAAATAATTTCACGAAGCCGGATTCGATATAAAAAGGAGCTTTGCCGTTAATCTTTTCGTAAAGATTTTCAGGATTGTACATTTGTGTTTCTGAGAGTTTCTTATAACCGTCAGGGGTCAGAGCGTCTAAAGATAATTCCTGCGAGTTTGGTTCTGTTTTTTCCAATAATTGGCCTGAGGTGGTCGTATCAATGCCGAATCGACCCATATCCACATCGAACTGCCTTACGAATACACCCAGGCCTATGAGAAGAAGAACCGCTAATAGAAGGAAACTTATGAGGGATTCGAGACGTTTATTTAGGCCGGGAGCTGAATCCATGGCCAACTCCGATAAAAGCAATTTACCCTGTTAGGAAACCCATAACAAAGGAACAGCGTCAAACCGCCCCTTAGAAATCCTTCAGTGCAAATTTCTAACAGGTTTACTTGACGTTAAAACCGAGATGGTTTATACTTTTTATTTGTGCTTGTGTCAATTAAATTTATTGTGCATCATTCTTATTGACAAAACAAGTAAGGTGGTGTTATAATAATGCGATAGATAAATAAGGAGACCGAAATGATTCAATATAGTAGATATATTCTGGGGTGGGCACCACAGGGGTGGGAGTGGATTGTTATTCTGGTCGTCGCTCTGCTGATATTCGGCAAACGGCTGCCCGACATCGCCCGCAGCGTGGGTAAGAGTTTAACCGAGTTCAAGAAAGGCGTTCGTGAAGCCCAAGATACTAAGGATGAAATAGTTGGTGACGTTAAAAAAGTCAAGGATGATATGGTAGAACAGGCTAAGGACGCCGCTGGGCTAAACGAGTTAGACGAGAACAACCAATAACTTCATTTTAGAGCTTCTCCAGACTCGAACTTAACGACTGAAATGGGCAAAACCAAGAAGAAACAAGACCCTGTTGATACCACTATGAGTCTGGGCGACCACCTTGAGGAACTGCGCGCACGGCTTATCCTTGCGCTACTGGGGCTGGCAGTTACTCTTGTGGGATGCCTTTTGTTCGGCAAGCTCATAATAACCTTTATTGAAATCCCGTACGTCAAGGCATTGGGTCAGGAGGCGCGCCTGCAAAGCATAGCTCCAGCCGACGGATTCATCAGTTATATGGAAACCTGTATGGTCGCAGGCACAGTCATAGCTTCCCCCTGGATTTTTTATCAGTTGTGGTTATTCATCGCTGCCGGCCTATATCCCAATGAAAAACGATATGTTTATATGGCCATACCTTTTTCGGCTGGATTGTTTATCACAGGCGCCCTATTTTTTATCTTCATAATCGCCCCCCTTACGCTGCGTGTTCTGACGATATTCAACAAAAACGTGCTCCGAATTACCTCCAACTGGACGTTCCCGAACTATCTATCCTTTGTAGCCACGATGATGCTGGTATTCGGTCTGGCATTTCAGACTCCGATAGCCGTTTTCTTTCTGAATAAGACCGGCCTTGTTTCAATCCAGACTCTGCGCAGGGTAAGGAAATTTGTATTTCTTGGCACCGTTATAGTCGCAGCAGCCGCTACACCGGGTGGTGACCTGCTTACCCTGTTTGCACTGGCATTTCCGATGTATTGTCTGTTTGAGCTGGGCGTTTTGCTGTGCTGGTTTACAGGCCGTAAGAAAAAAACACAGGGTAATAATTCATAAAAGTCCGGCTAAGTCCGGCAACTCCGCAACAGCCCAACTGAGATTGTTATTGCGCTTGCTTTTTGACTAATCGAGGACAGTCTCATCCAGATAGGCCGGAACAGCAACCTTCCAGCCCGTTTTTTCTCTGACGTAGTCGCCGAAATGTTGTGCGCTTTCAGGCTCACCGTGTACGATAAAAATTTTCCTTGGGGTTTTTTTGAATCCGCTTAGCCAGCTGAAAAGCTCATCTCTGTCTGCGTGAGCTGAAAACCCATTTATTCTAACAATTTTTGCATTGACCGGATACTCCTGGCCGAGAATGCGGACCTCTTTTTTGCCGTCAACGATTTGTCTGCCGAGTGTTCCGACGGCCTGATATCCTATGAACATTATAGTATTTTTGGGTTTGGTAATATTGTTAACTAAATGGTGCTTTATTCTGCCGCCTGTGCACATCCCTGAGCCTGCGATAATAATGACCGTGCCCTTTATATGATTAATCGCCTTGGACTCTTCGGTCGTCCCGGTCATTTTCAGTCCGGGGAAATTGAACGGCGATTCATCGTGCCGGATATGTTCGGCCATTTCCTTATCAAAAAGCTCTCTGTGTTTCTGAAAGACCTTCGTAATGCCGGCAGCCATTGGACTATCCAAGAAAACCATCAAATGTGGTATCGCACCTTCCAGCAGCAGCTCGTTAATGTAATATAGAAGCTCCTGTGAGCGTTCGAGAGCAAAACTTGGGATGATAATATTGCCGCCAGCATATTTGGTCGAGTTTATAACCTCAGCAATCATTTTCTTCGTATCTTCTTTTGCCTGATGTACCCTGTCGCCGTAGGTGGATTCGATGAGAATATAGTCGGCTTGCTCAAAAGAAGCAGGGTCTTTCACGATGGGCCTGTCCGGTCTGCCCATGTCGCCGGAGAACAAAACGGTTCGTTCCTGCCCGTTTATCTGTGCCTTAATCCGTATTATCGAAGAGCCGAGAACATGACCGGCATCGTAGAAAGTTGCTTCAAGGTTTTTGCCAATCTTTACAGGCTGTTTGTATTTAACGGGCGAGAATAAGGGGCAGCACGCCTCAACATCGGCGATAGTATAAAGTGGGATTTCGGGGTAAGGACCTTTGCGGTCTTCTTTCTCGTGTCTTTTGCGCTTATACTGGGCATCTTCTTCCTGCAGCTTTGCTGAGTCCATCAAAATAATTCGAGCGATCTCCGCGGTTGCCGAGGTGCCGTATATTTTGCCTTTAAAACCTTCTTTAGATAGCTTGGGCAATAATCCGCAATGGTCCAGATGTGCGTGAGTCAAAAGGACCGCATCGATACTTTCGGGCGGAACTTCAAAAGGCTCCCAGTTTCTTGCCTTGAAGTGTCGTTCCTGATATAGCCCGCAGTCCACAAGAAGCCTGGTGCCGTTGGCCTGTATCAAGTGTCGTGAACCAGTAACGTTCTGGGCTGCACCGAGAAACTTTAACTTTAGCTGCATATTATGCCTCATTGTGTAAAGTTAATTTTTAGACAAAAAATTTTACAGAGACACGGGGACAATGTCAAACAAAGAACCTGAGCGGTCAGGTTTTATGTACCTTTAGAGAGACAAGCTTTTATGATAAATCGCTTTTTTCAAAAGTTTTTAATTCTATCATTCGATTGTTGATTTGAGGGAAGTATTAGGCCGGATTTTCCATTCAGCTTCCAGATATTGTAATGACCCGATATACAAGATATTCAAGCAAGATAATGCACATAGTCCTTTTGATTAGTCAAAAGGACTACGTGCTTTATAAAAGACGAATCAATAAAGTGTTTGCCGGGCTTGCCTTAATCAACTGTAGTAATGGCGCTTTGCGGAAATTGAATTTTTTCATTTGTGCTTCGAGAAAACCAAGTCGCTGTACGGAATCCGGGTCGCCACGGGCAACAGGCCCGGCTGTGGTGCTGAACTAACAAGGCGATTAGCCGATGCAGGTATCAACCTTCGAGGTCTTTCCGGTGCTGCCATCGGCAGCCGCGCTGTCTTTCATCTGGCCTTTGACTGCCGTGATGATGCAAACAAGGCCATTCGCCTGCTCAAGTAAATTTGCTCCAACGCCCCAAACCAAACAGGCGATACGATTTATTCTTCGAGTGGAAAAACCTCTGTAAGAGCGTGTGAGAGCTGCCGGATTGCTTTGCTTACCTGTGGAGATATAGATTGGCCAAGCTGTATCTGGGCAGGTTGAATCCCAATAAAATAGACATCAGGCTTAATATTTTGGCAGACCATATCGACAAAAAAGCGGGGTGAGAGCGTATGCGTTGAGATGGCGTGTGAATTTAGCTGCTCAGGTTTGAATACTCTTATTGTTCCAGGCGGAGCTCCAAAATCGATAGTATCAATGACAAGCAAATTCTCTGGGGCTTTTTTTACAATCGGCTGAATATAATTCTCCGGCACAGTGCCAGCATCTATCAACTCGACACAGACTTTTGCGTGCTTGAGCTGCTCGCAAACAAGCGGCCCAGCGCCATCATCAGCTTTTAATACATTTCCAATTCCGACAATAAGCGTTCTGGAACCACAAAATTTCCTTAGATGTTCAAAAAGTTGCTTGTCCATAGAGCGGAATTTCAAATAAGCTGCATTTTCTATAGCCAGATGTTCAGTTCGCATTTGCACTTAGGACACAGGATTCGCATAAAATCGCTCATTTGAATGCCTTTGCCGGATTGCCGCCCAACCTCTTGTGGTTCTGTGATTAGTGCGCCACTCTTGGCGAGCAATAAGGAAGGATTGGTATAGGCCAATGGGCCGAGTTTTTCATAAAGCCAGACCAGATGCTTCTTTGTGCCTATCAATGCACCACATTTTTCACACAGTTGAAGCTCAAATTCGTGAGTCTCGATGGTGTCTTCTCTGTTAAGAGTGGCCAAATCCCATTTATTTGAGAGTGTTATGCCTGTTTCCGTGGTGCAGTTAGCTTCGCAATTCCCACAAAAGATGCAGGTGTCGTACCGGTGTGAGATTCTTCTTACCGGCGGGTCAGCTTCAAGGTCGTCTTCCAGGCTCAAGCATCTGGGAGCGGGACAAACATTTACGCACGCCCCGCAGCCGATACACTTATCAAGGTCGAATTCCGGCTTACCTCTGTACCTTTCCGGCACTATGCAAGGCTTTGCAGGGAACCGAGTGGTAAAACGCGGCGAAAAAACCGCTATCACAGCCTCTTTCAATTCTCGTAACTTCGGCAAACGCAATTTTAAGCTCCTGCTGGTTTTTGGTAATTGTTTATTGATTAATGGTAAAACACATATTTTATCGCTTATCAATTTCTTCTGCATATTTATCAACGACGCTGTTTTCCCACAATTCCACGCCGGAAGCATAGGCCCCTTTGGCGATTGCGTGCGCGGCAGTAGGTGAAGTTATCAATATAAAAACAGAGCAGATTATAGCTTTGGCGCCCAGGGCAGGTGAACCGCTGACTAAGGCGACACCAACTAAAAGCAAAATGGTGCCGAGGGTTACGCATTTTGTCGAGGCCTGCAGGCGATTGTAAACATCGGGAAAACGAACCAGTCCAATACAGCCGAATATATCAAACAAAATTCCAACTATTATCAGTATGTATCCAATAATATCAGTCATCGAAACTTCTGCCCTCCAAAAACTTTGCCAATGCTATGGTCCCAATAAAGCTCAGCAGCGCCCAGGCGAGAGCGACATTGAGATAAAAATCCTTTCCAGTGGCCAATCCAAGGATGGCACAGAACCCCACTATGACGATACCCAAAATTTCGATAGCCACGGTTCTGTCCGGGGCGCTGGGGCCACGCCCTATCCGGTACAGGCATAAGAAGCAACACACACATAATCCAATGTAAAATAATGTTATCATCGTTACCTCTTTCTACTCGAAAATCTTTTTCAGGAACCACTCAAACCTCTGAGAAATGTGCCTGGTCGCCTGCTCGATGTCGTCTGATTTCACGTAAATCCAGTGGACATACAAAAAACCATCTTCTGTCAAATCCACAGTCAAAGTACCCGGCGTAAGAGTAATCGAATTAGCCAATGCAGTTATTCCTGATTCAGTTTTAAGGGTTGTTTTTATTTTTACTATTCCGGGTTTTATCGGCATTTTAGGATGAAGGGCGCGATAGACAACATCCAGATTGGCCTTCATTACATAATAGAAGAATACCGGCACATAAACCAGGAACCAAAATACCCGCACCGGTGAAGTAAATATGTGATGCTCTTTGGGTAGTATTTCGTGGAACATAACCGCAACGATGACAGAGGTTATCAAGCCTGCGATGACAAGCTGGCCGTCGATTTTGCCTTCAACAAAAGGCCAGGTCAGCAATATCCAAATAACAAAAGCCAGAATAAAATAAATCAATCGTCTCATACGTTCAGACCCTTATACTATCACTTTCCTATTATATCAGCGGAGTACTTAAGTCCATCGGTCAACACCTTAACAGCCGGTTCCAGAATACTTGCTTTCAAACCCGGCACCAGCACGAGCAATCCCATAAGCACGCATAAGCAGGCCAAAAATACCATAGCAACGAGCATCGAGCCTTTATGCTCTTTTATCTGCCGTAGGTTTTCCGGCAGCTCACCAAGAAATACATATCGCTGGATTTTAAGAAAAGAGATGAGCGTAATAAGGCTCACAATAATCGTAACGGCAGCCAAATACAGAAATCCCGCCTGAATGGCGGCAACAATAAGAATCAGTTTACTCCAGAATCCATTAAATGGAGGTATGCCGGCAATAGACGCCGACGCCACCGTACATGTCGTCCGGGTAAAAGGCAATCTTTCGACAAGCCCTCCCATCTCCTTTATCTGTCTTGTACCTGTTGACATCTCCACAGAACCGCTTGTCAAGAACAAAAGCGATTTAAAGACAGCATGATTGACAAGATGAAACAAGCCACCAAGGATAGCCAACGCTGCCCACTCAACTTTCCCATTACGGGCAAGTATTAGTGCTCCGATACCTATCCCAAGAATCACGTAACCCATTTGGGATATGCTGTGATATGCGAGAAGACGTTTAAAATCCCATTGCCCCACAGCCAAGAACACACCAATGACCATACTCAAAACACCCAATGCAACCAATACCCAGCTAACCGAAATGGACACACCAAAAACGTTAAAGAAAATTCTCACAAGCGAGTAAATGCCAAGGGACTTAATCAGAACACCAGAGAGCATTGCGGAAATTGGGGCAGGAGCTGACGGGTGAGCATCAGGCAGCCAGGCGTGGAACGGCACGAGGGCGGCTTTTAAGCCGAAGCCGACAATAAACAAGGCCAAGGCAAATTTTAAGCCTGCATTTATACCGGAGTTCTGGATTGCCTTTGAAATGTAGGCCATATTAAGGGTGCCTGTATTGCCGTAAACAAGAGCAACAGCAAAAAGAATGAATATAGAAGCGATACTGCCCAGCACCATATATTTAAAGGATGCCTCAAGCTCTTCGTGCTCACAGCCAAAGCCGACAAGGGCGTAAGATGCGAGTGAAGCAATTTCCAGAAACACAAACAAATTGAAAATATCTCCGGAGAGGACGACGCCGTTCATACCTGCGACCATAAGCAGAAACAGGCTCAGGTATTTTTTCTTGGCTGTGTACTGCTCCATATACCTTACGCTGAAGAGCATTGCAGCGGCACTGACAACACTAATAGCCAGAAGCATAAGAGAGCTTAAACCGTCAAGGACAAGATTAATCCCGAGCGGAATAGACCATTTGCCTATCTCATAAACCTCTGATTTACCAATAGAAGCAACAGCAAAAACGAGCAGGAAAACGGTTACCAGATTGGCTAAGAGCGTTGCGGCAGTTTTGCCTCCTCTGCCGAAAGCCGGGAGCAAAAACGCCATAACTAAAGGGACAGCAATGAAGAAAGGCAGCGGTATAATCATCCCTTTAATCTCCTTATTTGAGTAATGTCAAAGGTGCCGTATTTTTCGTAAGTTCTGATGCATATCGAAATCATAAGCGCCAACGAACCCAGGCTGATAACGATTGCCGTAAGCACAAGGGCCTGAGGCAGCGGGTCAACAGAACTGCTAATAAATTGCTCCAGTCCAGCATCGAGCTGGCTCTTGTCGATAATGGGCGCTGTACCGCCGGAACGATAGCCGAGCATAATAAGGAAAAGATTGACGGCGTATTCCATAACCGTAATGCCTATGACAATCTTGACCATATTCTTTTTGACGACTGCACAATACAGCCCGAGCATAAACAGTAAAAAGCATAGTGCATAAGGCATTAGTCTCACCCCGTTAGAAATTTTCTCTTCTCATACTATATTCTTTTCGTATCATCTTATCACCCCGTCATAGAATTACTAACGGGGTTTATCCCTTATTTGTTAGCCGATGTACCACGTCTGAACGTCGAAAGAAGAAAAATTACCATAAACAGTGATGCACCAACCTTCAGTCCAATGGCGATATTTGATAATGGTATAGTGCCGGCACTTATAAGACGCAAAGACTCACCCAGCCGGTACTTTTGATACAGGAAATTAAAGAAAAAAGTACCTCCGAGTGCAAAACCCAAAATAGCAATCAGAGCAAAGAGCAACGCGCCGAGACAATCGAGCTTTGAGTCAATCGCCAAAGGCAGGTCTTTTTCCACGAATTCTCTGCCAAAAGCCAGCATAAGCAGCACATAGGACGAAGCCAAAATCACACCGCCGGCAAATCCGCCGCCGGGCGTAAGGTGTCCAAAAAGAACAATGTAAATACCAAACAGGACAATCAGCATTTTAACCCAACTGCTGATAGTTTTTACTATTATTGTCATTCCTTTCATAAATTCAGGTCCTCCGGCAGTTTCCTGGTCTTTTTTCGCAGCATCACAGCAGCGCCTATAATCGAAGTAAACAGGACGGTCGCCTCACCGAGTGTATCATAAGCGCGATAGTCCAGGATAACCGATGCCACGATGTTCGCCGCCCCGGTGTCGTCCAGCCCCTTTTTGATGTAGGTCTGGGAAGCGGTATCGGGGACCTCGGCAAAGATAGGCGTTCCAAAATTGGGCAAAGTCTCAAATACTTGCACGCCGGCCAAGAAAATTACAAAGATAATCACGACTGAAATAACCGTCCCGAAAAACTCTTTGCTACCAGTTATAAAAGTCAGGTCGCGAGAGATTGTGGCGCGAATCAGGATAATCAAACCTAAAACTTCCACAACAATCTGAGTTATTGCAATGTCCGGCGCCCGCAAAAAAAGAAACATCAAAGAAGCACCGAAACCAATTGCGCCGATGCAGATTACCGAACTTAAAAGATTATTGGTTTCAATCGCAATAATAGCAGCGACTATCATAAACAGCAGTAAGACGTAGAATATAGCCATATTAACCTCACCGAACTTCGCAAATTACAAATATAATTATCAATAATCCCAAAACCACCCAGGTCAAATACATCGGAAGCACCCCGGAGTGAAGCCATCGCAGAAAATCAGTCAGGCCCAGCCCACACCTTCCGCCTTGATTGTATGGGTCGAAGTATCCTTTTTCCTGCCCCGTGTATAGCTGTTTCAAGCCGCCCATACGCGAAACAGTTTTGTAGAAGTGCGTCCCTGGTATCCTCATATCTTCATTATTCTGCACCTCGCCACAGGTCCAGGTCGGCACGGTTCTGAGATTTTTAGATAATTTCGCGATGAGCCAGATGAGCACGCCGAGACCAATGCCAATTATTATCAAGATTGTAGCAAGCCCGGACGACCAGGTACTCAAGAGGGGTTCTTCTATGCTTACACCCACGCCCAAGGCAGGATAAATGAGGTAATCAAGCGGAATCCAATAAGCGACTCCAAAAACCACACATAGCAAAGCAAGCACTATCATCGGAATGGTCATCGCCGGAGAAACTTCCTTTACTTCTCTTAAATCGTCCGGGAGACGAGAAAGGAACATTGAGTGCAGGAGTTTTACAAATGAAGCCAGCGTAAGCGCGCTACCAAACATTGCACAGGTAAGCCAGATGGGCCACAATTTAGCAAGTCCGCCGGCTTGCGATGTTCCCATCTGGATTACGCCTTGATAAACCATCCACTTGGAAACAAAACCGTTGAAAGGCGGTATGCCGGAAATGCTCAGAGCAGCAATCAGACAAGTAATAAACGTTAGCGGCATTTTTTTACCCAGGCCTCCCACTTTACTCAAATCTCGCGTTTTTAGCCGGTAGATAACTGCACCAGCACAGAGAAACAAAAGTGCTTTGAACAGAGCGTGATTTATCAGGTGAAACAAGCCTCCAGCCACTCCTACTACTACTCCTGTGCCGATACCTAAAAGCATATACCCAATCTGACTAACGCTATGATACGCAAGAAGTCTCTTGGAGTCGTGCTGTACAAGAGCCATCATTACGCCGATTATTATAGTTACAGACCCTAAGGCGCAGAGGATAAATTGCCAAAAAATGACGCTAAGAAACATCTGCCAGAACACCCTTATTATTACGTAGATGCCGACTTTAATCATCACGCCGGATAGCAGAGCGGATATAGGAGAGGGAGCAGCCGGATGAGCATCAGGAAGCCATGTATGCAGTGGTATTATTCCGGCCTTAACTGCGGCACCTATCAAGAAGCCAAGCAGTAAAAGATGAGTAATGCTCGGGCGGAAGACGAGTCCTGATAGAGCAGCCATATTTACGGTCCCTTTGGAATAAAAGATGCTAATCATACTGAGAAGCATACATAATGCTCCCGCCTCACTCATTACGAAATACTTTACCGCTGCCTTTACGGATTCTTCTTGATTGTCAAACATTACCAAGAAGAAAGCTGCCAGGGTCATAAACTCCCAAAATAGAAAGAGACTGAACAGGTCACCAGATGCCACCGTTCCATTCATAGAGCCGATGAAAACTAATAGGAGGCAATAATACGTGTTCAGCCGCCTATACTTCTTCATATAGCTGAGTGAAAATACACTGGCTAAAAACCCAAGAAAAGAAATGAGCGTTGTTAGCACCAGAGCTAAAAAGTCCATTCGCAGACTGAGAGAAATTGTCGGTGAAGAAAAATACTCAAGCTCAATGCCGGTTTTAGAAACGACCGGAAAAAAGGAAAGTGCTAATACAAGAGTGGCTAAGGAAACAGAAACAGCCAAAAATTCTCTTATTTTTTTGGGAGAACAAAGGGTGAAAATTCCTCCCACAAACGGAATTAAAATGGGGTAAACTAATAGATTCATTTTCTTCCTACTTGTTTTCTAATTTTCTCGGTTTTCTCGCGACTGAGTCGAAGTAACTCTTCGCCATTATGTGTGATACTGCCGTGCCGGTCAACAACGGCTAATCTTTCGGTGCAACTATAGCAGGGGTCAACCGCAGCAAGTGTAAGCGTAACATCGGCGATATGCTGACCAATGCAAGAAGCCCTGAACGAGGGCACATTGACATAGCTCGGTGCTCTGACCTTGTGTCGAATCGGCCTGTTGCCGCCATCACTGCGGACGTAATGAAACGTCTCACCCCTGGGGGCTTCGGCGTGGCCACAAGCCTCGCCCGGCGGTATCTCCTTAACCTCGACGGCGATAGGGCCGCCTGGAAGCTTCTTGAGGGCCTGCCTGACCATCTTAATAGATTCGATGGTTTCCAGAAGGCGGACAACTGCCTTGGCAAAGACGTCGCCTTCGGTCTGGGTAATAACATTCCAGTCCAGATCCCCATAAGCTGCATACGGGTCATCATGCCTTACGTCGATAGCAACGCCGCTACCTCTGGCAGTCGGGCCTGTTACCGCATATTTGATGGCATCTTCCTTGCTCAGCGTGCCCACGCCTTTGAGCCGGGCGTGCAGAACAGGGTCGTCAAGCACAGCCTTTGTGAGCATTTCAGTTTTCTTTTCGATTAAATCGAGCTCTTTCAACATTTTAGGTATAAGCTCATTTGGGATATCTTCCCGACAGCCGCCTACCTTGACGTTTCCGTAATTGTTTCTGTTACCCGTTATTTCTTCCAACAAATCGAGCACCGGCTCACGATACTTCCAGGCCCACATAAAGACGGTGTCATAACCGATAAAGTGCCCGCCAAGACCTACCCATAACAGATGGCTGTGGATACGCTCAAGCTCGTTTATAATCGTGCGGACGTATAAAGCACGGTCCGGCGGTGTTACGCCGGCAAGCTCCTCGACCGCATTTATGTAAGCGAGGGGATGTGAAGCTGAACAAATCCCACATATACGAGATACCAAAAACGGAACCTGGTCAAACTGAAGTGTTTCGCTGAGTCTCTCTATGCCGCGATGGTTATAAGATATTCTTACGTCTATATCGGTTACGATTTCACCATCAACGGTTAACTGGAAAAATTCCATCTCTTCCTGCAACGGATGGAAAGGCCCGACTGGAAGAATCGGTTTCGACAATGGAACGACCCGCCTGGCAGTTGATTGCGATTGGACGGCTGGACGACCGGATGGTGAACCATCCACCAGTTGTACCGGCAGCTCCGTATCTTTCCTCAACGGATAAACACCCTGGGGCCAGTCATCAGACAAAATCAATCGTCTCATATCAGGATGGTTCTTAAAATCGATTCCCAAAATGTCGTGTATTTCTCTTTCTATCCACCGGGCGCCCGGTAGAAAAGTCGAAATAGATTCAATTGTCGGGTTTTCGCGGTCGCGAATGAAGGCTTTTAAGGTAACAAAACAGCCGGTCTGGTCATTTGAATAATGATAAAGAACCTCGAAGCAATTATCGCAGTCAATACCAGTAGCAATTACAAACCTTAAAGGCACATCTTCAAAAAGAAACTTGTTGACGGCGTAACTATTTTCAGCCTCACATAAAAGGAAGATTCTATTGTCCGCCTTTTGCTCTATATCTATGAGTCTGTCTTTAATTTCCGAGAGCTTATTGTTTAGCTCTTCCCGGTTCATACGTATATCCTATTATAAAACCGACAGCGCCTTTACTACGCCGGATATCATTGCTTCCGGCTTCGGCGGACAGCCCGGCACATAAGCAATAATTGCATTGGGGTCGATTTCCTTGATTATCTTATCAACCGGCCCAACCACATGGTAAGCACCATTAAATATACCTGTGTCACAAGCACAGGCGCCTATCGCAAAGACAACGCAGGGCTTCGCAGTCTGGCGATACACTTCCCGCAGTCGCGGAGCAGCCTGGGCGGTAACCACGCCGGTTACCAGCAGAGCATCGGCGTGTCGAGGTGAGCCAACCAGTTTGATGCCAAACCTCTCAACGTCATACTTGGGCGTTAGCAAATTTACAATTTCGATATCGCAATTGTTGCACGCGCCTGTATTAACGTGAAACACCCACACCGATTTTTTCAATGACCATATTTTCCAGCTCATAAATTCATCCCTTCGGCTACGCTCAGAGCAGGCCTTTATTCGCTCAGGACAAGCTTACAGCCAGTTGATGCCATAATGACTGCCTATTGATGCAAGTATAACAGCGACAGCCAAAACAATCCCGCAATAGACCCAGAAAAATTTCATCGCCTGGTCAATCCGCAGACGCGGGTTGGTATTCTTTATCAAAATCAACAGCACCAGAACCAAAACATACTTTCCGATTCCCCATACCAACGGCCAGCCTGTTGTGCCGAATCCTCCGAGAAAAACCATCACCAAAAACAGCGGCAGGGCCACAAGCATCATAGCCTGCATAACCTTCCAAACCGCAAGCAAGGCCCCGGAATATTCTATAATTATGCCGCCGGCCACTTCGGTTTCGGACTCGGCTATATCAAACGGGACAAATCCAAGCTTTGCCTGAACACATAATAATGCAGCCAAGAACGCTAACATTCCAGAGATGCTAAAGGCCGGGGTATATTCGGCGATTGCAGCTAAATTCAACTGGCCGCCGGTCTTAATAATCACCACAATAAAGGCCAAAACAAGCGGAAGCTCGTAACCCATTACCAGTTTCATTTCTCTGCTGGTGCCGAGCGCTGCGTGAGGGCTGGCACTGGCACTGCTGCCGAGAATCAATGCCAGCGAAGGCAGCACCATCAGATAAATCGCCACGATGATGTCACCGACAAAGGCCGTCTGGGCGATGGTGATGCGCCAGAGCATCGTCGAAAACAATAACACGCCTGCAAGACCGACAAGCGGGGCTGCAAGGAAAACGGTTCGCTGAGCGTCCTGCGGTATGAGAGTTTCTTTGCCCATAAGTTTCATAATGTCGTAGAAAGGCTGGAAAAACGGCGGGCCGACTCGCCATTGCACAAGAGCACTAACTTTGCGAACTATCCAGGAGGCGACCAGACCCAAAACGACAGTGAATACAAACCCTGGAAAAATCAGAATCCAGAACAAATTCTGCATTGCATCAATCATCTCTTTGCCTTTTCCCTTAAAAACGGCTCCCACAAAATGCCGCCGGAGACGTTGACAACGATATCTTCGAGAACCTCTACCAAATCACCTTTTACCTCAACTTCTATGTAATCTATACTTGCGTCCTGGCAGGTATTCACGCACAATGGTTTTTCACCCGGAGTCAATCTTCCTCTGCACACATCGCAAACGCTGCTCGGGAAAGGTATCAAATCTGTATATATCGTTCCAAAAGGGCAGGCTATTGCACAACTGCCGCAGCCGGTACATAACATATTTGCCCGTTTAAGTACACCGGCATCATTGTTCCTGGTCGGCACTTTCTCCAGAGCTCTCTGAGGACAGGCGTTGATACACGGTGCAGCATAGCATCTGCGACATATCAAGGCGAAACGAATCATCTCCAATAGTGAATCGATTCCTTTATTTTCAGGATGATGCTTGTATGAACACCGAACTTTGGACTCATCCTGAAGTTTGCATTTTGCCAAATCGATTATTAATTTCGCACCCATAGTCTCGTATCTCGTGCTTGGCTTACAAACTTTACGTTTCAATCCCAGATATTCGGGTGGCTTTTTATCTGGTCATAGGTAAAGACAGGGCCGTCTTTGCAGACATAATACTTGCCTAACATACAATGGCCGCATTTGCCCACACCGCAGCTCATATTCTTTTCCATCGATAGGTAAATCCTCTCGGCGGGAAATCCAAATTCCAATAATTTCATGGTAGTGAATTTCATCATAATCGGCGGACCACAAACCACCGCCGCGGCATTTGGAATATTCACGTCATTACGAGCCAGGATAGTAGTTACCACGCCGACTTTGCCGGCCCAGTTGCCTTTTGCTACATCGACGGTAAGTTTTATATTTACATTATCAATTTTTTGCCAGGGGCCGAAAAGCGTGTTTTTGTAGATAAAATCATCGGGTGTTCTCGCTCCGAATCTGCAAACCACGGATTTAAAATCCTCAATTCTCTCAACGAGGGTCAAAAACAAAGACCTTATCGGCGCCAAACCCACACCGCCGCCGATGATATAGATTTCTTTGCCGAGGAAATCGTTAAGGGGATAGCCCTTACCATAAGGCCCCCGAATGCCGACCTTTTGTCCCTTTTGGCACTCGTGTAGTAAAGACGTTACTCGACCGGCCTTCATAATTGTGATTTCCATCTTATTCGTGTCTGAAGGCGACGAGGAAGGAGTAAAGGGCGCTTCACCTTCGCCGGGCAAAGTCAGCTCCACAAACTGGCCTGTCTCAAACTTGAATGTTTCTTCCAGCACAACGACAAAACTTTTAATCGTTGGCGATTCGTCTATGATATCAACAATTCCGCCGTTTACAGGCTGGTAGAGATTACGATTCATTTTGCAGCTTTCACTTTTGTCCTGTCTTTACCTTTAAGCTCTTCATTTAACTTTTTTAATACATTGCGGATATCCACTTCGCCCGCCTCGGCATCGACACATCTGCCACAGCCAACGCACATGTTGATTCCATACCTGTCGAGAAAATAAGAAAACTTGTGCATAAAACGATGTCTGAGCCTGTCTGCGAGCACTTTGCGTGGATTTGCACCGCCGGCCACCTCGGCATAAGAAAGCCTCATGCAACTGTCCCACATCTTCATCTTGGCAAAGTAATCCTTCTGCTTGGTGTCAAAAAGATAGAAGCAGTGGCAGGTAGGACAAACCCGCGTGCAGGCCTGACATTCAACGCAGGTTTTCGCTTCCTGGTCATAAACATCGGAGTCCCAGCTTTTTTCCACAATCTTATTAACCGGCAAATCGAATTTCAGGTCGGCGTTATTCTGCTGGAGCTGCTTTTGCGTTTCCACCCTGTTTTTGTCTCGCTCAGCCAGCAAGGCATCTTCAACCTTGGCAAAAAGATGAGGGTATTTTTCTATAAAATCTGTGCCCTTTTGCGAGCCGACTTCGATGATAAAGCCATCCTTTACCTGCGAAACATTCAAATCAAAGCCGCTCTGTGCAAAGGGGCGTCCATCCATAACATTGCAGAAACAGCTCTCGGCAGGCTCGAAACAATCGGAGGAGATTATGAACATTTTCTCCCGCCGAGCCACATAAAACGGGTCTTCAAATTCCTCTTCCAAAAAGACTTTATCCAGAACTTCGATGGAGCGCAAATCGCAGTCTTTCAGCCCAAAGACGGCAAATGGCTTTATCTCTTGCGGCTCGAAGGGCTCAGGAAAAACCGCAGCAAGCTCCCGCAGCGGAAACAAAAACTCTTTGACAGGCATACAAGCGCGTATGTTATTGAACTCGACCGGGACATCGGCAGAGGGGTCGTATCTATTATATACATAATGCTTTGCGGTCTTTTTGGGGACATAAAGGTCCATCTGTTCGGCAACAGCATCCAAAAATGGCTTTAATTCACTTATAAGAACAGTCTGCATTTTACTTAATCAATTTACATAATGATGTAACGCAGCGCCTTGTATTCCGCTGAACATAAGTAGTCGAAAAGAATCTACTATTTTTTGCGAATAAGAGCATAATTATCTAATTTGGACATTTAACTTACCGGCGTATAGTAAGGCAAGCAAGCCAGGTCCATCGCAATATCAATGGTTATTACCTTGACTTTCTTAGGTACCGCTATATAGCACGGAGATAAATTCAGGATACCCTTTATACTCGCTTTGACCAATGCGTCCGCTGTCTCCTGGGCGACCTGTCGCGGAACGGCCATAATCGCAAGCTTGATTTTCCGCTTCTTCAAGGTCCGCAGCTTTGAAACGTCTTCAATCGTGACATTCTTTATTTTCCTGCCGACTTTTTTAGGATTAACATCGAAAGCGGCTGCGATGTCGAAACCATATATTCCGAAGCCGGGATGCGTCAAAATCGCCGAGCCCAGATTGCCCACTCCAACGAGGGCTGCTTTTTGACCAACATCAAGTTTGAGAATTCTTTTGATTTCCTTTGCGAGCTTTTCGATATTGTAGCCCACTCCGCGAGTGCCGAAACCACCAAAGTAAGAAAAATCCTTCCTTATCTGCCAGGGATTAACGCCTACAAAATCGGCCAGCTTTTTGCTCGAGATGCTTTTTCGGCCCCGCTCAGAGGCAAGCAGCAGACCTCGCAGATAAATCGGCAGCCGCCGGATGGTCTCATCTGGAATTCTTCTGTACCTCATTTTACTATCCTATGAAGACTTAGTGCTTGCGTTCACATTCACAAAAATTGTAAAAAACAAATTTTATACAAGATGATTATCGCATCCGTCAAGAAAATTCAAATAATTTTATTTGTCCCCACGAAAATACTCATTGTCTTAATTGCTTTACAGATGTGAAGTTACTGTCTAACGCGGCGAAAAAAACAAAAAATAAAAAGATTTTTGTAAATTTTTTGCCGCAACAATATCTAATTGCAATACCGGCCTGCCGGATATAAAATTAAAAGAAATTTATCAGAGCTTTTTTTTCTTTTAGGTCTGTTAGGCCGGGCTTGAGCATAATTGATTTTCTTTACCGGGAAAATCTGCGTTTTGCGTAAATTTATGAGTTTCAATGAGTTTTGCGCCCGTAGCTCAGTAGGATAGAGCATCGGTTTCCTAAACCGAAGGTCGCAGGTTCGAATCCTGCCGGGCGTATTAAAAACGCCGTTTTTGATAACCCCAAAGTGATACAAAAGTGATACAAATGGTACTGGATGGTACTGCGTGATATAGGATAGCATACCATCTATAGCATAAAAGTGAGCATAAAAAGTTTAGTGATGATATAAGGGTGGCACTGAAAACAAATTGGTTTATTGAATTATCCAAAATCAAGTGGTTATCAAAGGATTATAACGGTCGAGTACAACGTTATATTATAAGATGTTAGTAAAGAAAGATTATTCTCGAAAATATTCCGACGAACTATCGCAATATATGTTTTTGTTTGTTGGTCATTATCTTTTGAAATTTGTTCGTTCCTCGTAAAACATCAATTCCGATAAAAGTTCTTATACAATTTGAACAGAATTAAGTCATTTCAATGGATAGTTTAAATCTCTTGTACTTATAATCTTGCTGAGTTGTATAAGCAGTAATTAAAACTGTGTACGTGCCAGGGGCCTGCCCTTTTGTATCCAGTTCAACTCCATAGTCAAAACTGTCTTCGCCAAGTATGTCTAATTCAGAATGAAGTATATAATAATAAGTGTTGCCAGGTACACGTACACGTCCATGTTTGGTTTTACCAGGAATAACACTAACAGCCCTATCGGTTCCTGATAGAGTAAGAGGTCTTTGGAACCGCATATCTAAAACAACACCGGTTAAAGTGAGTTTACTTAAATTCCTAAATCGAAACAAAATCTGTTTAGCTTGGTCTCCTGTAGACAATGACGATGTCCCATTCATAGTTGAAGGTTAGAAAAAGTGGCGGTTCCTAAAAGCCAAATCTGGTATGATTTGGCAAAAAATTGTTAACCATTAATTGAAAGGAACCGCCATGAAAAGAACAGATTAC
>Ga0315314_1001509_pt1 | contig 20929 bp, 17 predicted proteins | sample TDP9_MG_FD_203631 | JGI IMG/M metagenome (GOLD analysis project Ga0315314, IMG submission 203631) | Freshwater sediment microbial communities from Lake Towuti, South Sulawesi, Indonesia - TDP9 | ecosystem: Environmental > Aquatic > Freshwater > Lake > Sediment | place: Indonesia: South Sulawesi... | reverse complement strand
GAACGTGGGAAGAGTTTTCACTACTTATATTGGTAATTGTCAGCAGAGGTCTACTTGGTTTCATTATTCACTTGGAAGGAAAATGGGGTAAACTAGAAGAGAACCAGCCACAACACGAGTAGTATGGCTTCTTAGAAGAAGTCAAAATTGATCAAGAGTGCTCGGTTTATGGGCAGGCTCACCGTCTGCCCCAATTAGTTTTCTCCCACAATCTTTCGTGGATGTAGTAAAACAGAGTTTTTAGAAAGTTTGAGGCTAATCCTATAGCAATGGACTCGGACCAGCTTCTTAGTACGATAAAGGATATGATTATTGTTATCAGTAGGGCGACGATTCTCCATGTAATAGATTTGACGATAGATCGTCTTTTGGAGTCCATCGATGTCCCTTCTTGCTATTTGAGGATTGTTGACCAGCTTTTCGAGCATATTTTGGACTTTTTCTCAAGAGCGTTATTTAGTGCTATTAGGGCTATGCTTGCGCCATTATCTGCTATTCTGGTGATGTTCCAGAGTATTAGCCTCAAATGCGGAATTTCGGGGAGTTCCTGCATTAGTCTATCTCTTTCCAGTTCGATGAATGTTAACATTTCTAGAAGACTGTTTGCGATTTTAATGTCGCCAATGAAGAAGCAGTCTACAGACTTTAAGACTAGGTCATGGGCTAGGTCATTTAAATTGCTTATTCTCTGGGTTACCCATTTTGGGGTTTTTTCCTTGTATTTCTGTAATAGCTCAATGACTCTGCGTGCTGTTTCTTCTGCGTAATCAGCAATCAGTTCGAGATATCTTAACATGAGTCCAAAGTATAGAACGTTTAAGGGGTCTTTCAGTCCTATTTCTTCAGCGACCTCTTTTTTCCGTTGTGCGGATATTAGTAGTCGCATGGCAAGTAAGCACATCGCATCGGCCTCATCCTCTCGTTCTATAGCGTCCTTTGCCAGTGAAATGTCGGACTCCGCTAATGCTTGCGTTGCTTCTTTCACGATAGTTAACGATATTACAGAAAGCCTCCGCAATAACATATCCAAATTGAACTTCCTCGTGTCAACAGAGCATTGGAGCGTTATACGATCTGATGTCTCCTCAACAATCCCTAATCCAATTAGTTTCGGTATTATATTTCTTATTTCCTCGATCTGTTCTGCTTTTACTCTTTCAGAGGATATCATTGAGAAGACATCGCGACCAAGGATGTAGCTGCCAACGACTATCCGCTCCAGCATCCTTGGTTCGTCGCATAGGTCAGCGTTGCAAGTGTACTCTTCAACTACTTCTTCGGATATGTGGAGCTTGCTGGGATATAGCTTAAGTGATCTATCGGGTTCACGAATCAGAAGAACATTGTCTCCACGTTTTAGATCCATTTCCTTTACCCAACTACTGGGTAGAGAGACAGCCAAGGTGGAATAACCCACTTTTTGTAACTTTCTAGTTTCCATCTGTGTCATCCTCAATATTTATAGTATTTACTAATATGTTGAATATAAGCATTACGTATTTATATCTCGCAAACCATATTTACAACTCGAAAAAGGGGGCGATGTAAATGGTAAAATGGAAAAGTGTGAAAGTTCGACAAGAACTCTTGGAAGAAGTCGAGTCTGAACTGAAAAAGGAGGAACATCGAACTCTATCCGAATTCATTTCAGATGCCATTCGACTTCGATTGGAAACATTAGCGAAAGAAAGAGTAACTACATACATGGAGCAAGACGAAAAGGGAAGAATTGCTCAAACACAAGGCCAGCTTTTGTACACACCAAAACACATATGGGTTGAGTTGACGTTGCAAGGAACTATAAGGCTAGGCGTATCAGACTACTTCTCAAGCCAGCTCAAAGGAATAGTCTTCGTTGAAACAGACCACGTAGGAACAAATGTGTCTGGTGACAAACCCTTCGGAGTGGTCGAAACGGCTGCAGGATGGCCCTTCGTGATTCATGACATGTACTCACCAATTGAGGGAAAAATAATCAATGTGAACAAAGAAGTCGTCAACGATCCATACATCTTGAACGGAAACGCTTACCAATGGATCATAGAGATCAAACCTAGCGACTCACAGTCTGATAAAGAACTCCAGAAACTCCTGAACCTAGAGGAATACGAGAAATACATAGCCAAGCTTGAAGGTCTACCTCGAAAACCGCTAAGCGATTCAGAGCTAAACGAGATCGTAGAAGAAATAAAAAGTTAGACTCCACGTGACCTGAAAATCAAAGAACGATGGAAGAAATCCTATGACAAAATGGCGAACTGTACGCGTCAGACACGAACTCGTAGCCGCTGTAGAAAGCGCGCTTAAGACGAGCCAATATAAAAGCCTCTCTGAGTTTGTGTCTGACGCTGTTCAGCTACACCTTGATGGGCTAAGGCAGAATCGAAAAGGAAATCTCAAAAGACCAATTGAATGTCCAGTGATTCACGATCGACTTCTCTTTACTCAAAATCATATGTGGGTGATGGTAACCCCAGAGGGGAATGTAAGAGTAGGTTTATCAGATTTTGCCCAAACTCGCATGGATGGAATTGTTAGCATTCAAACGGACCGTATCGGAAGCGAAGTAAAAAAGGAAAAACCGTTCGGCACAATTGAAACTTGGCTGTTCAGATTTGACCTGTACTCGCCAGTCGATGGCAAAATTATGAAGTTAAACGAAACCCTTCGGAAAGAGCCTTTTCTGATCAATCAAGACCCATATGAAAAGGGTTGGATAGCCGAAATTAGCCCCAGCAACTTAGTCACTTTCGAAGAAGAGTTAAGAGACTTGATGAGACCAGACCAATACGGGACGTGGGCCAGTAAGCTACAACAGTCTCGAGTCTTGGGTACATGATTAGTCTCCACTTTCTTGGTGTTAACGGACTTTCTATAGCGGAGATGCTTGAAACATGGTTATAGCGAGTTGCGCTTCAGGGGAGAAACGAAGACTACCGCCTTGTCGTGCCGCTTGTCCCTCGGGTGTCAATGTTCAGGGATACGTTTCATTGCTTCAACAAGGCAGATTCAAAGAAGCCGTAGAACTTATAAGAACAAGCATGCCTTTTCCGGCGATTTGTGGCAGAATCTGCGTCAGTCCCTGTCAAGAGGCGTGTTCAAGGAAAAACATCGACAAACCTGTAGGCATTCGGCATTTGAAACGACTCGCCGCAGATATCGAACGTGAACAAGGGAGGGTCAAATCCAACTTCATACCCAAGGTCCATAGTGAAAAAGTAGCCATAATTGGCGCTGGCCCAGCAGGATTAACCGCTGCATATGAACTTGCAAAACTTGGTTACCCAGTCACAGTTTTTGAGCGGATGCCCGAACCTGGTGGCATGATGCGGTATGGCATCCCCGATTATCGCCTAAAAAAATACGTTGTGACCAACGAGATAGCCTACATTCAAGACATGGGTGTCGATATAAAAACTGGGATAGAGTTCGGCAAAGACGTAAATCTTGATACATTACGAAAAGAGGGATACAAAGCCATATTCATAGCAATTGGAGCACAACTTAGTAGCAAACTAAGAGTTCCGGGTGAGGATTTTGAGGGTGTTTTTCACGCAGTTGAGTTCTTGAGACTTGTGGCTCTTGGAGAAACCGTTGACATAGGTGAAAGAGTAGCAGTTATTGGAGGTGGCGACAGCGCTATTGATGCCGCGCGAACGTCACTTAGGCTTGGAGCTAGTAAGGTCATTATTCTGTACCGCCGCTCACGTGATGAAATGCCTGCCCTTCCAAATGAAATAGAAGCTGCCGAAAAAGAAGGAGTAGAGTTCCACTTTTTGGTCACACCCACAAAAATTGTTGGCGAAGGGGGAAAGGTCAGGGCTATCGAATGTTTGAGAATGGAACTGGGAGAACCAGACGCCAGTGGCAGAAGGCGCCCAGTGCCCATTCCAGAAACCGAACACATGTATGAGGTGGACACTGTTATTCCAGCAATCGGCCAAGTGACAGAAACGTCGTATCTCCCTTCTATTCTCTTAGATCAGCGTACGAATACGATCTTGACCGATCCATTAACGCTCGAAACTAAACTTCCCGACGTATTTGCAGGTGGCGATGTTGCCACTGGTCCTGCAAGTGTTATTGAGGCTGTAGGGGCTGGTAAGCGTGCCGCCATCTCAATTGACCGTTATTTGGAGGGTAGGGACTTAAGCTCTGGCAGGGAAGAGAAGATTGAGGACGTGACTTGGGTTGAAGATTGGAAAAAGATATTGGGAAAGCCTGAGAGGTATGTAGATCCTCACACTGATGTGGGAAAGCGTGAGGTGACCTTGGAGGAAGCAGATGAGCTTTTTGCGAAGATTAAAGAGGCTGCTAAGTCTGAGGCTCAGCGATGCCTCGGTTGTGGTCCATGCAGCGAATGCCTTGGAAATGAAGGGTTGTGCGAAGCCGACAAAGCAGTTGTTGATGAGGCTCTATGTACAGGCTGCAACGTTTGTGCCGTCGTTTGCCCTTTTGGCGCCATAAAAAAAGACGATAGGGGAATAGCTCAAGTGAAGGAGACCACTTGCAAGGGATGTGGCATTTGCAGCGCATGTTGTCCTGAAAGGGCGATCGCAATGCAACGATTCACAAACGCTCGAATCGCGACGGATGTTGAGGATGCGTTAAGGATGGAGTTTGCATGATGTCTAGACCCAGAATTGTTGGTTTTGTATGCAACTGGAGTCTACCCACAGAGATCGGTGCTCCAATTACTGGCAGAATAGCTGGCTATCCTAAAGTGCGCCTTGTACGAGTACCTTGCGTGGGAAGAATTGATCCAGTTATTGTATTGGAAACCCTTAGTAAAGGGGCAGATGGCGTCTTAATAATAGGCTGCAATCCTCCCGATTGCCATTACGTCGAAGGAAATCTTCAAGCAGAACGTGCCGTCCAAATTCTAAAGAAACTCCTTCAATTGGCTGGTCTAGAATCTGAACGCTTAAAGCTTCTTTGGTATACATCTTCGGATAAGAGAAGCTTCGGTCACCAGATTGGACAATTCTTCAAAGAAATCGGAAACCTTGGTCCTTTATCACTCAAGAATGAACGACCTGAGTCAGAACTTGCTATGAATGTCTTGGTGGCGAAGAACGTAGCTTCTTCTTTCAGATTCAGAGTCTTGCTCGGCAGAGAAAAGGAGTTGACGGAAGCCGTTAACACCTATGGAGAGAAGATTCCACCAGAGGAGTTTGACGACCTGTTAGATGACATTGTTGAAACAGAGTTTATTCGGCACAAGATTCATGTCCTGACAAAAACTACGCCGTCTTCGGTTAAAGCTTTGGCTGAAGCAGTTGGGGTGAACCCAGCAATAGTGCTTGACCACATCGTGAATCTGCGTAGAAAAAACATGATAGCATTGGATCACGTTGAAGGAACAACTCCATTCTATAAGGCGTTGGTGGTAGAATAAATGGCAAACAAGAAGATTGGGTCCGTTCTTATTGTTGGTGGGGGAGTTGCCGGTATACAAGCGTCTTTAGACGTAGCGGATTCTGGGTTCAAAGTATACCTACTCGACCAGGGACCGAGCATTGGCGGGGTAATGGCTCAACTTGACAAGACATTTCCAACAAATGATTGCTCAATGTGTATTCTTTCACCTAAACTAGTAGCAACCGGAAGACATCCAAACATCACAATTTTGACAAACTCTGAAATAACAGGATTAAAGGGAAAAGCTGGAAACTTCGAAGTAAAACTTCGAAAACGAAGTCGTTACATAATCGAAGACAAATGCAACGGCTGCGGACTCTGCGCGCAGAAATGCCCAATCGAAGCCATAGACACATACAACGAAAAGCTAAGCAACAGAAGCGCAATCTATGTAGACTATCTTCAAGCAGTTCCACTAAAGTATATGATTGACCGTGAAAAATGTATCGGATGCGGAACGTGCTACGAAATCTGCAAGGCACAGGCAATAGATTATGATCAGAAAGACAGCCAAACCACATTAAAAGTAGGCTCAATAATTCTTGCACTTGGATTCGAAGCCTTCGATGCAAAAGCAAAAAGCGAGTACGGGTATGGACGCTTCCGAAATGTTGTGACAAGCATTGAATTCGAACGTATTTTGAGCGCTTCTGGACCGTACGGAGGATTGGTCTTAAGGCCTTCAGATGGCGAAATTCCGAAGAAAATTGCCTTTATTCAATGTGTGGGTTCGAGGGACGTTCAGCTTGGAAACAACTATTGTTCTGCTGCATGCTGCATGTATGGCATGAAAGAGGCAGTAATAGCCAGAGAACATACGCCTTCGAAGCTTGATAGCACAATCTTCTACATGGATCTTCGAGCGTATGGAAAAGAATTCGACGCTTATTATAATCGTGCAAAAGAAGAGTGGGGCATAAAGTTTGTGAGGTCAAGGGTGGCTGGAGTAACTGAAGACCCATCTACAGGAAATCTTTTCGTTCACTATGTGGAGGACGAGACGCCTAAAACAGAAGAATTCGACATGGTTGTTCTGTCTATTGGAATGCAACCACCAAAAAACGTTGAAGCCTTGGCTAAAAAATTGGGAATAAAACTTAACAAGTACAAGTTCTGCGAAATCGAAACTTTTTCGCCCATGGAAACATCAAAGCCAGGCATATTCGTCTGTGGGGTATTCTCAGCTCCAAAGGACATTCCTGAAAGCGTTGCACAAGCCAGTGGCGCAGCAGCAAAGGCCATGAGTATTATTGCATCTGAGAGAGGGACCTTGGTGACTCCAAAAGAGTATCCGTCTGAAAGAGACGTGAGCAAAGAAGAACCACGTATTGGTGTTTTCGTTTGCCACTGTGGCATCAACATAGGCGGGGTGGTGAACGTTTCTGAAGTGGTGGAGTACGCTAAAAGTTTACCATACGTGGTTTATGCTGAAGCAAACCTCTACACATGTTCACAAGACACTCAAAAACTCATCAGGGAAAAAATCCAAGAAAACAACCTTAACCGTGTCATTATAGCGTCATGCACACCACGCACGCATGAACCACTGTTCAAAGAAACAATGCAAGAAGCTGGATTAAACCCATACCTATTCGAGATGACAAACATTCGAGACCAATGCAGCTGGGTGCATATGCACAAGCCTAAGGAAGCAACAGAAAAGGCCAAAGATCTTGTGAGGTCAATAGTTGCGAAAGCTAGACTTCTGAAACCATTAAGAAAACCGCTGATAGACGTTACACCAGTCGGCTTGATTATCGGCGGCGGCGTTTCTGGCATGACAGCCGCGCTGGAACTTGCAAGGCAAGGATTTGAGGTGCATCTCGTCGAAAGAGAAAAAGAATTGGGGGGGCATTTACGTACACTTCACTACTTGTTGGATGGAGATAATCCTAAAGAAAGTCTAAACACTCTCACAGAGGCGGTTATGGAAAACGAGAAAATCCACGTATACTTGGGAGCAGAAGTCACTGAGGTGACAGGTTTTGTAGGCAACTTCAAATCAAAAATAAGACAAGGAGACGCAGAACAAAAAGAGGTTGAACATGGCATAGTAATAGTGGCAACAGGCGCAACCGAATACAAACCTAAGGAATACCGTTATGGCGAAGACCCAAGAATAATGACGCAGCATGAACTGGAAGAAAGAATTGCGAATAACGGGTATAAGGCTAAAAACGTGTTTATGATTCAATGTGTCGGGGCGAGAGATGAAGCTCACCCGAACTGCGCAAGAATATGTTGCGGGCATGCAATAAAGAACGCTCTAAAGATTAAAGAGATAAGCCCACAAACAGAAGTTTACATTGCGTACAAAGACATGCGAGCATATGGCTTCAAAGAAGACTATTACCGTGAAGCTGCAACAAAGGGAGTTCTTTTCATAAACTATGACGATGAAAGAAAGCCACAAGTAACAAACGTCGATGGAAAACTCAGAGTAACCTTCTGGGAACCAATAATAAAAGAGGAAATCGAAATTGAACCAGACCTCGTTGTTTTGAGCGCCGCCACAATTCCGAATCCAGACAACAAACGCGTTGCGGAAATGCTCAAAGTGCCACTGACAAAAGACAGTTTCTTTTTGGAAGCCCACATGAAACTGAGACCCGTTGACTTCGCTACGGACGGCGTTTTTCTATGCGGAATGGCTCATTCGCCAAAGTACATTGACGAAAGCATTGCCCAAGCTTGCGCAGCCGCTGCAAGAGCAACAACCATCCTCTCAAAACCGACATTGGAGATGGAAGGAATAGTGGCAAACGTTGACGAAGATTTATGTAGCGGTTGTAGGATTTGTGAATATCTATGCCCGTACGGTGCCATCGAAATGAAGGAAAAAGACGGCAAACCCATCGCACACATACTTGAAGCCTTATGCAAAGGATGCGGCGCATGCGGCACAGCATGTCCAACCAAAGCCATCATCATGGGGCACTTTACAACTGAAGAAATTCTAGCTCAAGTCAAAGCTGCGCTAATGGAGGTAAAAGCATGAGCAAGGGAGAATTTAAGCCAAAAATAATCGGTTTTCTATGTAACTGGTGTTCTTATGCGGGCGCAGACTTGGCAGGTGTAAGCAGAATACAATATCCTCCAAACATAAGAATCATACGCGTCATGTGCAGTGGCAGAATAGACCCAGCATTTGTTCTAGAAGCCTTTAAGGATGGCGCAGATGGGGTGCTTGTTGCTGGGTGTCACTTGCCCTCAGACTGTCACTACGTTAGTGGAAACTTCAAAGCTTCTAGAAGGATAGCTCTTTTAAAGAAGGTTCTGCAAGATTTCGGTATTGAACCGGAACGTGTGCGGCTTGAATGGATTTCCGCAAGTGAAGGGGACAGATTTGCCGCAGTCGTACGGGATATGGTAGAGCAAATAAAAAAGCTTGGACCAAGTCTGTTGAAGAATATGGAGGTTAAAGCGTAATGTCTGAAAGTGAAGAAAAGCGGATAAAAGCCTCAGAAATCAACCCGAAGTTCAAATATGAAATTGCGAAGATGCATGGGGGAGAAAACCTAATGCGATGTTTCCAGTGTGGAACATGCACCTCAGATTGCCCAATCGCGAGATTCAGCGACACTTACAGGCCTAGACAAATAATCCGCATGACACAACTTGGGCTGAGAGACAGAGTGCTGAACAGTGACACATTATGGCTTTGCGCCTCATGCTTCACATGCACAGACCGCTGTCCTCAAGACGTGGAAGTTGCCAGCGTCATACGCGTGCTACGAAACTTGGCAGCTCAACAAGGCTGCATTCCACAAGTTTTCAAAGAGCAAGCCTCGAGCATACTTGAATCTGGCTACGCCTACAAAATTCCAGACTTAAGAATAAAGAAAAGAGAATCTTTGGGCTTACCCCCATTACCTCGAGGCAATTCTGAAAGCATAAGAAAAACACTTCGCGAGGTCGGTCTCTTCAAGCTTATTGAAGGCGAAGGTGAGAAAAGTGGCGGAAGATAAATACCTAGTATTTCTTGGATGCGCAATTCCCTATCGTGTCTCAGCCTACGAAATATCAGCGCGCAAAATTCTGCAAAAACTCGGCGTAGAACTTGTTGAAATGCCTGAATTCAACTGCTGCGGTCTCCCCTTGGACCCTGTAAGCCATGAGACGATGCTTGTACTTGCGGCACGAAACCTTGCATTGGCGGAACAGAAAGGTCTCAACATTTTAGCCCTTTGCCCTGGCTGCGCAGGCACGTTAAAGAAAGTCAACCGAATGCTGAAGGAAGACAAAGCCCTACGCGAAGAAATAAACAAGCACTTGAAAGAGACAGGATTGGAATTCAAGGGAACAATAGACGCAAAGCATTTGATGCAAGCCCTAATCGAAGACATCGGATTAGAGAAGATAAAAAACGCTGTGATTAAACCACTTACTGCGCTTAAAGTTGCCGAGCACAACGGTTGCCACATCTTGAGACCCAAAGAATACATCGGTTTTGACGACCCTGAGGACCCCAGGACGCTTAAAACTCTTATTGAGGCAACTGGTGCAACATGCATGGATTACATGGATGAAACAGAATGCTGTGGTGCGCCGAGTGTGGGTGTAAGTGATAAGGTAGCGTTGCAACTTGCAAGGGACAAACTAAACCACATAAAAATGGTTGGCGCAGAAGCCATGATAACAATCTGTCCCTTCTGCCACATAATGTATGACACAAACGAGCTGCGCATTGAGAAAATGTTCAACGAAACATACGGCATTCCAATACTGCACTATACACAATTGCTTGGATTGGCCATGGGCATGCCGCCAGCAGAACTCGCCCTTAACGAACTTAGAGTTGATGCTTCAAAAATCGTAAGCCAGATAATTCAAGGCGAAAAATAGTTGGGTAAAGAGAAGTTGAAAATAGCCTTCTATTGGGCTGCTAGCTGCGGCGGCTGTGAAATTGCAGTCTTGGATATTAATGAGAAAATTCTGGATGTTATACAAATCGCGGACATCGTTTTCTGGCCTGTAGCCATGGACATAAAATACAAAGATGTTGAAAATATGCCAGACAAGTACATAGATGTCTGCTTTTTCAACGGCGGAATACGAAACAGCGAACAAGAGCATCTGGCTAAACTTCTGAGAAAGAAATCAAAATTACTGGTTGCCTATGGAGCATGTGCTCATCTTGGAGGCATTCCTGGACTGGCAAACATAACTAATAGAAAAGAGATTTTTGAAAAAGCCTACGCCACAACTTTCTCGACAGCAAATAAAAGTGGGACAAAGCCGAAACCCGAAACGCATGTGAAAGAAGGCGATCTGGATATTCCAGAATTCTATGATACTGTTCGAACATTGGACCAAGTGGTGGATGTTGACTATTATGTTCCAGGATGTCCGCCAGCCGTTGAACGCACACTGTTCGCAGTAGACGCGATAGTGAAGGGTGAACTGCCGCCAAAAGGGTCAGTGCTTGCGCCATTAAAGTCTGTATGTGACGAATGTCCAAGGAAAAGGGAGAACAAGAAAATCACTAAGATCTATCGCACTTATGAGAAGGCTCCTGAGCCTGAAAGATGCCTGCTTGAACAGGGAATAGTTTGCATGGGTCCAGCCACTCGAGGTGGATGTGGTGTAAGATGCTTGAATGCTGATATGCCTTGCACTGGGTGCGGAGGACCTTGCCCTGAATCGCCAGAACAAGGTGCAGCAATGCTAAGCGCATTAGCTTCCATATTGGGTTTGGAAGAGGAGAAGGAAAAGTACACTGAGCAAGAGGTTGAAGAGCTAATCAGCCAAATAAAAGACCCGCTTGGAACATTCTACATGTACGCCTTACCTGCGTCAATTCTTAGAAGGAAGGTTCTGTGAGAATGAAAAAGATACTTATTGACCCAATAACGAGACTTGAGGGGCATGGAAAAATCTCGTTGTTCTTAAATGAAGCTGGAGAGGTGGAAAACGCCTACTTGCAGGTTCCGGAGCTTAGGGGTTTTGAGAGGTTTTGTATTGGAAGAAAGGCTGAAGACATGCCGTTGTTGACGAGCAGGATTTGTGGCGTCTGCCCAGTTGCGCATCACATGGCTGGCACAAAGGCTTTAGATGCTGCGTTTAAAGTTGAACCGCCGTCTGCTGCCAAAAAGCTTAGAGAGCTAATGTACTGCGGATATTACATTTATGATCATACATTGCACTTCTACTATTTGGGTGGACCAGACTTTGTTGTTGGACCAGATGCTCCGCCGGAAAAAAGAAACGTTCTAGGGGTTATTGAAAAGGCTGGATTGGACGTAGGCAAGGGGGTCATTAAGCATAGGGCTTATGGACAGAGAATCACTGAGCTCATTGGTGGAAAAGCCACGCATCCAGTCTGCGGCTTACCCGGTGGAATGTCTAAGGCGTTAAGCGAAGAGGGAAGACAAGAAATTGAAAAGATGGCTGTTTCTTCAGTGGAGTTTGCGAAGTTTACTTTGAAGCTGTTTCGTGACATTGTCTTGGGAAACAGCAAATATGTTGATTTGATTAAGAGCAATGCTTATACTTTGAAAACTTACTATATGGGTTTGGTTGACGAGAACAACAAAGTTAACTTTTACGATGGCAAAGTAAGAGTCGTCGACCCTAATGGTAAAGAGTTCCTGAAATTTGAACCTAAAGATTATCTTAATCACCTTGCCGAGCATGTGGAAGAATGGACTTACGTGAAATTCCCCTACTTGAAGAAGATTGGCTGGAAAGGTTTTGTTGATGGGGCAGACAATGGGGCATATCGTGTTGGACCGCTTGGAAGGCTTAATGTGTCGGATGGTTTGGCTACTCCGCTTGCACAAGAAGAGTATAAGCTCATGTACAAGACGCTCGGCGGAAAACCAGTTCATTCAACATTGGCTTTTCACTGGGCTAGGCTCATTGAGCTGCTTTACGCTGCTGAAAGAACACTAGAACTCAGCAAAGACTCAGAAGTAACAAGCACAAAAATCCGCAACAAGCCAAGCGAACCGAGTGAGGGTGTGGGAATTGTTGAAGCTGCTAGAGGCACACTTATCCACCACTACGTTCTGGACAAAGATGCACTTATCAAGGATGTGAATTTGATTGTAGCCACAACAAACAATTGCCCTGCGATAAACATGTCGATTCGCAACGCTGCTAAAGGCTTAATTCATGGCGACAAAGTTGACCAGGGCATTCTTAACATGGTGGAGATGGCTTTCAGAGCTTACGATCCATGCTTCGGGTGTGCAACGCATTATGCTATTGGACAAATGCCATTAACCATCGAAATTTACAACCATGAAAAGAAATTGCTCAAAACAGTGCAGAGATAAACCTTTTCTTTTCCTTCAGTTTTGTTAGGTTTCATGGCGGTTCATAGTGGTTAGCAGAAAGTATAGTGTTCAGAAAGAACTGAAAAAGTGGCTTTCAAATGCGGAAAGAGTTGTAGTGGCTGGCATTGGGAATCCTATCCGTACGGATGATTTTGTTGGAGTTAAGACAGTTCAAGATTTGCAAGGAGAAGTTTCCGAGAAAGTCTATTTGATTGAATGTGAAACCGTTCCAGAAAGCTTCACCCAGCAAATCATAGATTTCAAACCAACCCATATTCTACTTATAGATGCTGCAATTCTAGGTTTAAAACCCGGAGAGTCAAAACTTATTAACCCAGAACAGCTAGCAATGTTTCCAGCCTTTTCAACCCATATGCTTCCACTGCGTATTTTTTGTGAATATCTGACTAAAACAACAATAGCCAAGATAGCCCTATTGCTAATAGAGCCTAAAAAAGCCGATTTTGGAGAAGGACTAACGCCTGAAGTTGAAACTGCCGCAAAAACTGTGGTGAATGCTTTGCTTAAGTTTCTTCCTTAAGAACAGGATAGAAAATAAAAGGGATGTAGAGGTTTATTTTGTGGGTTTGATGGCTTCTTGGAAAAGTTTCTTGACTGCTGTTATTCTTGCCTTCTGTGCCAGAACGTCGCTTGTAACTAGGTCTAGGGCTTCTTCTGGGCACCATTTAACGCATTGAGGTTCGCTTTTCTCCTTGCACAAGTCGCAAACATAGACTACTTTGTTTTCTGGATGGAGCATTATTGCACCGTAGTCACAAGCCTCAATGCACCATCCGCAGCCGTTGCATTTGTCTTCATCCACCTGTATAAGTCCAGTTTCCTCGGATTGTGTTAAGGCGTCTCTTGGGCACGCTGCGACGCATGGTGGGTCTTCGCAAAGCCTACACGTAACTGCTAGATTTATCAGTTGGTTCATTCTGACGACTCGTATTCTAGATTTTAGTGGGTTGAAGCTTTTTCCTTTTTCCATTGAGCATATGTATTCGCATACTTGGCATCCTACGCATTTTTCTGGGTCTGCTGAGACGAATTTTCTTTCATGGATTTTCACCATTGGTTGTTCCTCCTGTCACCCGATTTTTTCTTCAATTATTGGAATTAAGTCGTCCATGCCCAACTCCTTGAGTTTTTCAATGGTTGGAATTCCTTCCCTTGTCCATCCTCGGGATAGGTAGTAATCATCTAGGAGTAAATCTAGCTCGTCTTGTGTTACGTAAGCGCCTTTGGATGGTCCTTCGTCTGTGATTGGCTGGTGCATAACCTTGTATGGGAGTGTATCGTCTTTTCTGCCTAAGCCTTCTCTAATGTTGAACATTCTGGCAACATTGTTTATTCTTTCGCCGCTCTTCTTTAGTTCTTCAGGTGTCAACTCAATTCCCGTCACCAGCCTGTAAAGCTTAGTCATGTCTTCGAGTTCCTTGTAGTATGTGCCTCTTGAGAATTTGCAGACAATAAACGAATCGATAAGGTTGTACACGTCTTCCATGTCTTTCACCATCTTGCCTCTGCCCTTCTCAGCCACTAAGCGGTTGACTTTTCCTTTCACGTCAAAAGCGTAAGCCCCATGCCTATTGTGGTCTGCTCCGCGGAAGGAAACAGCAAAGCCCAATGCGGCTGTTTTGAGACACCTGAGGTCGTAGCCAGTGACTTCCACGCCTTTGATGTGTTGTGCCAGTTTTTCTGCTCCTCTGCCGATTTTTTCCGCGGCTACTTTCACGCCTTCTGCTAGTATGTCGCCTATTCCTTCGCGTTTGCCCATTTTCTCGATAAGCTGTACTAAAGCTTCGTGATTGCCGAATCTTGCATCTATTCCGTCCATGTCTTCCTTTGTTAATATTCCATTTTCGTAGCAATCCATGGCGAAGCCGACGATTACGCCGGCGCTTATGGCGTCTATTCCATAATAGTTGCTGAGGTCCATTCCCTTTATTATGGCGTCAAGGCGGTCCACACCGCAGTATGGTCCCATAGCCCATAACGGTTCGTATTCCATTCGTGTCATGGTGCCTTTGTATGGGCCTTCAGCTACTACACATATGTGTTCGCATCTCATGGCGCATGAGCTGCATCCGATGATTTTGGCGACAAATCTTTCGTTAAGGTTTTCTCCGCTTACTTTTTCTGCTCCTTCGAAGCGTGAGTTGTTGTAGTTTCTTGTTGGCATACATGAAAGCGAGTTGTGGACTAGAACGTTTTCGGGAGTGCCTAAGGTTCTATATTTTTGTGTGGCTGGTCCCTTCATTCTTTCGTGGAATTCTTTTACGTATTCCATGAACTCTTCTGGTTTTGCCGCCACAATGTCGCGTGTTCCACGAACGGCGATAGCCTTAAGATTCTTTGAACCCATGACAGCGCCTAGTCCTGTTCTTCCAGCCGCTCTTGTCTTGTCGTTTATGATGCATGCTATCCGAGAGAGTTTTTCTCCAGCTAAGCCTATGGCTGCAACGCGAATGTAATAGTCGCCTAGCTCTTCCCTTATCGTGTCCTCGGTGTCAGCTGGTGATTTACCCATAAGACGTGAGGCATCTAAAAGCTGAATTGAATCGTCGTCAATCCAAATGTAAATGGGTTTTTCTGCTTTGCCCTTAATGATTACAGCGTCGTATCCAGCCCGTTTCAACTCTGTGCCAAAAGAGCCGTGAGATTTAGCTTCGCCAACTCCATAGCTCTGTGGTGATTTTGAAACGAAAGCATGTCCGTTTCCGCCCGTTGGCCACACTGTGCCTGATATAGGGCCGGTTGTCAGAATCAGTGGGTTTTCTGGGTCGAATGGTTCGACTCCTGGCTTTGCATAGTCTAGCCATAGTCGCATTCCTAGACCTATTCCCCCGATGTATTTTTTAGCGTGATCTTCATTCAAAGGTTCTACGTTGGTTTTTCCCGTTGTTAAATCTATATGAAGTACTCGACCTGCGTAGCCGTACAACTAATTTTCCTCCATACTTAGCGTATTTTAAAGGAATTATTACGTTTGTTAGATAAATATATTAATGTATCTAAATTGACGCCTACAATTTGTCGAGAGAAATCGGAAGACGAAAGGGGAAGTCTTTAGGGTTGTTAAATTGATTCCTTTAAGAGCTCCGACACATCTTTAACAGCAATCTTATTCTCTACGTCAAGCACCTTTACAGCATCCTCCAGCGTCGTAACACAGAACGGACAAGCCACTGCAACAACCTCAACACCAAGCTCCAGCGCTTCTTTGACTCGATCCACGCAAGGTCTCTTCTCTGCAGACGCCTCCTCTGTCCAAACTCTTCCAGCTCCTCCGCCGCAGCAGAAACTGCTTTGTTTTGTTCTTTTCATTTCAACCAGTTCTAAACCACTTATTGCACTCAAAATTTGTCTTGGTGCGTCGTATACGTCGTTGCGTTTGCCTAGGAAGCATGGGTCGTGGTAGGCAACCTTTTTCTTAAGAGTTTTCGTAGGTTTGATTTTGCCTTGTTGGATGGCCTCTGCCAAGAATTGCGTGTAATGTTGAATGTTGAGTTTTGCGTCTGCGTATGGTTTATCGTTCTTGAACGTGTTGTAGCAATGCGGTGACAGTGTTACGATTTTTTCTGCGTTGAATTTTTGGAACATCCCTATATTATGTTGAGCAAGCTCTTCGAAGAGTCCTTTTTCGCCCATTCTGAACATGTGGTCTCCACAGCACCATTCTTCAGCGCCCAAAATTGCATAGTCAACGCCTAATCCATCCAAAATAGAGGCCATTGCCTTGGCGATTTCTCGGTTTCTTATGTCGTAGGCTGTTGAGCAACACACGAAGTATAGGACATCTGCTTTTGCAACTGTTGGAAACGTTCTAATGTTTAAACCCTCTGTCCACTCCATCCTTTTGCTTTGATGCGTTCCCATCGGGTTGTGGTATTTGAAGACGCCTTCAAGCACATCTTTCACTGTTTTCGGAATGACTCCTGTCTCCACCATGAGGCTGCGGTCTTCCACTATTGAAGTTGAACAGTTAACAAGCTTAGGGCAGAACATTGTGCACGAGTTGCATGAGGTGCACAGCCATATGTTGTCTGTCATAGGCTTTAGTCGTTCTTCTCGGCCTTCGTCCCGAGAATCTGTCATGAATCTGTAGTTGGCTGTCAGGGTTGCAGGTCCGAGGAATCTTTCGTCTATTGCGGCTGGACATGCTGAATAGCATATTGAACATTTTATGCACAGTGTTAAGTCCCAGAATTTTTTGAGGTCGCTTGGAATCTGAATGAATTCGTCAGTTTTCTTGAAAGCTTCTTCAGTTTTCACCAAATACGTTTTAATCCTTGCAAACGTGTCGAAGAAGGGCTGAATATCAACAACCAGATCCTTCATCGTAGACATTGTTGCAAGCGGTTCAATTGTTAATGAGTCTGTTCCCAAATCAAGCACTTGTGTGTAACATGCTAACATTGGTTTTCCATTAACGTTTACTCCGCAGCTTCCGCAGATTCCCATTCTACATGAGTGTCTAAAAGTGAATGTTTCGTCCAGATTGTCCTTTATGTAAAGCATGGCTTCAAGTATGGTTGTTCCTTTGCGGACTGGCACTTTATATGTGGAGAAATACTGTTTTTTGGTTTGCGGGTCAAATCTGCGTATTTTGAGTTCAACAATTTTTTCTGTCTGTTTGCTCATTAATTCATTCCCCTAGTAAGTTCTTGCGGCGGGCTGCCACTTTGTTATCGTGACTGGAACGTAGTCGAGTCTAGGACCATCTACTGTGTAATAGGCTAGAGTATGCTTCAACCAGTTTTGGTCGTCACGCTTCGGATGATCAATTCTCCAGTGGGCTCCTCTCGCCTCTGTTCTTGGAAGTGCACTGACTACGGTTACTTCCGCCAAATCCAACATGAAGTCAAGCTGCAACGCCCCCAAAAATCCCGTGTTGAAGGGCTTACCTTTGTCTTCAACTCTTACACGTTTGAATCTCTTTTTAAGTTCTCTAATCTCTTTTAGCGCTACTTGTAGTTGGTCGCCTCTTCTGTATATCCATACTTTCTCGTTCATTATGCGTCTCATTTCATCTCTGATAGCTGAAACCCTTTCGGTGCCCTCGCTTCCCAAAATACCGTCGTACACTCTCTTTTCTTCTGTCAACAGTTTTTCTTTTGGAAGCTCGTGTGCACCGGCATTTACAGCATGTTTTGCGGCATCTTCGCCTGCTACTGCTCCAAAGACTAGGCATTCTGCAGTCGAGTTTGTGCCGAGCCTGTTTGCCCCGTGCAAGCCTAAACACGAGCATTCACCTGCCGCATAAAGTCCTGCAATCGGTGTTTCAGTTTTGATGTTGGCTTTTATGCCTCCCATAGAATAATGGGCTGCAGGTCTTATTGGTATAGGCTCTTTAAGTGGGTCTACTCCGCCCAGTTTTATTGCCACATCTTTTATGAGGGGTAAGCGTTCGTTTATTTTTTCCTCGCCTAAATGCCTAAGGTCCAAAGCTATGTATGGCCCATGTAGGCTTTCCAGTCCGCGGCCTTCAAGAATCTCGGTTTGTTCCGCTCTCGAGACTACATCACGGGGAGCCAACTCCATTTTTTCTGGTGCATAACGTTTCAAGAAGCGTTCGCCATTAGCATTAATCAAATAGCCTCCTTCACCGCGGGCTCCCTCAGTTATTAAAACGCCAGAAGGAACCAAACCTGTGGGGTGAAATTGTACGAATTCCATGTCTTCTAAGGGTGCGCCGGCACGGTAAGCCATAGCCATTCCGTCGCCCGTGGTTGTATGCGAGAATGTTGTGAATTCGTAAATGCGCTCGTGGCCTCCCGTCGCCATCACTATAGCTTTTGCAGAAAGTGCGTACATCTCTCCTGTCGCCATTTCAATGGCAGTTAAGCCAATCGCAACTCCATTTTCAACTATTAGCGAAGTGGCGAACCATTCATCATAGAATTTAATGTTAGCGTAGGACGTGGCTTTTCCATATATTGCATGCATCTCCAGAAACCCTGTCATATCAGCCGCGAAACACGCTCTGGGGAAAGAATGACCGCCAAAAGGACGTTGGTCCAATTTCCCATCCAGAGTTCTGCTCCATGGGCATCCCCAATGCTCTGTTAAAACAATTTCCTTGGGTGCTTGCCTGACAAAAAATTCCACAACATCTTGGTCAGCGAGAAAATCAGCTCCTTTAACCGTGTCGAATGCATGCAAATCAAAAGAATCCTTCTCCCGCATTACAGCGGCTGTTCCGCCTTGGGCACAGACTGAATGAGAGCGGAGGGGGTGATGTTTAGACAATACAGCTATGTCCAGTTTATTGTTATACATGGTAGCCGCAACCGCGGCTCTGAGACCGGCAAGACCTGCCCCAACAATAATTATGTCATGAGTGTTTTTCTCCATTAGGGTATCCATCCGTTTGAAGAGAATCTAAGTCTGTAACCTAGCCTTTATAGTTTTCCAAATCTTTAGATTGAAAGAATTTATTTATTTTAGCTAAGATTAATTGGGTGTTGAGCTAAATAGTCTGCATTTGAAGAAAGGGCGGAGATATGTTCAACAAGGTCTTAGTTGCTAACCGTGGGGAAATTGCCATCAGAGTGATTAGGGCTTGCAGAGAGTTGGGAGCGAAGACTGTTGCTGTTTACTCCGATGTTGACGTCGAATCTCTGCATGTTCAGTACGCTGATGAGTGCCACTGCATTGGCCCCGCAGAACCCACAAAAAGCTACCTGAACATCAACAAAATAATCGATGTTGCCCAGAAATCTGAATGCGAAGCCATACATCCAGGCTACGGCTTTCTTTCTCAGATCCCAGCCTTTGCTAAAGCTTGTGAGGAAAACAGCATAGAATTCGTAGGACCCCCCAGCGAAACTTTGCAAAGGATGGGCAATAAAGTCGAGGCGCGCCGAATCGCCGTTGAAGCAGGAGTTCCAATAATTTCTGGAAGTATAGAACCAGCTAAAAGCATTGATGAAGCCTTTGAGTTGGCGGAGGAGCTTGAATATCCTGTTCTTGTCAAGGCTGTTTATGGAGGTGGTGGAAGGGGTATGCGAATAGTCAGAGACGAGAGCGAAATGCAGCGGACTTTGGAACTTGCGGCTTTGGAGGCTGAGGCTTCTTTTGGGAGTCGAGAGATTTACGTAGAAAAATTCCTTTCAAGAGCGAGACACATAGAATTTCAAATTTTGGCTGACAAAAGAGGGAAAGTTATCCATTTAGGAGAGCGGGAGTGCTCCATCCAGAGGAGACATCAGAAACTCATTGAGGAGACTCCATCTCCATTTCTGACTGAGAGGTTAAGGACAGATATGGCGAACGCGGCAGTGAAGATTGCTAAAGCCGTGAACTATGCAAATGCTGGAACTGTCGAGTTTTTGGTTGATTGTGATGGGAACTATCACTTTTTGGAATTTAACACTAGGCTTCAAGTTGAGCACCTTATCACGGAAATGGTTACAGGCGTTGACATTGTGAAGGCGCAGTTGAAAATAGCGGCTAAGCAGAGGCTTGAGTATAGGCAGAGGGAAATTGCTCAAAGAGGACACGCAATAGACTGTAGGATTAATGCTGAAGACCCGTATAACAATTTTATGCCTTCGCCTGGAACTGTTAGTAGGTTTCATCCGCCGGGTGGTCCGGGTGTTAGAGTTGACACTCATTTGTATGCTGGTTACGGCATATCTGTTTTTTATGATCCTTTGATTGTGAAGCTTGCTGTTTGGGGGTTTAGTCGCGATGAGGCTATACAGAGGATGAAGAACGCCTTAAGCGAGTTTGTGATTGATGGCGTTAAAACGACGATTCCTTTTCATAAGAAAATTATGTGGGACAAGCGCTTTTTGAGTGGGAATGTTTACGTGGATTTCATTGATGATAGGATTGGGGAGCTTTTGCCGGAGCATGTTTTGGAGGATGAGGAGGCTGCTGCGATTGTTGCTGTTTTGGCTTGTCAGAGTGGGAAGAGTGGTGTGCGGGCGGTTGTTCCCAGAAGGGAGTCCAAAGCAGTTTCTATGTGGAAGTTTGCTGGAAGGGTTAGGAGGTTTGGGAAGGCACCTTGACGGTTCATGAGGTTTTGGTGAACAGTAAGCCGCATAGGGTTAGGGTTTTGGAGAGGAATGGAGGCGTTTTCTCGGTTGAGATTGATAAGAAGAGTGTTAGGGTTAGGTTGAAGAATGCAGGTATTGGCAAAATAGGGATGATGGAGATTAATGGTAACACTTTTCAAGCAAATGTGGAGAAGATGCGGACAGACGTTTTTCTTGTTA
>Ga0315314_1001508_pt1 | contig 20932 bp, 19 predicted proteins | sample TDP9_MG_FD_203631 | JGI IMG/M metagenome (GOLD analysis project Ga0315314, IMG submission 203631) | Freshwater sediment microbial communities from Lake Towuti, South Sulawesi, Indonesia - TDP9 | ecosystem: Environmental > Aquatic > Freshwater > Lake > Sediment | place: Indonesia: South Sulawesi... | reverse complement strand
ACAAATATATTCGCCCGGTCTAAGCATTGCGACAATCTCCAACATAGGTTACTATTACTATGTTGAAAATGTCGGCCATATAGACTGAAACTATTTAAAAAATCTCTGTTTTGTTGCTACAGTCTCAGAAAGTATTTGAATTTCTAAAAAGATTGTGCGGCCTTCTTTCTCTAAATCCTCCCTCGCTTTAGTATGCATTAGCCAGGCAAGAAAGCGAAATGTTCATTGAATTATCAGGATAGACTTGGTAGTATGTTAGAAAAGACGCTGTCCGATGTAGCTGAGCAAGGATGTACAGAGTTATGTGGGAAATAGCGTTATAAACAATTTGCAGGAAGTAGCTTGCCATGCGAATTAAAAAAGGCTTTACACTCATCGAGCTTCTCGTTGTCATCTCCGTAATTGCACTGCTGCTTGCCATCTTGATGCCCGCTTTGATGAAGGCAAAGGACCATGGCAAACGCATGGTTTGCTGCAACAACGTCAGGGTACTGGGGTTGGCCAATACCCTCTATGCTGATGAATCAGACGGCTGGTATGTTCCAGTAATGGATAGAACTCAGAAAGTCAATCGCTATTGGCCCGCCAACCAGCTCTTTCGAGAGCTGGTAGGTTATAAAAGCAAGCAGAGCGACCCGGACACCCGTTGGCATGCACCAAAAGAGTATCGTTGTCCAAGCGACGTAATTTCTAATAAGGAAAGACGCGACATCCAGTGGGACTCCTGGCTGAGCTACGGCTACAATCTGACGGACTGGTACTTCTCAAACTGGTTTGGCATCAGCTATGCCGGGCATCGCAACACTACCGTTCGCAGGCCTGCCGGAGAGCTCATATTCACAGAGAGCAATGACTGGTGGCTTTGGTGGTGGGGGGCCAATTACAAAAAAGGATGGGACGTTCTTGGCCAGGATACAATTACACCTTATAAAAAGGTCGGCTGTGACGGCCCAACGCTTTATCGTCACAGTGAGGGGGTCAACATAGCCTTTTACGATGGGCACGTTGAGTACATGAAAAAAGAAAAGGTTTTCATTAAAGACGAATGGGACGCGGGTACGCCCGGCATGTGGTCGGTCTTTGAAGATTACCCGCCAACTGCGGCTGAGCAGCGCCAATTGCCAAAACCTTAACAGCGTTTTGCAAAGAGTTTTTTGCTTTATGACGCAGCCCTTTATCATGTCGAGCGCGGTCGAGACATCTGCTCACAAACCTCGCTTGTTCCATATTCGCAGCCATGCAGCCATGTACCCCACCGAACAGCCAAAAGGTGTGCAGTGCACACCCTACCCGCTCGAATCAAGAAAAGCAGCAAGATTGTCACATTATAGATAAGCCACAACAATTCAGTGAAATCAAAGCCTTTTAGAAGCGCTCGTGTGTGAATTAAAGTAAAAGACCCCCAAAATAGACATAACAGGAAACTAAAGGTAAAGCTTTTAAGAAATGAATCAATTGTAGTATTTTTAATTTCCATGAAGAAGAAAAAAGGTGTGCCGTGCATACCCTGCTTGCTTTTCAAACACCCCCCAGCCGAAGCCAGATTTGACGCAATGCTAGGCCGTTGGCATGGGCAGACCACTACGAGGTCGTTGATGAATCTGGCTTTGGAGGCTGGGCTATGAAAAGACAGAAAGAGGCTCTATAATAACCTTTTAGTTCTCGCTGTACCAGACATAGATTCCTGGTTTCCAGTTTAGGAAATAAACCTGTTGACCATTGTACTCGGTGAAGCCCTCTTCTCGAATGAAATCTGAGGGACCTATTAACAAACCAAAGTGACCTGTAAGAGCAGATCCTGCACAACAGAGATCAATAATCCCATTATTTATAGAAACATGTACATGTTGACTTATTTCATTCTGAAGGTCTATCTTATTTATGAAGACTGGTATTTCTTTCAAATTAGATCCATATTCACTGACCTTATCCTCCCTACTATCGAGGAATACCTGAGCCCAAGCCCGAACTTCCTCTAAACTGCATGCGCTTTCGATTCTATCGCGGAAGCCCTCCAAGAATCTTACGCAACCAGGTTCATCCGACAGAAGAATAGCTGAAACAAGTCCCGCAGTACTCGCTAAGGGAGGAGCGAAAAGACATCCCACGCCTAAGAGTAACCTAACAACAGATAAGCCTGCTCGGTCTTTTTTTATCATAAGAAGCAACCGTATAATGAAAATTGCACAAAATGGGATTCCAGCGAAAACACTCAGACCCAGCAAAAGAAACCAACTGCCACGTGGTAACTGACCACGGCCTTCCCAGTATGAGCCGTATGTAGCAAACCAGAGTTCCACAAAGAATAGAAGTAGAAAAGCAAAAAGGCTAAAGCCTATTAAGTAGAGATCCACTTTGTACTTGGCTAAGAAAGCTTTCATTACATGATCTCAATCTTTTAACAAAAACAAATTCTATTATCCTTTTGATTATATGGTTTCCGTATAAGAACCCGTAGGCGTTTTACTTGTGTGCCGGTGTGTGCACCGCACACCAGAATTCTTTTGCCTGTACAATTATAAGCAGAACCTTTGGTAAGGGCAACTGAAAACCTCTGGGAGGATAGATTTCTTTTCTGCAAAATCTGTGGCATAACATTCCCTTTCCTATTATATTATTCAAACAATAATTCATCGATGAATTATGAACAACGAACGATGAACTAAAACGAGCTAATATGGCAAAGACGCTTTACATAATTGACGGCCACGCGCATATTTACGCAGCTTATTTTGCCCCGATGAGCCAAAAACTCACCAGCCCATCCGGCGAGCCAACCAAAGCTACCTACATCTTCACTACCGCGATTGTAGGCCTGCTCCAGCGTAGAAAGCCTGATATGTTAGCCGTTGCTATGGATAGTATTGGCCCGACCTTTAGAAGCGAGCTCTATCCAGAGTATAAGGCCAATCGGCCGCCGATGCCCGATGATATGCCTATGCAAATAAGACGAATCGAACAAATCTTAGAAGCGATGAACATTCCTGTATTAAGGCTTGATGGCTTCGAGGCGGACGATGTGATTGGTACCTTAGTTAAAAAAGCCGCTGCCGATGGATACGATTGTTTTATCTGCTCAAGCGACAAAGATGTCTTGCAATTGTTGACCCCTGCTTCCGCAGGGGCAGGGCATATCAGCACCTTTGACATAAAAACTGATACAAGCATGGATGCCGCCAAGATGGTCGAGCAAATGGGAGTTAAGCCGGAGCAATTTATCGATTGCCTCGCTCTGCAGGGCGATACCTCGGATAATGTCCCCGGGATACCGGATGTAGGCCCAAAAACCGCTTTAGATTGGATTCAAAGATACGGCTCAACCGAAAATCTTTATAAGCACATCGATGAGATAAAAGGCAAACGCGGTGAAAACCTGAAAAAGTTTAAGAGTGAGCTTGCTTTAAGTAAAGAATTAGTGACTATTGATTGCAATATCCCTCTCGATATTGATTACAAAACTTTGGCCGTGAAGGAATTTGACAAGGACAAACTTGCCAGCATTTTCACCGAGCTTGGCTTTAATCGCCTGCTCACCCAGTTAGGATTAACCGCAGACAGCGCGGCAAAGAAGGCAGAGGGCAGAGGACAGAAGACAGATTTAGCCAAACCTGATTCAGCTAAAACCATTGCCCATGATTACCAGCTAATAGATGCACCAGAGAAATTCAGCAAGTTTTTAACTGATCTATCAAAGCAAAAAATATTCGCCATTGATACTGAAACTACTTCGATTCAGCCTATGCGAGCGGAGCTTGTGGGTATCAATTTTTCCTGGAGCGAGCATTGCGGCTTTTATCTTCCCATAAGAGCACCGATGGGCTCAAAACATCTCGACATAAAGGCTGTCCGCAGTGAGCTGGCGCCAATATTGGCAGACAAAAATGTAAAAAAAATCGGCCAGAACATAAAATATGATATGCTGGTGCTGCAAAATGCCGGCTTGCCTGTATCAGGAGTTCATTTTGACACGATGGTAGCTTCGTATTGTCTCGACCCTTTGCGCAGCAGTCACTCGCTCGACCAAATGGCGCTGGACTTTCTTAATTACCAATCCATCCCCATCTCAGCCCTTATCGGCAAAGGCAAAAACCAGCTTACATTTGATATGGTGGGCACAACAACTGCCTGTGAGTATGCTGCTGAAGATGCCGACATAACTTGGCAGCTTTACCTTTATCTTAAAAATCGCCTCGAAAAAGAGCCACTACTTGAAAAGCTATTTTACGAGGTAGAAATGCCTTTGGTCTCGGTTTTAGCTGCTATGGAATATAACGGCGTCTCGCTTGACACCAGGTTACTGCGAGAGATGTCGGGTGATCTTAATGAGGCCGTAAAGAAGCTCAGCAATCAAATTTACCAGCAAGCTGGCTCCGTCTTCAACATTGATTCTCCAAAGCAGCTCTCTGAGATTCTTTTCGATAAGCTTGGCCTTAAATCTATTCGCGTCGGCAAAGCCGGCAGAAGCACAGATGCAGCAGTGCTTGAAGAACTTCTTGGTGAGCATCCAATCATCGAGTTGATTCTTCAGCATCGAATGTTGAGCAAACTGAAAAATACTTATGTTGACAAGCTCGGCTTGTTAATCAATCTGCGGACCGGCCGAGTGCACGCCTCCTTTAATCAGACCGTCACAGCGACCGGCCGACTGAGCTCCAGCGACCCTAATCTGCAAAATATCCCGATCCGCACCGAAATCGGCAGTAAAGTTCGCGCTGCATTTGTTCCTGAAGATAAAAATGGCTGCATTTTAAGCGCCGATTATTCGCAAATTGAGCTGCGATTGCTTGCGCATTTTTCAAAAGACAAGGCTCTAATGGCCGCCTTCGCCGCCGATCAGGACATTCACCGCTTCGTTGCTTCGCAGATTTTCAATGTACCGATTGAGGAAGTGACAAGCGAAATGCGCTCACGCTGCAAGGCGGTCAATTTCGGCATCATTTACGGCCAGGGTGCGTTCGGCCTGTCACGCACTATAGGAATAAGCCAGGCTGAGGCAAAGAAGTTTATTGATGATTATTTTGCCCGCTATAAATCCATCCGCAAATTTATGGACGATTGTATAGAAAAAGCAAAACGCACCGGCTACGCCGAGACTATCTTACACCGTCGGCGAAAAATTCCAAATCTGGCAAGCAAAAACGCTGGCAAGCGTGCGCAGGCTGAACGGCTTGCGATTAACACTGTGATTCAAGGCTCAGCGGCGGATTTGATAAAGGTTGCCATGGTAAACATTCAGCAGAAAATCGAGAAAGAACGCTTGCCGGTGAAGCTTATCCTTCAGGTTCACGATGAGCTTGTTTTTGAATTGCCCGCCGCCGAGGCTGAAAGAAATGCAAAGTGGATACGCCAGGAGATGATCGAGGCGATAACGCTCGATGTCCCCTTGAAAGTGGACATAACCTACGGCCCAACCTGGCTCGTTTAGCCCTGCAATCCTTCAATGCGACTCAGGACGGGTTTATTGCAGGCTCATTATCATCGTCCAGCCGTTGTTGACGAGCCGGTAGGACGGAGCTTGCCCCACCACGAATGTCTAAAACCGGGCGGGAAATAAGGTTTTGCTTAACCGCAAATTTAGTTTGCCGTTTGTACCAAAACGGGTATAATTACAAACCAAAGTAGGCGGAGTACAGCACCAGAATGATGGGTATAAACTATCGACTACTTGTAGTGCAAAAAGTGTTGGATATTATTATGGTGGGCTAAAGGACAGTATAGGTTATGGCAAACAAAAGCGTGCCTCCATCAATAAAAGAGACGGCATTTGAATGCCCTCATTGTGGGGCCTATACAACACAGTATTGGCACAAGCTCTTCGCCGAACAGCTATCGGATGATCATCCTATACCTACTGTCCCCACTCAGGCCGCAAGAGACGACGTTGCAGCAGACCATAAAATGCCGGAAGACGTAAAGACGCGGGTCCTAGAGTGGTTTGACAAGATGCTGACTCGCCTGGTGTTTCTGGAACACAATGAAAACGGAACCTATGTGTACGACAATGTACACAACCTCTACGTAAGTCAGTGCTACAACTGTAAAAAGTTCTCTGTCTGGGTGCACGACAGACTCCTCTTCCCTGGGCAAAAAGCATCTGTCGGTCCAAATCCGGATTTGCCAGATGACATTATTGCCGATTTTGAAGAGGCGCGAGGAATCGTAGATGCATCTCCCCGTGGTGCAGCTGCACTCTTAAGGCTTTGCATTCAAAAACTCTGCAAATATTTGGGTGAAAAGGGCAAGAGCCTCGATGAGGACATTGCGAGTCTGGTTAAGAAAGGGCTGAATCCACTCGTGCAACAGTCTCTCGATATTGTGCGCGTTATCGGAAACGAAGCAGTGCATCCAGGCGTTATAGATTTGAAAGACGATCGTGATACTGCGATGCGTCTTTTCGAACTGGTGAATACAATCACAGAGCAGATGATATCCCATCCCAAAGCCGTACAATCAATGTATGAGAAGCTTCCCGAGCCTAAACGCAAGGCCATCGAAAAAAGGGATGGCAAACAATAGCGATATTAGACCCGAACTGATTGTGCACCGTACGGTGTCTCGCCTGGCGCTGCAGAAAACACCTCTGACGGCTCGCGCTTGAGTGCTTTGTTATCTTCCGTTGTTTGTCCGCCTGGGGCGGATAAATTTTTAATCAGCGGTGCTACATCGCTACACAGCTTCTGCTTGACTGAGCTCATCTGGCGTTCTCCTGTTTAAGGTAGGTTCAGAGGAAAGACAATTCTCCTGCCGTGTTATCTCCTCGCATATTAGCGCGTCGCTACCGTGACGGCGTAAGCTTTAAGCTTCCTTATTTCGCTGGTTCGGGCGGGATTTCTAAAGGTGGCACATGGAGGCTCTTTGCCTTCTCTATCCAGGCGGGGTCGCCATACACTCCCGCTTTGGTGTAGTCAAACGGCACAAAGCCGAGCTTGATGGCAGGGGAGTTTGGCTTCAAGCGAAAGTCGAAATTCTTGGAATCGACAAATAGCAGGTCAGCGATGATAGAGTTTTTGTCGTGTCCAGTTACCGTCCTCCAGTCAGTTAGCGATTTTCCTGCGAAGGTGACATCGTGGCCGGTGGCATCCCAGTAGCAATTATTATCCATGTTGATTTTAACTTTCGTCCAGGGGCCCGACAGAAGCGTGCCGCTATCGTAATAGATGATATTCTTCTGGAATGTAAATGAGAGATGCTCCTCTACCCGCGTAGCCTGGATTTGATGCTCTTTGCTGAAGGCCAGGATATTATTGCGAATAATGTTTTCCTTGCCATAATGCTGATGAAAGCCGCCGGTTTTAGTGTTGTAAACAAGGTTGTTCTCCATCACGATGCCGGTGCTGCCCTCATCAGTATAAAGTCCCCAGCCGCCATAGGAGTAAGAATAAATGTCGTGAAAAATATTGTTGCTGACCACTGTCCCTTCGGATGGCCCTAATGTATAAATCCCGCCAATGTCACTGAGCACTGCCTGGCCGATGTGATGCACGTGATTGAAGCTGATGGTATTGCGTTTGGCCAAACTTTCGGCGTAGCCCCAGCGCCAGCCGACCGAAATACCCGTATAGAAAAAATCGCCGATGTCGTTGTGGGTTACGGTATTATCACCGCTTTGTCCTATCCAGACGCCCACTGCTTCGGCGTAAGTACGACCGCCAGTGTGGATGATGTTGTTGTCAACTGTAATATGGCTGGTTCGGGAAGGCTCGTCAGCGCGAATTGCTCCTTCTCCAATCCGCACGCCGCCCGCCCCCAGGTCGTGTAGGTAGCAACACTGGAGCCGACAATCCCGGCAGCCCCGGCGAAACCATACACCATACTCGCCCGTATGGCTGATTTCGCAATCCTCTATCGCAATATTGCGCGCACCATCGGCCATGATGGCAGCCTCGGTCGCAAAAGCGGCTTGATACGGCGCATATCCACCGGCTGGGAACAGAGACTGGCTGTGCCGAAATACCAGCCCTTTTAGGCGGATGTGCTCAACAAATTTTTCAGCCTCAGGCTTGCCCTGGAGGATGATAAATTTTTCAATCACCGGCGCAACAACATTTACCTGTGACATATCTTCGCCAGGCAGAGGCTTGTAATACAGTGTCCCATCTCGTGCCAGGAACCATTCGCCGGGTGCGTCCAAAGCCGTTTTGAAATTCTCCAGATGAAAACGCGTATTGGGCGGCCAGCCAGAATAATTTTTGAGCTTCTCACCTATGGTAATTATGACATTAGCCGTTGTGTCGATTGCCGTCAGGTAGCGGCGGGTTATACACCACTTGTGATACGCAACGAGGGTGACATCGCGGATTTCCCGGCTGTCAAGGTTTCGCAGGGCCTCGAGTGCATCGCAGCGGACAATCGTGGTCCGGCGATATTGGCCGGGCCTATCTGCGATGGGAACTTCGGAAGTCTCACCCATATAATGGTAGAACTTGTTAGGCGTGCGAGCACGGATAGCGCGTCGGCCATTGACGAACAACTGCTCAAAATACCTCTTGCCTGCGGCGACATCCGGTATGCGGGTTTGCCAAACGCCGTTTTCGCCTTGCACAAAGCCTTTGATAATCCGCCCGCCCGTAAAGACCGGCCTGGCATCGGGAGCTGCTTCATAGATTATGGGATACTCTTGCGTGCCGCTATCATCGGGCGTAAATACAACCGGCTCTGTCAGAGTATATTCTCCATCCGCCACAATCACCTGCACAGGCTCGGTGAGCGGCCTTTTGGTCTTCAAATGTCTACTTGCATCCCGAGCGCCAGATAGCGATGCTAATGGGCCATCTGTTTGCTCCTTGTTGGGCTGAGCCGCTTGTCCTGACCACAGGTCGTTGCCATCTGGAGAAACGTATAAAGTGACAGCCCCAGCATGATGGATACAGAATAACGAAAATATCACCAAAGCGATAAGGCAAAATCTCAATTTTAAATTGTACTTTCGCTGATATTTTCCCATTCTATTCCCACTTTCTTGAGAGCGTAGCCCACTTCACGCAGGTAGTCGCCGTAACAGGTCATCCAGTGAAATCCCTGCATATCCTCTAAGAGCTTACGCCAGTCTCCATCGATTTGCAGGTCGATTTGCGACCGGCAGATATCGTAGAAGGGATGGTCTACAATTTTTCCTCGGCAGCCGACCCACTTTTTACAGTGAAAATCCGGCACAAGATTCGTGATTGTCTGGCCTTTGCTCATCTGAACTTTCGGAGCGGCGCCGTAATCCGACTCAAAGTGCGTATGGATTTGGACCGGTTCGAGGTCTTTGCCGTTCATTCTCCTGGGAGCGGTACAATGCGCGCAGGTTGTGACACCATCGTGAGGATGAGTAGGGTCATTGAAAAAAACTGGTTTGCCCGAGATGTAATGCAGCAGAATCCCGGAGGGAATGACCACAAAATCAGATTCGCAAAACGCCATCAGCCCTTCGTCGTTGATGAGGCTCAATGGCATGCAGGCTGTGGTCTGTGCCATGGGCATAATTGTCCCCATACAATGATGGACAGTGATAGCAGAGGCGTCTGCTTCGGCCATAAGTTCCTTGAAGACTTTTTTCAAAAGAAACGCATTTACAAGAAATTTCTTGTCGGTGTGTAGTGACACTCCTTTTTGGGCGAGGTACTCGTCGGTCAAGCGTTGTGCCTCGGCGCGTACGTTTTCGTCGGCCAGGTTCTTCTTAATCATCGGCTCGAGCTGCTCGTATGTAACAGGTCTGATATCGAGCTTCCAGATTTCCTTAGCGGTTTTCGGTCCAAGTTCATGGCCAATTCCCCATCCGCCGGCGTCGCCGATCGCTACGATTCTTGTACCGACGGCATTCTTCAGCCCATAAAGTGCTCGCAGCCGCCACAGAACCTCGCTGTAGTCGTCAACCACAATGTCCCAGACATCCATATCCGGCTGCTGATATTCGTCCGTGGCTCTTCGCAAAAAGTGCGGGTGGGCAATTTCGTACCACAAATACACGGGCCCCGATTTGTGCCGCAGAAACATCACGTTCGGCTTTTTGATACCTGCGATGGTATCGAGCCAGCCGCGGCTGCCACCTGCTGCATAAACTAAAATCACATCGCAATCCACATCTTTCATTGCGGCTGCTTGTGCATCACTATTAACAGTTGCGAATGACAGAACCTCCGCCGGAAAATCAGCCTTTGCTGCCAAATCTTTCAGCTCTATCTCGATCTTTTTGGCTTCTGCGTTCACATCGTTCTGGTTGTGCAGTCCACCCCATGGCCGCCAGCTCCGCGCTTCTCTTCTCTTAGAAAGACTGTAGACCAGAGCCGGCTTGACTTTTAGAGGCGAGCCTCTTTGAAAACTCATTCCAGCAGTGGGCTTTCTAAAAGCACCAGTGACCTGGCATGACGATAATCCCAACGCTCCCATACCGGCTGTTCCCAGGCTCACAGCTTTCATAAAATCGCGCCGATTTAGATTATTGTCCATTGTCAAAACTCCTTTCTTAGCCTTTTGTTTTGCGCATCTATCACTGAACCGACCGGCCAAATTGCGGATTTGGTGTCGGCATCTGAGCACCTACAGCCTTACGCCAGGCTTCGAGGTGCTTGTGAAGCTGCTCAGCCCTGTCGCTTTCTTTTTCTACAAGATTATTTTTTTCGTTAATATCTTCTTTCAGATTGTATAGTTCCAGCCGGCCGTCCTCAAGATATTCTATCAGCTTCCAGTCGTTTTGGCGAATTGAACTTACCGGGCTGGTAGTAAGGTAATAGTGAGGATAGTGCCAGTAAAGAGCATCACGCTTCAGCTTGGCATTTGGGTTTCTTAACAACGGAACAAGGCTAAGCCCATCTATGTTGGCGTTGTGTCTTTGCTCACCTTGCAGAGCCGTAATATCCAGAATAGTCGGGTAGAAATCGATTGAGCTAACCGGCTCGCTACAAACGCCGCCGCCTTTTGTAACGCCGGGCCAACGAATAATCAAAGGCACCCGGATTCCTCCTTCGTATAGTGACCCTTTGCCGGAGCGTAGCGGATAATTGTTGGTGACGGTCTTTCCCTTGTATTGGTTGATATAGCCGCCGTTGTCAGAGAAAAAAAACACGATGGTTCGCTCACCGATGCCAAGCTCATCGATCTTGGCAAGGATACGCCCCACATTTTCATCGAGGCTGTGCACCATCGCTGCATATTCAATATTCTGATGGTGCATCTCCGGTTTTAACCTCTTGCGGTAGTGAGCCACCAGCTTCGGCTTGCCCTCAATCGGCGTGTGCACGATGTGGTAACAAAGGTATAAGAAAAATGGTTTATCTTTTGCTTTGTCGAGGATTCTAATCGCTTCGTCGGTCAGCCGATCGGGCAGATACTCACCTTCCTTACCAAATTCCAGATGCGGGACATATCGGAACTCCTTGCCGAATGTGACTGTTCCTTTGTATGGATAGAAAAATGTGGTCGGTGCGCCCCAGAATGTTCCGCCGATGTTGATGTCGAAGCCCTGTGTCTCCGGGTAGTGCGCAGCATCACCCAGGTGCCACTTACCTACGTGAGCCGTCAGGTAACCGGCTTGCTGAAGCACCTCGGCAATTGTCACTTCCTCATGCGGCAGATCTCCTTTGGCAACCGGCGGAATCAGCTTTCGGTTCTGTGGTGGATTCGCTGACGCTTCGTACCATATTGTCATACCAAGGCGTGCCGGGTACTTGCCGGTCATAATCGAGGCCCGAGTCGGCGTACAGACCGGTGCCGCCGCATAAGCGTCTGTAAAACGCATGCCCTGCTGGGATAGTCGGTCGATGTTAGGCGTCTGGTGCAAATCGCCGCCAAAACAGCCTATGTCTGACCAGCCGAGGTCGTCAACGAGGATGAACACAAAATTCGGCTTATCCGATGGCTCGCCTGCTCTGCAAACGAAAGGTCCGAGTCCAATTGTTGCGCTAATCCTGCCGGCAAATTTCAAAAAATCGCGTCGATTCAGATTATTATCCATTATGGAATCCTTTCCGCATTTGTTATTCCCACGCAGTCGTTTAGCCCCCAGGTTTATCCTGGGGGTTTCTCCCAAGCATTATAACCCAACTCCACAGCCAATGAAAGCAAAAGGATTAGATACCATCCTCCCAGGCGTTTTTCATCGCAGGCCGACGCCTGTTTTTTCCTTGAAAAACGCTACGCAATAGTGTAAATTACCGGGCCAGAAGCGAGCACACTTTGCGATAACGCAAAACGAAAGGATTTCAGAAAATGCAGAGCGTAATACAAGTAACGTGCTACCGAGGTGGTAGCCTTCGCGAAGCCATCGCTAACGACAGGCGTTTACAAAAGTACCATCTTGTGGTCTTGCGTCAGAAGACGTCCGGACGTAATCCGGGCTGGGCCAAGCTCCATAGCACCGACCCGCAAGTCCGAGGTGCTATGAACTTAGAATGGAATCCAGCGACAAAGACGCTTATGGCCAGGATTGTCACCAAGGGTAAGAACACGCCGGACCGAATTACCGGCGACTTCATCGGCTATCTGATGCGCTGCCAGCGCAGAAGAATTCGGTCTATTCTTCTTTTGCCGGGATAGAGCTTGTTTAGCCCCCAGGCCTGCCCTGAGCACAGCCGAAGGGTTTATCCTGGGGGTCATTTGCCTACTTTTTCCTTGAAAATTCCCTGCTGGCAGTGTAAATTATCTGCTGGGAAGCGGAGCGCAAATTGGATTTGCGCTTCAGAAAGATGGGCGTTTTGGCAGATAAGTCATGGTTAAATTGCGAGCATTCACACTAATAGAACTGCTTGTTGTCATCGCCGTTATCGCCGTACTAATGGCGATTATCATGCCGGCCCTCAAAAAAGCCAAAGAGCAGGCCCAAAGCGCATTCTGTAAGGCAAACCTAAAAACCTATACGTATGCGGTTGCTATGTACGCACAGGACAATGACGATGCGTTCTGCGACCCGCAGAGCTGCTATTTTACTTCGTTAGAGCCGTATCCCGGCGAGGGCGGCGATAGATGGGACCGCTGGTGTAATGGTAATGTATATCTCAGAGAGCACCCGGAATATGCCAGCGAATTTTTCAAGTATCTATCCGAGACAAAGGCGCTTATCTGTCCGACCTTCAAAACCTTAGCTAAGAGTACACGTGGCCATAAAGACTTCGATACCGGCCGTGAAAATGTTGTCAACTACCTGCCCTGGCACAATTATACTATGAATGCCTATCTTGGCCTGCGCTCCGGCGACAAGAATGTAGTCGTGCTCAAGGTCACGAAGGTCAAGAACCCTGGCACAACTTTTACATTTGCCGATGAGAGCTGCTTGATAAAGCCAGGTTACAACACGCAAGGACTTAATGATACAGCTTTGTATCCAATTCATCCGGTTAGTGCAGTGCCAATCTGGCTCGCCAAAGCTGGAGGCAGTCCTTGGGACGTCAGGCCAGGCCCTCCGCCGCAGGGTATGGGTGAGTTCACCGATGTCATAGCAGGCTTTCACAATGCCCCCTCCGGCAACCCCGTAGATGGCCGTGGCAACTGTGCCTTTGTAGATGGCCATGTATCTGTGCATCCTCGTGAGGAGTCATTTCCCTTAGCCTATCCGCGTTGAAATCTTGTGCTCTTATTGCCTTATGCTCTTGTGTTCTCAAAGTTTTTTTCTTGAAAATTCTCTGTCAGCTGTGTAAATTAACGAACAACGGCGAGAACACACCTCGGATTCGTAGTTAAAATGCTGCAGATGGTTTCTGTGCTTGGGAGTTATACAAAAACCACATAATCAGTAGTTCGGCATATAATAAAAAGTGATGCAATGTACAAGCTCAAGAGTATACGAGGTAAAATTATGGTGGTTACGTTTCTATTGATAATAGTGTCTTTCGCAGTACTAGCAATAATCTATTTGTACGCAAATGATTTCAGTAGTGAAACCCTTCCAATCATGTTTCCGGCAGTTGGTGCAATCCTATTATCGATGTATCTCGGCTTTAAATCAGTGCGGATTGATGCCCCAGAACCACAAATAAAACATGTCAATATTGCGATTTTACATGACTGGGATAGTGGTAATATTTATTCAATGCGTTTTCGTACTGCTTCAGATACTTTAGAGATGTCTAATAAATTTAGAGGCCTAGATAAGATTGACACTTATAAATTCTACAATGAATTTAAAGACTTGGATGTATGGAAGTATTTAAAGACTAAACGTAGTGATGAAACTCACGGTAATGAATCAACGTTAATGAGCTTACTTGAATATGCTGTTTTAGATTGGTTCTCACAACCAGAAATTATTGCTGGGTACCAAGACTACGGTACGATCTATCTACTACAGAGCGGTGGAGGTGGTGGCTCTATGCCGTCTAATCTTACTCCTGTCAAAGTAAGTCATGGTAAAACTGAATGGAATTCGTTTTTGCGTGCAAGAGACATTAAATTGTTGTTACCGAAGGGTTCAACTCTATCAAGAAACAAACCAAATCATTTAGGTGTCGACTTTGCCATTAAAACGAAGCATTCAACTATTAAGCTTAGCATCATGCACCGTGGTGGAGGCAGGTTTGAGGAAGCTATTGACCCAATAGGTCAGAAAATCCGTAATTTGTTCTCATTACCCCAAAAAACACCTTCACTTTGGGTACATGGATTTAAGGTAGAAATTAAAACAATGCAGAAAGCGTTCTACCGTTTCTCAGACCAAGCTAAGATAGAGAAATCTTGGCTTGAACAAGTTATGACAAAATTCGAAGATGATTTCTCGTGGGATTTACTACGTAAATACTATGCAACAAGCTGATTAAATTTTGCCTAACCAATCTCTTCTCCAGACCGAGGGGAATTCCCACATCCGCTTAGCTAATCGTTATGCATTGAATTGGACACGATTTATCCGCCACTGCCGTTAGTCCCGTAAGGGATTTCTCGCTCAATACGTACCAAACTGGTAGGTTGTGCATAGCACAACACAATCGTGGTAGGCGGTCCAGCTACGGCTCGGCCTTCCTGCTTCGGCGAAGCGCTTCGCAGAGACCAGTCGCCGAGACGAGTACCTACCCTACATTCCACGCCATTTTAATTTTAACCGTCGCCGATTCGGCGACACTAAACACAGAGTTGATCGAGTTAAAGTTTCAACTTAATGACCAATTGCAGGAAAAAAGTTTATACGTAAAGCGCGTACGCGCTTTACGTATAACATGTATGAATGATAAAAGTGATTTATACCAATTGCAAAAATCAAGCTGGTAGGTTGTGCAATGCACACCGATAAAAAATGGTGGGCGGAGCCCACCCTATATTCCACGCCATTTTAATATTAACCGTCGCCGATTCGGCGACACTAAACACAGAGTTGATCTAGTTAAAGTTTCAACTTAATGACCAATTGTAGGAAAAAAGTTTATACGTAAAGCGCGTACGCACTTTACGTATAACATATATGGATGCTAAAAATGATTTATACCAATCATAAAAATCAAGTACGTTAAGCAGTAACCAACTACACAATGACAGGTGCAATTATCCCTCCACAACGTTCGCGGCTCTGTTTGGTGTAATCCCATCGCCGTCCTTCTTCGTAATTCTCCTTTGTATTGATACTCCATAGAACGGATTAGTACTACGAAGGATAAATTCCGGCGACGGATAAACACGGCCTTGACCTCGTTAGAGAATTTTCCCACCATCCTATAATAGAATCTTTCCTCCAGACACTCAAAAATAGTGTGACGGTCTGCCGAGGGCCTAATTATTTTTGTATTATTTGTGGGCCAAGAACTCTCGGCCAGGCCACCTGCTTTTCCTTGAAAATGACCTTGCAGCAGTGTAAATTATCTAACAACAGTCTTCAACAGGTAAGGCCTTATGCTCGAAGACGAAACAGAATTACGGAAAATTGCAGAACAGATAGTGGCGAATATGCTTGCTGCAAACGTGGCCGAGAAGAAGTTCTACACCGACCAGCGCGTAGGCAAAAAGTATTCGAATCTGATTACTCCCAACGCGTTCGACAAAAAACTTATCGCCATCGCTGTTCTGGGCTATCCTGAGCAGGTAGGAGTTTGGTCATACACCTTGCTGCGCCAATCACGCATCAGTGAATCCAGCATGGAACCTTATTTTAGCGAATTTGCAAGGCATGACTTTGGTCTTGTCGCCATCAATCCCAATTTTTTCGCTGCCGACATCGAAGGAGACTCGTTCGTTTATCAACTTGAGCAGGTCGTGGCTGACATTGCTCCTGACAAGAAAATAGGATTCATCGGCTTCTCTATGGGAGGCAAGATTCTGGTCGAGTTTTTGGAAAGGCGCTGCGAGCTTCTGGACCGCGTGGCCGGCCTTGTGCTGATTGATCCAACGCTGCCCAACCAGCTAAAGGTTGAAAATATTGACACTATAGCAACAAAACAGAGTTTCTTAGAGGCAATAACAAGATGACTAAAGAGTATAGCTTGGTATATGGTTGCCGCTTTCAGTCAAATGGTGGCAAAATACCAAATTTTGCGCTGGAAACTGCTTCAATAACAGACAGAAGACTGCAATTTGTAAATTGTGACATTACATAACTCATTTTATTAAAAGGAGTTAAGTATTATTTACTCTGTAACGCTACTACAGTCTCAAAATATTCGCCGATTACTTGATAACGATACCTTGCTTATCGCATCGCAAGGGCAATTTTCTAGTCCGGGTGAGATTGCCTCGGTCCTGCTGCAAATCCCCAAAATCTCTTTTGCCGGCATACATGGGCAAATGCCGAATAAAGCGCTCGGCCATATTATCGATTTCTATCAGCAGCGCTGCCCATAGCAGTCGATTTCTCATATTAGAAGCTTCGCGTCTGGAACCTCGAAAAGACTGTAATGGCATTTTGAAGGAAAGAACCATCGCCAAAACCTTTGGTTTTGACGCTGCCACATATCATTTTTTATCATGACCGTCGCCGTCCTTCTTCGTAATTCTACTTCGTATTGATACTTCATAGAATGGATTAGTACTACGAAGGATAAATTCCGGCGACGGCTAAACATTGCCTTGACGTAACTCGTGCAAGGCAATAAAATTGTTCATTCCTTTATCGAGTATCGAGCATCAAGAATCGAGAATCGAGGCTCGCGTATGATAAAAATCAACGAAAACTTTCTGAAACTTCAGGCTGGCTATCTGTTCCCTGAAATCGGCAGGCGAGTCCGCGCTTATAAGGCTAAAAATCCTGGTGCAAAAATTATCAGCTTAGGAATCGGCGATGTTACTCAGCCTTTGCCTCCAGCTATCGTCGAAGCGATGAAAAGGGCGGTGGATGAAATGGGAAGCGCCACAACTTTCCGCGGCTACGGCCCAGAGCAGGGCTATGATTTCCTTATCAACGCTATAATCGAAAATGACTTTAAATCCCGCGGTGTGGATTTAAAGCCCAGCGACATTTTTGTCAGCGACGGCGCAAAGTGCGATACAGCTAATATCCAGGAGATATTCGGCCTGGACAACATCGTAGCCGTAACCGACCCGGTATATCCGGTATATGTAGATAGCAACGTGATGGCTGGCAGGACCGGCCAGGCCAACAAAAGCGGCCGGTACGAAAAAATAATCTATATGCCATGCACTGCCCAGAACAATTTTGTGCCTGAGCTGCCGAGCACTCCTGTGGACATTATTTACCTGTGCTTTCCAAATAATCCGACGGGAGCGGTGGCCACTGGCGAAGTTTTAGCCGAGTGGGTCGATTTTGCTCGTGACAGCAAAGCGATAATCCTTTTTGACGCAGCTTATGAAGCCTTTATCACTGACCCTAATATTCCACATTCAATTTATGAAATCGAAGGTGCAAAGGACGTTGCGATAGAGTTTCGCAGCTTCTCGAAGACCGCTGGCTTTACCGGCGTGCGATGTGCTTTTACCGTTGTGCCGAGGCAGCTCAAGGCCTATACCAACAGCAGCAGGGCGGTGGAGGTTAATCCGCTATGGAATAGGCGCCACACTACAAAATTCAATGGCGCCTCGTACGTCTCACAGGTCGGCGCCGCAGCCGTCTATACCAATGAAGGCAAAAAGCAAACAAGGCAGATTATCGACATTTATATGAAAAATGCTGCCTTAATCCGCCAATCGCTCACCAAGCTCGGCTATCAGGTTTATGGCGGCGTAAATGCACCGTATATCTGGATGAAGACGCCGGAGGGCATAAGCTCCTGGGATTTCTTCGACCGGCTGCTGAGCAAGGCTCACGTCGTATGTACTCCGGGTGCTGGTTTTGGTTCAGCAGGGGAGGGTTACGTCAGGCTGACAGCATTCGGCCAGCCGGAAAGCGTCAAAGAGGCGCTTGAGCGTATCAAAGATATATCCTGATGGAAGAAAAGACCGCATATATTGGGCTGGGCAGCAACTTAGGCGATAGAGAAAAATATATCAAAAGTGCCCTCAAGCTACTTAAAGAAAATGGGCACATCGAGGTTGCGCGCATAAGTGACATAATCGATACTGCTCCGCTGGGTAGCGCTGACCAGCCAAAATATCTAAATGCCGTCGCCGAGATAAAAACAACTCTCAGTGCTGAAGATTTGCATAGAAAGCTGCTCGAAATCGAATCCTCACTCGGCAGAGTACGAAGTGAAAAATGGTCGCCGAGGAACATTGACCTGGACCTTTTATTTTTTGGCAAGGAGATCGTAAATCTGCCGCACTTAACCGTTCCACATCCGCAGATGCACTTGCGCTCGTTTGTCCTAAAAGGCCTTTGCCAGTTGAACCCGGAAATACTTCATCCTGTGATAAAAGAGCCGATAGAAGAGTTGGCTGCTCGACTGGGTGGCTGCGATTTTGTACTCAACCCAAATCTCCCGCAGCTTGTCAGCGTAGCGGGCATTATCGGTGTAGGGAAAACTACACTGGCAAAGAATCTATCGAAATTTTTCGGCTGCAAATTGCTGCTGGAACCATACGATACAAACCCATTTTTGCCGGATGTTTATGCTGGTAAAAAAGAGCTGGCGTTGGATTCACAACTATATTTTCTTACCAGCAGAATCAGCCAGTTAAACCGTAATGCCTTGGCGCCGGGTCAGATTGTCATAAGTGACTATTTTTTTGATAAAGAACGCATTTATGCCAATCGACTTCTCAATGCTCAGCAATTGGATTTGTACCATAAGATTTATCAACCATTCCGTAAAGAAGTCACTCAGCCGAGTCTTGTGATATATCTACAAGATTCCTCAAAGAGATGTCTTGAGCGTATCCGCCAGCGTGGGCGTCCTTACGAGCAGAAGATTGAACAACAATTCTTGGACGTTCTAAGCCGTGATCATGAGCAGCTCTTTACCCAATGGAAAATTTGTCCAGTTATCCGAATATCCGCTTCTGAATTTGATTGCAGGAGAGATAACGATATTGAGCATTTAGCAAATCAAATAAAATGTTATGTTGTCCCCCCATAGGCGGAGTGTATTGTCTTCAATTTCAAGCTCTTAAAGCATATAACCAAGCTCATCGGTGGTCATTTCAACCCCAGATCTTTGAAGTATATCGTTCGTCCTTTTACCTTTGTTCAAGATGTTGTATTGTTTTCTGAATATGTTCTTGGAAAACTTCGTCCCATTCTTTTCTGTTCGAAATTCTCTTGCGACCTGTCCAATTATCCCCAGGAGTTAGAACATCTGCGACAAAGAAATTTCTTTTCGGCCCCATGTACATGAACCTTTTACCTTTGTACCCAAAAGATAACCAAGGGCCGCCAATTGGTTTTATTTCAACCTGTTTTGCTTGAAGTTCTTCTAAAACAGCTTTGAATAGCTCTCTTACTTCACTATCTTGGAAATACTCCATTTTCTTTTCTATGGTTGGAATTTCAGGTGGTTCGGGAGGTTGGCCGTAATCAATTCTTGTGCATATAATGCCACGTTCACCTTTATCGTTCTCAAATGCATGATATTCGATGAGTTGTAATTCTACACCGATATATTTAGCAATTCGTTTTGTTGTTTCTGTGAAGGCTGGGGCTATGAGTATTAGGCGGAGATCTGCGTTCGGATCAATGTCGTTCTTGCTACTATAAGCCTGACTAATCCATAAAACATTTTGCCTACACCAATCGTAATATCTTAATGCTTGATCAAGGTGTTCTTCAGATGATTCGTTTTTTAACTCGATTACGGTCAAGGAACCTTCTGAATCGACCGCCAAGATATCCAAAGGTCCGGAATCTGTCATAAGCTGATGAGATAATATTTGGAGTCCTTGTTCAATAATATCTGGATTTTCGACTAATAGAGGTTCCAATTCTTCTCTTTCTTTGAGATCGATAGGTCTTACTTTTATCATAATCGTTTTCTCTTATACGCTAACCGAGTATGATATGGTTTTCTGATAAGAATCCTTAAGTCATCTGCATATTCTTATATAAAGGTTTTGCGATGGGCTTTAAGAATTTTGAGGCGTTTAAGATTTCTATGCCGATTACCTGCCCTCTATCGTCAAGCTCCACATTTATTCCAGGAGCGATCTCTATAAATTCCTCTTCCACGGCTTTCTTGGCTACAATGTAAAGGACATCTGATTCATAATCATAATTTATTAAAGATTTCTTGCTCATATTTTTTGCCACCTCCCGGAGTTTATTCGGGTTCTTTTCTGGTAAGCTTTTAAGGGGTGAATCGTAATTATTTCTATCACATCTTCCTTTTTGTCATACGTTAAGGCGAACTCTCTTATTTTATTATTGAACTCAAGCTTATGAACAGCCACATAATGGCCTGTTAAATTATCGTAATAATGTTCCTTTGCTTCTTTGAAAATTTTTTTCGGCAAAGAATACGGTATATTTCTTACATTTAATCTAAATTTCAGATGGGATGTGTATACTATATTCATTCTGAAAGTCACTACTGTCCCGTTAAGGTTTTAGTAAATCGTTATAAGACAAATAGATTCAATAAGTTGTGAGAAAAAATGCTTGGGCTCGACTTCAACTCATTCATAAACTTTGGCCAAAATACCTTTGTTGAGA
>Ga0315314_1001507_pt1 | contig 20934 bp, 18 predicted proteins | sample TDP9_MG_FD_203631 | JGI IMG/M metagenome (GOLD analysis project Ga0315314, IMG submission 203631) | Freshwater sediment microbial communities from Lake Towuti, South Sulawesi, Indonesia - TDP9 | ecosystem: Environmental > Aquatic > Freshwater > Lake > Sediment | place: Indonesia: South Sulawesi... | reverse complement strand
ATCGATAGGTGGCGGAAGTCCGAAAAATGCTTCCCTGTACATGTCCGCTAGTGGAGACTGAGAAACGTTTGTTAAAAATGCCATCTCTGCACTGCCATCTGGTAAAACTGCAATGTCCTGTATCGAATATGTTCTGACGTCAGTGACAATGCATTCAACTTCAGCTTTAACCAAAACCTTTGCACTGCCTGAAGCTTCAGTGGCATCCGTCCACATCGCAGATTCGAATGTTAGCTTGCCCAGTGGAAACTTTTGCGTTGGATAGTAATTATTGTTAACTACATAGAAAGTGTCCCGAGACTCATGCATAGTAGCGGTACCCGTTCCTATTCCCATCTCATCAGTCTGCATTGTAGACACGGTGATGAAGGGAACGCCAGATAGAACTATGTTTGTACAATTGTAGCCATACATGTTCCAGTAAATTACTAAATGAAAATTGGCATAGTGGCTAGGCGGCAAAGTAGCAGCATTGTTCTGGTGACGCACCTCTATGTTTCCGGCCAGATACCCGCCGCTGATCAGGTAACTGTAAACTTTAGATGCGTCCTCGTTTTGAGGAGGGGTAGGATTTACTGTTCCATCATAAGTGAAGAAAACAATTTTTGTCTCATTAGGAAGCAAATAGCTGTCCGCCCACAATATAGTTCTGTTGAGTAGATCCCATCCTGTAGTGGGCATCTGAGTTGCACGGTACCATCCGAAGAAAGCTCGCTTGTTTAGATCGTCTATGATTAATACGTCTTTCTGTGTGGTTGCTAATGCGTTAAAGGATTCTTTTGCCATTGCTATTTCAGCTATGGAAAACATTGAGGAGGCAAGCAACAAGATGATTAATACAGCGCTTTTAAGCGATTTCGTTTTCACTTCCAATCCTCTCACTTCCTTTCTCCTTCACTTTTTATACGCACAACTAGTAAAAAAACTTAGCTATTTTTCCTCAAAATAAAACTTCAAATAGTCGGTTAAATCCAGAAAATCTTTATGCATGCACGAAGGCTAAAGCACACCACTACCCTTATCAAAATGGTATGCCTATCACAACAAAACAAAAGTGACGTTACTTATTGAAAGAATGGTTAGAGCTTCCGGAAATTAAACAGGCAATAGACAACTACACACAACTACACAAAACTGCTACACAATATCCTACACAAAACGAAAACCGCAATTTCAGCTTATCTTGCAGAAATGTAATGGACGGGGCGGGATTTGAATTCGCGAGCGCAGTGTTTTAGACGCTGAGCTTCCCGCGTCCTCCACGATGCCAACGTGGCGATCATTCCAAGCTGATCTACCCGCCCAAACTCATACGCAAAAAGAAGACTATTAAACATTATGCAAATAAGAATTATCAACCAATAAGAGAATTCTGCTATGTCCCAAAACTCTTCTCCAGCACACATCCATAACAAATCTTGAAAAATCTATGTTATCACTTGGTATCATGATGCGAACCACAACAGAACCATTAGTGACTCTGTTTCAAAATTAGAAGGCTAAAACAAACCTTCTTTTCGGCAATTGATAATGGAAACCAAAAATTCCAAAGTGTTTCCGTCCCAAGAGATGATGATGAAGGACAAATTTCTTCTCTCCTCTCTATAGAGGGGGTCTCACACACGCACACACAAACAACCCCTAATACCAAAACAAATATTAAACCAACCAATCATCCACTACTGAACGGAGAACATAATCAAAATGCCCCAAGAAATCTTCGACGTAGAAAAATTCATAGAAACCTCAGAAAGAGCAGAGTACTGCAACATAAAAAGACTGAAAAAAACGGTGAAACTAAAACTCCGAACACCCCAAAAACTCATAACACTGAAAGTCGATCCTACAAAGGCCGAAGAAATCGTAAAAAAACTCCGTTGCGAAATCCGCGAAGTCTAAGCAAAGGACAGAGATTTTACAACCAATGAATAGCATCTTTCACAGAAAGCTGATTTCTTACGATCAGTATCCAAAATGGAATTAGAAAAGAACATTACACACGCTGGGTCACGGCAGTGCCCCAATCCAAGCGTGTGCCCTATCTCGTGAACCGCCTCTTTCACATAGCGCCCCTCAAAAACCGTATTATCAGATGGTTGCCCGTAGAATTCTGGCTTAAGCCGATGCAACGAGATTATAGCAGTCTTTCCAGGGCATTCTGCTTCTCCAAAGACGAAGTTTAAGTGGGGTACATAGAGATCAACATCGGTTATTCCTAAAATTCTATCAGCTACTCCTTTTTCGACGTATCGACTGATTTTTGCTAAAATGGAGCTAGAATGAAATTGTTTTCTCCTTGAATTGTATGCCTCTTGCGGTGTCGGCATCTCACTGTTCAGAATTGAACACACAGTTTTGGGGAATATCTTAGATAATTGCCTTCTTATATTCTGCAAGATGTTAGAGCTGACTGGTCCAACACGCAGAATCACCAACTTCACAAGTTTCCCTCAAACTTCATAAACGTCTCCAGCCTTCGGCGCCAAAGCCTTAAGCCCCACTTCCTTTTCTATCCACTTGGCGAATCTTTCGCAGTTGCCTTCAGCGCCGTGCATCACATAAACAGTTGGGTTCCCCTCAACCTTTTTCACGGTATCTTGAAGTTGACTGATCCCACAATGGGATGAGAAATCGAAGTGCCCGATTTGCGCCTTTATCTTGCGCATCTTCCCATCAATCACGCATCTTCCCTTTTCCAATAACTCTTTTCCAGGTGTTCCAGGCACTTGATAACTCACAAGAAAAACGGCATTCTGTTTCTTCTTTCCCACCTTTTGTATGTAAAATGCGGCTGGTCCGCCTTTCAACATTCCCGCAGGAGAGATTATCACACCTGGCTTTTTGGTTGCCATTCTTCGGTCTCTCCACCCCTCGACCCAAGACGCCGTGTGGATTGCGTTCATGAATAACTGTGGATCACGCAAATACGCCGTGCGCCCCATCAACATGCGATTTACTTCCCGAGTCATTCCATCAATCACAACAGGGTATTCAAAGTGGTAAGCGGCAAATATGCATGCGATTTCTTGAGAACGCCCAACACTGAACGCTGGAACTAGAACTGTTCCTCCCATCTCCACAACCTCAGTGACGCGTTCTACAAATTCTTTCTCCAAAACTGCTCGATCAGGATGATCTTCATCCGCGTATGTGCTCTCTATAATTAACGCGTCAAGTTCTCCATACTGTCTATCCGCGCCACCAAGAAGACGGGTATCTACCGTATTATAATCACTAGTGTAAAGTATCCTTTTCTCGTTCGCTTCTAGTAGGACTTGAGCAGCTCCCGGTATATGCCCAGAATTCAAAAGCTGAAAACTAATATCCCCAACAGTTTGTTGTTCTCTGAAACCGATGTGGGCACCTTTCTTCATCATGGTGCGCAACTCCAGATATTCGAAGGGAAGGTAGTAGCCCGTTAGATGTATGAAATCGGAAATTAGCAGTTGAGCCATTTCTAAACACAAGTTTGTTCCATAGACGGGTTTTCCATCTTGAACGTGGAAGATGGGAACGGCGCCTGAATGATCGAGATGACTGTGACTAAGAATTATGGCGTCCACTTCTCTTGGTGGAACGTGCATGGGAAAACCTGGTTCATGATTCACCATTACACCATAGTCTAGTAACAGTTGAGTCTTATCCGTTTTGACAGCTATCGCTGCTCTTCCGACCTCTTTTGTTCCGCCCAGAAACTTTGTTTCTAAAGGCATATCAGCACTCATCATCCAATCAAGTAATTTGTTCTCATCTATCGTTGATGTTATAGGATTTAAGTTAATGTCCCAGATTGAAGTGTTCCAAGGGGAGTTGCCAAATCCTTAAGTGCCCTTTCGTTTAAAGGTGTTTTTAACTTCAATATAGTCAAAGGGATATTTCTATTTTTACATGCCCCTTTGCACGCTGTCACGATACTTCTTTTCCATAGGTTGGTGTCCCAAAATAAAACTACTCTCTCATAATTTGTCGTTGTGATATACTTCATGATTTGTTGGACCGTATACTTCGTTGTTTCCAAGTCAAGTGGGGTCACGATTTCGTGTTGAGAGAGAGGATAAACCTCGTCGAGTTCTATTGGAATTATGCCAAAAGGTGCCGCATAAGTGCACACATGGATATCATACATTTTGTCTCTAAATTTCTGCTCAATTTCCATCAGGATTTTCTGATGCCCTTTCGACTTGTGGAAAGGTTTCATCTGGGTCTGGGGCAATAAAACAAGAATCTTTCCTTCTTTAGGCGGTGAATACCGTTCCAAGAGCCTTTTTCTGTGACGAACAACTTCTGGGCGAATCAGTCCGAGAGATCCAAAAAAGAAAAGTCCACTCCTTTTTGTGATTGGACTGTGTTTCTCTAGATATTCACTGTATTTTTGCAGGCGTTTTAAGGCTTGAAGGAGAAATGGATGCCCGTGTGCTCTTATTTCTAGATGTTCCCAGAGTCTTCCTTCTGTTATGGCCTGTTTTATCCGCTTTATTTCAGAGAAACTGACGTAGAGGTTGTGCTGGGCGATTGTTTTCTGTTTTTCGACCTCTGGCATATCTAAAACGTCTCGGGGCTTATTTTTGACACACGCTGGACATGGACACGTGAAATAGTTAAGCTGGTTGAGTCTTGTGGTTCCGTGTTCTGTCATGTAACGGTTTTCTCGGGCGTAAATTGCGTAGGCAGCTGAATCAAAGAGGTCGCATCCTAAGGCAACTGCGAGTGCAAACATGAATGGGTGACCAGCTCCAAAAAGGTGAAGGGGACGTTCAAGTGGTAGATTTATTTTTGCTGTTATGATCATATCGACTAATATGTCAAACATGTATTGTTTCATAACTTGTGTTGGGCTTCCTAACGCGTGAATTTGAAATGGCAGTTTTCCCATTTCTCTTGCTGACTGGGCTAGAAGAGTGAGATGTTGACCTCCTTGAATTGGTCCAACCCAGGCTATATCGTCACGTGATTTTATCTTTGTCAGTTCTTTTGCAGCTTTTAGTGTCTCCTTGACTGTGTGTTGTGCGTGTTTTCTGGAGGTTGTCCAACCCGTTGGTGTGTCAAGTATTGTAGCGATGTCGGTCCCGATTTTTTCTTGGTATAAAGCAATTTCTTCTGAGGTTATTTCCAGTTTCCCATACTCAAGGATTTGATAGGCTCCTGAGTCGGTCATAACAACGCCCGTGAAGTCCAAGAAGTCGTGTATTCCTTTTTCTGCAGCACTATCCTGGAAATGTTTTTTTATGATGTAGGCGTTTGTTATGAGTGCTTTACAGTTGAAGGAATTTTTCATTGTCTTTGGTGAGATGAGTTGAATGGTTGGATTTATGACTGGTAACAGAAGCGGTGTTTCAATCACGCCGCTCTTGGTTTCGAGTCGTCCTATCCTCGCAAGTAAGTCTCTGTCTCTTATCTCAAAGGACATTGTCTTAGTCGCCTACATGCTTTAATATCACTGAGATGTCTCTTAATTATGCTTATCTCGGGAGTAGTTTGAATAATGGTCTGCATTACCAAAATATACGAGAAACCTGTTTTGACTGATCCAGTTTTAATCGAGGGATTGCCCGGTATAGGTTTTGTCGCGAATATTGCTGCCTTACATCTGATCCAAGAATTGAAGGCAAAACTATTTGCTGAAATTCGTTCTTCGTCATTTCAAGATTTTGCGACCACTACCGAGAATGGAGAGGTCAGGTCTCCCTCTAATGAACTCTATTACTACAAGGGACGAGATAAAGAACGAGATATCATCGTTCTGTATGGCAATACTCAAGCCTTGACAACGGTTGGGCAATATGAGTTGTGTGGGCGTATTTTGGATGTTGCTGAGGATTTGGGGTGCCATTATATTATAACTCTTGGCGGTTTGAAAGTTGAAAGAAAGGTGGATATTCCCAAATTATATTGTGCGACATCTGACTATGAAGCCCTGCATGAAGCGTTAAACTTGGGTGCTGAAGTTATTGGTGGCCAAATATTTGGTGTTGCCGGGCTTCTTCTTGGTTTAGGTAAATTGCGTGCTATGAGGGGTTTTTGTCTCTTGGGAGAGACTCTCGGATTTCATCCAGATGTCATAGCCGCGCGAGAGGTTCTCAAGGCAATTTGCAGAGTTTTGCGTTTGGAAGTTGATTTGAGTAGGTTGGATGCAGCTGTGGAGGCGACTCGCTCCACGCTAGAGTCTTTCGGTTTTATTCCTTCACTAACAGAAAAAAGGACGAAAGAGGAGGCTCGATATCGCGGGATCATTTAGCTTTTGTTTCACTGACGAATTGGTCATACACTTTTTGGACTCTTTCAGCGGCAGGACCTGTCCCTTCTACAACGCCTTTCTCTGTGACCTTTATCTTGTCCATGACCCATATGAAGCCTTTCTCTTCGTAGAGTCTGACCATTGTTGGAAACACCTTTTCGAGGCGTTCTGCTAAGGCGCTGAGATTGAAGGGCTTTTCGATTGCGAAGATTTGGGCGACGACATTGCCGTTTAAAAACACTCTGTGGAGAATGATTCCTTTTTCGTCTTTGGCGTCTGCTAGACAGAGGCTTAATGTGTCAGGGATGATTCCTATGAGTGTTCCGGTGTATTCTTTTCCACCATTTGTGATGACCATGACTGTTTTGTCAATTAGGGCTGCTAGTTCTCCGAAGAACTTTCTTTGGGCGACAGACAATTACTATCACCTTCTCATTATGATTGTGTTTTGAGGACTTAATGATTTCGGGTTCTTACGTGCAGATTTTTGAGTGATAAGATGAATTGTGAATATTGATTCTGATTTCATAACTGCTAACTACTATGGTCGCTGAAACGGTTTTGTTGGTTGATGTGGAGATGAGTTTGCGGAAGGATGTTAAGAGGGAATTAAACGACATTCGTCAGCACATTAACGAAGTTAGGAATCCGAGAACTAAGGATGAACTGATTCGCCGGTATGCGCAGTTGTTGCAGAGTTTGATCATTGAAGGTGATTAATTCACCTTTTTGCGTTGTTTTCTTCTCGATGATGCCTAGAAGTTTTGGAATTTTGTGTGCATGTGTGAGACTACCTCTCTAGAGAGGGAGAATCAAATTATTTTTTTCTCATCATCATCACTACTATCTTCCTCTCTCTGGGAGCGCTAAGAAAAATATTTTTGTTCTTCTCCTTTTTCTTCATCATCTTGGGATGGAAACGCCGAGAAAAATTGATTTTCATCATCAACTACTTGGATGAACTTTAGTCTTAACTTGTGATTTTGAAATGGGCATCGCCTTGCTCTGTTAGATTTTCCCTCGTGGAAGAGAGTGCTGAAAAGCCGAATGAGGAAATTGAGAAAGAGATTTTCGATGAGCTTTCAAAGCGTCCACCAGTGATTCCTTGACTAAAGGAAGTTGAGAAAGTTGCGGTTATGGAAGCTTAGAAAAATCTTTAGAGGATTCCACAATTGCGTGAGGCATTGTTTCTATCACGCTTCGTATAAAGTAGCCTTCAATTTTTCAAAGAAAAAAGAGGGCAGATAGATGTAAGTGCGTTTATTGCTTCTTTTTTCTATGCTTAACGTAGATTGCTGTTGCAACTGCTGCGATTGCGATGGTTGAGGTTAAACGAATGTAAGGAATCAACAAACCCGCGTTATCAGCAGAATCAAGACTACCATAGAGGATCATTTCGCCACCAACATAAGGGGCATACCTTTGAAAAGTAGTTTCTGCAATGGGATCATAATCAACCCGCACCCTGTATAGCCCTGGTATCTCACATGCAGCATAGACCGTGACCACAACGGTTGCGCCAGGTAAGACTACTGTATACGGTGCGGTGAAAACCACTCCATCCACTCGACCATCAGGACGCGTCACTGTCCAACCCATGAGCTGAATTGGCACAGGCCCAGTGTTAGTAATTGAAATCGTAGCCGGAGTACTCACGGGTGCAACAGCGGGTACGGCACTTATGACTCCAGTTCCAGCTTTTAGCATTCCTGCTTGTTCATGGGTTAGTTCTATCATATACAGGTCACGAGCACCATGAACAGATTCTGGTCGTATGTCATCAAATGCGGGGCCTGCGGGGCCAGTACCGAATTGCCAAATCATATTGTCATCATCATTTGCTGCATGATCGCCTTGGTCATCTAAGCCGACAACGTGTCCGGTCTCGTGAAGCGCTATTGTAAGGAAGTGGAACTGCCCAGCTGGGGTAGCTGCTGCTGCACCGTAGAACCATGGCTCCGCGGGGGCCGGATCCCCAGGGTCGCTGTCAAATGTCACTGTTGACAGGCCTCCAGGATTTAGGTCCGTGAGCCCCAGAGCATCTATGTTATGCCAATGAATTACTATTTCTGCCTCTGCATCTCGGGCCACTTCTCTAAACTCCAGTCCAACTACGTGATTAAGTCTATCAGAAGCGATGGCGCTCCACTGACTGAAAGCATTTCTTATTGCGGTTTGGGCTGCTGCTGGCCAAGGTCCACCAGTAGGATCAGGGTCGTTGCCAGCGGCATCAACATGAAAACGATAGCGTGGAATTTCAGCTGGGCCGCCACCAAGGGCAGGAAATTCATTGATGAACCCGTGTCCCGCATCAAAGTCGGCATCATCGTCCTCTCTGACTGCTCTACAATCCCAGACTGCATAAGGTTCATAATCTTCTATGATAACCTGGTGATACCACGTAGGATGAGCAGGGTCCTCGACGGGATTGTAACCGCCCTCCTCCGACAAAGCATTAAAATTACATGTATCCCGGTGATTGTGGCAGCCTCCACCAGGTGCGGGGAGCCCCCACCCTCCAGGAAGACCGCCATCGGCCTCCCAGTGTACTGTGGCTGCATCATGTTGATGCCCTGGACAATGTGTTGGTATTGCAAAGACACTGGTCGCTGAGAAGATTAGAAATAACACTGTAAGAGACAGCATCCAGACTATCTTTCTCATTTCATCGTTCTCCTTTCTCTTTTTTCAGCACCTAAATTCTATATACGTCGTGGCTATAAATATTGCGAAACTTTTTCTATGCATACTAATTAGCAGTGATGGCTAATGGCTTTTTAATGCAGTTTTTCCACGTTAACCGATAAATAAGAAACTGTAGAGAGAGAGCAATTACAGAACGTATCTGATGGTAAACACGTGATGAAGTGTATCTAAGACTGAAGTATTTTCCAAAACAGGTTAACCTTTGTTTGAAGTAGCATACCACATACGTTGGTTAGTTTCACAAGTTTGGTTATGCATGCAGTGAGGTTGGAAAGAGCTAAGAGACTGGAAAGAGGTAGACTGGGCATGCGTTAGGCTATTTTGTTATTTCTCTGCCTATTATAACTCTCATTATTTCGCTTGTTCCACCAGCTGCAATTGTTTCCAGCGCATCTCTGAGATAGCGCATTATGTGAAATTCTGGCAACGTTCCATATGCTCCATGAATCTGAATAGCCTCTATAGCGGTTCTTCTCGCAACTTCACTTGAATAAGCCTTCGCCATCGCAATTTCTTTCTGAATCTCCCTACCACTTCTGCCATCATCAAGCAGCCATGCAGTGTGATATGCTAGCCATTTTGCAGCCTCAATATCCATTGCCATGTCCGCCAACATGAATTGCACTGCCTGAAGCTCGGCGATAGGCTTTCCATACAACGTTCTTTCTCTAGAAAATTTCAACGCTGCCTCGTAAGCTGCCTCTGCAACGCCCAAAGCAACCCCTGTACATCCGGTTCTGCCGATTTCCGAAATCGTTGCCAATGAAGCTTTAAGGCCGTCTCCTTCTTTGCCAACCAAGTTTGCTTTAGGTATTCTGCAATTTTTGAATATAAGCTCTGAAACTTCCATTGCCCGAAGTCCTGCATGTTTTTCTCTTTGCCCAGCCTCAAAGCCTTCTGTACCTTTCTCAACGATAAATGTGCTTAGCCCGTTTGAGCCCTCTCCTGTTCGTGCAACGAAAACGCAAATATCTGCTACACTGCCATTTGTAATAAAGCATTTACTTCCATTAATAACGTATTCGTCGTCTCTCACTCTTGCCTTAGTCATTATCGAAAGCGGGTCAGAGCCACCTGAAGCCTCTGTAACAGCCATGCACATCATTTTCTCCCCTCGCACAACCGGTGGAATATGTTTCTTTTTTTGCTCTTCTGTTCCAAAATGAAGTATTGCCCATAAACCTAAAGGCGTAGCTTGGAGAAAAAGCCCAAGAGATGCACATGCACGGGAGATTTCTTCTATACTTATCATTCTGGCGAGGTGCCCCATTGGGAAACCACCGTATTCTGTGGGCATAACAATTCCTATGAGACCCAAATCAGCGACCTTTTTTACGATTTCTCTAGGAAATTCTCCTTTCTCATCTAGTTCCAAAGCCTTAGGCATCAGTTCTTTTTCTGCAAACGTTCGGATACTATTTCTCATTATTTCATGTTCAGGCGTGAGGCTGAAATCCATTCTTATTCCTCCGTTAATCACGAATAGAAGCTTAAATATAATTATAAGTTAACGCATTCGCGTGCATGTTCGTCTGACTTCTTTCTTTTTCTCGTCTGCAATGACAAGTACCAAACTTATAACGTTGATAGTGCCCTCGCATGCCACGGGAAGCGAACCCGAAATGACAGAGAAGAGAAACCTTGTGTTGTATCTAGACACTGAACTTGTGAAGAAATCGCGAGAACTAGGCTTCAATCTCTGAAAAACATTTGAAAATCACTAGAAACATCTTGTTAACCAGCTCGACAACCATGATTGGTGGGCCGGGCCGGACTTGAACCGGCGACCTTCTGCACGTCAAGCAGATGTCCTACCAAACTAGACTACCGGCCCATTCTTGTATTTTAAATTCTACGCGTTACTCTGTTTAATAAGTTTCCATTTCAAGGAAAGGAAAGAGATTAAGAGTAGACGGCAACTACTGTAGCGAACTGGAGGCATCTGTTGTCTTCCATGTTTGTTGAAGAATTGCTTCGCTTCTTAGAACGTTCTAAAGAAGGGAGAAGTTTTAGTGTCGTTGTTATGCCTGATTTCTTCATAGATCGCTTCATATCCTACGAAGGAGACATCCAAGATTTCTGTAAGGTCCTCTTTGACATTGCAGGTCGTAAAGGCGGAAGCATAAATGGCATTAGGCAGATGGATTTCAGGGGTGGAAACGCAGCAAACACCGCTGCTGCATTAGCCGTTTTGGGCGTTAAAGTTCATCCCATCATTCACACAAGTCCATTGGGACTTAACTTGCTAAAACATTACCTTCAGTCCTGTGAGATGGACCTTTCATGCGTGAAGGCGGAAGGCAAAACCTCCATCACGACAGCCATCGAACTCATCCATGAAAAAGAAAAAGTTAACATAATGCTGCGAGACGTGGGCTCCTTAGCCAAATTCGGTCCGTCTGATCTCACTTCAAGAGACTACCAACTCTTAGAAGAAGCTGACTACCTCTGTGTTTTCAACTGGGCGGGAACTCGACTCTATGGAACAGAACTTGCCCGAACGATGTTTAGCCATGTCAAAAAGAAGGGAAGGGGAAAAACTTACTATGACACGGCTGACCCAACACCCAACAGAGGCAAAATCTCAACATTAATGCGGGAGGTTCTTTCCACCGACTTGGTCGACATACTAAGCCTTAACGAAAACGAAGCTATCCAATACGCTTCTCAGCTAAGTCCCCAAAAGGTGGAAAAACTCCAAAAAAGCATGAAATTAGACAAACTTGCCAAAGATTGTGCCAGAATGTTAGCCCAAAACCTTTCAACCCGCATAGACCTTCACGCCACTACTTACGCAGGCACATTTAGAAAGAATAAGGAAACAATGGTCCCAGCTTTAAAAGTCGCTGTTAGACGAATAACAGGCGCTGGAGATGCATGGAATGCAGCCAACTTGTACGCAGACGCAAATGAGTTCCCAGATAAGCTTAGATTGGGTTTCGCCAACACTGTAGCCGCCTATTACATAAGCAACCAACGCCCCGAACACCCAACATTACCACAACTCAAAAACTTCGTCCGAAAACAACTACAGTAAAACGGCTTCAGAAAGAGTAGGTTAAAATAACCGCTACGTATATGATTCTTGTTCTCTCTCCAAACAGAGATGAACCATCGTTGCAGAAACCGATCAAAATCACGGACACAACTTTCCGAGACGCACACCAGTCTTTGATGGCTACACGCATGCGAACCGAATCCATGCTTCCGATAGCTGAAAAAATAGATCAAGTGGGGTTCTTCTCGCTTGAGGTTTGGGGCGGAGCCACATTCGATGTGTGCATACGCTTTTTGGGCGAGGACCCGTGGGACAGAGTACGTCAACTAAAGAAACACATACAAAAAACGCCTTTACAAATGCTGTTGAGAGGACAAAACATAGTCGGCTACAAAAACTATCCAGACGATGTCGTGGTAAAGTTTGTTGAGAAAGCCGCTGAAGTTGGCATAGACATCTTCCGCATCTTCGACGCACTAAACGACGTCAGAAACCTGGAAATGTCAATTAAGACAGTGAAAAGAGTTAGAAAGCACGCTCAGGGCACGATATGCTACACAATCAGCCCAGTACATACCATAGAGCATTACGTGAAGGTAGCCCAACGCCTCGCAGAACTTGACTGCGATTCAATTTGTGTAAAGGACATGGCAGGAATGCTGGCACCACAAGAAGCCTTCAACCTGGTTTCAGCGCTTAAAAAACAAGTGGGCTTACCCGTGCATCTGCATTGTCACGCCACAAGCGGCATGGCACTAATGACCTACTTAAGGGCTTGTGACGCAGGCGCAGACATCATAGACACAGCTTTCTCGCCCTTGGCATTGGGCACCTCTCAACCACCCGTAGAAACTGTTGTCGCAGCATTAAGAAACACTCCTTACGACCCAAAACTTGACATGAACCTACTCATTGAAATAGCCGAGTACTTCAGAGGACTACGCGAAAAATACTATGACCCACTTCGTCTAATCGACCCGATGTCAGAGAAACTTGACACGTCGATTCTTGTTCACCAAATACCCGGCGGAATGTTCTCAAACCTCATCTCCCAACTGAAAGAACAAAACGCAACTGATAGGCTTAAAGAAGTTTTAGAAGAAGTGCCAAGGGTCAGGAGAGATTTGGGTTATCCGCCTCTGGTCACTCCAACCAGCCAAATAGTAGGAACTCAAGCCGTCTTCAACGTGCTCTCAGGCGAAAGATACAGCATGGTTCCAAAGGAAGTAAAAGAATACGTTAAAGGATTCTATGGCAGACCTCCAGCACCAATAGACGAGGAGGTTAAACGAAAAATAATCGGCGACGAGAAAGTCATCAGTTGTCGCCCAGCAGACTTACTTGAGCCACAACTCAAATCTATACTAAAAGAGGCTAGAAGTTTTTTCGAGAAAGAAGAGGACGCCTTAACTTACGTTCTGTTTCCTCAAACGGCTCTAGAATTCTTCAAAAAAAGAGCACAGAAACGAAGGGAAGAGGCAGTAAGCGTCAGCGAAACTGAGAGACAAGAACTAGAAGAAGTCGCAGCCGTCTCCACAGCAATAGCCACATACCTAGAAGGCGCAGGTGAAGTAAAGGCGGTAATCCCCACAAGAAGAACTAAGAAAGTTTCTGATTGGGCAATGGCAGGTAGACGAGAATTGATAGGGCTTAGCGGTTAAATGAGGTGCAGAATCTGAGGGAGTACAAAATAATCATCAACGGCAAGCCATACGTGATTGAACTAGTTAAACACAACAGAGCTCCTTTCTCGGTTAAGGTTAACGACAAACCATGCGAGGTCAAGATCGAAAGCATCGGTTATAAAGCTCCTTTCTCGGTCAAGATGCACGATAGAGTTTACAAGGTGGAGTTAAAAAAGATCGACAGAAAGGCACCTTTTCTGATCAAAGTTAACAGTATATCATTTAATGTAGAATTGGAAACGCCCACAAGAAAGGTTCTCTCAAAAGTCTCGGAACCCTCTGTTTCCGTCGTTGTTAAAGAAACTGTAAAGAAGGCTGAGGAAGGAGCGGTTACCGCCCCTATGGCTGGAAAAATCATCTCTCTAAAGGTAAAAGAAGGAGATACCGTAAAACTCGGCGACGTCCTTTGCGTTCTGGAGGCTATGAAAATGGAAAACGAAATCACAGCGCCTAAGGCAGGTCTTATCCAAGAAGTCAGAATTTCCGAAGGAATGCCCGTTAGTGAAGGAACAGTCTTAGTCGTGATAAAATAGTTCCTTCAGGCTTTGTTGATGTATCGATCACGTATAGCGTCGTTTTCTACCATAGAATGTACAAAAGAAGCAGGATTACACCTGCCATCATCATAGCCAAAGCCCCGAGCGGAAAGCCCTTGGGTTTCCAAACATCTCTCTCGTAAATCTCAGATGTGCTTGGAGCTTCGCCAAAAATGGCTTTTGCCGCCGCAGCGATTCTTGCGGCTGCTAGAGTGACCCTGTTTATTCCACCCCTCCCAAGGAAGAAAAGAAAGCCGAAAAGGATAATGACTATTCCTTCAATAAACAGAGCGTCGTGAATCGAGATTCTAGGGGCATAAAAGGAGCCATGAGCCTTGAGAGTGGACCATAACCAAAGATTAAAGGCATAGACCGCCCCAACAAGGAGCAACGAAGCGCTCATTGTCACTGCGATATTCAGCAGAATCGGCTTTTTCAAAGTCCTCCTTCCTAAGCAAAATATGTCAGAGGTTACACTAAAAACCTTTCATTCCTTCCGGATGCCATCACATGGCGCGGGTTACCTGTTTAAATCAACCTTTAGATGATGCGCAGTTCTTTTCCGATTTTTTCAAAAGCCGCTATTGCGAAGTTCAAGTCGTCTTTGGTTAACTGTGCGTTCATTATTGTTCTGATTCTGGCTTTGTCACGTGCAACCATCGGATACACAATGGGCAAAGCGAAAACGCTTTCTTCGAAAAGTCTTGCGCTGAGTTTCTTGGCAACCCCGCTTTCGCCAACGATTACTGGTGTAATGGGAGTTTGACTGTTGCCTATGTCAAAGCCCAAGTCTTTCATGGTTTTCTTAAAGTATCGTGTATGCTCCCACAATGTTTTAACATGTTGTGGTTCACTTTCTAAGACATCTATTGCAGCGATGCATGCAGCCGCAACTGGGGGTGGATGAGAACCGCTAAGTAGCCAAGTTCTTGACCTGTTGTAGGCGAAGTTGATCAAGTCTCGGGAGCCTGAAACATGACCGCCAACCACTCCAAAAGCCTTCGAGAAAGTGCCCATCTCCACATGCACCTTTCGCCTGTCGAGTTTGAAGTGTGAGACTATGCCTCTTCCTCCTTCGCCCAAAACTCCCTCTCCGTGTGCATCGTCTACAAACACCATTGCGCCGTGTTCTTCACCGAGCTTAGCGATCTGATCTAGAGGTGCTATATCGCCGTCCATAGAGAAGACTCCGTCGGTGAGTATCAGAATTCTTCTGTAAGGTGGAGTGTGTTTCTCGGCTTCGTTTAAGACTCTCTCCAAATCCGCCATGTCACAGTGCTTATAAATCCCTCTTTCTGCGTGTGTAAGCCTAACGCCGTCGATGATGCTACCATGGTTTAGTTCATCGCTGATGATCAAGTCCTCTTTTCCAGCTAACTGAGGGATCAGCCCAGCGTTTGCGGCAAATCCTGTCTGATAGACCAGCGACGCTTCTGCACGTTTAAACTTGGCTAATCTTTTCTCTAGTTCTATGTGGAGGTCCATGTTTCCTGCTATAGGGCGAACCGAACCTGAGCCGACCCCATGAGTCTTTATAGCCTTTAATGCGGCTTCCTTCAAGCGGGGGTGATTGCTCAAGCCTAGGTAGTTGTTTGAGCAGAACATGAGCACTTTTTTGCCATCTACTTTACACCATGGAGTGCTTGGGCTTTCAAGAACTCTCAGTTTCCAGTCCAGTTCGTTTTGCACCAACGCCTGATACTCTTCTTTCAAGAATACAGTGGGGTTTCGCATTGTTTTTTCACCATTTTTCATTTAAGACTGAAAATGCTCCTATAACTTTTTTCACCATTTTGGTTCGAGAACGACCTTTCCGGCTCTCTTGGAGTTAATCAGTTCTATGCCTTTTTCGAAATCTCGCATAGGTATTTTATGTGTGATTATAGACACTAACTTATTTCTGAAATCAGGTTTAGATAGTAGTCCCTTTACCTGATACCATGTTTGGAACATCCTTCGCCCAGAAATTCCGTAAACCGTTGCAGCCTTAAAAATCAAAGCATCATTCAAGTCAAGTTCCATAGGCTTATCAAGCAGTCCCAGAAGGGAAACCCTGCCACCTGGCGTGAGCATCTTGAAGGCTTGTCTCACAGCCGAGGGCGCCCCCGACATCTCTAGCGCAACATCAACCCCGTTGCCGTTTGTTGCGCCTCGAATGATTTTGACCAAGTTTTCTCCTTCCTCCTTTGCACTGAGAACCATGTCCGCTCCCATCTTTTCTGCTAGTTCCATTCGGGCTTTGTTTAAGCCTCCGGCGGTTGCAAAAATTTTTGCGGCACCTATTGCTTTTAGTATAGCGATTGCCATCAAGCCGATGGGACCGCAGCCTAACACAGCGACGTTTTTTCCTGCGATGTCTTCGATGTGATCTTTGGGAAGGACGGATTGAACAGCATTTCCTAAAGGTTCTTGGATGGAGGCGATGGCTGGGTCTAAGTTGGGGTCATTTTTCCAGGCGTTTCTTTCGGGCAACACAACGTATTCTGCGAAGGCTCCGTCTCTGTCGACTCCGAGTATTTGCATGTTTTGGCAAACGTGCATGCGGTCGGTTCTGCACTGGTAGCAAGTCCCGTCTACGATGTGGGTTTCCGCCGATACCATGTCGCCCTTCTGAACATTTGTCACGTCCTTGCCAATCTCGACAACTTCTCCAGCGAACTCGTGCCCAAATATCAGCGGAATCTTCTTTATGCGGTTGCGTGCCCATTCGTTCCATTCCCAGATGTGAATGTCGGTTCCACAAATCGAAGCCGCCTTCACCTTGACAAGAACTTCATTGTTATGAAATCTGGGTTCATTAACAGTTGTAACTTCTGCTCCTAATTTTGGTCTTTTCTTAACCACTGCTTTCATGTTTGCTAACTCCTAAAACTTAAATTAATTAGAGGTTTCAAAGTCTTTCTGCATGGTTTATCTGGTTAAAATTATTGGTATTAAATATTCCTACATATCAAACGCTACAGTTATAGTTTTACCACCGCATTTCCTCTTTTTCCTTCGCTTTTTCTCCCGTGCTCAAATGAATCATATCTTCTCTGACAAAAGCCTCATATTAAGAAAACTTTTAATGACTGTACATAGGAATAAGGGCTTTAAGGTTCTAAGCTGCGTTATTTAATTTTATCCAGTTTTTCTAAGGTGTGCTACAGCTATGGCTGTGAAGCTTGTAAGGAAAAGGGAAGATGTTGTTTCTAGGCTGGTGTAGAGATTGCCCACTAAATAATTAACTGCAAGGTTTGGACTTATTTCCTGTTGGGCAATTATGAAGAATAGTGGCATAGAAACTAACCTTACTATAAAATATCCTGTAAAACATCCCACCAACATAGAAATAATAATCCATTTCAAATTCGCTTTGAGATCAAGCTTTTTTCCAACATAATACATTACGATAAGCACAATGAAAAGTAAAACCCAATCTATAACGGCTGAGACTTGATTCGAAAACCAAATTAGCACCACTACATCGCTAACAGAATCCAGCGAAAAATGCGCCCACCATACAATAAATGATTTGAGGAAATGATGCATTCCATATATAATGCCGAAGACAAACGTAGGCAGAAAAGCTTTCATTTCAATCTTCATTTCTACATTCCTTCAAGTATTGCCATCCAGTACTTTATTTAAAGTTGTACTAAAGATTTAAGAAAGAAACTGCGTGGATGCATTTGTTAAGCTTCCTAAAAGTATAAGAGTTCTCTTTTTCTACGTCTGATATGATGTGTACAAGGCAAAATTCGGGACTGTAGGAGCACGACAATCTTGAAAGTGGGGTTCATTGTGAACCCGATTGCGGGTATGGGTGGCAGAGTCGGACTAAAAGGAACCGACGATATCTTAGACAAGGCTATCCAATTGGGAGCCAAACCAGTCGCCCCTTCCAGAGCCGTAGAGTTTCTCCGCAAACTAAAGACTTTGGAACTGGAATCAGTCGTTATCATGATGACATGTTCTGGAGCAATGGGAGAAGACGAAGCCGAAACCGCCACATTCCCAGCAACAATCTTACCAATGCCTCTAAAGTCCAAAACCACTGCAGAAGACACCAAACTCGCAGTCAAAAAAATGATTGAAGAGAAAGTGGATCTGATAGTTTTTGTTGGAGGAGACGGCACCGCAAAGGATATTCTCGATGCAATGCGGGACGTAAAAATGGTGCCTGTTCTCGGCGTGCCCTCCGGAGTCAAAATGCACAGTGGCATATTCGCCATCAATCCTTCGGAGGCAGCTGAAGTCGTCAAGGCGTTTAGTGAAGGGATGTCCGAACTGATGGATTTTGAAATAATGGACGCTGACGAGAATGCTATCCGAAGAAACCGTTTCTCTGTAAAGTTGTACGGTTTCCTTAAGGGTCCGTTTGTGCCGATGCGGTTGCAAGGCAGCAAACAGGTGAGCCCAGAAACATTGGATGAACACGAGAATCAGATGGCGGTTGCTAGGTTCATAGTGGAAAACATGGACCCAAAAGGCACCTATATTCTTGGTCCAGGCACCACCATCAAACGTGTTGCAGACTTACTGGGAGTTGAGAAGACGTTGCTTGGAGTCGACATTTATCATAACAAAACTGTGATGAAGGATGTGAATGAGAAGAAAATAATGCAGAAAATAAGAGACTTCCAAAATACATGGATCATAGTTTCGCCTATTGGGCGTCAAGGCATGCTCTTCGGACGTGGAAACCAGCAAATAACTCCCGAAATAATCAGAAGGGTTGGGAAAGAAAGAATCATTGTGGCTGCCACCAAGAACAAGATACAAAGCATCGAACAAGGCATCTTAAGAGTTGACACAGGAGACTTGGAAACCGACAAATTGCTTAGGGGCTACATAAAGGTTGTGACAGACTACAGAGAATGGAGACTAATGAAAATATAGTAAAAACAGATTATCAAAATATTGCTGGCGCCTTATACTCTCCAAAAACCTCCCTCAAGGCGTCACAAATTTCACCGAGAGAAGCGTATTCTTTGACGGCTTGAAAAATTATAGGAATCAAGTTTTCGTCGGATTCTGCGACACGCTGCAAATCACTTAGGATATCCTTTACTTTCTTGTTGTTTCGCCTCTTTTTCACCGCCTTTAATCTTTCAATTTGCTTCTTCTCTATTGCCGGGTCAATTCTCAAAATTTTTATCGGCACCTCTTCTTCAATGGTGAATTCATTGACACCCACTATGATCTTGTCCTTGTTTTCCACTTCTTTCTGGTGTTTGTAGGCGCTTTCCACGATCTCGCGTTGTATGTATCCTTTTTCGATGGCTGTTACGGCGCCGCCCATCGAATCTATTTTTTCGATGTATTGGGTTGCTTCTTCTTCGATTTGGTTGGTTAAGTACTCGATGTAATAGGAGCCAGCTAGAGGGTCAACAGTATCTGCTACACCACTCTCATAGGCGACGATCTGCTGTGTTCTCAAAGCAATTCGCACAGCCTCTTCGCTTGGCAGCGCATAAGCCTCATCAAAGGAGTTGGTGTGCAAAGACTGAGTGCCGCCCAAAACAGACGCTAACGCTTGAAGTGCCACTCTAACGATGTTGTTTCGTGGCTGTTGCGCCGTTAAAGCGACACCTGAAGTTTGAGTGTGAAACCTCAGCAACCAAGAACTTGGGTTTTCGGCTTTAAACCTCTCACGCATTATCCTCGCCCACAGTCTTCTCGCAGCCCTAAACTTCGCGATTTCCTCCAGAAAGTTATTGTGGCTGGCGAAGAAGAAGGATAGGCGAGAGGCGAACTCGTCCAAGTTTAAGCCTTTTTCCACTGCCGCCTTTACGTAGGCGATTCCGTTAGCCAAAGTAAACGCCACCTCTTGGACGGCTGTGGCACCAGCCTCCCTGATGTGGTAGCCACTTATGCTGATCGTGTTCCATCTTGGCATGTTTTTGGCACAGTACTCGAAAACGTCGGTTACGAGACGCATCGACTGCTTAGGCGGGTAAATGTACATGCCTCTGGCTGCGTACTCCTTTAAAATGTCGTTTTGAACCGTTCCGCCCAGAACAGCCATTGGAACGCCTTGTTTCTCAGCCACTGCGGCGTACATAGCCAACAGTATTGTTGCTGGAGCGTTGATGGTCATAGATGTAGTGACTTTGTTCAAGGGGATGCCATCAAACAGAATCTCCATGTCTTGTAACGTGCCCACGCTGACGCCTGCTCTCCCCACTTCACCCAAAGCCATCGGATGATCACAATCATAACCCAGTTGCGTGGGAAAGTCGAAGGCTGCGCTTAAGCCCGTCTGCCCCTGTTGGAGCAGGTATTTAAAGCGCTGGTTGGTTTCCTCGGCTGTGCCAAAGCCTGCGTATTGACGCATAGTCCAGAAGCGAGCACGATACATGGTTGGGTAGACGCCACGGGTATAGGGATATTCGCCTGGAAACCCCAAATCCCAAGCGTAGTCGATGTCTTGAATGTCAAGTGATGTGTAAACTCGGTTAACTGGGATGTTGGAACTCGTAGAAAATCTTTCTTCTCTTTCGGGCATCCCAGTCAAACTCATCGGCAGAATGTCTTTCTCCCAAACTTGCTTTTGCTTTTTTAGTTTCTTTAGTTTCGAGTCGTCAAACAAGTTTGACACCTGGTTAAGCGAGTTAGATGTAATGAGGCTCGCATCCTATAAAGAATTACGAAGAATTGTGACGCAATTTTTTCAAGAGTTAAAAAGGGGAGGGGAGGTTCCCTTTCTGGGTTATCTTGATACTCAGAGAAATCAATCTTCAGTTTCTTTTTGTTCGATTTCTTGCTTTAAGAGAACGCGAGTGTTGGGTG
>Ga0315314_1001506_pt1 | contig 20945 bp, 13 predicted proteins | sample TDP9_MG_FD_203631 | JGI IMG/M metagenome (GOLD analysis project Ga0315314, IMG submission 203631) | Freshwater sediment microbial communities from Lake Towuti, South Sulawesi, Indonesia - TDP9 | ecosystem: Environmental > Aquatic > Freshwater > Lake > Sediment | place: Indonesia: South Sulawesi... | reverse complement strand
CGCTGTGCCTGTGGCCCCCGCTGTGCCTGTGGCCCCCGCTGTGCCTGTGGCCCCCGCTGTCCCTGTGGCCCCCGCCGTGCCTGTGGCCCCAGCCGTGCCTGTGGCGCCCGCTGTGCCTGTGGCCCCCGCTGTCCCCGGCGTCGTCCGTGTGGCGCCCGCTGTGCCTGTGGCCCCCGCCGTGCCTGTGGCCCCCGCTGTGCCTGTGGCCCCCGCTGTGCCCGTGGCCCCCGCTGTGCCCGTGGCCCCCGCTGTGCCCGTGGCCCCCGCCGTGCCTGTGGCCCCCGCTGTGCCCGGCGTCGTCCGTGTGGCGCCCGCTGTCCCTGTGGCCCCCGCTGTGCCTGTGGCCCCCGCTGTGCCTGTGGCCCCCGCTGTGCCTGTGGCCCCCGCTGTCCCCGTGGCTCCCACGATTCCCACCTCCCCCCTGAAGGACGTCTTCTTCGACTTCGACAAGTCGAACATCCGCGAGGACCAGAAGGCCGCTTTGAACGACAACATCGGGTGGCTGAAGGTCAGCAGCCGGGTGAAGATCACGCTCGAGGGCCACTGCGATGAGCGGGGCACGGCCGAATACAACCTCGGCCTCGGCGAGCGCCGGGCCAAAGCCGTGAAGGACTACCTCGTAGCCGCCGGGATGGCCCCCGACCGCATCGCCACCATCAGCTACGGCAAGGAGCGCCCCTTTGTCCTTGGCCACGACGAGAGCGCCTGGAAGTGGAACCGCCGGGCGCACTTCGTCATCACGGGCCAGTAAACATTCTGAACCTTCTGTCTCCAAAGGCCGCCCGCCCATCGGCAGGCGGCCTTTGTGTTCTTGAAGAGTCGAGCGCCCCGGGCCGAGAGTACTGTTCCAACTGGGGCGATTGGGCAATCCGGCAAGCGGGCAATCGGGCAAGTCCCAGTTGCCAGAGCGCCTGATTGCGCGACTGCCATTCTCGGTCCAGGAGGGGCGGGATTTGACTTGCGCCGATGCCGCGATTTTGCAAGAATGCCAGGCGCCCGGATCAACTGCCGAAATCAGGCCGGGGATGGAACAACTCTCGGGGGCCCGTCAGGCCCAAGGGGGAGCGCCATGCCGAAAGGATATCTGGGGAAGTTGCTCTGGGTAGATCTCGGCTCCGGGAAGGTCTCGACCACTGCCCTTGATGAGGCCACGGCCAAGAGCTACCTGGGAGGGAGTGGCTTGGGCGCTAAGCTGATCCATGACAAGCTGAGGACAATTAAGGGCCCCTCTGACCCGAGCAACCTTCTCTGCTTCATGCCAGGCCTGCTTTGCGGAACGGTGGTGCCGGGAGCGAACCGGACGATGGTCTGCGGCCTGTCCCCCGCGACGAACGCCTGGGGTGAGGCGCGGGCCGGTGGTGCCTGGGCGCCGATGCTGAAGTACGCAGGTTATGACGGCGTCATCTTCACGGGGAAAGCGAAGAAGCCGGTTTACGTTTGGATCGACAATGGCAACGTGGAGATCTGCTCGGCAGAGAAGGTCTGGGGCAAGGGCTTCTTCGAGACGAACGACCGCCTGCTGGACGAGACCCACCGGGATGCCGTTGTGGCCGGCATTGGCCAGGCCGGCGAGAAGTTCTCGCGCATGGCATGCGTCATGTTCGAGGGAGCCTATGCCCGCTCGGCTGGGCGCACTGGCATGGGCGCGGTGATGGGGTCGAAGAACCTGAAGGCTGTGGTGGTGCGCGGCGGCGGCGGCGTGCTTGTGGCCGATTCCAGGGGCCTGATGAAGCGCGCGGCCGCCTATGGCGGAAAGGAGAAACAGCTCTTCAAGCGAAACCTGGAGCTGGGAACGGCCGGGACGGTGATGGCAACCGAGGCCCTCGGGGACATGCCGATCCACAACTTCATGGGCGGGCGCTGGACCGAGAAGGCGGAGAGGGTCTCGGGCCAGACCATGTTCAAGAAGTACGGGAAGCACGAGCGCTCCTGTCTCTCCTGTCCGTCGAATTGCACCCTGGTGGTGGGTGTCCCCGGCACCCACGTGGGCCATGGCCCTGAGTACGAGACCATCGGCTCGTTTGGGAGCATGTGCGAGTGTGACGAGATCGAGGTCATCGCCAAGTGCAACGAGTTGTGCAACGACTACAGCCTGGATACGATCTCGGCCGGGAACACCGTCGCCTTCATTATGGAGGCCTATGAGAAAGGCCTCTTGACCGAGGCCGACTTGGACGGCATCCGGCCCACCTGGGGAAACGGCGAGGCGATGATCGCCCTCGTGCACAAGATGGGGCGGCGCGAGGGCATCGGGGATGTTCTGGCGGACGGCACGCGGGTCGCGGCGGAGCGGCTGGGGAAGGACTTCGGCGACATGGTGGTCGAGGTCAAGGGAGTCGAGATCCCCATGCACGATCCCCGCGCCTTCTGGTCGAACGCCGTCAATTACGCGGTGTCCAATCGCGGCGCCTGCCACATGGAGGGCGTGACGTTCACTGCCGAGAGCGGTTTGCCGTATCCGGACCTGCACTACACGGCGCCCATGGATCCCTACATTCCCGACGGGAAGGCGCAGCTCGCGGTGAAGATGCACGACCTCATGGTCATCTACGACGGCCTGGGGATCTGCAAGTTCTACATTGTCGTCGCCTATGGCCCGACCATCATGGCGGAGTGGCTGAACTACTGCACTGGATGGAAGGTGACGCCCGACGCGCTGATGCGAACCGCCGAGCGGATCTTCAACGTCAAGCGCCTGATCAACATCGGTCGCGGCCTTGGACGGAAAGACGACTACCTGCCCAAGCGGCTGCTCACCAGGCCTCAGCGAGATGACATCGGGCCGGTGGATCCCCGGGGTATGGAGCGCATGCTCACGGAGTACTATCGCATCCGCGGGTGGGACGAGAAAGGTGTCCCGACCAGGGAACGCCTGAAGGCACTCCATCTCGCCTGACCGCCAGGACGCCCCCAGCGATATCGGGGGCAACATGCCCACAGGGGCTACGGCAGGACCACGGCCGGAAAGGAAGGATTGCCCGCAGGGTCGCGGGGACGGTCGGTCCCGGAACCGGGGGGCTGAATGCGCGTTGAAGAGTGGATGAATCGGGATGTCGTGACGGTGCGACCTGACGACAGCTTCCGTACCGCCATGCACCTGATCCGGCAGAAGGGAATTCGCCAGCTTCCGGTGGTGGAAGGGAAGCGCCTGGTGGGTATCGTGACCGATCGGGATCTGCGACAGACTTCGCCATCTGGCGTCGCCGGTCTGAGCATTCACGAACTGCATCACGTCCTGGAGAAGCTGACAGTCCGCCAGATCATGACCACCCGGGTGGTCAGTATCCGCCCGGATCAGACAGTGGAGGATGCCGCGCTCTTGCTTCTCGCTCACCGAATCGGAGGCTTGCCGGTGGTGCAGGATGGAGAATTGGTGGGCCTCATCACCGAAGGTGACATCTTGCAGGCGTTCCTCCAGCTTCGAGGCAAGGGCCCCCTCGACATCGCGGAATCCGTCGTGGCCATCGAACAGGGGAACCGCGCGCCATGAGTCACCGTATTCCGCCCGGGGTCCTGGTATTGACGGTGACCTTCGCCATCGCGGGATGTGCAATCACCTCGGGCTCGACTCGGGAGTCGGTGGGAGAGAGGATCCACAGCATCAGCGTCAGCAACACGATCCAGTTCCGGTACCAGGGGGATCCTGTGTTGGCGCCCCTCGGCCTCAAGGTCGAAACATACCGCCGCGAGGTTTTCATTTCGGGGCTGGTCCAGAACGATGCGCAACGGGCCCGGGCGGTGGCCATCGCGCGCGACACCCCCGGGGTTCTGGCGGCCTACTTCGTGGACATGACATTGCCTGGCCGGCCGGTGAGTCGCGCGCACTACAAGGCCGGGACGGCAGAGGTCTGGGCGGCCGCGCTGGCTGCGGTCCGGGCTGCGGGCTACCAGATCGAGAAGCGTCAGGACGAGCGTCTCCTCGTCACCGTGTGGCGACAGCTTGCTCCGAGCTGGCGGACGCTGTGGATCGGCACCCAGGAGCGAATGCGCCTAGCCCTGTTCCCGTACGGCCACGCCCACGGCGTGGTGACGGTGATCGCCGTGGCCGACCGCCAGGATGAGGGGAATCTTATCTGGCAGATCAAGCAGGAGGAAACCATCCTCCGCAACATCCGCGAGGCGCTTGGTCAGGTTGCCCCGACCCGGTCGTGAGCCCCTGCCCTTTTGCCTAATGCCGTTCAATCGTCTTGCACTCTGGATACGCACATGGAGGGGGTCGGCTGACCAGCGGAGAGGAAACCACGATCTGCCCGTTTGATCTTGGGCCAGCGGCGCGGAAGGAATCGGAGGTAGAATCGGGCTGGCGGCTAGCCGATCTCTTCCAGGGAGATCACCTGCCGTTTATTGATGGCCAGGAAGCCCGAGCGGGACGCAGGCTCCCCTTCGGCCGAAGCCTCGGTCAGGGCGAAGAAGTCCCCCTTCAGATTGAGAGCGTCCAGCGTTCGGATGTTCCTCGGCTTGCTCATCTTGCCGACGAGCACCCCCGCGATGGTTACCACTCTAACCTTGACCGAGGTTTCATCGATGGCCATAGCGTTCCTCCCTTTCGTCGGCGGAGGCCTCGCCCAAAGCCGCAGACGAAGTTGCTCTCCCATACCATTTCCTCCTCAGAATTGTCAATCACTTTGACGACCCGAGGCCGTTTTTCCTCGGAAAAGTCGGGGGTGCCTGACAGATTGCCCGAGCGAAACCGTTTGATTTTTCGGGGGTCCTGTGGTAGATGTTCGCCCTGCTCCGGCGACAGCCTCGGGCCTCTGCTCGGACGGATCAGCGCCGAGGACCGCAGTCGTCCCAGTGAGGTATGGCCGTGGGCGACATGACGGTCGTGACGGGCGGAACGGGATTCGTCGGAGCGGCAGTGATCCGTCACCTCGTGGCGGCCGGGCATCGGATCCGAACGCTCGCCCGTCCAGGCAGCGACCGGCGGCTGCTTGCCGACCTTCCCGTCGAGATCGTGGACGGCGACCTGAGGGATGTTCCCTCGCTCCAGCGGCTCCTCGCGGGCTGCGGCACCCTGTTTCACGTGGCCGCCTTCTATAGTCTGTGGGCGCGCGATCGCCGGCTGTTCTATGAAATCAATGTGGAGGGGACGCGCCGCATCCTCCAGGCGGCGATGGACGCGAAGGTCCACCGCGTGGTCTACACCAGCACCGTGGGGGCACTGGGGATTCCTGATGGTGGGAGGCCCGGAACCGAGGAGACGCCCGTTAGCCTTACGAACATGGAGGGGGATTACAAGCGGTCCAAGTTCCTGGCAGAGCAGGTGGCAGGGGGCTTCGTGCGGCAGGGCTGTCCAGTGGTGATCGTCAATCCCAGTACTCCGGTTGGTCCCGGAGATATCAAGCCCACGCCCACGGGGCAGATGATCGTCGATTTCCTCCGGGGAAGGATGTGGGCTTATCTCGAGACCGGGCTGAACCTTGTGGATGTGGACGATGTGGCGGCGGGCCACCTCTTGGCGGCCGAGCGGGGGCGCGCGGGTGAGCGGTACATTTTGGGTGGACAGAACCTCACCCTTCGGGAGATCTTCGAACTCCTGGGCCGGATCACGGGCATCCGCCCGCCGCGCCTGAAGGTGTCTGCTGGCTTGATCCTGCCCGTAGCGTGGGTGTCCGAGTGGGTCTCGGATCACATCACGGGGCAACCGCCCCTGGTCGCAGTGGACGCGGTCCGGATGGCGCGAAAAATGATGTTCTTCGACTCCAGCAAAGCCATTCAGGAACTCGGGTTGCCACAGTCCTCGATTGAGGGTGCGCTGGTTCGGGCCGTCCAGTGGTTTCGCGCGAACGGATACGCGCCGCTCCGGTGAATAAGAGCCGAGAGCCGATCCCGCGTCTGGCGGGGCAGGGAGCCAAGAGAGATGGGCGTGAAGGCGTTGTCGGGTGACCGGCATCGGGCGGGGGTGAGTCGCTGAGTGGAGATGACTGAGATCCCCCGGCTGCTCCTGGGGAGTCTGATCTTACGCCCCTATGTCTTCGCGTTTCTGCTTCTGCACCTGGCGGGGGCGAGCGCTCTCCTCGGCTGGCGCCGCACGGCTGTCTTTACGCTGGTCACCTGGGGCGTGGCGTTCGCCGCGGAACACAGTTCGATCAGGACGGGTATCCCCTTCGGATGGTACTACTACATACCGAGGACGGCCGACCGAGAGCTTTGGATCGCCGGGGTGCCTTTCTTCGATTCGCTGTCGTTCTCGTTCTTGCTCGTTGCCAGCTACGGCTTGGCCTGGTTTCTCTTGGTTGGTGGTCGCGCCGTGGACGGCCCTGCGGTCGGGTCCGCGCAAGAGGTCGTGGGATCCCATCCGCGACCCGGACGGACGCGGCATCTGGCGCTGAGTACGTGCTTGTTCATGTTGATCGATGTGGTGATCGATCCGGTGGCTCTGCGGGGCGACCGGTGGTTCCTCGGCCAGATCTACGGGTATCCCGAGCCAGGCCTGTATTTCGGGGTCCCCGTGGGCAATTTCCTGGGATGGGGCGTGGTTGGCGCCACGGCCATCACCCTGTATCATGTGTGGGAGCGCCGTGGCGGTGAGCTGGCGGCGGCGCGTTTTGCGGGCCGGGCGGCCCTGTGCCCTGGGCTCTATTATCTCGTGCTGGCATTCAACCTGGCAGTGACACTCGCCCTGGGAGAGTGGCGTTTGCTCCTTTCCGGGATTCTGATCACATTGCCCATCATCCTCTGGACGCTCGCCATCCTCATGGGGCCGCGGCCGGTTCTCTTGAGGCGAGGGGCCGAGGGGAGACGCGCATGAGGTTTCCCATACAGCTTCACTGGACCCTGGTGAAGTACATCATGGCCAATGCCATTCGGGGGAGGCCGCGCTTTCCCTTTGTGCTGATGCTGGAGCCGACTCACCTGTGCAACCTCGCCTGCGAGGGGTGCGGCAAGATCCGGGAGTTCGAGAATACCGTCCGGGAGAGGCTGCCCCTCGAGGCGTGTCTCAAAGCGGTGGAGGAGTGTGGGGCGCCCATCGTGTCCATCTGCGGCGGCGAGCCGACCATCTACCCGGGCCTGGGGGAACTGGTCAGCGAGCTGATCCGGCGGAAGAAGTTCGTGCACCTGTGCACCAACGGCATCAAGCTGGACAAGTGGCTGCCCCAGTGGAAACCGAGCCCGTACCTGACCATCAACCTCTCCATGGACGGCCTCGAGCCCACCCACGATCTGGTCCGCTCACGGAAAGGGTTATACCAGATCGACATCGGCATGATCAAGCTGGCGAAGTCGCTGGGCTTCCGGGTCGTCACCAACACCACCATCTACAAGGAGACGATGGTCGAGGAGATCGAGCAGCTCTTCGTCGAACTGACCGCCATCGGGGCGGACGGATTCCTGATTTCCCCCGCGTACGAGTACGCGGTGTTGAAGGACCGCGACATCTTCCTCGAGAAGCAGCAGACCCACGAGAAGTTCCAGCGCATCTGGGAGCTGTCGAAGCGCTACCGCCTCTTGAGCACGCCCGTATACCTTCGCTTCCTCAAGGGCGAGCGCGACTTGAAATGCACCCCCTGGGGGAGCCCCAACTTCAATCCCCAGGGTTGGAAAGGGCCCTGTTACCTCATCACCGACGCCCACTACAAGACGTTCGATGAGCTGATGACGAAGACCGACTGGGAGAGGTACGAAAACAGGCGGGATGAGCGCTGCACCAACTGCATGATGCACAGTGGCTTCGAGCCCACCGTGGTCCGCGAGGTGGGGAAGAGCTGGAAGGATGTGTGGGAAATGCTGCGCTGGAACCTCACCTGACCCTTGAGGAGACAAGGTGAGCACACGGACCATCGGCAGTTCACGACCCCATGCCGCCACGATACCCGAAAGCGCCCTGGATGCAGCCATCCAGAAGGGGGTCGAGGCCTTGCTCGGGCAGCAGGATCCGGCTGGTTTTTGGATCCACGAGCTAGAAGCGGATGCGACCATCACCTCCGAGTATCTTCTCCTGCGCCGATGGCTCGGCATTCCCGATGCCACCACCGAGGCCAAGGCGATCCGACACCTCGAATCTATCCAAGTTTCCGATGGGGGCTGGCCCATCTACCACAACGGGCCCGCCAACATCAGCGCCACGGTCAAGGCCTACTTCGCCCTGAAGCTGGCGGGGGTCTCCCCGAATGCGCCGCATATGGTGCGGGCCCGCCGGGCGGTCCGCGAGCTGGGTGGAATCACCAAGGTCAACGTCTTCACCAAGATCCTCCTGGCACTGTTCGGTGAGTACCCATGGGAGGGCGTGCCCTGCATGCCGGTGGAGATCGTTTTGCTCCCCCGGTGGTTCTACTTCAACCTCTACGAGATCTCCTACTGGTCCCGGACGGTCCTGGTGCCGCTCCTCATCATCTTCGCCCACCGACCCGTTCGGCCCCTGCCCCGCTCCGCGGGGCTGGACGAGCTCTTTCTGACCCCGCGGGACCAGGCGGACCTCTCGTTTCCCCACGATCCCAAGGCGTTGACCTGGCGGAATTTCTTCCTGGTCGTCGATCGGCTCCTCAGGATCCACGATCGCTTTGTGCGCCGCCCGTTCCGGGCTCGCGCCATCCGCGAGGCAACGCGCTGGATGCTCGAGCGCATGCAGGGAGAGGGAGGGTTGGGCGGCATCTTCCCGGCTATGGTCAACTCCGTGGTCGCCCTGACATGCCTGGGCTATCCCCTGGAGCATCCGGCCGTTTGCAAGGCGCTTGCGGAGATCGACGCCCTGCGGCTCGAGAGCGACGACATCCTTCGCGTCCAGCCCTGCCTGTCGCCCATCTGGGACACCGCGCTGACCATCAACACACTGGTCGAGGCCGGGCTTGCGCCGGATCACCCCGCGCTCTGCAGGGCTGGCGTATGGCTGCTCAGCAAGCAGACCCGTCGTCCCGGTGACTGGCGTCTCAAGGCGCCGACGACGCCACCGGGCGGCTGGGCCTTCCAGTTCGAGAACGAGTTCTACCCCGACGTGGACGACACGGCGGCGGTGCTCATGGCGCTGCGCAAGATCCGGGTGCCTGACGAAGAGGCCAAGACTCGCGCGGTTGCCCACGGTCTGAACTGGGTCCTCTCCCTCCAGGGAAGTGATGGCGGCTGGGGGGCCTACGACAGGGACAATGACCGGATGATTTTCAATTACATTCCCTTTGCCGACCACGGCGCCCTCATGGATCCCAGCACCGAGGACCTGGCGGGTCGAGTCCTGGAGGCGCTCGGGTATCTGGGCTTCCGCCCCGACGAGCCGGCGACGGCAAAGGCCGTCGCGTTCCTGAAGACGCGGCAACGCTGGGACGGCTCGTGGTATGGGCGCTGGGGCGTGAATTACCTGTACGGCACGTGGTCCGCCATAGCCGGCCTGGCCCGGATCGGCGAGGACATGAACGCGCCATACATCCGACAGGCCGTGACCTGGTTGCTGAGCCGGCAGAACCCCGACGGGGGGTGGGGAGAGTCCTGTTACACGTATGACGATCCCCGCCCGGCCGGCATGGGTAAGAGCACGGCGTCGCAAACCGCCTGGGCCTTGCTGGCCCTGCTGCACGCGGGCGAGGCCAGGCATCCGGCCGTGGCCCGGGGCATCCGGTTCCTGCTGGAGACGCGCACGCCGGATGGCTTTTGGGAGGAAAAGGAATTCGCCGGGACCGGATTTCCACGCGTCTTCTACCTCCGCTATCACGGCTACTCCAAGTTCTTTCCCCTCTGGGCCCTGGCGTTGTATCGGCGCGCCGTCGCGGATGAGGCGGAGGCCCGGCGGGGGACCGTCACCCGTCTCCGGCATTCCGACATGCGCCGGTGAGCGACAGCAGTCCTCATCGGAACTGAGGATACGCAGCATCCTCTGCCGCCCTCCCTCCCGGTGGCGGGCGAACCGTCAGCCGGTTTCCCCGGCCCCCGGCGGGCGTGCGCGAGCCGTGCTCGAGGAGAACGGGAGGTAGATCAGCGTGGCGCAGGCACCCATCGCGCTCATCGTGGCATTGGCTCAGGAGCGTCGAGCCCTGGAGCGGCTGTTGGACTCCGTCCTGCACTGGTGGACCGAGGAGTTCCGCGCCATCTCGGGCGGGCTGGCGGGACAGGCCGTCATCCTGATCCAGGCCGGCATCGGCCAAGAGCGAACCCGTCGCGCGCTCCTGACAACGTCGCGCTGGTTTTCCATTCGGGCTGCCTGGTCGCTGGGGTTTGCGGGCGGACTGGCAGAGCCACTCAGCATCGGCGATCTCGTGCTCCCCTCCGTGGTCTTGAAGGACGATGGCCTGTCCGGCCAGATGTTCCACGGAGCACCTGTTCGGGCGAGCGTGCTCGCCGCCCTCGGGACAGCGGGGATTTCCGTTCACGAGGGCCCCCTCCTGTCGGTGAAGGATCCGCCGCGCACGCCCGAAGCGAAACGGGCCGCGCATCAACGCACGGGCGCCACCGCGGTGGATATGGAGGCGGCGGGCGTGGCGGCCGCGGCCCAGCACCTCGGCATCCCCTGGCTGGCTCTCAAGTCGGTGGTGGACCCTGTGGATGAACCGTTGCCGGACTTCCTTGCCGACTGCACCACGGAGCGTGGCGACCTCCAGTGGCGGAGGCTCGTGGGGAGGGTCGCTGCCAGCGCGCAGGGACGGCGAACGCTCGGCAGGCTGGGCCGCGCCTCGCGCCAAGCGGCCCTGCGCCTCCGGCGCGCCCTGGAGGTCGCGTGCCGGCCCGGTTGCCTTGACGCCTCCGATCCCGTCCAGTAGGATTTGGACTCTATTCGCCGAGCGCTGACGCGCTCTGCATGCCAAGCGGGTGAAGCATGAGGGCGCTCCGTGAAGAAGGTCTCCGGCAGAAGCGAGAGGCGCTGCGGCGTGGATTTTCGATTGATGATTGCCGATTCTCGATCGATCTGCATTCTGCAATTCGCAATCTGCAATCGACGATGATATGGCCATTCATCTGGTAATTCACGGACACTTCTATCAGCCACCCCGGGAGAATCCGTGGACCGGGGAGATCGAGCGGCAGGAGAGCGCGGCACCGTTTCACGATTGGAACGCCCGGATCGTGGACGAATGCTACGGACCAAACGCCCGCTCCCGGGTCCTGGATCGGAACGGGCGCATCCTGGACATCGTGAATAACTACGAGCGAATCAGCTTCAATGTGGGGCCCACGCTGCTCTCGTGGATGGTCAGGGAGGCGCCGGACGTCGTCCAGGGATTCCTTCACGCCGATCAGAGCAGCCGAGCCCGCTTGGGCCACGGAAACGCCATAGCCCAGGCGTACAACCACATGATCCTCCCCCTGGCCACGCCGCGGGACCGCTGGACACAGATCCGCTGGGGCATCCGCGACTTCCAGTACCGATTCGGTCGGGACCCCGAGGCGATGTGGCTGGCCGAGACGGCCGTGGACGCCATGACCCTGGAGATGCTCATCCAAGTCGGGATGCGCTACGTGATTCTCTCCCCGGCCCAGGCGGCGCGATGGCGTCGCATGGGCGACTCTCGCTGGATCACGGCGGCCGAGGCAGAGCTGGATCCGCGACGTCCGTACCGCTGGTATCCCAGGGACGTACAGGGGAACGTGAAAAGCGACCAAGGGATTGACCTCTGCTTTTACCACGCGCCGCTTTCGCGGGGGATCAGTTTCCAGCACTATCTGCGGGACGCTGGCAGCTTGGCCAGCCGGATCAGCGAGGCAGCCGCAGGGTTCCCCGATCCCTTGATCCTCATCGCTGCGGATGGCGAGTCCTTCGGTCACCACGAGAGATTCGGCGACATGTGCCTGGCCACCCTCTTCGCGCGGGAGGCTCCCCAGCGGGACTTCTCTGTGACGAATCTGGCAGCCTATCTCGAGACCCACCGGCCGACGTGGGAGGTCGAACTCTTTCCCCAGAGCGCCTGGAGCTGTTCTCACGGGGTGGGTCGCTGGCGCGACGACTGCGGGTGCAGCACGGGTGGGGGACCGGGGTGGAATCAGCGCTGGCGCCGCCCCCTGCGGGAGGGATTGGACAGGCTGCGGGATGCCCTGGGTGAGATCATCGTTGAGGAGGGGGGACCACTCCTCAGGGATGTGTGGGCCGCGCGTGACGACTACATCGAGGTCTTGCTGGATCCAGGCCAGGGCGCGCGCGAGGCGTTTTTCGACCGCCACGGCAAGCGTCCGTTAGATGGCGAGGAGCGGGCTCGTGCCCTGCGCCTCTTGGAGATGCAGCATCAGGCCATGCTCATGTACACGAGCTGCGGCTGGTTCTTCTCCGACGTTTCGGGCATCGAGACGGTGCAGAACCTCTGCTATGCGGCCCGGGCCATCGAGCTGGCGGAGCCGTTTGCCCCCCTGGATCTCGAGGCTGTGCTGCTCGGCTACCTCGAGCGGGCGCAGAGCAACGTCACGGACTACAGAGACGGGCGACGCATCTGGGAGCGCCAGGTTCGCCCGTCCCGCGTCACGGTCGAGGACGCGGTGGCCCGGCTCCTCCTGGAAGGGGTGCTGGGCCGCCAGGTGACGGCCCAGGTGCGGTATCGCTGGTCGCTCACGCCTGATCCCATCATCAAAGAGGATGGGCTGGTGCTGGCCAGTGTCCGGGCCGTCTCGCAGATCACGGGGGAGACCCTGCGCTTTGCCGGTATCTGCCGTCAAGACGGCCGTTTCGACTTCTTGGCCGGAATCGGCCCATGGCCCGCTTCGGACGATTGGCGGGACTTCGTGGCTGAAGCCCAGGCTGCCCTCCGCCCCGGGAACCCAGGACTTGAGGCCTGGGGGGGTCGGCACGCAGCACGGCTCATCCGCCTGCGTCACTTCCTGCCCGATGAGCGCCGCGCGATTTTGGAGGAGATGCTGGGAGAGAGCCAGGCCTGTCTGGAGCGGGAGAGCAAGCGCCTCTGTGAGGAAGCGCTGCCCGCTGCCGAGGCTATGATGGGGGTAGGCATGCGCCTTCCAGCCTGGATGGGTGCGATGCTGGAGGCAACCTGGTCGCGACAGCTTGCCCAGATCCTGGAGAAGCTCGACGGGGTGACCGATCCGGCGCGCTATACATCCGCCATGGATCTGGTCGCGCAGGCCCGTCATCTGGGGCTCACGCTGGATCTCTCGGCGGTGTCGGCGTGGTTCAATCGGATGCTCCTCCAGCGCCTCGACGCCATCGCCGAGGTGTCGGATGTATCTGCCTGGCAGGAGTTTCTCGAGCTCTTCCAGGTTGCCGCGCGGTTGACATTTCCCCTGCCGGAGCGGGTGCTGCAGGATCGGATGTTCGAGATTCTCCGGACGCGAGTCGCACGACTGGTGGAGACACTCAGTGACCCGCGAGACCCAACCTACGCGCTCGTGAGCGCCATAGTGTCAGTCGCCTCAAAACTGAACCTGAACACGGATGCCCCACGGGAACGGTTGCGCCCTCTGGAGGAGCGCTTTGCGAGCGACCCATCGTATTGGCCATAGCTGAGCCATGAGCCGAGACGATAACGCTATGATCTCATGGCTGATGGCAAAACCATGACCCATGACCCATGAGCCATAAGAGGGGCGGGGAACCACAGGAGGAGAGCGGGTTTTAGCAATGAGCAATCTTCGGCGACAGCTGCAAATCAAGTTCGTGACCGGTCTGCTCGTCATCGTTCCCATCGCGGTGACCGCCTGGACGTTCTGGGAGCTCTTCAACTTTGTGGACGGGCTCCTTGCTCCAGTGGTGGCTGACCAGTTGGGACGCCACTTCCCGGGGGTCGGCCTCTTGGTGGCGATCCTGTTGGTTCTCCTCATGGGGATCTTCGCCACAAACGTGGCGGGGAAGCGGACGTTGGGATGGCTGGACGGCCTGATCTACCGGATCCCCATCGTCCGGAACGTTTACTCCGCGGTGAAGCAACTGCTGAACGCTTTCTCGCCGGACAATCAGGTGGCCTTCAAGGAGTTCGTCCTGGTCCCCCGTGGCGAGAAGGGGTCCTACAGCTTTGGATTCCTCACGGGTGAGGTTGGCCTCCAGCGCGTAACCGGAGAGACCGAGCCGTTGGTGGCCGTCTACGTCCCGACCAATCATCTGTACCTGGGTGACATCATGCTGGTTCGGCGCGAGGACGTCATCCAGACCCGCCTGACGATTCCCCAGGGCATCCAGATCGTCCTCTCGGGCGGCATCAGCATCCCCCAGATCCTGCGCCAGAAGCTTCCCGACGCGGACCGCCGATAGGCAGGGGTCAGGATAGGAGTATCCCATGGACGGCTTGGTGTTTCAGGGCCTCTTGCTAGAGGCAGTTTTCATCGCAACGCTCATCGTGTTGAATGGATTCTTCGCCGGGGCCGAGATCGCCCTGATATCGGCCCGGCGGAGCCGCATCCAGCAGTTGGTCGACGAGGGCGATGGCCGCGCCCAGCGCGTGGCGGCCCTCCAGCAGGACCCGGACAGATTCCTGGCGACCGTGCAGATCGGGGTGACCTTCGTCGGAACGCTGGCATCGGCGGTGGGGGGTGCCGCTTCCGTGCGGGTCCTGTCCCCGCTGATCCGGGAGATTCCCATCGCGGGAATCCGCGCTGCGGCCGAGCCGATCGCGCTCGCGGCGGTGGTCCTGGTCCTCACCTATGTCATGTTGATCGCGGGGGAACTCGCGCCCAAATCATTGGCCCTGCGTCATGCGGTGCCGCTGGCCATGCGGGTGGCGGGACCGATCGATCGGCTGGCGCGCCTCACCTGGCTCTTGGTCCGGTTCCTCACCGCCTCCAATCGATTCATCCTCCGCCTCCTGGGGCAGAAGGGCGCCGAGGAGCGCGCTTTCGTTTCGGAAGAAGAGCTGAAGCACATGCTTCAGGAGGGGCGCGCCCAGGGGATCTTCGACCAGACGGAGCAAGAGCTGATCCACAGCGTCTTCGAGTTCACCGAGGCGTCGGCCAAGGAGGTTATGATCCCCCGACCGCGCATCCAGGCCATCGACGCGGAGATGCCGGTGGAGCAGGTGCTGGCCTACATCATCGAGACGGGCAAGTCCCGGTATCCGGTGTACCGGGATACCCTGGACGAGGTGTTGGGGATCCTCTGCGACAAGGACCTCTTTCGACTCCTGGCGGAGAAGCGGCCCATCATTCTGACGGAAATCCTGCGACCAGCCTTCTTCGCCCCCGAGACGGCGCAGATAAGCCACCTGCTGAAGGAAATGCAGAAGCGCCGGATGCCCATGGCCCTCGTGGTGGATGAGTATGGGGGGGTGGAGGGACTCATCACCTTCGAGGATCTGATCGAAGAGATCGTGGGTGAGATCCAGGACGAGGCAGATCGCGAGCAGCGGCCGGTGCAACGGCTTCGCGACGGATCCTTCCTGGTGGATGCCTCCATGACCATCCGTGACCTGGCCGAGCAGCACAAGCTCTCCTTCCCGGAGTCGGCAGAGTATGAGACCTTGGCCGGTTTCATCCTGGCGCAACTCCAGCGGATCCCGCGCGGCGGCGAGACGTTAGCCCACCAGGATTGGCGGTTGACCATCGTGGACATGGAGGGCCGCCGCGTCGCCCGCGTCAAGGTGGAGCGCCGCGGACGAGCGGAGGGGCTGCCGCACGGCAAGGAGACATCCAGGGAGACTCGATGAGGGTTCCGGCCCCGGCCTACTGGTGTTCTGTAGCGGGCGCATTGTCGGCGCTTTCGCCTGAATCCTGCCGACCGCTCGAGAAGTGTTTCGCCGTGCCTGCCTATTGCATCCGGCACGAAACGCAGCACATCCGGTCATGACGTCTCGCCGGCGTTTCCTCCTGCTCCTCTTTTCCCTCGTGGTCGCCCTGACCGTCGGCCTTTTCGCCGCGAGCCAGAGCGGCCTGGTCCGTGAGCGTGTCCTGACCTGGGCCGAAGGCATCCTGGCCGATGCCCTGGGACGCGAGGTCCGGGTGGAGGAGGTAAAGATCCAGCCCTGGGCAGGACGTCTGGAACTCGTCCGACTTCGGATCGCCCGGGCGAGGACCCTGGCGGACGGGGCACTGTTCTCCGCGCAAAGCATCCGTGTTAGGTGGAGCTGGAGTGCTCTCCTTCGCCGCCAGTTCGTGCTGCGGCGGATTACGCTGACCCGCCCTCAACTCGCGCTTCCCAGAGAGGCGGCTGCCGGACTCGCTGTGGAGGACGTCCTTCCCGTCCTGTTCCAGCCCCAGGGAATGGTGGCCAGAGGGTGGATCCTCCGCGTGCAACAAGCGAGCGTGCAAGAGGGCCAGGCGACATGGACGCAGACGGGCGGGACGCAGGGAAGCCTGGAGGGCCTGGAAGGGGATCTCGCGTGGACCTTCGCATCGGACGGCAAGACATCCACGACCGGTACCCTGCGTATCGCCCGCCTCGCGACAGTGCGCGGCGATACAGCCCGGCAGTTCGAGCGGATGTCTCTCCAGATAGCGGGATCGCTCGAGGCCCTTTCTATCCGGGCGGCGGAGTTCACCGTTGGCGGTGCAGCCGTGAGGGCCCGTGGCATCATCGCTGATCTCGCACGTGCACCGCGGACGGACCTTGGCTTGAGCATTCAGGCGCCCCTCAGGAGCGTGCTTCTCGCGCTGGGTTCTGACCGGCAGATGCAGGGGGGAGTTGCCGTCGAGGGCCGACTCCAGGGACCATGGGTGCAGGCCGTCTTCCGCGGCGAGGGCACGCTGCACTTCGATCGCGATCGGGGCAGGGGCGAGCCCCTCCGGTTTGCCGTGCGATGGGAGGACGGATGCCTTGAGGCGGAGACCCTGGCCAGCCCGTCAAAGGCAGACGAGTCGTTTCGCGGGACGCTCGCGCTTGTGCCGGCCACGGGTATCTTCCGATTGCGCGCACACCTGACGAACACCGACCTGGCGACCCTGGCCGGCCTGCCATTGGAGGTGGCCGCGCAGGTTGGTGTGCATCTCCCCCCGGAAACCCGCGGTCGGCTGACCGCGACGGTGGATTTGGAAGGGCGGAGTGGGGATCCCACGGCGCTCCGGGGGCACACCAGTGTGCGTGCCGAGGGCCTGACCCTCGGGGGTGAAACGCCCAGCGGGCGCCTGGAGGCGCGGGTTCGTGCGACCGCCTCACGGCTGGAGGTCGAAACATTCACGCTCCTGCTCCCTGGCGGTGATGTGGCCGGCCGCGGTGCCTTGACCTTCGCCAATAGCAGATGGGATCTCCCTATCCGCGCGAGTATCCGGGATGTCGCCGCCTTCGCAAAAGGATTCGGCCTGCCGTTTCTCTCCGGACGCGCCGCCTTCCAGGGACGCCTTCTCGGCACACGCGATGCGCCCAGTCTTCAGGGCCGCATTGCCTGGCGCGAGGCCCGGATCGCCGGGCATCCCATCGACGTCGCCGAAGGAGACGTGGAGTTCGCCCGCCGTGCCGTCAAAAGCGGCCGCCTCACCGTCCGAAGCGGCCGAACTACTGCCATCCTCCGTGGGACCGTCGAAGCGCGCGGCACCGCCCCGCTCAGGCAGCTCAACCCCAAGCGCGACCTCGCTCTCGATCTTCAAGTGCAGGTGAACCCTGCGCGCACGGCTGACATCGTTCCCTTCATCCCTGAGGACGTCAAGGTCCAGGGAACGTTCCGGGCGAACGGTCGAGTCACGGGCACGCTCCAGGCACTGAATGGAGAGATCGAAGTCGCCTTCGACGCTGTCCGCACATGGGAAGAGTCGTGGCAGCGCGGGGAAGCCCTGTTCCGGTTCAGGGACGGCGACGTAGAGATCAGTCGCATCCTTTTGCGGCGTGGGTCGGAGCAGCTTGCCGGTGAGATCGGCGTGGGGGCCGGGGGTGCCCTGCGAGGGCGCCTCACGAGCACAGTCATGGATGTGGCCAAAGCTGGCTCGCTCTCGGGCAGCCAGTTGTCCGGCCGGGCAACCTTCCGTCTGGATTTCCAGGGGACGCTCCGTGACACGCGCACCCTGGGCCAAGCAACGTCCAGCGCGCTCTTCCATCGGGGCATTCCGCTAGGTCACGCCACGGCGAGCTTTAGGGTCGAGCACAAAGCCGTGGACGTGGATCTCGCGTTCCAGGAAGGGACGCATCGCCTGCGCCTGTACCTGGGACCGCCGGGGGATCGAAGTCTCAAGGGGGAACTCACGCTTACTGATGCGGACCTGGATCTGGTGTTCCGGGCTGGAGAGATCGAGGCGCTGCGCTCCTGGCGGGCCCGAGGGAGCGGGCGCGTTCTCTTTCATGGGAAGGGAGAGGACTCCGCCAGCATGGCTGGCGAGACTGACTTCACCAGCATGCGTCTCTGGCTCGGCGGTGAGGTCTGGGAGAGCTCGGGTCCGGTGCGCGCCAGTTGGAGCGGCTCGACAATGACCGTGGACCAACTGCGCTTGCGTTCCGGCGAGCGGGAATTCGAGGTGCGCGGGACACTCGCGGAGGGAGGAGGCAACGACCTCTCTGTCATGGGGCAACTCCCCCTGACGATGCTGGCACACTTCCTTCCGGTCATCCACCCCACAGGGGGTTTTGCGACAACCAACGTGCGCCTCCGTGGACGTACGAGCGCGCCGGAGGTTTCGGGGACGCTGAACATCCAGCAGGGACGGGTGCACCTGTCAGCGCTCACACCGGAATTCCGCGAGGTGCAGGCCAAGCTGGACCTGCACGGCAACCGGACACAGGTGCGCGAGTGGACGGCGCGCCTTGCCGGGGGCAACTTCCGCGGCGCGGCCGAGATCGGCCGGGGCGACGGGCACTGGAGTTTCCGCCTCACCTTTCAAGAGGATGACGGGCGGGCCGAACAGCTCTTGGCCGGGCTCTACGGCGGGAAGGGTGAGGTGACGGGCGCCGTCAACCTGGGCGGACTCCTGACGAGCGAGGGAGCGGATGCGACTGATTTCTGGCGAAACCTCGCCGGAGATCTCAAGCTCGTCATGCGCGATGGACGGATCGGCCGCTACACCGTCATGGCCAAGGTCCTTGCGCTGCTGAACATGGCACAACTATTGGAACTGCGGGGGCCTGAACTCTCCGCCGATGGCATGCCATACCAGAGGCTCACGGCCGACATCAAGATCGCCCGGGGCATCGCGCGGACGGACAACCTCGTCCTGGACAGCCGCGCCATGAAGGTGAACGCCGTCGGGCAGGTGAACCTCATCGACGACACGGTGGACATGACCGTCGCGGTGAAGCCGTTCCAGAACCTGGATCGGATCATCAGCAAGATCCCCATCGCGGGGTGGCTCCTCACCGGGAAGGAGCAGAGCCTGGTTGTCGCCTATTACCAAGTCAGTGGCTCCGTGAAGGATCCGCAGGTCACCCCCATCCCCCTGAAGTCCGTTGCGCGGAACGTGTTCAGCATCTTCCGCAACCTGCTGGGGATCCCCGAGGCGCTCATCGGACCGCTGGAGGACCTTCCCCCCCAGCCGATCAAGCGCGACGAGAAAGAAAAGTCCTGACTTGCCGTTTTCATGCCTCGGCGAATCACCCCAAACATCGCAGGTCGAACGCCGGTACCAACGGCGACGCCGTTGGTGCGCTGAGCGCGCAGAGGACCCCATCTGTGTCCAGGGCTTCGAGGACCCGGCAAGGGGAAGGGCCGGACAATTCCGTCCCGGGCTTCTTCGGCCTCTCCTGAATCCTTGGCTTTCTCTGCACTACAAACGAGCAGAATCTTGTTTTTCTGAGGAGATTTTCAGCCCGTCCCTTCAAACAGAGACTTCCCCCGTGCGCGGGAGCCCCAGGGGGCGATGGCGAACTCTCCTCCCACTCAACACCCTCCCTTTTGGTTGCGGCCGTGAGGCCGCGCTGTGATCTCCGCGGTGAAATGAGTCGGCTGAGGCCTTGGTCGCGCAGAGGGCAATGACCCAGTCGTAGGTGCGGCCGCCGCTAACCCCCTGCCCACTACGCAGGCGTACGTCTATGGCGGAGCCGCCGGCGTGTCCGCTCCACCCTGTCGGAAAGAAGGCGCCTTACCTGCCCCTGCGGGACGGCGACTAGCAGGCGGCCACGCTTCGTCAGTTTGACGGGCAACGGGGCCGGTTCGATTTCGATGTGCCCCTCTCGCCAACGCACCTCAAGGGCCATTCCGGGTTTGAGGCCGGCTTCCCGGCGGATCTCCTTAGGTGGGATGCAAATCACGGTTTCCCTCGCCCGGCCACCAGCACACGGCCGGACGCCAGTTCTTTGAGAAATCGTTTCAGCGGGAAAACCCTCAGCGCCCCATCCTTGAGTTCGGCCGCGCCAAGGTAGGTGCCGTAGCCCGCTTGCACGCTCCCTTGGGTGATCAACGTCTTGAGGGATGCGCCGTACTCCTTCCGCCACGTGACGGCTGCCTTCACTTCCACACCCACCGCGTGCGGTCCCCGGGTCCAGACGAAGTCCACCTCGCTGCCGCTGGGTGTGCGCCAGTAGTGAAGCTGACCCCCGGTCTCCTGCGCAGCCATTGCGGCCCGCAGCTCGTGCAGAATCCACGTCTCAAGCAGGAATCCCCGCTCAGAGCCGTCCAGGGGTTCGCGCAGACGGCCCGCGAGGGCGCGGACAACGCCCGAATCGAAGAGATAGAACTTCGGGCTCGCGACCTCCTTCACCTTGGCCCGTTGCCGCCACGCCGGCAACCAGATGCCGATCAGGGTGTCGATGAGCGCGGCGAAATAGCCCTGGACGGTCGGCCGGGCCACACCGGCGTCGCGGGCCAGTCCCGACACGTTGGCAATCTGCCCGTTCATGAGCGCCGCGACCTCGAGAAAGCGAGAAAACGAATCGAGATTCCGAACGATCGCCTCCTGTTGAATCTCTTCCCGAATGTAGTTGGCCACGTAGGCTTCCAGGGCATCCAGGGCGAAGTCTGGTTCCGCATGAATTTGCGGGAGCAATCCGAACCGCAGGACGCGGTCAGGATCGAGGTCATAGTTCAGTTCGGCAGCCGTGAGCGGAAAGAACTGGCGATTGATCACCCGGCCTGCCAGCAGGTTCACGTCCATGCGTTTGAGTTTGCGGGCACTGGATGCGCTGAGCGCGTACCTGTATGCGCGTCCGCGCTCGGCGATGAGGGCATGCACCTCGTTCAACAGGGATGGGAGGCGCTGCACTTCGTCCACCACGACCCAACTGCCCCTGGGCCGTGCCTCGACCT
>Ga0315314_1001504_pt1 | contig 20997 bp, 20 predicted proteins | sample TDP9_MG_FD_203631 | JGI IMG/M metagenome (GOLD analysis project Ga0315314, IMG submission 203631) | Freshwater sediment microbial communities from Lake Towuti, South Sulawesi, Indonesia - TDP9 | ecosystem: Environmental > Aquatic > Freshwater > Lake > Sediment | place: Indonesia: South Sulawesi... | reverse complement strand
AGGAAATGGGCTACAACCTTCTTGACGAAGCCCCGGAAAGCCGAGTGGTTTTGTTAAGTCGTTTGGAAAAGCCTATTAGGCTCGCTTAAAGCATGATTTTGGAAAGTATCCGTGGTGGTGAGGGGTACGTCGCTAAGGTTCTTTTGAGAAATAAAGCCTAAAATGGGTTTCTTTGTGCTTTGTATGATGGTAGGATTAATTTGTGTATCTGTTTGTGTATCTTTGTATATCAATCTCTTGTACTCCTCTGGTAGCTTCTCATATTTGCCTAAGTAACACCACTTGATCTTATCACCAATATGATGTTCTATATACCAATATTCATAGGTTATACCCTTAGACCTGGTTTGTTTCTTTGTTAAGCTGCCTTCTCTGTTACATTTGATGCATTGTACTTTGACCATCTTCCCATCTCCCATCTGTTTGTGTATCATAATCTGTTGGTTCTAGCTGATAAAATTTGTGTATCAAGAACAAGTAGAATTAAAGAAGGTAAATAGATCGAGAGATAAGAAGAAAGCATTAAGGCTTTATCGTGTTTTAACATTAAACAGCCTAAACGCTCTATACTCTCTACTCAACACTAAAACCAGTAACAAATACACTCTAAAAAGCTCATTTTGGCCTTAGACCATATAGCTACGCTCACATTGCACAGACTATTTTTTTGAAATAGTCGATGTTACTGTTTCTAGCTTCTTTCTTTGTTCTAAGCTTGTTTTGAGGTTATTGGGTAGGGTGTTTAGTTTGGATAGATTGTTTTATCTCATTATGCATTATTAAAAATTAAAAGACCAGTAATTTAACCAAAAAACAGTAGGAGCCTCTCATGGATTCTTCCTGATTTAATTAACCGAAACTTTAAGGTTAGTATTTGATAGACACTCTATTCTAATAGACTAGCTCAGTCAACTGATAAAATTCAAAATTAGATTTTATGGAGAAAAAATTTAACCTTTAAGGTCTACATATCTTGAAAAGGATATTTTCCAAGTTTAAGAATGCCGTAAATAAGGAATCTTATAGATAACACTTTTATTTTAAAGGAATGTATCAGGATGTAAGGAGAAGACAGGCTGTATCTAGAGCTGAAATTGCCAAAGAGGCGATTCTTGAGATTCTTAGGGCTCAAGTAGCTTGCACTTTCAATGAACTTTCTGACAGATGTTATGAAAAATATAAAATTGGCTTTGGTGATGTCTCAGAAGCATTGACTCTTTTAACGGGTGAAGAAAAAATCGATAAGAAAACCGCTCGGTCTCCTTACAATATGAGCTATTCCTTCTATTTCTTATTACACATAGAACCAGATCTCTTGAACAGAGTTATTGAAAAGAAGGCCGGGATACATGACAGGCATCGCACTTATACAAAGAAGATTGGGGATTTCGGGCAGATACTTGTTGAGAGGTGCCTTAAAGAATTAGGGTACATGGAAGTTGAAGTGAAGAAGGAAAAACATCAAGAAATAGGAATCGCAAGAGCTGAAATAGATGTTTTTGGACTGCATCCTCGAGGATTCTATCAAGGGATAGAGGTCAAAAATAGACGCCAACCCTTAACTTTTCCAGATCTTAGGGAACACCTATATAGAGTAAGAGAGGCGAGAGTACAATGGAAAATGGATATAAAACCTGCTTTTGTAGTTCGAGTTGCACATAAAGGGGTTTTTAATACATTGAAACGAATGAAAATCCCAACAGTTTATACCAGGGTTCAGTATGTCCCTGCTGAAGAAGAACTAGTTGATTTTTATACGAATCATTATATACCTTTGACAGGTTCAAATTATATACAACTGGTACCACCTGAAGACATTCCAAAAGAGCTTCTGACAGCAGTAACGAAATACATTTTAAGAAATTGAAAAAATTGGGGAAATTGAAGATATACTTTTTAAGGAGAAGGGGCTGCAAGAACTCAGACTTATACCCTCGTTTATGATGCTATGCTGAAAATAAGTTTTAACTTTTGTTACATGATTTGTATCTTTTTCTTGCTTCTTCAATTGGAATACCTCCCTCGAATGTTCTGTTGGTTACTGGTGGGGTAATCCAAACTGTATTCGCATCTTTTCTAAAATCATGGTAGATTTCCTCGGTTAGTTTCCATATTTCTTCTTCAGTTTTTTCTGGATATTTATAATGCAAAAGTTCATGTAATATAGAAGCACAGATCTTGTCATGTAACTGAGATTTTGGCAGATCCTTTGCGATAACTATTGAAATAGATCTGTCTTCCCTTAAACAAGATGCTTCAACATCACGATCAGGATATTCGTATAACCAATAGATGAGATGAACATCGGGTAAATTTAGTGATCTCCTCGCTATAATAAAGAAGATACGATGCTCCAATTCCAGCTCATCAATATCTCGATTAAATCTTCTTATGAACTTTCTTTTTAGTTCCATTATCCTTTGTTTATCGCTCATAATTCCTCCCTTCTACGTATCGCTTTGTTCTTCAAGAAACCTGTTTATGAGGAAAACAATGAATTGCCCAATGTCTAATTTTAATTTCTTCAGTATTGGTCTTAGTTTCTGTATAATATGCCCTGGAATTACCATATGAACCATCATGACAGGTTGAACTTTCTTACTGTCCGACTCCGGACGCTTGAATGTCAGCATTTCATCTTTAATTCCAAGAACCTCGCGATCATCTATTGGGGTCTTTTGGTAATAGTCGATGGTTTTTTGGGCTTTCATAAGTTTCTCAGCAGCACATTCCCTGTCTTTGTCCATCTCTTTCCATTTGTCGATGTATGACCAGGGTATCGGTGTGGGATGGATACTTGCCCAGTCACCTTCCTTTAGGATGTCATGAATAGTTGATTTTGGAATGCTTGTCCTGGCAGATATTTCCCTCAAAGAAAGTCCACTATCACGCAATTTCTTGAGAGCATGGTATTTGTCCATTCTACTAACTCCTACTTTCTCATTCTCTGCCAATGAATCGTAGATCTCATCGATGTCACTTTTATAGTGTCTTTGGATGCAGGGAATTTTATCCAAATTGGCCTTTAGAGCAGCTAGCCACCTACGTTGACCAGCAACAACTTCATTTCTTTGATTAATGATGATCGGATTTCTAACTCCTCTTTCGGAAACACTAGCTACCAAATCTTCAATTTCTTCCTTATTCAGTTGGGCCCAAAACTCTTCGTCAAATACCCCTTGGTTCTTTAGAATTTGATCTTCGATGTCTTTCCGCACATTATTCGGACTTAGTGTTAAGTCCCTAGGATTTTTCCATACCAGTATGTCTTGGACTATCTGTTCATTACTCAATGGCTTTCCACTTTCTCCAGATAGATTTTATTTTTTCTTATGAAAACTCGGATGTTTCTGAACTCAGGCTTATGCTTGATCCTCCACTTCAGCGAACTGAGAATAGTTTTAATGTTGTTGCTGGGCAATGCATCAATGTTGACTCGCCAAATCTCATGACCAGAGCTGAGAAATTCTCTCAAACACTCATCATACTGGGGGAGCCTCCTCTTAGGCTTCGGAAGCTCTTCCTTGCTAACAGGCATCCCATACTTATACTTTTCAGACATTTCAATTCCTCCGATTACACTATTCTTCTAGAATAATAGAATAGAGGAATATAAGTTTTTCGGTTAAAATTGGAATAGAGGAATACTACCTACGGAAGATTTCTTCTTAAATCTTTAATGCGATTGCACGAGTACACGTGAGGTCAGTCAACTCTCAGAAAACGAGACCATGGCGCTAAATGACGCTTGCCTCGCATGGAAGGAAGCAGAAAAGGCTGTGCTAAAGGTTTAGCGTGCTTCCCGCAATTACTCAGAAAAGCGGAAACTAAATAAAGCCTTCAAATAAAGTTCAGTTTCCGCACATCACCACTCTTTAGCTCTCAGGTCGTGATATGGTGCTTAAAACGGATAAAGTGAGGAAGAGCGTATTAATATCACTCACAGCACTCTTTGGGGCAGTTCATGGAGTCCTCGTGGCTATACCGGGTATTTGGAGAAGCTGGATGATAATCGTAGAACCGCTTGAGGGAATGGTGCTAGGGCCAAGCGCTGGATTCACCGCTGCCCTAATTGGCAGCATTGTTGGAAGAATCATCAGGCCCAGACCGGGTTTGTTCCCCATCTTCGGCATAGCTGAACCTATCGGAGCACTGGTAGCGGGGCTGGTATTTAAGGGGAGGTGGAAGATTGGATTAGCTGTTTATGTCGCGATGCTCGCAGCATACTTCATTCATCCCTTAGGAAGAACGCTTCCCGCATGGTGTCTGTGGGACATATACATCGCATTCATCCTCATATTCATCTCACCAACCATCGTGAGAAGGGCTCTACAAGATAAGACCAACCCAAAGAAACTTGCCCCAGCCTTAGCTTTAACCTCCTTTATCAGTATAGAAGAGACGTTCTAACTCGAATCTTCCTCCTCATACCAATAGGCCTTTATAAGTTAATGTGGGCAGAAGAGGTGCTACCGGCAATCTGGATAGCTGGCGCCATAGAAACTCCAATTGAAAGCATAATCAGCGTGATAGCTACGGTGATCATGGGAGTCCCTCTGCTTATAGCCCTCGTAAAAGGCAAAATACTTGAGTGGCCCATCACTTAGCACACGTACATAGAGTTATGAATTGTAAAGACAGACTAAAAATCCATTTTAATCTAGCAGAGGAAGTGACCCCCCTTTCTTTATTTCCCTAGTTTTTAATCGGCTCTCTTCTGCTCAAAGCTTAGCTTTTCAAGACCGTCGTCCTATTGAGAACATGGCGAAGTAAAATAGTATTTCGAAACTAAATGTAGTAAGGGCTTGATCATCCGCCATTAAATTGAAGTACCTAAACCCTATGTATAATAACCCAAACGCCTCTGCAACCATGATCAAGCCAAGTATCACGGCTACTTTCACTAAGCCTGTTATATTCCAGATGTCTGGCTTTCTGGACCATCTTACGTTATCTGTGGACAAGGATATCTTCACGAAGTCTGTCATAAACATCATTAATAACATAGCGGATGCCGACACAACATACTTGCCAATGAAGAGAAAAGCTAACACGATAAAGGAAGTCTTCAGGATAGTTCTAGTTATTTTATTAAGTATCCATGTATTTATCCTCTCAAATATTGTTCTCCCATTCCTGATAAGGTCTACAATGTTGGATAATCCTTCATTAGTTAATACAACGCTGGCCGCACCTGTAGCTACGTCGGTAGCATTGCTAACGGCTATCCCAACTTCTGCTTGTCTTAATGCTGGTGCATCATTAACGCCGTCACCCGTCATTCCTACCATGTGTCCTTTAGCCTGAAGGTTTTTCACAATGGTATACTTGTCTTTAGGATATATCTCAGCAAACCCATCGCTTTTTTCAGCCACTTCAGCCGCCTTCGCCAGATTCTCTTCGACGAGTCCTTTTAAATCTGACATCTTGATTACATTTTTTCCAAGGCCTACTTCTTTCGCTATCTCATTGGCTATTGGTAATGCGTCTCCCGTTAACATCTTAACTGATATCCCTAGGTCCTTAAGTTCTTGTATTAATTGCTTTGAATCGGCTCTTGGCATGTCATATAAGGTCACAAGACCCACGAGTTTAGGTAGATTCTGCTGCTCCTTAGTCTCAGCCACCGCCAAAGTTCTATATCCCTTTGTGGCGAATCCATCCATTTTTGCCTCTAATTCTCTTATCGCGCTCTCATCAAGTCCGCAAGCTTGGGCTACGACATTAACAGCGCCCTTCATTACTCGAAATTCCTGGTTGTCTTTGAGCACTAAAGCTTCGGTTCTTCTTGTCTTCGGGTCGAAAGGAACAAAATTCTTCTGGATAAATGAATTATTTATCAAATTCTTTTGTTTCGCCACGGTTATGAAAGCTAGGTCGATAGGATCTTGGTTCGCTTCTTGTGAAGCTAAGGCTCCATACAATACTACTTCTTGCTCGCTGAACTCATTCAACGGTATTACGTTTGCTATTGAGAGTTTATTCATTGTTATTGTACCGGTTTTATCAACGCAGAGAATGTTCATAGTGGCTGTATCTTCTGAAGCGCTTAACCTTGTTACTAAAACTCCTCTTTTCACCAATTCCATAGCCCCTATTGCCATACTAACAGTGAACATTGCGGGTAAAGCAACAGGTATGGCTCCCAATAGCAATACTAACATTAAGGGCAATATTTCCAATAGATTTATTCCTTTTAAGATTGAAAAGGTGAGGGCTAGACTTAATAGAGTGGCAACTATGACTAATAACCATTTTACAACCTTCGAGACAACCTCTTCTATATGTAATCTTGGACGAGCTATCTGAACTAACTCTGTCGTTCTTCCAAAGTAAGTCTTGACTCCCGTCAGAATGACAAGACAGGTAGCCTCACCTCTCTTCACAATCGAACCGGAATAAAGCGTATCATCAGATTTCTTTTCTACTTCCATTGATTCTCCTGTCAATGCCGATTGATCGGCAGCAATCTCTCCCATTATTATTTTGACATCAGCTGGAACAAAATCTCCAGACCTAACCCTAATCATATCGCCGGGTACCAATTCCCTAGCAGGCACTATTTTCCACACGCCATTTCTGAGTACCCTAGCATTAACCCGTAGCCTTTTCTTCAACGCCTCTACTGCACTTGATGCTTTCTGCTCCTGGGCGAAACCTATTACTGAGTTGAGAAAAAGTAATGCAGTTACGGTATAAAGATCCGGGTATTTTCCTAATATCCATGAAAGAATGATTATAATCTCAAGCATCCATGCAGTAATGCCCCAAAACTTTTTAGCAAACCTAACCACTGGATTAGTTTTCTTTACAAGAACTTCGTTGTATCCATATTGCTTTAACCTGCTTTCAACTTCAGCCCCTTTCAGTCCTATATTCAAATCCGATTTTAGTAACTTTATCGCTTCCTCTACTTGCATCTTATGAAAGTCTGTAATTTCTTTCCTCTCAGTTGTAGTCTCCCTGGATCTCCATTTCCTCATTCATTTTTCACCGCGATTAGGCTTTGTATCATTATCAACTCTATAAAATAATCTCATAAATCTTCCATCTTCCTTTTCCTTCAACTTTTACTAATCTTAACTTAACCATTCTCTTCATATAGTTTCAATCATACTCCAAATGGAAGGCAAATATAGTTATGCTGATATTGCGATTTTGCGCTCTTGCTTTTTTAACCTTTAATGAGTTTGTAGTAGGGCAGCTATTGCTGAAGTTTGTGTTAAAATTACGAATAGCATGGTTATGGTGAAGGGTGCATTGAAATCAATTAGTAAGCCATATATTCCACCGCTTATTAGGAAGCCAACGCCGTAGGCTGTGTTGAAGATTCCGTATGCGGTGCCTCTTGAAGAAATTGGCGTGAATTCTGAGACCGCAGCACGATAAATTGACTCTTGCATCCCAAGTACAACCCCGAAAAATATGGAGGCAATTATTAGTGTTAACAATCCTGCATCAACCATGGCGAACAGTGGTGGAAACAGCGAGAGGATAAATGGCAATGTTAAAACTCTGATTCCGAATCTGTCATATGTGTACCCAGAAAGCAGAGCCACAGGTGCATCTACTCCTTGAATTAATAAGTAAATTAGAGGCACCATCCACTGCTGCTGTCCTGGTTGAAGGATAGCGGAGGCCTTGTATAGTATAAGTGCAACTGGGATAAGCCCGATAGTGTTTAGCATAACAGCCAATGTGTAAACATAGAAAGGTTTTCTAAGGGCTTTGCTTTTCTCTACTGCCGTTCTTGATTCAGCAATTGTTTTTGAACCTATTTTCCTGTAAGTATAAATCAAAGCTGCTAAAAGCATCAAGAAAGGTAGTAAAAGAAAACTGAAAGTTTGCTGGTAACTGTTGCTCTGTAGAACATCAAAGTCGCCACAATAAGCGGTCCTGCAATTGCACCTATTTGGTCTAGAAATTCGTGGATTCCGAAGGCTTTGCCCGCTCCCACATCTTTGCTTATAATGGATAAGACCGTATCTCTTGAAGGCGACCTACAAGCCTTTCCAAGTCTTTCAAGCAGAACCAGAATAACAGCTATTTTCCAACTACCTGCGAGTCCTAAAAGTGGGATTGAAGCAATTAATCCGTAGCCCAAGAAAATGAAGAGCCAGTAGGCGCGGGTGGTGTCAGCAAAGAATCCGCTGGCCAGCCTTAAAGCGTAGCCTAAGAACTCTCCTAGCCCACCGACAAGCCCTACAATAAAAGCGGTCGCACCTAGAAACTTAAGATAGTCAGGCACTAGGCCGCGTGAACCTTCATAGACAACGTCGCCCATCAAGCTTACAATTCCAAGAAGAAGAATACCGACATAAGCGCTTCTAGAGTTAAGAAAATCATGCTTCATGTAGGCGCCTTCCTTCATAATTTTTCAATACATTAGTGAATTAGTCTAGAAGAATTTATGAACAATATGAAGTCTGGTAAGGAGTGAGCGAAAGCTGCCATCAACGGGTTTAAAATGCCTGTAGAAGCCAGTGCCATTCCTAGGATGTTAAAGATTACACTGCTCACTAAATTCTGCTTAATCACGTTGAAGGTCTTTTTACTAATCCTAATGGTTTCAGCGATCTTCGTTAAGTCATCCGTCATCAAGGCCACGTCAGACACTTCTATTGCTACGTCAGTACCAGCTGCGCCCATGGCGATTCCGACATGAGCCTCGGCCAAGGCGGGAGCATCATTTATGCCATCGCCTACCATCGCAACCTTTCTCCCCTGCCTAATAAGGTCTTTTACCTTCTCAACTTTTTCTTCTGGGAGCATCTCGGCAAACACTTCCTCGATGCCAACTTGATTAGCAATCATATTAGCTGTGCGAGGATTATCCCCAGTTAGCATAATCACCCTTACCCCTTTTTGCCTCAGCTCCTTTATAGCCTGTTTAGCCTCCTCTTTCACCACATCAGCCACTGAAATCGTTCCACATACTCTGTCATCATGAGCAATAAGCAATGTTGTTTTCCCTTCTTCCTCTGCTCTCTTCATATATTGCTCTACTTCTTTCGGAACGACTATCTTCTTTTCTTTAAGCAATTCTTTACTTCCAAGGACTATCGTCTGATTGTGATATGTTGCAATTACTCCTTTCCCAGGTATCACACTGCACTGGCTGTGTTCAGGCGTTTCTATCCCACACTCTTTGGCTTTATTCACTAAGGCATCTGCTAAGGGGTGCTCAGAGTGTTGTTCGGCAATAGCTGCTAAGGCAATAATCTCCCTCTCGTTATGCTTATCAAAACTCTTAATGTTTACCACGCTTGGTTTGCCTATCGTTAAAGTGCCTGTCTTATCGATGACCACCGTGTCTATCTTTCCCAGCTCCTCCAGATAGATTCCGCCTTTAACCACTATCCCTTTCTTAGCAGCATTACCTACACTTGCTACGACAGCAAGAGGAGTTGCTAGAGCTATGGCACAAGGGCACGCCACCACAATAACCGCGATTGAATGCGTGATGTTTTTCGTGAAAAGAAAAGTCAAAGCAGCAACAAGAAAAACTAGCGGTAAGAATCTTGATGCAAAGCGGTCAGCCACTTTCTGTACGGGTGCCTTTGTCGCCTCCGCTTCCTCAACCAATTGAATAATCCGCGCTAGAGTGGTATCCTTCCCTACTTTTGTAACCTTTATTTCAAGTGTACCAAGTTGGTTGATCGTACCGGCAAAGACGCTATCGCCGATCGTCTTCTCAACGGGAATGGATTCGCCGGTGATAGGAGCTTGATTGACTGATCCATGTCCAGCGATGACAACACCGTCAACAGGTATTCTCCCACCCGACTTTACAACAACGATATCTCCATGCACCACTTCATCTACACCTATCTCAAATTCCTGACCTTTTCGCTTGACCAAAGCAGTTTTTGGCGACATCTTTATCAATCCTTGAATGGCTGCTCTGGCTTTGTCCTTTGTAGTTTCGTCGATGAATTCTGCTAAAAGCATAAAGAATCCAATAACGGCTGCGGAGAGAAATTGCCCTGTTCCAATTGAAGCAATCATGCCAACAGCCATAGCAACGTCAGCGGTTACAGATTTCGCCTTTAACGCGGGAAAAACTGACCTGGAAATTGAAATGCCACTCAGAATTACTAGTATGATTGCGTCCATGTCGAATTGAAAGAAGCGATGAGTGATACCAGACCAGCATATTAGGATTCCTATACCCAATATTGACAGATGTAGAAGTTCTAATCTACGCTTTTGTTTCCCATTTATCCCTTCTTCTTCGCTTACCTTGTAACCAAGCTCTTTGATCTTATTTTTTATCTCCTTCTCGCTCACTTCCTTCGTATCGTATGTTATGGTTGCCTTTTCAATGCTAAATATCACTTTAACGCTTCTTACTCCTCCCAGCTTCGCCATAGATTCCTCGATTTTCTCCGCGCATGCGGGGCAATCCATTCCCTCTATCCTTAGAGAGAGTTGTTTTGTCTTCATCATTTTTTCTCCGTTACGTGGTCTAATCCATCTTTAATTACAGAGAAAACATGTTTATCGGCAATTCTATAGTAGATGTTCTTCCCCATTCTCCGCGACCTAACTAAGTCCATCTGACGAAGAGTCCTTAATTGATGAGAAACAGCAGGTTGAGAAAAACTGGTCATCTTAACAATATCGGAAACACATAACTCCCGCTCTCCCAGAGTTCTAATAATTCTTAGCCTCGTCTCATCTGAAAGCACTTGGAAGATTTGGGCTAGTTTTCTGATAATTTCGGCATCGTCAGCATATTTTTCCATGAACATATGAATATTCTTTCATATATATAAAAATTCCGTTAATTCGTAGCCACCTCTGTGGATAATCATAATTATAAACGCTTACACTATATGGTAAAAGAACGTATTGAGTTGAAAGAACAAACTACCCGAAGGCTCCAAAATGATTAATGTTAAATAGTTGAAACTCTTCTCTCACAATCTGGGGGAGCTGGGCTTAACCTGGCTGAGAGGACGACTATGTGAGTCGTCGACCCTTAAAACCTGATCCAGGTAATACTGGCGGAGGGATAAAACATGAGTAAGGCTACGTCTGAAACGAAGATAATCGCTGAAGGAACAGTGATTATCGCTCTGACCGTCATTCTCAAAGACGTTCTGCCACCAATCTACCATCTTCCACAGGGAGGTTCCGTAAGCGCCGCTGGTATGGTGCCGCTGCTGTGGTTTTCTTTGAGAAGAGGCTTGCGTTCTGGTCTTGGAGCGTCCACCATTTATGGCCTAGTTCACATGGCGTTGCCTGGCAGCTATGTGGTTGATCCTGTACAAGCTTTGCTTGACTATCCTTTAGCCTTTGGGGCTCTCGGTTTAGCTGGAATGTTCAGAAAATATTCATTGATAGGAGTGGGCGTGGGAATAACTGGCCGATTCTTAGCTCACTTCGCTTCTGGCGTCTGGTTCTTTTCCGAATATGCTCCAGCTGAAATGAACCCTGTGCTTTACTCGGCTATCTACAATGGCAGTTACCTAATCGTAGAACTCATCATAAGCGCAATAATCATGTACATAATTGTCAAAAGAAAGTTGCTTGAAATCTACCTCTAACCAAAGCAGTGGGTACGCGTTTCTTATAGAAGGATAAGGAAATAACGTATAGCTTTCCATATGGGGGCAATGTCTCACGTTGTTTAAATTTGACTTTACTTGGTAGTTTAATGTATTCCTGAGAACTATGTGAACCTATAAGTCTATCCCGAATTCTTGCTTTAAACGTTCTGCTAACTCTCTCGGACTCCGCTCTTAGCTCTGCATGTTTGAACCAAAATGTCATTAGCTCTATGTATTCAATTGGTGCTTGCGGCAAGTTTCATGGAGAAATCGTCTCTAGTTGAGGGGATGGTGCTTTCAATATGGGGGTTCCATCGATGTAGGAGCATCGGATGCCGTATTTTCGTGCGCATTCTAAACATAGGATCGGGTCGCAGAGTGTTGTGGAAAGATATTTTTCTCCCCCATCAGGGGCCATGACAACCATAACGCCTCTGTCGATTTCGCTTGCCTTCCTCAGAGCGATGTGGAAGATGGCGCCTGAACTAGGTCCGACGAAAATTCCTTCTTGAAGAGCAAGAAGCCTAGCAACTTCCTCCGCTTCTTTAAGATACACCTTATAGATTTCATCTACGAGTTCCCGTTTCCAGATCGCTGGCACATACTGAGTTTCCAGATTTTTTAGGCCTTGGATGGATGTGTCATTTTCAGGCTGAACGGCGATGATTTGGATGTCGGGGTTGTATTCTCTGAGTCGTTTAGAAACCCCCATAAGCGTGCCGCTGGTGCCAATTCCTGCTACAAAATGGGTGATTCTGCCCTCCGTGTCTCTCCAGATTTCCTCTGCGGTGGTTTCATAATGGGCAAGCACATTGGCTGGATTCCCAAATTGGTTGGGCATAAAATATTTGTCTGGATTTTGGCTAACGATTTCCTGTGCCAAGTCTTCTGCCCCATCCATTCCCTTCGCTCCTTCACTTAGAATGATTTTGGCTCCGAGGGCAATGAGGATTTGACGTCTCTCTAAAGTCATGGTTTCAGGCATAACGAGGAAAAGGTTGTAGCCCTTTGCTAAGCAAACTAGGGCAAGTCCAATACCAGTGTTGCCGCTTGTGGGCTCTATAACGACCTTGTCCTCGGTGAGCTGCCCAGTTTTCTCAGCCTGTTCAATCATGTATTTGGCTATACGGTCTTTAACGGATCCTCCCGGGTTGTATCTTTCGAGTTTTACGTACATTTCAAGGTTAGGATTTGGATTCAAGTAGTTTATCCGCACCATCGGAGTGTTCCCGACGAGGTCTAGGACGTTTTTTGCAATCATTTTACCACCCCAACAAAGTAGGCTGATATAACACTGTTATAAACTTTTCTTAACCAATGCCCGGCTTTAGTGTTTTTTCTTAACCAATGCTCTCTCGCACTGACGGCTTGACCTTTTTAGCCAATAAATATTAAAGAAGAGTTCCTTTGTAGGCTACTGTTCGTGGGCATCCTAAACACCGATTTGACGCATAGTATGAACACTCGAAGCATTTTTCTCCGCAAGGTGTGATCTGCTTTTCTTCTTTTCCTATCATTACTGGTAGAACAAGATCTCATAAAATGGCCAAGATTAGAAGGAGAATGTAGGTATTGTAAGTTTAATTAGCATAACAAATTCATCTATGGTTGAAAAAAGAAAATAGAGGCGCTAGCTGAGCCGCGTCATCTTTTTTGAGATTTGATAGGATCGATTAGGAAAATGCCAGACTTTAGAATGTCCATCCCAATTATTACCGGATACTTCATTCCTCTGCGGTCAGCAACTGAAACGGGGATGTCAAACTTCACCCCTGCGATTATTATTGTGGCTTGAGCTAGAGGTCTCCTGTCAACTCTGTTCGTTGTTGAAGACTTAATTCTAACTGAGCTTATTATTGGACCCAAGCCCACTTTGGCTGCTATTTTTGAATCTACTGTTGTTCGACCAGCACCTGTGTCCACTTTAGCCTTCAATTTGATTTGGTCTTGTGCCCCAAATATTACTACATCTTCAATGAGCCCAATCACTTTCTTTTCACTTACCGCCACAAATGATGACCTCTTATTTTGACAATAACGAAAAGAAAAAATAGGATCGGAACGTAGAAGAAGATGAATATAATAGCGTTTCTCTCGGCGGATATGTACTTCACGGTCTTCTCGTGGATGTATATGTTGTAGTCGGTTGAGACGTCGGCCTCGCCATAGGGCGTATTATATGGTCCTCGGGTGTAGAAGTGGATGCCGGAACCCTTGGTCAGAATGATGTGTTTGTTGTCTGCCTTAGCGAAGTTTTCCCAATTCTGGAGTCTGCCGAATGTTGGGTCCGTCGGAATCCATCCGTAGTTTGGTAGGTAAAATTCTGCCCATCCGTGGGATACTTGCCTGCTCGTGTACTCGCCTCCTTCGTTGAGGTCTCCTCCCCACCCTGATATGCGTCTTGAGGGTATGTCGTTGGCCCTAAGAAGGGCGACGAATAGGTTGGAGAACTCGGCGCTATCTCCTTCCCTGTTCTTGTACGCGTAGAGGGCTCCGACCTCACCTGGTATTTTTTCATACTCTATGTTGTCTATCACCCAGTTGTAGGTCTTGAAGATTGTGTCCAAGAGCGTGTTGCTGTCCTTTAGGATTTCTTTGGCCGCTGCTTGGATCTGTGGATCGTCAGATTCGATTAACTTTGATGGTACAATGAAGTTCTTGTAGTTCGGATCGTTCTTATCGTAGTTTCCAACCTGTTCAGGCTCTATATTATAGTCTATGCTGTATACGTCTAAAGTAGCGTGTACTCTTACAGTGAATTTCTCCTCGGGTGCTAGACGTTTTATGTAATAGATTATGAAAGAATTGTTGAGGAAGTCCATGTACCCTTCATCAGGTTCTGGGGCTACTGATATCTCACGTAGCAATTGGTGGGGCTCCCAAGTCTTTAAGAGGGCTACCCTCAGGGGGATATCAGCCGCGTCGGACGGACCCAAGTTATGGAGAATGACTTCATAGGTTAAATTGTAGGTTGTCACCGAATATGGTCTGAATTGTACCCCTCCTAGGGCTTGGACCGGGCTTGTTAACAAGAGAAGAGCCATAGTTAACAAGATGCCAACTTTCATTCCTCGACCTCCCAGTTCAGTCTGTCCCACTCCATCGCCAACTTCACCCTTTCACTCAGTTCATTTTGCCCATATCTTGGGAGCATGCCTTCAACAAATCTGAGCCTTCTTTGAAGGCCTTCTCCATTGGCTTTTTGTATCCCTAAACCGGGTCTCTTGTTCACTTCTAGGACGAGGGGGCCTCTGTTCTTGTCTATAACCACGTCTACACCTACGTAACCTAATCCACTGGTCTCTTGAGCCCTGACTGCAATCTCCAAAATCTTAGGCCAGTCCTTGATCTTGAGCCCCACTAACTTCTCATTCGTGTCCGGATGTCTCTCGATCCCCTTTTCGAGGTAAAGTGCCTTCGTAGTTGTTCCGTCAGCGAGTTTGATCCCGACGATTACGGCACCTAGGTGGAGATTAGCTTTTCCTCTTGATCGCTTCGTTGGCAACCTCATCATCGCCATAACGGGGAAGCCTTTTAAAGCTATGACTCTAACATCTGGCAGTCCAGAATAGGAGATCATAGAGAAGAAGGGGTCAGGGGTGATGAGCTCTTCAATTAAAGCTATGTCCCTCGCCTCTGCGGAGTACTGCCCATCCAACACCCGAGAGATATGGGCGATGACACCATTCAAGTCTATGTCGTCACCGGTTGAGGTGACGAACTTCCCGTCCCTTTTATCCTTAACTATGAGGATTCCCTCTCCTCCGTAGCTGTTAGAGGGTTTCACCACGAAACTATGCTTATCAGCAAGAACCCTTCTACAAGTCTCCATATCCCTTTTCTCGGTAGCTACGAAAAAGTTCCTTGCTACGGGGACCCCTGCTCTATCCAGCTTTTCCTTAACCATAGCTTTTTGAATCTCAGGGAATACTTTTCTTGGGTTGTATTTAGCAACGAAATCTCTATTTCTTACGTTCATTGTCAATATCTCATTTTTTGAGTGGGGGTTTAGGATGCTCTTGAACCTGAAGTATTCTGACAACCTGAACCTCACGCGAAAACCTAAGTAGATATTTAGGAGAATGAAGAGTGACCAGCTCTCCGGATTGCTTACCACCCAGAAAATGAGGGGCTCATAGCTTATCGATAGATAAACAACTACTATGGCGACGGTTGTCCAAAAGAACCTTAATGTTGGATGGTACCAGCCTCGCTCGCTCAGCTCGTTGGCGAATCTATCCCCTAACCATGATGTTATTAATATCGGAAAGAGTATGGAGAACTCCAGTTCCTTTATGTGATAGGCCTCTCCAACAATCTCTATCATAGACATGTAGATGCCAACGATCGTTATTGTTATGGCTACCCTGTGGGAGGCAGGTAACTTGAGGGGCTCAAACACAGCCCTAGCTGCTAGAGAAACTAAAAAAATGTTAAAAAATAGGAAGAGCCCCCATATCAGACCAGCCCTAAGGAAAACGAAGCATACTATAATAGGGCCAAACACGCCAAAGGTTCCAACGCCAAGGACATTTATCATGATCGCTAAGATGGTTGCTCCTACCATTAATTGAAAGAACAGCTTAGAGTGTTGTAGAATAGGGTAAATCATAAACATGTTTTCTCTGATAATGAATGAGATGAGGAGCATTAATCCGAAGAAAAGAACTAGCCAAACCATTCCCTTTAGTTTAATGGCGACCAATCCTCCTCAATTTGGTAGCAACGACTAAGGAAACGAGAATAGCGATGGCTGCGACTGACACAATAAGAATTATCATCATGACAGAAACTGTGGGACCTGTTGACTGAGACGAAGGCGTGACTAGAGCCTCACCATTCCTCGTAACGTATACAATATCTCCATCCAGCTTAACAGCCCAAACATAAGCCCCATCAAACACATCGAGCCAAACGTCTTCTAGTGTTATCTCCTTTCCAAATCGATTCCAAATCAGTTCCCTTATTTTGGAGAATGCAGCCTCATCCGGTCGAATCAGTGTCTCAACATAGACCGCAGGACCCGTGAACTCCGGTGTCAAGACTTCATTCTCTCTGTCAGAAGCCCGAAACTTGAACATGTGTAAACCCTCTGTGAGTTTCGTCGAGTAAACGTACTCAACGCCCTCGGTGTAATTTCCTTGGTGAGAAGGGGACATGTCGTACCAGCTTCCGTCTAACTTGATTCTCACGTACTTAGGTGCGTCTCCGTCAAGATCCCGATAAATTACAGAGTAAACGAATAAGGTGTCTAAGTTTCCGCTCTCCGGTTTAACACAGCCATTTTTAAGAACGGGAGCATTGCCAATATGTTTGACAAAGAAACTCTGCTCCTCCGTTTTGACCATCGCTAAACCATCACTGGCCATGAAGTAATAGTGATATAATCCTGCTGGAAGGCGTGTGGTATAGTAGTAGATCTTGCCATTGGAGACGGCGTAGTCCTTCGGGTTAAGGGGTTCCATGGCAAACCTTTCCTCGTTGAGATAGAGAAAAATTGTGGTAGGCATCTGTCTATCCGAATCTGTGTAATTCACGTAGAAGGTGAATGTCGTGTTGGTATAGCCTTCCGAAGGCTCAACCATGTCATCTGACAGAACCGGAGGGCTGTTGAAGAGAGCGGGGTTCATTAGAAGGAAGACGTAGAGGGCTGTAAACGTGTTGTCCACGCTTGAAGTGAAAAATGGGTGCTCTCCGAAACCAAAGTCTGGGTTTCTAAGATTGTTGATGTACTCATTAACGGCAGAGCTGTTCTTAGGCTCTTCTCCAAGGATCTTAAGGGCTCTGACCGCGTCATAGGTGAAGACGTTAAAAGATGCGTTGTTAGGGTATACCTCGTGGGGGCTCCTCATAAAACCGCCGTCTTGGTGCTGAGATTCTTTAATGAAGCGTACGGCACCAGTCAGATCCTTTGGGCTTGCCCCCAATAAGTCTAGGGCGTTTATCACTCTATAAGTAGCACCTATGTCAGAGTCTCCTTCTCCGAAGTAGTTTCCAAAGCCGCCATCGGGATTCTGAAGGGACTGTAGAAAAGATATGGCCTTATCCTTGTGGTTCGGCTCTGCCCCCAGAAGATAGAGAGCATTTATAGCCCTATATGTGTAGGCGCCTCTGGAAACGTAGCCCTTTCTCCAGCCGAAGCCTCCGTCACTGTTTTGGGCGGACTTAAGAAACTCGATGACCGTACTTTGATTCTCCATTGGATAACTTAGGAGCCTCAAAGCACATACCGTCCTATATGTGGACTCTACGTCTGAGATCTCACCTACCCCGAAACCTCCGTCTGGTTTTCTGTACCGGTTCAAGAAGGCTATGGTTGCCTGTTTGTCTAAGGGGTCTCCGCCTATCAGGTTCAATGCGAATATTGCGTCAAAGGTTATCCTAAGGGTGGATTTGTCCCCGGGGTAGGCTCCGAAACCTCCATCGTTCCTTTCATACGTCAAGACGTAGTCTATAGCCCCAGCATACCTTTCCAGAGGAACTTTTAGAGCAGATAGAGCACTTACGGCAAAAAAGGTTGAATCCAAGCTAGGTTCTTCACTCAGTATTGTAGCGCCGAAGCCGCCGTTTTCCTTCTGTGCCTGTTCCAAGAAAGATATAACCGCTTCTCGATTCATTGGCTCAGCTCCTAAAATGGCTAGGGCGTTCACAGCGGCGCACGTGTAACCTGTGAAGGCATTGGAACCTGTTCCTTTGTCGTTAGCGAAACCACCTTCACCGGTTTGCAGACTCTGAAGGAATCCTATAGCCTTCTCTTTCTCCAAGGGTTCGGCGCCTAAGAGCCTTAAGGAGTCAACTCCATCATAGGTGTAGGTGATTGTGGAGGCCCAAAAAATGCCTTTCTTGGCATGGGTCTGGTAGCCGAAGCCTCCGTCAGGGTTTTGGTGGTTCTGCAAATACCTTAATACCTCCTCCCTGTTTGGGATCGCGGCACCCAGCCAAACCAGAGCCCGTATAGCCTCATGGGTGGCGCTTATATCAGCGTCGCTGTCTTGTAAATAGCTCTTGAAGCCTCCGTTGGAGTACGGATCTGACAAACCAGTTACCTGTAATCTATAGATGAAATCGATCACGCCAGTCACATTGTCGGGTTTAACTCCAAGTGCTATCAGTATCTCTATTGCCTTCCGAGTGGAGTGAATGAAGGACCTATCCCCATCCCAGTCGCCGAAGCCTCCATTTGTATTCTGAAATGACTTTACCCTCTCGGTTATGTTTACTCTTTCCTCAAGAGAGAGGTGGCTTAAGGTTTGGTCGAACAGATAGACAGTCATAACCTTATAGTAGATCTCATCCAAGTTGTTCATGTCGTTTGCGGGAATGTTTTGCGAAGCTTTCAAGAACGCATCAGATAAATGTGGAGTTATCACCTCTCCCGACACAACCTGTGCAAAGGCTAGAGGGTCAACAATTGTACCGCTTCGCATCCATATCTGAGCGTTAAATATGGACGACTGAACCAAAATTATCAAACTAAAGATTTTAATGCCATTTTTAAATAAGGTAAACATCTTAGATAAGAAAACCTTATTGAAAAAGCAATTATGAACTGAAAATCTAGACCAATAGTAGGGCTTGTTGAGGTGGCTGCAAACATGCGTTCTAATCATCGGACTCCCTCAGCTTTGTACCTCCTCGCTTTCTCTAGTTGCATCTCTATCCAAACAGGCTCTATTTCAGGTCTTTCAGAATGTGTAAACCTTGTGGTGGCACTTTGTGTTTTCCCCATTTTCTGACCCGTCCATAAATGACGAGCAGTCAAATATATACATGAAGTCGTAAGATTTAAGATTTGTCATCATCATGAACGAGAAAAGCGATCACATTTGCTTCTGCCCGCTTGAAGGAATTATCGATGTCATAAGCAAGAAATGGGCGCTCTTGATCATCAACGCTATTGGTAACCATGGAAGAATTAGATTCGACAGCCTCATGCAAGAGTTAAGCAACATCAGTCCTAAGACTCTATCTGACACACTAAAAGAGCTTCAAGCCGAAGGCTTAATCCAAAGGGAATCGTTTGCCGAAATACCTCCACGGGTTGAGTACTCCCTAACCAAGGATGGAGCCGAGCTCAGAAAATCAATTATACCCCTTCTCAAATGGGCTGCAACAAGAAACGGCATGAACAAAGAAAGATGCGGCTCCACGTATCGAAAAATTCCTGCACACCGAGTGAAAAATCTGACGTGATAGAGAAAACTAGGCATGCTGCATCATTTTTCCAAACATCTTCCTCAAATCAAGCCTATAGCTATAGGCTAATGGTTCATGTGAGGCATGCTAAAAGGGATTTAAAGATTTAGCGCGCACTAAAAGATCCAGGAAACGCTACCGTTTCACGATAACGTCTCCGTTTCCCAGGTTGTGTACGATTTGCCAACCTTCTTTGAGATATTGCAATAACTGACTCATATTCTAACGTCAACAGCGTCCGAATCCGGACACTGAATCCTCTGTCTCCATACAAAATAAAAAAGAAGGGAATTTAGGAGAGTACCTTTAGATCAGCTCTATCGTATATTCGCTTCAATCTCTCTGGACTATAGTCGGTATAATGTCTAGCCAATACTGATTTAGGAACTCTACCACAGAAAGCATCGATATAACGATCTGGTACACCTAGTTCACCCATCTCACTACAGAACCATTCTCGTAACACCGTCGGTGAAATGTGTATACTGGTTTGTTTCGATATTTGTGACCATCTCCAAGCTAATGTACTTGATGGTATTTCAAACAACCCTTGATCGTTGTATTCTAATCCATCCAATAATTCAGCAGTTTCATCATTGTAGAAAGTAACCCAATCACGCTTAGTTTTAGATCCCCTCTTATTTCTGCCTACCCGTGGTATAACCATGTATCTCTTAAAATCAAGGTCATTGACCGTTAATGTTAGGGCCTCGTTCCTTCTTAATCCACTTGACGCATATAATAAGAACAGCGTGCGTTCTTGTTGTGTTTTTAGAGCATCATAGAACCTTCGTAGTTGTTGTTTAGTTGGCACCACTATTGGTTCATAATCGATGTGTGGAAACTTGAAACTCTCTACAAGATCACTCATTTGCATGAAATCTCTGAAGAATCTTTTGAGAGCCTTAAGATTGTTTGCATACGTATATGGATTCAAATCGTTTAGCGTTTTAAGATAACTCCGAATATTACTGACCGTTAAGCACTGCTTATCTGGTACATATCGCATGGAATCAAGAAATCTTCTAACATAGCGTTTGTGCACTCTTACGGTGCCTTTCGTTAGTTGCAAATCAACTAAGCAATAGTCTTCAAATTCATTTAATAGTCTATTAACATAAAGCCTATTAGGCTCGCTTAAAGCATGATTTTGGAAAGTATCCGTGGTGGTGAGGGGTATGTCGCTAAAATCGGTTCTTGATAGAATTCAAGAGGAACTGAAGAGGAAGGAGGAGGCTCGGGAAGA
>Ga0315314_1001503_pt1 | contig 20998 bp, 20 predicted proteins | sample TDP9_MG_FD_203631 | JGI IMG/M metagenome (GOLD analysis project Ga0315314, IMG submission 203631) | Freshwater sediment microbial communities from Lake Towuti, South Sulawesi, Indonesia - TDP9 | ecosystem: Environmental > Aquatic > Freshwater > Lake > Sediment | place: Indonesia: South Sulawesi... | reverse complement strand
TCCTTCAAGGTGCGGCTGCCGCTGGATACCGGACGTACTTCAGCCCCCAACAGCTTCATGCGAAAGACATTAGAGGACTGGCGGCGCATATCCTCCTCTCCCATGTATATGATGCATTTCAGGTTCAGCAGAGCGCAGACGGTGGCTACCGCCACTCCATGCTGACCAGCGCCTGTCTCAGCTACAATCCTTTCCTTGCCCATCCGCTTAGCCAGCAGTCCTTGACCCAGGGTGTTATTGATCTTGTGAGCTCCAGTGTGAGCCAGGTCTTCCCTTTTAAGGAGAAGGGTAGCCCCACCTACCTTGGCAGATAGCCGTTGAGCGTGATATAGAGGTGTAGGGCGACCGGCATAATCACGGCACAAGGACTCAAACTCTGCCCGAAAGGTGCGGTCAGCACAAGCTTCAGCGTAAGCTTTCTCCAGCTCGCTGAGAGCGCTCATCAGGGTCTCGGGCACAAATTTGCCCCCGTAGGGACCAAAGTATCCCCTCTCATCCGGCAGCTTCAAGTTCTCTCTCCTTTTCCCTCTTTTTCCCTTTTCTTCATTGCCCCATCATTTTCGTAACTGAACCTTGCAAAGTTCTGTGTCATTGCGAGCGAAGCGAAGCAATCTCATTATCGTTTTCGCTGCCACCGAGATTGCTTCCCCTCGAAGAGTCTATTCGACCGATAAATCGGGGTCGCAATGACAGAACCCCTACCCTATGTTTTATGATCATGCTTTCTTCACTATTTCAAGGAAAGCTTGGAGCTTGGCGTGGTCCTTCACACCAGGCTCAGATTCCACCCCGCTGGAGACATCCACCGCATAGGGCCGAACCAAAGAAATAGCCTGACGCACATTGGCTGAAGTTAGCCCGCCAGACAATATAATTGGTCCGTATCGCCTTGCCTTCTTGGCAATCCCCCAATCAAAGCTCCGTCCAGTGCCACCTTTAAGGGCTTCATTATAACTGTCTAAGAGGTAGGCACTCACTTTGTACTGGGGCAGGAGGGCTAAAACAGACTCGTCTTTAACCCTAAAAGACTTGATCACCCGCGGGAAAAGCTCATTACAAAAATCTGGACTCTCCGAGCCATGTAGTTGAGCCAAGTCCAGGCTGCAAGCCTTCATGGTCTCCTTCACCTCAGACAGCCCACTATCTACAAAGACACCTACTTTGCAGACAAAGGGAGGCAGCCTAGCCACAATGTTGGCCACCTGTTGCAGGGTCACTTGCCTGGGGCTGGGGGCGAAGACAAAGCCCAAAGCATCCGCTCCCCAGTTCACCGCCGCCAGGGTGTCCTCTAGATTGGTTATGCCGCAAATCTTAACCTTCACCATTTGCCAAAATCAATGTAGGGACAGACCTTCAGGTCTGTCCACCTCCTCAATTTCGGACAGAGCTAAAGCTCTGTCCCTACATTCTCCTCTAAGCTCTCTTAGCTTCGCTTCCGGGTCAGGACTGGTAACCAGTGCCTCACCCACTAGCACCGCATTTACCCCAGCATTCTTCAGAGCGATGACATCAGCATAGGACTTGATGCCACTTTCGCTGACCACGGTAACATCAGGAGGGATCAGGGGGCGAAGCCTTAAGGTTGTCCCCAGGTCAACGCTGAAATCAGCCAGATTGCGATTATTAATGCCAATGGGATTTCCCTTGGCCTCAAGAGCTTTCTTCACCTCCGACTCACTATGCACCTCAACTAAAGCTGACATCCCTAAGCCCTGGGCTATTTTTATCAGTGCGGACAACTCCGATAACGAAAGGATTGCCGTGATGAGAAGGATGGCATCAGCACCGCAGGTTCGAGCCTCATATACTTGATAGGGGTCAAGGACAAAGTCTTTACACAGCAAGGGGAGGTAAGTCACTTGTCGAGCGGTAGTTAAATCGGCGAAGCTGCCTTTGAAGAAGGTCGGCTCAGTAAGCACAGAGATAGCCACAGCACCACCTCGAGCATAGCTACGAGCTAAGGTAGCTACATCAAGGTCAGGGCAGAGCCACCCTTTAGAAGGAGAAGCTCGTTTAATTTCAGCGATAAGCTTAATCCCTTCCCCTCGCACCGCCCCCTGGAAATCCCGAGGGGCTCCATAGTTATTCACCAAGCGCTCCAGCTCAGTCAGAGGTGTTTGTCGTTTCCTCTCAGCTAGCCCCTGACGCACAGTGGCTACTATCTGGTCAATAATCATCCCCCGAGGGTGTTTATTTGTCACCCTGAGCGGTAGCGAAGGGTCTCTAGATTCTTCCCCCGATAAATCGGGGTCAGCGTGCCAAAAATGATTATTAAGCGACCTCATCCCCTCACTCCCAGGCTCTGGCTCAAGTGAATGAGCTGCTCCAGCTTATTCAGCGCTTTGCCGCTGTCAATAGACTCAGCCGCTAGTCTGAGACCTTCCTGGAAATCGGCTGCCTTCTCAGCAGCTAATAGCCCAGCCGCAGCGTTAAGCAGCACAATATCCCGCTTAGCCCCCTTTTCTCCCTGGAGCAAGGCCATCACTATCCTGGCATTCTCCTCAGGCAGACCACCCTTAAGCTGAGCCAACTCAGCCAAGGGTAGCCCCAGCTCTTGGGGGTCGACATAATAGGTAGCTATTTTGCCATTACGGAGTTGGGCTACCTTGTTGATGCCAGTGGTGGACAATTCATCCAGGCCGTCAGCCCCATGGACTATCAGGGCACAATGAGTGCCCAGAAGATGGAGGACTTCAGCCATAGTCTCAGTCAATCCGGGGTCATATACCCCCAGCAGTTGAATCGAAGCTGAGGCTGGATTGGTGAGGGGACCAAGAAGATTAAAAATAGTCCTTATGCCTACCTCCCGTCGTGGTATGGCAGCATATTTCATCGCTGGATGCAAACGGGGGGCGAAGAGGAAACCTATGCCTATCTCGTCAAGACATCTGGCGATTTCCTCCGGACCAAGCTCAATCCTGACACCCAAAGTCTCTAATACATCGGCGCTGCCACAGCGACTGGATACCGAGCGGTTGCCATGCTTGGCTACCGCCACACCGGCACCGGCGATGACAAAGGCAACCACGGTAGAAATATTGAAGGTGCTGAGACCGTCGCCGCCCGTGCCGCAGGTGTCCATCAGTAGACTTTGTTTGCTCACTACCTTGGTAGCATGGGCACGCATGGCTCTGGCACAGCCAGCGATCTCCTCAGCCGTCTCCCCCTTCATCCGCAGAGCCACAAGAAAGGCGCTTATCTGTGACGGACTAGCTTCCCCAAGCATGATTTCTTGCATTACCCCCTCAGCCTCCCCAGGACTGAGGCTTTCCCTCCCTACCAGCTTGGCAATTGCCTCTCTAATCATCTGCTATCATTTCCCCCAAGTCTGCAATTTCTTTAATAATTGCCCCATAAATCAGGCAACTACCTTTCCCTTTTCCAGCTTTCAGCCAGACGGACAGCATCCTCCAGAACTTGAACTTTATGTAAAGTTTCCTCATATTCTCTCATCGGCTCCGAGTCAGCTACAATGCCAGCCCCTCCCTGAAGGTAGACGGTGTCGCCAATCATAACAATGGTGCGGATGGTAATGCAGGTGTCCATATTGCCGCCGAAGCCAAAGTAACCTACAGCCCCAGCATAGGGTCCCCGTTTTGTTCCCTCCAACTCAGCGATAATTTCCATAGAGCGAACCTTAGGGGCACCGCTGACGGTGCCGGCGGGAAAGCAAGCCCGCAGCAAATCGAAGGCATTGTAGTCCTCTTTCACCTCGCCCAGAACGGAGGAAACAATGTGAATAACATGGGAGTATTTCTCTATCCCCATAAATAGGGGCACTCTGACACTGCCACAGCGGGATACCCGGCCAAGGTCATTTCTCCCCAAATCAACTAGCATAGTATGCTCTGCTCTCTCCTTGGGGTCAGCCAAGAGAGTAGCAATAAGTGCCTCATCCTCCTCATCGTTCTTTCCCCTGGGTCTGGTGCCAGCAATAGGTCTGGTCTCAGCCTGTCCTTCTTCTAACTTCACCAACATCTCGGGTGAGGAGCCAATGAGCTGAAAATTGCCGAAATCGAGATAAAACATATAGGGTGAAGGATTAAGCATGCGCAGGGCCCGATAGATAGAAAAAGGCTCAGCCCAAGTTCGGCGGCGTAACCTCTGGGAGAGAACGATTTGAAAGGCATCACCATCCAGGATGTGCTCTTTAGCCGCCTTGACCATATCGGTAAACTGCCTCGGGGTAAAATTGGAGACCAGCGGTGGAGTATCCTTTGTTGCCACTGGGAAGCGGATTTGAGGCTCAGGGAGCAGAGAACCATTTAAGGCACCGAGAATTGCCTCTATCTTCCCTTTCGCCTCTTGATGAGCGACGGCGTTATCAGCACCCCCGGGAACATTGGAGACGAGTTTCATCTTATGCTGAACATGGTCAAAAATGACCAGGGTATCAGTAAACAAGAAGACAGAGTCTGGTACTCGGAGCTCGTCTTCAGGGCAATCGGGCAACCTCTCAAAGAAGCGCACCACATCATAGGACAGGTAGCCAACAGCTCCTCCGAAGAAGCAGGGTAATCCAGGGACTTTAGCTACCCGATGCTGAGCCAGCAGTGATTGAACCAGGTGCAACGGGTCTGGCCCCTTCAGGGGCTTCCCCAGAGCCATCTTGTTCACTTCCTGTTTGTGACGGATAATCCCTTCATCCCCAGAGGTTTGCACTATAAGATAGGGGTTAGTGCCAATAAAGGAATACCGGCCCAATTGCTCCCCCCGCTCCACACTTTCCAGAAGAAAACAGGGTGGAGTCTTCCCCAGCTTAAGGAAAACTGAGACCGGGGTTTCCAGGTCAGCCGGCAGCTCCCTGAAAACAGGCACTAAGTCATTCTGCCCTTTGTTTAAGTATGCCGTATCTAGACTTCCCATTTCACCGGCTCTAAATATTAAAGCCCTCCACCCCCTGAGGGGCGAAGGGCTTAATCCGCGGTGCCACCCTCTTTGGCTCAAGAATCAGCCATCTCTTTTCAGGTACGGGGCTGGCTACTTAAAACTATCCCATACCCTGGGCTCTGATAACGGTGCCCTTCCGTCAAAGCCTACTCCCCGACCTGTCGGGGTTTCGGTTTGCAGCTCCCAAGTCCATTCAGCTTCTGCGTCAGCATCGGCTCACACCTCACCCGACTCTCTGTGCCTCGCCGGAAGCCTACTCTTCTTGTTCCTCGCCTTTCCTCTATTCAATTGTCAAACGATAACATAACAGCTTTGAGCACTTTTGTCAAGTATTCCTAGCTTTGGGTAGGAGTTCAGTTTGAAATAGCTCATTTCCTCAGGTAGGTCGACAATCCTTCCGTTGGAAGGATTTGAGTTGGAGCACCCACTCGGGTAGACGGGTAGGTTGGAGCATCTGCTCCAACCGCACCTAGAGCACCCCGATTTATCGGGGTAGGCTACCCACCCCTACCCCGTGAGTGTCAGGTGCCCCACCTGACCTCACAGGGTTTCCATCCCCTTTTGAGGATTCGTTCCTTTCCCATCGAAATGTTTTTAGACTAAGGGTCTCCTATCTCAAACTTACCAGCCTTCCCGTCTACCTCTAATTTCGCCTTTTCCAACAGATTCATACCAATGAGAATTTTAATTGGTGCTGGATCTGGGATGCGATGAACAACAACCGGGACGTTTTCCAACTTGATAGCACCTATTTCTATATAGTTGAGCAATCTCAGGGGGACTTCTATAAACCCTGAGGCAGTAGTAAGTTTAACCCTGGCTAGATTTCGAAACCGTTGCAGCTCCAGATAGTCAACAATTTCGGGAGGGAGAACTGTGAAAGTAGAGCCGGTATCAATAAGGGCATCTTCTACTACGGAAATCCTTCTGCCACCTAATCGGACTCTTATGACAAGTTTACCTTCCCTTATCTCCACAATAACGCCTTAAAATAAAAAGCCATATTTCTTCTGCTCTTCGGTTGGAGAGTAGAAGATATAAGCCTCGTCGACCTCTTCCTGTGTGAGCTGCCTATAAATATCCTCATGGAACTCAGCAGTCGTCAGGAGCCTATTACCTTTCACTGCTATCCATCTACCAACATACTTTGCCTTCAGATTCTCCACAAATTTCTCATCCAACTCAACCATAGGCACCTCTCTATCTACCTCAGATTATACCACTCTTAGTAAAGATTTTGGTGTTTTGTCACCCAGAGACTCACTAGTCTCCATTCCCTTCCGAGGATTTGTTTCTTTCCCACCTCGTGTTCCGTGTTCCTAGTTCCTGGTTTCCTGGGAGAGTTTCCATCCCCTTTCGAGGATTCGTTCCTTTCTCACAGGTGATGAAAGTAGCAGTTAGTCAGGCTGTTAGCTACGTCTCAATCCCCTTTCGAGGATTCGTTCCTTTCTCACAGGAGTATACGGTTTTTGTACCGCATGCGGACATGAAAGTTTCGATCCCCTTCCGAGGATTAGTCTCTTTCTCACAAACTACACCATACCCCGCCAGTATTGAGAGGTTAAGGAAAGTTTCAATCCCCTTTCAAGGATTAGCTCCTTTCTCAGTTCGTGTTCCGTGTTCCTAATTCCTGGTTTCCTGGGAGAGTCTCAATCCCCTTTCGAGGATTCGTTCCTTTCTCACTGGTAAGTATCCCGAAGCCACCGCAAGGTGTAATCAAGTCTCAATCCCCTTTCGAGGATTCGTTCCTTTCTCACCTGGAATAACAACACGGAACCCGACTTGGATTACTAGTCTCAATCCCCTTTCGAGGATTCGTTCCTTTCTCACAAGGCAAACACAGAACTGAATCAGTCCAGCCTTAATCGGGTCTCAATCCCCTTTCGAGGATTCGTTCCTTTCTCACGAGTGGTGGAAAGGGAAGGATACTACGGGACACAAGGAAAGTCTCAATCCCCTTTCGAGGATTCGTTCCTTTCTCACAAGGTGGAAGGTATCGGGACGAAACTGGCCAATCAAGTCTCAATCCCCTTTCGAGGATTCGTTCCTTTCTCACATGAACAAGGAAGAGTGGAAGAAGATGGGTCTTTCAGTCTCAATCCCCTTTCGAGGATTCGTTCCTTTCTCACACGACAAGGGAAATGACCATTGCACTAGATTGTATTGTGTCTCAATCCCCTTTCGAGGATTCGTTCCTTTCTCACCTTCGCAAGGAAAGTTAAAAGCTGCCCGCTGACTTATGTCTCAATCCCCTTTCGAGGATTCGTTCCTTTCTCACTAGGGAAGTTTGCCAGCTATGCGGACTTTTGTAAGGCTAGTCTCAATCCCCTTTCGAGGATTCGTTCCTTTCTCACAAGGTGATGTTGCTAATAGCATCATGCGAGGATACAAGTCTCAATCCCCTTTCGAGGATTCGTTCCTTTCTCACTAGAAAAGCTGGAGTAGAATTAAAAGCAGTAGTATTTAGTCTCAATCCCCTTTCGAGGATTCGTTCCTTTCTCACGATAAGGCGCAGGTCTCTGGTGGGGCACAGGTCTCTGATAGTCTCAATCCCCTTTCGAGGATTCGTTCCTTTCTCACGTGATAGGTGTTGGAAAAGAATTAAATGGCAACTGTTTGGGTCTCAATCCCCTTCCGAGGATTCGTTCCTTTCTCACTTGAGAAAGTGCGGAGGGTGATTCTGCCAGCAGGAAAGGGTCTCAATCCCCTTTCGAGGATTCGTTCCTTTCTCACGGTGAAGCCCAGGTCTCTGGTGAAGCACGGGTCTTTGATAGTCTCAATCCCCTTTCGAGGATTCGTTCCTTTCCCACGCAGCCACAGAATCTGCTTCAATTCTCGCCATTTCCGTCGCAATCCCCTTTTCCGAGGATTAGAGCCTCTCCTAGCCGTTACATTAAGAAATTTATTGAGACGAATACTCAGCACTTTCAATCCCCTTCCGGGGATTAGCTATTTTCCCACGGCTACTTATTCACTTGTTAAGGTGCGTTCAAATGCTTGCTTACTGCTAGCTAGTCCAGCGGTGTTACCTCGATTCTCACCCCTCCAAATCCTTTGGATTTGTATCCCCCTATAACTCTGATGCTCTTCAGTCTTTCAATAATGTAGGTTTTTATGAGGTCTTCGCCCCTGCTAGTTTCTATTTCCAGCCATTTATCACCCAAGGTTTTGCCACTGAGGGATCTCGGCTCCCCTATCTTCCAGCCAGTGACCGGATCCTCCATTACAGTAACTAGCTCGCCAGTAAACTTCACGCCGGGAGCAATGAGTTGATAGGGACGATTTGTGCCCTCAACCACTGTGCTTCTGCCTCTATCTATCCTGGCAGAATAAAGCTCGTCAGGGGATGTGTCAGTGTGTAGAAAGGGGACTCGTATGAAGCCATTCAGCCCCATGGCTCCTAGTAAGTAGCAAATGGGACAGATTGAGTGCGGGTTTGGTTTTTCGCCAGCGGTGCATTTTCCCCTGAATACCTCTCTACCCCTCTCTGTCCGCCTCTCAAAATCACAAGGGTAATGGCATGCCTCTGGTCTGTACTTTCCAGAATCTATCAGGGCTGCTTCGTCAGTGGTGGGCTTGGGCGCAGGGATGCATGGCTGGAAAGCCATCTTGTCTCCCGGCCAACTCCGAGAAGCTTGGTCGTACCAGGTTTCGATCAGGAACTGTTCCAACTCTGCCCTGAGCGCCCCCTTTAGCGAAGGGCCGGGGACTACTACTTTATCTCCCACCTTTGTTACAGGGTTGTGAATCCCAGACCTTGGGTCCTCGACGCCCCCCACTCTCAATGGTTCAACTGTTTCCAGCTCAATCTTGTATCTCTTTTCAGAAATCATTTCTACCTCCCTCTTGTTTGTTTTAGCATATTGACCGCCTTGATAATCAGGCGCACCGTCTTTCTGTCACCGCTAACATCAGGAAACTCTTCTATCTTCTCCAGGACCCGTAGCAATGCTTTTGCTTGCTGCTCCAACTCCCTATGACCCTGCTTTTCCATAAGAAAGGCCTTGGTCACACCGAAGCCGTGCTTTTCCAAAATATTTGCCACGTCGTCGAGAAGCCCAGTGAACCTGACTCTCATTATGTCAGCGTCCCCTCCAATGTCCGATAGCACCCTTTCTACATTGTCCAAGCCTCACCTCCTTTGCACCGGCGAGATTAGAAATTCAGGAGCCACAACTTCACTTCCCTCAAATAGTGAGAGGACATATGTACCGGTGGTAGGTGAAGTTGGCTCGAAGAGATAGCCATAGACAGGCTTTATCACTCTCCTCACATTGAAAGTATCTAGCTTGTCCAGTGGGATGCGGGTCCTCAAAATTCCCTTTGCTGGTGGCTCAGCTTCGACCACTGCCATCTTCCTCAGCTTACACAATCCGAAGCCCTTCGAGATGAACGCCCCCATGTGAACCACGAATCGGTCGGGAAAATTGGCAGCAGAATCATTCTCCAGTGCGTACACCTTGCCTCGCACGTTGGTCAGAAACTCTACTTGCAGGGGAACTTTGCTTACTCCACGCACCCTTTCCCTGGGCGAGTAGATCAGGTAATCGGTCCTGTTATACCCATTGCCATCCACTAGATATCCAGCAGCATGGATATCGCCGACCCCAAACTTTTTGCGTAGAGCCCCGCTAATTTGACTGTAACGAATTGTTCTACAGCAGGGGCGGAGCAGCCCACCCTTTGTCCTCTCTCCCATGCACAAAGCATCTGAGTAAAGGTCGAACTCTATAAATCTCACTTAATCCCCCATTAGCCGAGCGAAGGTAAAGATACTGGAAAAACCAAGGCTTGGGCGAAGACCACTGGCCAGCTTGGAATAGGTAGCCCGATCCTTATCTCTCCTATCCTGAAAGGTTAACTCAGCTAGTGTCTCAGAGGTCTCTTCTATTCGCGTCAGCTTGTGAAGAGCGCTCTTGGGATATCGCAGGCCTGCTGCCCTGACCAGAAGCTCCAAGCCTCCAATTGGCGCCCGAATGGTTCGGGGTCCTTGAAGCGAAACAAAGACATCGTCTGGCCCATCTTCTAGTATGCTCCATACTTCGAAGAAAGGGAATTTTGCGCCAGCACATACCATGGAAATCCTAAGAGGTGACTTTTGCAAACCTAAAAAGGCTGGGAAGAACACCCTGAGCAATTCGTAGTACACCTGCAATACCTCGAAAGCCTGCCTGAAGCTGTCGACTCTGATGCAGAAGAAATCATTCAATATGCTCTCCACATTTCCGTGCCGAAATGTCCTCTGAATTTGCCCGGTGAATTGTTCCAAAAAACGATAGTAATCCTGCTGAAATTCGGCCACTACAGAAAAGCTAACCTCGCCTCCAGAAAGGCTTTCCAAGGTCTCTTGTAGGCGGTCGAAATCGAGCTTTATCTTTACCCAGGTCACCTTGTTTTGCGCTTCTTTGCCCCATGTATCCAGCTTATGCAACCTAGTCCCTTCAGCTCTCAAGGCAAAGCACCTTTCGCAGAGTTCCTCCCTGGCGGGTTCTTTGAGAATCTCTTCCATTTTTGCCTTATCGATTTCGCAGAGAAGGTCAACTACATAGGCTAAAGGATTTTGGGAGATAAGCTGCTGGCAGCTCGGGCAGAGCCCCAGTCGGCTTAGTAGGTAATCCTCAGGCCAATACTTGTCGGCCTTCGCTGACTGACAAATCTCACAAATTGGAGGAGGAATCTGGGACAGTAAATTGTATAGGTTCTCAGACTCCTTCTTTACTCGCATGGATTCAGGATTTGGTTTAAGCTCACTCAAACGCCCTCTTGCCTTAATAACCTCCACCCAAAACCCCCGCTCATGAGCGGTTGCCACTATGTCTGAGAGCTGGCCTTCATCGGGAAGGACGAGCAACAATTCGTTAGATGTCTGAAGAAGCACGTTGTCCGCATAAGAAGTGCAGATTTCCTGCATCAAGTCGCTTAGTGCTCCGAAGACATTCAGATCCCTCACACGGTATGGCTTCTGCAAGAAGCAAAATCTGCACCTTGACACCAAGAGTCGCCATTTCTGGCTATAGTTTGCCCGGTAGAGAGCCTTGACTTCGTCCTGGGTCTTTCCCTCTATCTCAGAAGCGGAAACCGGAAAGAGGGAAGAGTTCTTCAATATGCGGTAGAACTGACCGGTTAACCTGCAATGGGTGTATAAGCTGGTGATATTTCGACCTTGATGAAAGTCTTCTGGGCGATCCCTCAGAAGGGCCTCATACTCTCGAAAGAACTCTTCCCAGCCAGGATCGGTCTGCAAGAATCTAAAGAGGCGGATAACGTCATCGGTTTCTCTAAGCCTTACATCCCTCCCCTCTTCTGGGCCTTTCCACAGCTTATTAAGCCGATATTCCAGGGAGCCTTCTTCACCAATTCGAGTTAAAGTAGAAGCCAGACTATCGGCCACACAAAGGCAGAAGGTGTCTGGTTCGGCAGGATATATTGTGAAGCCTAAGTGATGTTGCGTAATTCCCTTCCAAGTCTCAGTGTCTATCGGCAAGAACTCTTTGAAAGTCTCGACCTCTTGCTCATTCCACTCAGAAACATCATGCTCGAGGATAGTCAACTTTATGGCATCGTGAAGCTCTGGCACGAGTTCCTTCATTTGCATCACTCCTCAGTTTAGTCGCTGTACCTGTCCCATTCCCATCGTCGTCTTAACACCCACCCCGGAGTAGGAAGCGAAGTCAGCGAGCGCATTTACCACTTGCAGGAAATCTGGTGAGGCATCCTTAGGAAGCTCATAGTCCACCCTTCCTTTGCAGCCGATTATTTTGTACCTGGAGAACTGAACTAGTTCAGTGTGCAAGTCATAGCTCGAAACCTTGATTGAAGCGAAGCGGGCTACGTGTTCCTCAGGAAGCTTTACCTCAGCGAAGGCATTCCAGCGCCTGACAAGAGATGAAAAGACAAGTTCAGGTTGTGGAAAGGTAACTTGCATTTCGTTCTTCCTGAAGGACGTGGGTGTCACGAATTCCAAAGTGATTAGATGATTCAAAGAAGCGTCTGAAAGTATCTTGCGAAAGGAGCACAGGGACCCATCACAGACATCCAAGCTCTGCAAAACTACAGGTTTTCTAGAGAGGTTCAATACCCGCTCTTCCTGTAAGACAGAAAGAAGAGCTGAGATGCTGGCGACAAGCACTTCCTGAGTCAAAAAAGCTAGGCCGAAGGTCAGAGTTGTGCCTGGTAAGAAGTTGATATAACCATGCCTATGCTCACAATCTACGAGTGGAGGGTTGAGTGAAAAAGGTCTCTGCTCCTCTTGGTTGTGTATCTTGGAAGCTAACTCAGACGAGTTCTGTTTGAGGATTCGAAAGAAGAGGCCGTGCAGGGCTTCGCCCCCCAAGCCTTTTAACTTCACTCCACTTTCCGCCTGTAGGTGAACAATTAGTTTGCCAAGGTCAGTTGCCATGATAGTCTTGCGCCTAGAAACTTAATTTGTGCGAGAATCGCCTATGACACTGGTGTATGCGAAAATTATATTACTCTGTTCACGACCTGTCAAGTGTTATTAGCCTTAAAAGAGAGCCCGGAGCACTCTTATGGGCAAGGACACCCATAACATGTATAATCCTAATAGATACTGAGAAAGAAGAGACAAAATGACCACCTTCGGATATGCCGGAAAAATCTTAAGGATAGATTTGTCTTCAGGAAGCACCACCGAGATTGCCACCCTGGACTATGCTACTTTTCTTGGGGGAAGAGGCATCGCTGCCAAAATCTATTGGGACGGGGTCCCACCCCAGACAAGCGTCTTCGATGCGGATAACAGGCTGATATTTGCCACCGGTCCCCTGTGCGGACTGCCGGTGTTGGGCAGCTCAAGGTGGACCATTTGTGGAAAATCCCCCGCCCCCTCCCCGGAGCAGTTCTGCTACGGCAACTTAGGGGGAAGGTGGGGGGCGGAGCTGAAATTTGCTGGCTATGATGCACTCGCCGTTCAAGGTAAATCGGAAAAGCCGGTTTATCTTTTCCTTCATGATGGCAAGGCTGAACTAAAGGATGCCTCTGCCCTCTGGGGCAAAGGCTCTATTGAGACCAGGGAAATCCTGAAGGGCGAGCTGGGGAACTCAGTCAAGGTAGTAGCCGTTGGCCCCGCCGGTGAGAATATGGCGACCATGGCTAGCCTGCTGGCCGACAACGATGCCAGCGGCTCGGGAGGCTTGGGGGCTGTGATGGGTTCCAAGAACCTGAAAGCTATCGTGGTCAAGGGCATTCAGAAAGGAGTGAGAGTAGCCCAGCCTGAAAGACTGCGAGAGTTGAGCACCTATTTCCGCCAATTGAGGAGAATTCCTCTCTTTGTGTCACCCAACCGATGCACCATCAATGATGACCCTCTATTAAATCCGAGGGCAATTCCAGGCCCTAAAATGAAGAAAGACCCCTGCTACGGCTGCCTGGGCAGGTGTCCCAGAAGACTCTACCAGACACAGGAGGGAAAGAGCGGCAAATTCGTCTGCGACTCAGCTATGTTTTATCAACCCTGGGCAGAGGAATATTACGGAGAATGGAACGATGTCCCCTTCTACGCTACCAAGCTTTGTGATAACTACGGGCTGGATACAGTGGCTATCAACCTGATGATCAGCTGGCTCCAGGGATGCTATAAAGCCGGCATCCTCACTGAAGGGAATACGGGTATCCCCTTATCGAAGGTGGGCAGCCTGGAGTTCATAGAGGCGCTGGTGAGAAAGGTCTCCCTCCGCCATGGTTTTGGAGAGGCACTGGCTCAAGGCATAGATAAGGCTGCCGACATGCTGGGACCCAGTGCCAAAGAGCAGGTCAGACTCGCTGGCTACTTCTCCAAGCCAGGATATAACATCCTATACGGACCAAGACTGTACATTACCACCGGGCTTCTATACGCTATGGAGCCAAGAACACCGATACAGCAACTACACCAGGTAAGCAACCTGCTGCATAAGTGGTTGGGGTGGGTTAACGGGATTGAGGGCATCGATGCTTCCACCGATGCAATTCGCGCCATTGCCAAGAGGTTCTGGGGAAGCGAGATAGCCGCCGATTTCTCTACCTACGAAGGGAAAGCTTTAGCCGCCAAAATGATCCAGGACCGGGAGTATGCCAAGGAATGTCTCATTCTCTGTGACTGGCTATTCCCCATTATGGACCTTCAATCTTCCCAGAATCACGTGGGTGACCCTACTCTGGAAAGCAAAATCCTCTCAGCCGTTATGGGGAAGGAGGTGGATGAGGAAGGGCTTTATAGAATAGGTGAGAGGGTTTTCAATCTGCAGAGAGCTATCCTGGTCAGGGAAGGTCACCAGGGGAGGAATTTCGATGACGTTCCCCATCATTGTTACACTACGCCCTTGGAATGGAACTATTTCACCCACGAATGCCTGTTACCAGGGAAAGAGGGAGAGGTAATATCCCGAAAGGGCGCCGTAGTGGAGAGGGAACAGTTCGAAAGGATGAAAGATGAGTATTACCAGCTCAGGCAGTGGGATGTAGTCACCGGTCTGCAGACCAAGGCGAAGCTTAAGGAGCTAGGGCTGAAGGATGTGGCTGAAGACTTAGCCAAAAGAGGGCTGGCAGTGTAGGCAAACTGGTCTTGCCAGATTTCCAGGTCGTTAAGCTTGAAGCTGTTGAAAGGGCATAAAATGGCCACCTTCGGGTATGCCGGGAAAATCTTAAGGCTGGACTTATCTTCTGGAAGCACCACCGAGATTGCCACCCTGGACTATGTGAGGTTTCTTGGGGGAAGAGGCATCGCTGCCAAAATCTATTGGGACGAGGTCTCACCTGAGGTCAATGCCTTTGATGCCGATAATAGGCTGATATTTGCCACCGGGCCCCTTTGCGGACTGCCGGTGTTGGGCAGCTCAAGGTGGACCGTTTGTGGGAAATCCCCTGCCCCCTCCCCGGAACAGTTCTGCTACGGCAATTTAGGGGGAAGATGGGGGGCTGAGCTGAAATTTGCTGGCTATGATGCTATCGTGGTTCAAGGTAAATCGGAAAAGCCGGTTTATCTTTTCCTTCATGATGGCAAGGCTGAACTAAAGGATGCCTCTGCCCTCTGGGGCAAAGGCTCTATTGAGACCAGGGAAATCCTGAAGGGCGAACTGGGGAACTCAGTCAAGGTAGTAGCCGTTGGTCCCGCCGGTGAGAATATGGCGACCATGGCTAGCCTGCTGGCCGACAACGATGCCAGCGGCTCGGGAGGCTTAGGAGCTGTTATGGGTTCCAAGAACCTGAAGGCTATCGTGGTAAAGGGCACTGAGAGAGGGGTAAAAGTCGCTCAGCCGGATAGGTTGCGGGAGCTGACCACATACTATCGTGAATTGAGAAGGATACCCATACCGTCGTCGTTTTATCGCTACTCAATGGAGCTGATACCCAGCCTCGGCCACCGAATGAAGAGAGACCCATGCTATGGCTGCCTTGGCTGCTTCAGGAGACTTTATGAAGCAGAAGATGGTAAGAAGGGTAAGTATATGTGCCATTCAGCCATATTTTATCAGCCTCGGGCAGTAAAATATTATGGTCGGTGGAATGAGGTGCCCTTCTACGCCACCAAGCTTGTTGATACCTACGGCCTTGATTCCAAGGCTGTTGACTGGATGATTAGCTGGCTCCAGAGGTGCTATGAAGCCGGCATCCTGACTGAAGAGAGCACTGGCATCCCTTTATCGAAAGTGGGCAGCCTGGAGTTCATAGAGACCCTGGTGAAGAAGGTGTCTTTCCGTGACGGCTTCGGGGACATACTGGCCCAGGGACTGGACAAGGCTGCCGATTCCATCGGACCTCGAGCGAAAGAGCAAATCGAGAGGATTGGCTACATTTCCAAACCTGAATACAAGGACCTATATGGACCAAGATTATACATTACCAATGCCTTTTTCTATGCCATGGAACCAAGGCTACCTATGCCGCAGCTCCATGAAGTAGGTGCCCTCATACCTAAATGGGTATCCTGGGCTAAGAAAGCTGAGGGTGCTGTGGTTTCGAGTGAGGTCCTTCGCACCATCGCCAAGAGGTTCTGGGGAAGCGAACTAGCTGCCGATTTCTCCACCTGCGAGGGGAAGGCTCTGGCAGCCAAAAGGATTCAAGACCGGCAGTATGCCAAGGAGTGCCTTATTCTCTGTGACTATCTATGGCCCATAATAGACCTGGCGTCCTCAGCAGACCACGTAGGCGACCCCACTCTAGAAAGCAAGCTCCTTTCCGCTGCTACCGGACATGAGGTAAATGAAGAGGGGCTTTATAGAATAGGTGAGAGGGTCTTTAATTTGCAAAGAGCTATACTCGTCAGAGAAGGGCACCGGGGGAGAGATTACGATAGCCTCCCCGACCATTGCTTTACTGTACCCCTGGAGTACGACCAGCTGAACCCCGACTGCCTGGTACCCGGGAAAGGAGAAGAAGTAATATCTCGAAAAGGCACAGTGATTGACAGGAAAGAATTTGAGAGGATGAAGGACGAATATTATCAGCTCAGGCAATGGGATGTAGCCACTGGTCTGCAGACCAAGGCCCAGCTTGAGGAGCTGGTGCTAAAGGAGGTAGCCCAAGACTTAGAGCAGAGGGGGCTTATAGGAGGAGTCTGAGCCGAGGTCACCACATAGTTTGCCCACCACTGACACTGATAGTTTGTCCGGTGACATAAGAAGCGCAATCAGAGGCCAGGAAAAGGACCATGTTAGCTACATCCTGTGGGCTACCCAGTCGCTGTAGAGGCACACTCTTCGCTGCCGCCTCCCGCAGCTCAGGGGTATAAACATTCCAGGCCCATTTCTTCCAAACGCTCCCCTCCCCCACATCCTCCAGGGTTTCTGGAAGGGTCATGCCGGGACAGACGACGTTGATATTTATCCCGTAGCCACCTAGCTCCCAGGCTAAGGTCTTAGAAAGGGAAATAACCGCACCCTTGGCTCCTCCATATAGGGAGACGTGAGACCCGGCCAACCCTGACTGGGCTGAAACAGAGCCAATGTTGACAATCTTGCCGTATCTCCGCTCTATCATGTGTCCAGCCACTGCTTTAATACAGTTGACCACACTCCAGAAGTTTAAGTTTACATCCTTTTCGCATTCCTCCCTTGGTTTCTCCACAAATAAGCCTGCACCTGCTGCCCCACCGACGTTATTGACCAGCACGTCTATCCTGCCGAACCTCTTCAGCGTTTTCTTCACCATTGCCTGTACTGAGTCCCAATCGGTCACATTCGTCTTCACCAATATGGCCTGACCACCCAAGGAATTGGCCTCATCGACCACTTTTTGCCCCTGCTTTTCGTCTAACTCAGCGTTTACTATATTCGACCCCTCCCTGGCAAAAGCCAGGACAATACTCCGACCGATGTTCGAACCACCTCCGGTAACAATAACTGTCTTACCTGCTAGACCCAGTTCCATTTTTAACCTCCTTTCAGCAAAAACTGCTCTTTGCTAGGGCAAAGCCAAGGTAGCTACCCCTAGCAAAGGTCATCACATAGTGAGCCCCCCGCTGACGCTGATGGTTTGTCCGGTGAGAAAGGAAGCCCGCTCAGAGGCAAGAAAAAGCACTGTGTCAGCTATATCCTCTGGTCTACCCAGTCGGCGTAGGGGCCAATACTTCATCGCCCTTTGCAGCATGTCAGGCGTATAAAAGTCATAACCCCACTGCTTCCAGAAGCTCCCCTGCCCCACGTCCTCCGGGCTTTCTGGCACAATCCAGCCGGGACAAACGACGTTGATGTTTATCCCATAGCGACCCAGCTCCCAGGCTAAAGCCCTAGAAAGCGCAATAACTGCACCTTTGGCTCCCCCATATACCGCCAGATTATACGCCGCAAACCCTGACTGACCTGAAGCTGAGCTGATATTAACAACCTTTCCATATTTCCGCTCTATCATGTGGTCCACCACTGCCCTGGTGCAGTTGATAACACTCCAGTAGTTTAGATTTATCTCCTTCTCCCATTCCCCTCTCGGTTTCTCCACAAATAACCGCGCATATGGTGTCCCGCCAGCGTTATTGACCAGCACGTCTATCTTACCGAACCTCTTCAGGGTTTTCTTCACCATGGCCTGCACCGAGTCCCAATCGGTCACATCCGTCTTCACCAATATGGCCTGCCCACCCAAGGAATTAGCCTCATCCACTACTTTTTGTCCCTGCTTTTCGTCTATCTCGGCGTTTACTATATTCGATCCTTCCTTGGCAAAAGCCAGGACAATACCTCGACCGATATTCGAGCCTCCTCCAGTGACAATAACTGTCTTCCCTGCCAAGCCCAGATCCACTTTTAGCCTCCTTTTGACATTGTTGAGGCTCTTTAATTTTAGGGTATTTTAATAGCCCTTCACCCACAAATTTTTGTAGTTGCCTGATTTATCAGGCAAGGAGCCCAATAAATTGGGCAACTACATTTGTAAACAGCCTCACATTGTAGCCTTGGATAAGCCAAGGTAACCTATAATTTGCAGAAGTCTCGACACATATTCTTGAAGGGCTCTGACGCTATAATCCTCCAAATTATTCTTCATTGCAACTTTCTGTTACGGAGAACGTTGAGTAACCCCTTTTGTCATTCCGAGCCCTTCGCTTCTTGTCATTCTGAGAGCTTGTGAAAAAATTAGGTTTTCGGGTTTTTTCGTGCTAGATTTTAGCTTCAAAATCTTGTGAGAAACAGCCCAAATTCTAATAAATTCACAAACTCTGAGGAAGCGAAGTGAATCAGTGGGTTTCGCTCTGCTTCACCCACCCTACCATAACTGATATACCTCAGTCTTTGCAGAACAGAACATAAGTGCAGTTAGGGCAGGAGAGTCAGAAGAAAGAGAGTGCTTAACGCAGGTGGCATCACCCCTGCTCAGCTTCCAACACCTTCTCCTTTTCTGGGATATGGAAGGACTTCACCTTTGACTCTTGCATCAACTCCTTAAGGTCACCGCTCAGTGGGTATTTACCAAGCTCAAGTCCACAGCTAACCACGAAATCCAGAAACTCCCGCATGAGCTGTTTGATGCCTTGTTCAAACTCCCGGAGTGCGTCCGATGTGATATAGCGCTCTTCTTTGGAGATCTGTCTTACCAGGTCTTTGACACCCTTTTCACACTCACGCAATGCATCCCTTAGTACATAGCGCTCTTCTTTAGAAACCTGCTTTAGTTGGTTATCAATCAAGAAATTGATGAACTCTGCTTGACTCATGTCACCACGATTATCATCGATCTTCTTCACTAGCCCAGCAGGCATAACTAGCATCCTTTGTTCAGACATTTATTACACCCCTTAAACGAATTTCTACTTAGGAAGGCTGAAAGATTTAACTTATCTCCCTCCAGTCAAGCCTCCAATCAAGCATCTCCAGCAGGTTTTCAATAGTTTTCAGTAACCTGAGACCTCTTTTATTCACCTTGTATGTGGTGACCGGGTTTCCCACTTTCATTATCTCTATAAATTCGTGCTCGGTGAGAAACTCGAGGTACCGCTGTAACTGTCGGTAACTCATGTTGGCGCTGTACATAATCTCAGTCTTACCGGCTCGACCCAGTCTCAAGATGTCAGCCATGACCTCGATATTTGATCTCCTATTGTTCATCCCTTCTATTTTTCCCCCAACGGCTACTCTTCGCTAAAAGGACTAGCCAATTTGAGACATGCCATCAAGGTCGCATATGCTGTCTTGAAGTGAGCCAGGTCGGCATCCTCTGCTGGCCGCTTCCAGATATACGCCTGATAGGGCCTCCCCAGGCAGCAGCACGACCTCCAGTGGCTGTAGGCCTATCATGCTCTCGAGGCCAGTAGAGGAACTATCCAGGTTTCGCAGTGGCCAATAGGATTCGTTTTCCTGGAGTGCATAGTTCTCTCCCATCACCAACTCAAAGGCAATATCCTTGATCCGGGGCAAGCCAAGCTCATCACTGAGTATTACGGCTTCACTGGCATTGTCAAAGGTGAATCTAATGATCATTCCTCATCCACTTCTTCAAACTGGCTTCCAGCTACTTTCTGTGGGATACTTTGGCACATTTTCTCCGCCTTGGGAAGGGATTATGTTCTAGGACATTTGTTCTACAAATCCCTTGCTGCCAGGGTCTTCTGTATCGTTGTGAGTCTCTGCTATTGGCTTTTGAGAAGCAGGTTTGCCAGACCTTGACGGACAGACCTCTGAAGGACTGCTCCTACAAGTCGGGCCAGTAATTTGGGTTTAGCCCTCCTGGCAAGCCTATGCTTCAATCTTAAACTGCCACTGACAGGCGATCTCCCGCTTGCTTTTTCGAGGAGGCAGCTTCAGAGGGGTCACTTTTATGTTGGAGTTGAACTGACTAGCTAACCACTGGAACGCCGGGGCATCTATCTCTTCACAGGCAAGCTTCTGTAACGGGCTGTCTTTATGCCTCTCAAAGTATTCTAAAGAGTTGCAGCGAGTAACCGTCATTATACCGTGATTCTTGTTCTTCAACTCGAAACTAACATAGGGCTCAAACTCAGGCGGGGGACCTACGTATATTACCGAGAACCCTGGACTGAACTGAAGATATTTGAAGACAGTCGCAATATCATCCCCCCTGATATTTAGTGGCTCCACGGTGCGACGAATATCAAGCGCCAGGCCTTGTGGGAACCAAACTTCCTTGTCGTAATCGAAAGCCAGCCGGTCACCGTATTTTCTCCTCATGAGAGTAGTCCAAACTCCATCTATTCCCAGGTAGGCTTTGCTCGCTGAGACCAACAACCTGATAAGCGCCTCTTTGGAGAAATCCGGTAGTCTCAGATCAGGATCGAACTCTCCGCTGTAGTCATTTAGCTCGTCCACCTTAACCCCCTTTCCTCGCCAGCTTATACCTTAAGCTTAAACTCCCACTGACAGGCTATTTCCTCCGGGCTCTTTCGAGGAGGCAGCTTTAGAGGGGTCACTTTTATGTTAGGATTGAAAAGACGAGCAGCGTCTTCAAATCCTTCCACGTCTAGCACCTCACAGGCATGTTTCTGTAACGTCGTTTCTCCGTGTCTCTCATAATATTCTAGCCCTAGGCAGCGCCTAATGGTGAGTATGCCCCGATTCCTGTCCTTCATCTCACACTCAAAGTCTGGCCAGATCGCCCCACCCCCTAGATCAACTTGAAGAAACTTAAGAACACTAGCCACATCCTCTCCCCAAATATTCAT